>JAALOO010000324.1_pt1 | contig 43894 bp, 40 predicted proteins | sample 7257641 | NCBI WGS metagenome assembly JAALOO01 (sample SAMN14085613, study PRJNA598686) | mite metagenome | biome: ENVO:01001000; feature: ENVO:01001002; material: ENVO:01001226; isolation source: single female mite from University of Michigan culture on fish food culture... ...
GATGAAATGGCTCGCGATGAAATGGCTCGCGATGAAATGGCTCGCGATGAAATGGTTGCAATGAAATGTCCCTCTACCGTTTGCCTCCACTTTTTGTTAGTTATACAATCTGATAAACTTTTGCCATAAAACGCAGATCACCTCGACGCGCATCAAGATTCCCGTTCGATCGATCAACTGTGATCACGTGCACTGCTTTGATGTGGAAAACTTCATCAAAATCAATGACATCAGCCCCAAGTGGAAGTGTCCCATTTGCAATCAGTACATTAAGTTTGACAATCTCATTCTTGATGGGTAAGTAAAAAAGACTGTCTGAAATGATTTGAGAATCCAGTATTGAGATTAACGACTAACCTTTGGCTGCAGTTTCTTTACTGAACTACTGAAAAAAGCGCCACCCACTTGCAATGATGTGGAGATTCTCCCCGACGGCAGCTACGAGTTTGTCATTGACGAGCTTCCTCCGGGAGTGGAAGAAGGTTCGGGATCCGGTGATTCTGCTGCTGCTGCTGCTGCTGCTACAGCTGCTGCTGGTGATGGTGTTGATCCACTGAACTGTCTGCCTTCCACTTCCAACTCTGGTAATTCGATTCCTCTCAATCCTCGAAAAAGCAGCTCAGAAAGGGTGAAGCGTTCTGTCTTTCTCGATACCAGCAGTGAATCCAGTGACACTTGTGAGTAGTTTTTTTATTGTGAAAATATTTGTTTTGTAGAGTTACACACAACTTTTTTTAGCCAGTGAAGATGACTCTGAAAAGGAGAAAAAAGAAAAAAGAGAAAAAGAAGAAGAGGGTGAAAATCAGCAGTCATCTGCTGCTGCTGGTGGTAAACAGCCGTTGGTGAAAAGGCGTAAGGTAGAGAAAATCGAAAAAAAGAAATCAAAACGATCTCAGGCTGCTGCTGAGCCGCCAAAGTTTGTGGCAAAGTCATCCTTGACAACGGTGGTAAACATTGAGTGCATCAACCTCGATTCAGATGATGATGATGATGATGCTGATGATAATGCTAATGCTGCTCAAGGAAATGGACAGGCAGCAGCTGAAGTTCCAGAAATCGCAAATGCTGAAGTGGAAAATGCTGTTGAAGACATCAACATTTTTCCTGATGCAGTTGATCCAGTTTTGGCTGAGGACCTCGACCACTTGCTAAATGCCGAGTGTAAGTAAAAGTCGTCCAACTAGCAGTTTTCTGATTCTAATCATGTTTTGATTGTTTATTTTTTGCCACTTTTTATTGTGTAGGAATATTGAAAACACAAGCTCAAGACAGCCCGCAATAAAAGTACTCACATTCATTCTGGTCAATTATTCAGTCGTTAAACAATTTAAAATTGTAATGTAAGATATTTTTAAATGTTTGTAGATTATTGTGCAATCTAAAAATTTTTAATTATTATTTTTTACAGCCGACGCTCACTCAACCGCTCATTGCGACAATAAAAATTACCTAAATTATTTAAAATTCGATAGTTTCAGTTCAAATTACAGTTTTTATGTTACAGTAACAGCCAGAACAAAACTTTTAAAACTTCCTTTTCAAAATTCAACGCCAAAACCGCCCAATTCATGCACAGTTTCCAAGTCAGCAGTTTTTATTCTTTTTTATGTTGCACATCTTTTTCCAACTACAAATTCTCAACTTTTTAGACTGAAATCAATTAATTAAGTACAATTCTTGAGATGTGCAACAGAAACAGCACACTGCGTACAAACGTGCAATTTTAGTACATTTCCGTTTCTGCTGATTTCTGAATGTCTATATAGTTATCATCTTTTTTAGATTTCACTTGCTGCTCACATTCTTCTTTTACTGTTCGATTTTTTCACCAATTTCACTCAATTCTTTTTAATTATTTCACACTTTTGTAAAAAATGAAATGAACTTTTCTTTTTTCACACAAACACACATTTTAACCACTTTTCTACTTTTCCATTTTCTACTCTTTTTCAATGCGAAAACTTTTTCATCTTATCAGTCATTTTTACATTTGACACTGTGTCTCGTTAACTCGTTATTGTAAATGTGTTTTCCAATTAATCAAATTCCGACAAATATTACACTGTGACAGACAACCGGTGATCAACAGTGAAAACACAGTGATACTGTTCACTAAAGTGCAACGTTACCCAATTCTAATCAGTATTTATTATTTATTTATTTATTATCTGTTAACAGTTACACACACAAACACACATTTAAAAACTGAAAAACAACGGCAGCCTTAAATCAGACAACAGGTAAGCATGGCTCTGTTTAACTAGAAAACTTGTAACTAAATTCAAGATTTTACTTGTTAACAGGTTGCCAAGCACTCAACTGAAAATAAGGTTCTACTCAAATGACGATTGCCTGAACCTGCCCCTGTAATCAAGTGTTTACCATTTATATAACTAATTTATTGGCATTTCATTCAATCACTGATTCAAATCAAATAAAAAACTTTTCAGCTATCTAGTTTTAAATAAAGTCTGCTTTGGTGTTTTCTAGTGTGTCTAGAAAAAAACAGCAACAGACCAGTTGCGTGTTGGGAAGATTTACCCCAAAAGTCAGCTATCTTTGATGGTAAATTCTAAGCCAGAAACTAGTACTTTTCCAAGCAGCTGCCAATGCAACCACTGCCGTCACCACCACCACTACCACCACCACCACCACCACCAGCAGACAGTGTGTGACCAGTGTGTTCACACTAGTGTGTTCCCTATGCGCAAACTCATCTGCAGACTTTCCACAGTTTTCCATTCCAGTGTGGCATTGGCTGGCCATTGCAGGCAGGCAGTCAGTCAGTCAGGCAACGCAGCTAAATCGCGCCTAATGCCCCTCCGACCGTCGGCGTTCACCTTAAGCCCCGCCTTGCAGTGGCGAACCGGGCTCTCCTCGACACTTCCCAGTACGGTGACCGCAGCCGTGGTAAGCAGGCGAGGGCGGAGCCAGTTCAAAAAGAAGCACACTCACATAGTCTATCCGTATTTGAAACGTTCCAGTGGTGCGAAGCTTACGACGATCAGCGACGGCAAAAATTGGCGGCGACGGCGGCGGCAGCGGTTGCGACGACGGCTGCTGCGAAAGCTGCTAAGCGCAGCGCCTGCTGCTTTCTCCTCTTCTTCTTTTTCCACCAATTTTTGGTGTGTGTGTTGTGTGTGTGTGTGTTGTTTTCTTCGCCTCGCCGCTGGCCTGCCAGAGCAGCAAAAGCAGCAAAGTTTGCGCGGGTAAGCATTGATTTGCACTTGTTTGGTTTGCTTAATTAAAGTTGATTTGCCTTTTTCAAACTTCCTTTTCTATTATTCAGTTTGATTGGCTGGTCCGTTACCTCTGTGAGTAAACAATAACAGTGATGAATTTGTTTGTAAATATTAACAAGTTGCCTGGCGCTTAGGAAAGTTTCTCTGCAGTGTTGTGGCGCGCGCGCTGTTCACAATGTGAGGACCGATGGGAAACTGTCATCAACTCTCTTCTAAGATCCATCGATCATTAGCACCAATAAATGGACTGAAAACAAAATCCCCTCTGCTCAACATTTAACCCCCTTCATCTGTAACTGATGTCTTCCTACTTCTAAATTGATGATCGTTCCTAGAATCATTCTTCCTTCACTTCCATCCATTTTAAATTGTTATCCAATCACTACTACTACTCTTCTTCCACGCACCTTTTGAAACTTTTCTTCCAGAACAAAAACCCACACTGAAACTTTACTCTTAGTACTCTACTTGAAACGTCAGACATTTTTTTAGTTTTAGTCTCAGCAACCCCTTGCCTTGCCTTGAAACTTGGTAACCGTTTAAAGAAAACCTAGTTTTTATCAACACTTGCTAACCTTCTGATTTTCTCTCCTCTTCACACAGACTACCTCATTCAATCAATTCTCACTCTGACTCCTACTCCTGCAATAAGAAGCAACCATTTTGCCTTTAAACCTCTTATATGTGTGATCATCCAGTTCAAACTTTAAGCATCAGTTCGGCAGCATGTCCCAGCAGCAGCAGCAGCAACAGCAGCATGCTACGGGAATGGGCTACCACCGAGCAGCAGAGGACGTCCCGTCCTTCTGCTCCAATGGCGGCGGCTCAGACAGCGACTCCACCGACTATCTGTACCTCGAGGTGGGCAGTCTGGTGAGGCACCTCGAAGACGAGGACGAGGACGAGGACGAGGACGAGGAGGAGGAGGAGGAGGAGACGGCGGAGACGGTGAGAAGAGGGAAACAGGCGGACGCAAACAGAATAATCAGCCAAGAAGCAAGTTCAGATGAGAATGACATCAGAGAGGATAGGATCACCGTGCCGGAGAACTTTGCCCTGTTGAAGCCGCCCACCGCCAGGTCGAATCTACTCGCCCAGGGACTCTACTCAAAACTGAAGCCTGACCGCAGTTCTAATCATCATTCTAATCATCATCATCATCATCATCATCATCATCATCACCACCACCACCACCATCACGACCCTCACCCTAATCACTCGGATGACCACCATCATCATCATCATCACCGCCATCACCGCCATCACCACCATCACCACCACTCCAAACACCTTCATCTTGTTCAGCAACCGCAGCCGTCCACAGTCAAAATTGATGCCCATCAGCCATCAGTGTTGATGAATGGTGATGCAGATGAGGTAGCAGCAACAACAGCAACAACAACTCATGGTGATGAATCGCACATTAGCAAAACTTCTTCTGTTACTCAAAACTGTACAAATAATCATCATCCTTCTTCTTCTTCTTCTTATGAGTTTGAACATCTGAACCACCACAACTACTACAAGATTAGAAAAGTTAAAAATGATAGTACAACAGCTAATATTTATACTGAAAAAGTAACAGCTCGCATCGAGCCTCATCAACATCAACAACACAGTAAACCCATTTTCATCAATGGAGTTTATCATCTTCAGAAACGTGGAGCCGCATTAGACTACCAGCCCAAATCGGATCAAACTGAAAATGCTCCTTCTTCTGAAATTACCAATACTACGTCTGGCCCCATCATCATCAGTAATGGCCTAGAATCAGAACCATCGCAGCCGCTACTACTAGCAAAACCATCATCTCCTCTAACATCACTACCAGCGTTTCAAAAAACCGAACAACATCAAACTCTAAACAGTCAACAACAACAACAACAACAACAGCAACAGCAATCCCCACCATCACCATCACCCCAACAAAAACCCCATTCTAAGTCTCATCGCTCCAAACAACGCCCTTCTTCAAAAAGACGACGCTCTAAACGCCCTTTTCACCGTTTTTCCTCACATTTTCAGACAGCCCTCAAAGGCAAGCACAACAAAGCCGAGCCTCTCCCAGCACCTTCTTCTTCATCTTTAGAAGCAGCCCCATCAGAGTCAGCATCAGCATCATCATCAGCAGCAACTGCAGACACTCCCTTCTCGCCGCTCTCCCCTGATCCGCGGCCACTGGAGGCAATTCTCTACCAGCTCTGTCTGCGAGGGCGCCTCCCCCGGCGGACGGCCGCCGCTGACGCCCACCTCCTTCGGTCGCACCTCCTGCGCTCCATCGCCTACTGCCCCTTGGCGGAGGCGGACAGCTGGGGCCGGCGGCGGCGGAAGCGGCGCCAGCTGCTCTGCGCCATGTGCCCCAGGGCGCGGTACTACGACACGCGCTCCTACGAGCACTACCTCCGCCACCTGGTGGGCCATCTTAACTCGAGAGTGTACTGCTCGGTGTGCCACGCCTACGTCGAAGGCAGCGGCTACTACGGACTGGTGCACCACCTGCGAGGGTCGAGCACCTCCAGTTCTACTGGTGGCAGCTGCTGTCTGGAGAGGCGGATGGCTGAGGAGGAGAAGGAGGAGGCGGATCTGCAGCAAATGACTGCCTCAAAAGCAATGTCAGAAGAGGGCGAGGAAGAGAGGCGGAGCCGCCGTCGTCGTCAGCTGCTGACCGAGCTGATCGAGGAGGCAATCGATCTGGGGAAGAACTGGCCGACGCTCTACTGTGCCTTCGTCTACCAGGGCGTCCACCTGGATGAGCAGGTCTTTCCCCGAGTCAGCTGGTGCACCACCTGCCGAATACTGACCCAGCAACAACTGCAACAACAACAGCGGCAGAAGGAGCTGACTGAAAATGGCCAAACAGCAGACTGCCAAACAAACCCAATCCAAAATGGCGCAAACAGCGTCGACCAGTCTAGCGGCAGCAGCAGCAGCAGTGAAGATTCACTCGATAGTCAACTGCTGCTGCAACAACAGCAACAACAACTAGAGCAAGGCAATCTAATTGAATCCTCTTCTCAGCAGCAAATGCCCGATCAGAACTTTGACCTCAGCTTCGACGCCTTTGACACCTCCAACCACCGAGAGGTGGTCGACCTGCGCACTTCACCGGCGGCCTTCTTCGACCATCTCGTCCAGCACATGTTCTACTTCCGCTACGTCTGTCTGCCCTGCGCCCAGCGGCGGGCGCTGGAGTTTGCCAGCCCTCGAAGCCTCTCCTTTCAGGCCTACCGCGAGGTCACAGTCAGCTTTCCCGCCTTCAACTTTGTCACCCGAGAGCACATTGCCCGCTTTCACGCGGACTTTAGTCAGCTGCCCCGAGGTCGCCTCTTCTTTCAGCGGTTCATGCTCGTCGGTGAGATTGAGGCGGCACTTGAGGAGCACCTCACGGGGACGCTTTTTGATTTGCGGGCAGCGGAAAAGGAGCTGTACCGGAAGGAGGACGTGGAACGCATTCTTGCAGAAGTTCACCCCGTGGATCCGCTCCGCTTTGAGCCGAGGACCAAGGAGGTGGCCACGCAGTGGCCCCCAGTGGTAAACAAAGCTGAGGAGATGGCAAGGAAAAAAATTAGGCTGGCTGTGGAGAAGAAGAAGAATGATAGGAAAATGAAAATGGCGAATGATGCTAACGATTTAGCGGAACAAACTCCGGCAATCCCGGTTGCTAAGACTGTCAACGGTCTGTCCAATGGCGAACTTCTGTTTGGAGATGATGACAGTCTAACTTCCTCTGATACCTTTTCTTTAAGTCCGTCCAGCATTTGGCAGCAATACCAGGAGCATCTGATTTGCACCGTTCAAAAAGCAACCAAAACGGGCATTCCCATTGATGAGCTTTTTGAGCAGGAGCAACCTCAGACGCCCAAAAAACTATCGACGCCTCAAACCCTTCTTTCATTGAAAAACTGCTCCCGTTCAGCAAAAACAACCCCTGAACTGGCAACTGTTGTGCCACCCAACAGCTGTGACGCCAGACTTACAAACGGTGAAATTCTTGAGACAGCTGAAGTTGAACAGAACAGGAACAATGGCACAAGCAATGGCATCACGCACAAACGGGTGATACTTAACTCATCATTAAATGGTGACAATTTTAGTAGACACTACTCAGGAGACAAAACGACAGCCAAATTAGCCACACAAAATGCAAACAGTGTTGAACTTGAACTGGAAAAAACAAATAATGTTGACCTTTCTCAAAGTGATGACCATTCAGAGAACAATCGACAACAGCTGCTTCTGCAGCAACGCATTGAAAATCTCGCCAATCGACTGAACGATAGCAAAGGAGTTCAACTCTAAATTGAAGCAAATCACACCAAAAGTTACCAAGTTTCCTAATCACCTTTCTAATCAACAATATCTTACTGAATTCTATTTTTGTACTTACCTCGCCTTTGCACCTTACTCTGCTCTGTTCCAGTGCTGGTTCTAGTAGTAGTGTGCGTTTTATGTGTGATCAACGGTTCTAATCACTACCAATGAATGACTGCAGTTCACGGATTTTTACCGCGTGTTCCTCCTTTTTACGGGGCTCTAAACTTTTACTCTTTTTAAAAACTCTGATTTTTTCGGCACAAGTTGAGAACTTAGAACTAAGAATACTTAATGTGCTTTTATCAAAAATTTGATATATTTTTTCCTTTTGTTTGTTTGGTCTTCCAAATGCCACACGCCACACACACAAATATTTTTTACATTTCTGATTTATCACACAAAAAACAACCTATATTTTGCCACTGTCTATTTTGTACATTTATTTTTCTACTACCACTACTACTAATAAAAATACCGATTTCAGAAGGGCTATCAATAAAAAAGGCCACAATAAAGTTTTATATTGGCAAAAAAAGGAAGTACTTGTCTTTGTGAATAGGTCCACTGTTGGGCAGCCTGTTCCCAACTGATTCAATAACTTCTTCTGAGTACGCAGTGGCGCCTGCCTTGCTGCAGTGCCGCAGTGATGAGCTGTCGTTGGCGATCTATCTGACTGACTGGTTTGCTGTCTGTCTGCTGCCACGCTCGTTCCCTCACTCACTCTCTCTGACTGCCACTCAGCTCCTTTTCTGCTGATCACAGTCGGTGTGAACTTCGGGAAGACGCCGGCAAGTAAGAAGGAGAAGAAGAAGGTAAGAACTTTGTAGAATTTCTGCTGGCATCACCATCTTTCCTATTTAGCTGACATGACACGACGGCAGTGTTCACTACTGTCATCATCGCCCCAGTGTACTGTCACTAGCACTGCTGCTTTCTTTTGGACTGATCTAAATTGAGTTTCTATTTATTAAATGTTGTAGTTTTTACCTGAACAGGTACAGCAACCCCAAAACACTTCAGCTCATCATCAACCATGGCAGCAACAGCATCATTTTACCGCCATTTCATTCCCATCCTCGGACTGTGTGTCCTCTTTGCACTGCTCCAGCTGGAGCTGGTCAACGGCCAGGGCTCTCAGGCTGCCACCAAGAGGAAAGAGGTAATGGCAGATGAGGCTGACACTTTCATTCACTTTATTAACACTTGCTCATTTCATTCATGCTTTTTCACTGATCATCACAACACCAAAACAAAAACAAAACATTGGCTCAAACTCAAACAACATTACCACTGAACTGGTCAGCCCGCCTTTCCCTCGATGGAGGAACGCGTGGCGAAGCTAACTGACCTCAGTTTCAAGAAGCCGATGATCCGCCTGAACCCGGACAAGTTCCGCACCTTCATCGGGGCGAAGGGCGTCGGTCAGCCGGCCCGCAACTACTCCTTCATCGTCATGATGACCGCCCTCTCGCCGATGCGCCAGTGCTCCGTCTGCCGCTCGGCCGCCGACGAGTTCGCCATCGTCGCCAACAGCTGGCGCTACGGTCAGGGCTTCAGCAATTCGCTTTTCTTCGGCCTGGTCGACTACGACGAGGGCGCCGACATCTTCAGCGCCCTGGGCCTCAACTCGGCGCCGGTCTTTCTCTTCTTCGGCGAGCGGGCCGCCAAGTCGACCGGCTTCAGCATCCGCTCCGCCGAGCAGATGGACATTCAGCGGATTGGCTTCGCCGCGGAGACCGTCGCCCGGTGGGTCTTCGAGAAGACGAACATCAGCGTGAGGGTGGTCCGCCCGCCCAACTACACCGCCTCCTTCCTTCTCCTGGTGCTCTTCTCCCTGCTCTCCGTCCTCCTCTACGTCCGCCGCAACAACCTCGACTTTCTCTACAATAAGACCTCTTGGGCGCTGATTGCTCTGGTAAGTGATTTTTTTATATTTGGTTTTGAAAGGGATAAACTTATTAATTTTGAACTTTCTTTCCACCCAGTCAATCGTCTTTGCGATGACCTCCGGTCAGATGTGGAGCCACATTCGCAGCCCGCCGCTGCTGCACCGCTCCAACAAGGGCATCAGCTACATTCACAGCGGCAGCAGTGGCCAGTTCATCATTGAGACGTACATCATCTTTGCCGTCAGTAAGTTTTTGCCAGTTTCCTTTTTTTTGCAAATAAAAGTGCATAGCTAAAATTTTGTGTTTGTTACTATTTCAGATGCGGCCATCACTGTGGGACTGATCTTCCTCATTGAATCGATGAAACAGGGCGGCAAGGCAATTGACCAAAAGAAGAAGAAATGTAAGTTTGAAGCGTGTTTATATTTTAAAGATTGATTTTGTTTAATTGAATTTATTTTCTCAACTTTGCAGTCATGTCAATTGCTGGTCTCGTTCTGGTGGCCGTGTTCTTCTCATTGCTGCTCTCAATTTTCCGCGGCAAAGCTCACGGTTACCCGTACAGTTTTCTCTTTAAATAAGAAAAATGCATTGAAAAAATTTGCTCCATTTTTTAAAAGTTAGATAATTGTTGTTGAAAATGTATTGTAATTTTTATTGCTAGCAAACAACAACAGGATAACAAAAACAAACAATGTTTCATTTATTTTCCTTGCTTTCTTTACTTATTTTTTCCTTCCATTCTTAAACTTTCTACACAGATATTTTATACTCCATTTTCTCCTGCCCCTTTTTGTATCACTATTTTTTGGTTAAACATCAACTACCAAACAACCATGTAAAAACCAAGTGAAAATTTGTGTGCTTAACAACATGTGGCAATAAATCAATTGGCTCTAATTTGACGTTGATCATTTAACACACACAATATATTGATTGGCACTTTTTTGAGGCTATTCATCTTCAGCACAACTCGGTTACTTACACTGAACACAAGAACAATCGTCAGCTATTGTGGGCATGTCGGTGACAAGGGGAGAAAGGAAAGTGTGAAAAGGGTTAATTAGTTTTGTGACACGCATTTCTGTACAGCAGCCGCAACCGTTTTGTTCTTAGTACTGAAACGTTATCATTCTTTTTCTTAGCTGAAGTATCTTCTGATGCTTCTGCTGTTGTTACAGTCCGTGTTCATTGTTCATCTCCCTCTCTTTGCCGTTTATGACTGTTTTGTTTTAGCGCACAGCACACATCAAGAATGCGTTTCTCTTTTTCTTTTCTCTCACCATTCCGGCGGAATTCACTCCGTCAGCAGCAACAGCAGAGTGTAATCAACGGCATTGTTATATCTTGCGAGCCATCTCATCTTTTTCCCTTCACTACTTCAAAATTGTCAACGCATCACTTTTTCACTTTATCGTTGTCGCCGCCGCCAGTGTCATAACCAGTTTTGATGGCGGCGGTGGCAGCAGCGGCGGTTGGCTATTTTAAGCCACCCAAACTTTGTGGTTAATTGAGCGGACCATTGAATCAGTCAAAGAAGAAGAGGAAAAGGAGGGGGAACAGAAAAGCTAAATGAGCTATTGTTTTATCATTTCCATTGCTTTGCTTCCCATTGGGCGGCAACAGAGGACGAGGTGAGATAGACCTGGTACTAGAATAGCAGAAAAGCAGACGCTTAGTCTGTGGTTGATGAAAAAATTCTTTCTACAGTTGCTGTACAGCCCGGATGATATCATCCTAAAGAGCAAAGAATGAAGGACACTGTAAAGTGTATCAAGTGAAGCAGACGGATTCGGTGTCGGAGTTTGCATGTGTGTGTGTGTGTGTATAACTGGGTGTCAGTTCAGTTGTTATTCTGACGCCTTGTTGAGCACAGCAGTCTGTTCAATTTCAACTTCTGATTTGTTCTTTTGTGCATACTTTTTCAACTAAACTCAGGCAAACAGTTTAGCCTGCCCAGCAACAATGGTACTAGATACTTTGATTTTGTATAAATGTATTTTAAGTTTTCAGTTTTGTTTTAAATTTTAAAACACTTTTAAACTACTGAAAACCTAGACACTGGACGAGAATGCTAAGGTGGAGGAGAAAGAGCGCAAGAAGAAGGAGATTCGTGAACGCCTCGAGGCGCAGATGAAGAGCACCACCAAGAAGAAGGGCTTCATGACGCCGGAGCGGAAGAAGCGCTTGCGGGTAAGTTAGTTTTAGTGATTGCAATGTTTTAACATTTTACTATTTAATCCTTTTCCTGTAGCTGTTGTTGCGCCGCAAAGCTGCCGAAGAGGTGAAACGGCAGCAGGAGATGAAGGAAAAGGAACGTCAGCGGGTGATCTTGGAGCGTACCGGTGAACCGCTGAACATTGCCGACATTTTTGATGAAGGTATTTAAGATCAAATAATAAAAACAAAACTGTTTTGATGTTTTTTACACTCAATTTTTGTTTAGACCGTTTGATGCAGCTTTGCAAGGACTACCACAACCGCATCTACAAACTGAATGAAGACAAATGGGACCTAGAGCTGGCCACATGCGTCAAAGAGTACGAGATTAATGATCTGCAGTCTCGTGTCAATGATATGCGTGGAAAGTTGTAAGTGTCCAATTTTCAAAAAGTTTTTTACAACGTTATTTGTCATTTTAAAATTTTTTCATTTTTATCGTTACCAGCATCATCCCACCGCTGAAGAAGGTCTCCAAGTACCAGACTCAGCTGGAGAAGATGCGCCAGTGGACCTACAAACTGGCCAAGATGGACATGCGGGGCGGCTTGAAGTCAGTGCGCAAGGAGTTTGATTTGGAGGTAATTGGGAAAAAGGTTTTTGCTGAATTCAGGTTTTTATTCAACTTTTTATTCACCATTTTTAAACACAACCTTTTTTAGCGCAAAAAGGACGAAGGCTCTCACCCGGAGTGGGCCGCCAAGAAGGTCACTCCCAAGGTGCCCAAAGCTGGTGGTGGGCAAGATCAGATGGAGGTGGAAGATGAAGAGGAAGAGGAGTAACTAAAAATGCCCTCCCCTCTTTCAAGTTACTGTTTATTGAGTTGATATAATGAATGATTTTAATATGAAAATAAAAGCAGAGATTCTCTAACTCTCTAGCCCGACTCAATGATTTTCAGCACGTTCATTGCCGGCTTCTCAAACAGTACATGCAGAATGTACGAGAGAATTACCGTTAATGTAAAGTTGAAGGTGAGGTTTTTAACCTAAAAGAAAAAATGTACAGTTTTTAAAAATGAAATAACTTTTGTTAAAACTCACAATGTAAAAGTCGGTAAACTCAATCAGTTCATGACTGGAGAAGATGGTAAAGAGCGGCGGAATAAAGTTGGTCAGGTAGAGGCCCAGTGAGAGACTGTACAGCGGCTGCAGCGTTGAACAGGAGAAAAGACGATTGAGCCAGGCTAAAATTTTACAAAGAAGGAAAAATTGTCGGCTTTAATTCAACAAACTACATTTTCCCATTACTTACCACTTCGATTTGTGCAGCAAAGGTAGAAGATCCAGAGAAAACCGGCAACGAACATCAACTTGCCAAAGGACACGTTGAGGTACACCTCAAGGTCGCTGGAGCCAGGAGAAAGGGCGGCGGCTGCCAATCCTCCAGCACCACTTCCACCTTCACTTCCACCCGAGGGGCTTTCCGGACTCTTCAGCATATCCTGCGTCCAGTAAAAGCCCAGGCAGCTGAGACCAACAAAAACGACGCTCAGAATGGTTTCACCAATCGATCCACCTAGGTAAATCTTGGGATGCTTCCTGATCAGGTAGCCCACGAGGATGCCCGCAGCAAAGGGTCCCAGGTGGTGATGGGCCGGCCAGGTGTAAAAAATGGAATAAAAAGCTTCCTCGAGAATGGCCGTCATCCGGCCCACCTGGTTCATGTAGGGAACGCCCTTCAGCCAGATGTGACCTGCAGAGGCGGCCCCGCCGCCGAGAATGGTCACGCCCACCAGCCACAGGGCGTTTGCTCCAAAGTGGTACAGCGGAAGGATCAGCACCGGCGAGAGGAGGATCAGGTGAAAGGCGGAGTTGACCCACCAAGAGGACATGTTGCACTGCGAAAAGAAAAAGAAGAAGAAGATGATGATGATGTTTTATCAGTTTTCTGATAAATGCTGTTACCATTGAGTAGTGGTAGAGCGTCTCGACGTCCAGTGTGTAGAAGTTGTAGGTGAGCATGCTCTCCATCAGCGTCCGTCGACAAGCCTCCACGTGAAACTTGTCCAGTCGTGACCAGAAGGGCCCGTCGGCCATCAACGGCAGCAGATAGTAGAAGAGGATCACCCCAAAAACGGCCGGATAGAAGCGGAGGTAGATGTTCAGCGCAAAACTGAGGTAGTTGAAGCGGCCCTTGGAGCGTTCCAGGTTGCGCAGTGTCGAGTAGGTAAGCAGGAGACCGCTGAAATCAGTTAGTTTTAGAAAAGTTAGAATAATGAAGTGTATAAGAGCGATTGTATCTAGGTAGGTAAGTGACTTACGTGAGGGCAAAAAAGAAGTCAGTGTTGTGGGTGTTCCGCAGGAGCATGTACTTCGTCGCCGTTCCCGTCAGCTGGTGCAGTCCGCCCACTAGCCGTTTAGTAAGTGGCAGGGCACTCCAGCCCAGAGCAGTGTAGTACTGGTGCATCCAGATGATTTGCACCAGCATTAGAAAACGAAGACAGTCAATGGCGGCGAACTTGTTTGGGCTGACGCGGAACATCGCCCGAGTGTTGCCCACCAGGCTGAAGGCAAACAGCAGACGGAGAGGCAGGGAATGTTGATGATGCTTAGCGGATGATGGTGATGATGATGACTGCTGAACCGACTTGTTGCTGAGTGCAATCTCAGCAGTTGTTGATCCATTGTTGTTGTTGTTGTTTAGATCGCTCATCTTAATGCTCACTTGCTTGCCTTCATTATCTTTATTTTTGGGTGAGCTTCCAGAACTTTCATCAATCACAAAGGACTCAACAAGCGAGGCCACCAGTGTGAGGGCAAACAGTGAACCGATGGTGATGCTATAAAAAGAATTTTAAATCAAGTAGTTTATAAACAGAAACATCCTTTAAAGACTTCAAAAACTCGCATTTTCTTACATGGCCATCTTCTGGTAGCCATCCAGTGGGCCCCACTGTTGACTCTGTTCTGCCGTAGAGCACTGAGGCCCCACCTTTAGTGGAATGTGCAGAATCGGATAGAGAACTAATAAACAATTAAATTTTAAAAGAAGTTTTGCAAAACTTTCAGATAACTCACTGGTGTTGAGAGCCAACTCCACCTCACCGGCGCTGCAGGTGGTCGGCAGGCAGAGACCGAGTTGAAAAAGGGATCCATTGACCAGGTAGAGCACCTCCACCAGTTCGTCCACCATCGAGGTGGGCACATTAACACTACCAACTGAGCCTAGCCGGTCCCCGCGGCGGTAGCTGTTGCGCGGTGGGTGGGGCAGCACCGGCGCCAACCAACAGTACTGACCGCCAAATGAGGGCAGCCTGCCCTCCGAACTGGAACTTTCTTTAGCTTTCACTGATCGAGACGAAAACGGAGGAGAAGGACTTTGAATGCTCAGACACTGCCTGTAGTCGCCGACGGCGCTGAAGACGCCGTCGAGGACGCCTGCTGGCGGTTTTCCGGTGGCGTCGAGGACTGGTTAAAACAAAAAAAGATGCTAAAATTAAGAAAATTTTTAAATTACAAATTCTAAGCTCACATTTCATCGCCCAGAGCTCTCGTCGACGAATCGCCCCGCTGATGGCCAACAGCGAGGACATGCATTTGGAAGAGAGGGGCAGGCCGAGGAGAAGGTAGCTGAAGCGATTTAGAACTCGAGTGTTCAGCGGCGCAAAGGTCTGACTGTAGTTGGAAATGAGCGTCAGCAGCCGATCGGCGGTGGCCAGCGTCTGGTTGATGTGCTCCACGCGGATGGCCTGCCCAAGGTCAAAGTTGACCGCTGGCTCGTAGCCGGGCGGCAGCAGTTGGTCTAACAGACGGTCTACCTCGCACACCTCGTCGGCTTCTTCAGCCGCTGAATTCGCTAAAGAAAGAAGTTTGCTGGTGGTGCGGTTGATGAAGGCAAGGTCAAAGCCGGCGATGGTCGGACAGCTGCCCACTGTTTCCGCTGATGATAAAGGCGGTGATAAGGATAAAGGTGGTGGTGGTGCTGATAAGCCTGATGTGGATGATTCAGTTGTGGTAGTGGCAGGATCTGCCGAATCCGGCAGACTTATTTCAGTGGTCAACAGTTCAGTATTAGTGCTGAGTGGTTTGGCTGCTGCTGTTGTTGAAAAATCATCTCTTTCATCATCATTAAAGTCAGCAGGCTGGGCGCCGTGAACCGTCAGAACGGGAAACAGAATAAAAAACGCGAGTAAAAGTAGAACAAAAAGAAGATGGCGGCAACCAAGTATCCTGGTTAGTAGATACATTCTGGTACTTTTGTCTTGAAAAGATGTCACAAGATGCACACTCCTAACACTCCTTCAATGCTCACTACAAAAGCCCAACTACTAGTACCTAGTCGGCAGCAGTGATCGTTTGGGGCAGTAAATGGTAAGCATCTTTTAACTGCCCAGTTTTCTTTTGCTAACACACACTGTTTCACGCAATAGCTACTGCGGTTAGCATTTGCCAAGCTAGTGACATTTATTCACTTGACTAAAGTTAAATGCAATCATCGATGAAAGCAGTAGCACCAGCAAGTCAGTCTGACGGTCAGTAGGACAAATAGCACTCATTTGTTTTGTTTGCCTTCCTCTTTTTCTTTTTTTCAGTTTTGCCGCTCATCATCTTAACAGTTGCACTTCATCAGAAGACTGTTGCAATTTGGCCGGCTAATAAAGTTGCTGGCTGCCTAATCTTTTAACTGAAGTGTGTTGTGTGATCAGGCAAAGTTGATTTTTTTATTTGCAAAACAATCAATAAATAAGTTATGTATTAGTGAAAAAAAGTAAAAATGCAACATCATTCAAAATAAGTAGTGCCAAGGAGGTTTGATACATGAGGAAAAAATATAAACTTTACAATTGAGTAAAAGAATAATAAGAGATTGTGTGTGAGTGTTGTGTATTCAATCAACTATTTTTCTACCTAATGAAAAAAAATGTGAAAAAGGGGAAATGCAATGAAAAACATGAACGATGAGACGATTTGTACAGCAAGAATATAAATACAAGATCATTTAAAAATGGCATTTTACTGCTCAGGAGCTGAGGGGTTTCCCCCATTAGCTGGAGCGGCCGCCGGAGGTGCCTGTTGTGCCTGAACTTGGGCCGGAGGTGGTGGTCGATGATCATCACTGGTGGAAGTGGGCGAGTTTGCGACGGCGATGGCGTCAGCGACCACGTCCACGCCGGCTATACCTCCATCCACTGCTCCTTCATCTTTCTCCAAATTAGGTCGCCCAGGAGCAGGAGCAGGAACGGCGGCAACGGCAGCAGCAGAAGCTCCAGCGGCTGAAGAAGCACCAGCGCCAGCACGAGCACCAGAACCAGAACCAGAACCAAAACGAGAATTAGGGCCAAAACGGGCACCAGAACCTGATCGTGGACCTGGACCAGCACCAGTAGCAGCTCCTTCCTCTCCTCGCGTACTGCTGTCTGGCTGGTTTTGTGGTGTTTTGGGCTCGGCAAGCGTAGCTGAAGCAGAACTTCCGCCACTATCACCATTATCATTATCATCCCTGTTTTGCCCCTGTTTTCGGTTGTCAATACTAAAGCGACCCTGCTGCTGCCCTTGTTGACTGCCTGGCTGTTGTTGCTGCTGTTTGCCTCGGCCCCGAGAGTTGTTTGGGTTTTGACCCCAGTTTGGACCACCACCACCACCTCGACCAAAGCCACCGCCACCGCCGTTGTAATAGCCGCCTTGATGTGGTGGTGGTGGTGGTGGTGGAAATGGCGACATTCCTGGAGGCGGTGGCGGAAAAGGAGGCGCCCAAAGACGAGGTGGGCCGTTCATTGGCCGAAGACCAAAGTGCTGCGGCGGGTGTGGGTGTGGCATTCGACCAGGCCCACCAGGACCAAAGGGCCCACTGTTCATCTGAGGTCCAGGCCCTGGTCCACCGGAGTACGGGGCTGGAAAAAGGAAAAATATTGATTAATTAATTTGATAAACAATTCGTTTGTTGCGTTATCAACTTACGCATATCATAGGGCATCGAATGAGGTGGTGGAAACTGCTGATGGTTCATCATGCCGTACATTCCTTCCGGCGGCTGCGACGCATACCGCTGCTCAAAGGCTGACGGTCCAAAAGGATCGTCATACTGATCACCACTTCCATTTCCCCCAGCCATTGGTGGCTGTGGTGGTGGCGGTGGAGGCGGTGGTATAGGTATTGATGACATTGGTCGAAGTCCCAACTGAGGTCCGCCACCGCCTCGACCTCTTCCTTTACCGCCGCCGCCTCTTCCGTTGCCCCCAAAAGGACCTTTTCCTCGACCGTTTAAGTTGGGATTGTTGTTGGGATTGTTTCCAAGTTTGCCCTTTTTAAAAGGACTCTCGCCAGAACTTGACGGTGAAGAGTTGCTATCTCCTGCAGATGAAATAAAAATGTGTCAAATTACTTAAAATTCTAATCAAAACATTAAAAAGTAAAAACATTGACTTACCATCGTTTTCCAAATAAGCCCGCGTTTTGGGATTAAACTTCGGTGGCTTTGTTGAAAGCGGGAATCGATGGTTATCTCCTTTTCCTCCATTTGGCGGTTGCTGCTGCTGATAGGGATTACCAAAAGGTCCTCCCGATTGTGAGGGTGGAAATGGCAACGGTGGTGGAAGTGGCAGTGGATATGACGACTTGCCCGGGGGTTGTGGAAGCAGAGACAGAGTTGGCTGTGGTGGGTACGGTTGATAGGGAGGCATTGAAGTAGGTGCTTGACCATTGTTTCCCGGATATGCTGAAGAAGAGGAAGGAGGATAAGAAGGGGGCGGTGGATATGACTGACCACCCGGATAGCCCGCTCCCATCATAGCTTGAGAAGGATGCGAAAATGATGGTGGCCCTTGTGTTTGGGACGGGTACATTCCGGGTGGATATCCACTGCCCATTGAGTATCCAGGAGGATACATTTGCTGCTGCTGTTGTTGATTTAGCGGAACACCTGCTGCGGCTGCTGCGGCTGCTGCTGCTGCGCACTGAGCATTGTACTGCGCCCACAGAGCGGCATTAGCGTCAGTTGATGAGGCGACGGCGGTGCCCCCTGTTTTAGGCTGATTTTTTGCCTGTTCAGAACTTCCTTCTTTGTCCCTACTTTCAGACGCCTGCTGTTCTGCGGCTGGGTCCACCAGTGTGCTACTCAGCAGTTTCAACTTGGCCTTGAGATGCTGCGGAACAGTGTCCTCCTCGATGACGCCGCCCTCCTCGAGGACGTTCAGGTCAATTTCCGGTCCTTGGATGAGGCTGTAGGGGATGACGGCGGTGCCGGTGGTTGCGTCCCAGCAATCGGAGAAGTTGTTTGCCTTGAGCGCCTTTCCTGGGGCCCAGGCGCACTGCGAGAAAAATAAAAATGTTCAGTAAAGTGTGTTTAACCATAGATAAATTGTAGTACAAAGTTTAGGCATGCAAAACCTAAAACTTACCTTGACTGGATGTCCAAGCAGTTTGTTGGTCTTCTTAATGCGTAAATAGGCTCGGTAGGCGTCAATGCGTCGTACCATGCAGATGTAGGCGCAACCACGAGAAGGGATCATCTGAAAGCAAACAGACAAACAAAGAAAAATGTTTGTAATTCAAATCTATCAAATTTGAGCATTTGATTATGCATGTTCAACTTACATTGATACTTCGAAGCTCACCGTAGTCGCCAAAGTAGTCACTTAGATCTGATTCACTGGCAAACTTGGGCACGTGGCCGATCCAGAGGGTGGTGCTGCCGATTACGAGGCAGTTTGGCTTGAAGGTAATCGGCATGCCCTTCACCTTTCGAAGGCGAATGCGTTCCGTTTCAGCGGCGGCGGCATCTTTGATCTGCTGACGGCTCAGCTGTTGTTGCTGAGGTTGCACCACTGATTCGTGCTGAGAAGCTGATGGTGGTGGAGATCGAGATCGAGATCGACTTTGATAAGCAGCACTGTTTGAGGTGCTGTCCACGTAAGGAGGCGTCGGCCGTTTTGCTGACTGCTCTTGATAGCGGTGCTGTTGCTGCTGATGCTGTTGCAAGTGCTGCGCCGGATGAACCTTGATGGAGTAGCGGGAGAGGTTGTCGTACATGGTGCGCTCTCGCAGGGCGGCCAGACTGCTACTTGAGTCCGGGTAGGAGATGCCGCTGTCCTCTGGCTCATAGGCCGGTCCCTCATCCACGTCCATGTCCATTATCATTGACTGTTGTTGTTGTTGCTGCTGCTGCTGCAACACTGGCTGTCTTGGCTGATAGGGAGGCGGTGCCGGAGGGTGAGGGAGTGGCAGCAGACTGGGCATCACCCCTCCCCGTTCCTCGCCCCTTCTCGCCACCTCGCCTCGTCCTAGGGCGAGAAACTCCGGCGGCGGCGGTGGCATGTACTGACTATTGGGGGCAATCTCCGGCGGAGTGTAGCACTTCACCGAGGAGATGGGAGGGGGAAGAAATGGTGGTAGTGGTTGTGGCTGTGGTTGTGTTCCAAAGTTGCCAGAACCCTGAGGACCGGCCATCTTCTCTGCCTCATGGCTCAGCGTCGCCAGGCGGCGATCACTGGAGGCGAACATGTTGTTGACCATGGCGGCAATGTTGCCAATCTTAGAGGTCATCTCCGCTCCGCTCAAGCTGCTTCGTTCAGACTGTTGTGGTGGTGGTGGTGGTGGTGGCCGGACGTACGGCGGCTCCGCTTCGGTAGGCGTCCCATCGCCTCCGTTTTCTCCACGGTCCTCTAAATTATTATTGTTGCCATTGTAGCCGTTGCCTGGATCATTGCCCTCATCATCCACATCCTCATCATCGTCATCAAAGTCATTCGGTCCACCAAGCCCCTCAATGTTTGCCCTGAACTCCTGAATTCGAGCCGTGAAGAGACTTGAGGTGGTGATGCTCGGTGGAGGTCCGTCACAGACTGGGCCACTGCCACTAGCATCAGAATTGTTGTTGTTGTGGCCTCCATTGCTACCGTTGCTAACAGCTGCTGCTGCCGTTGTTGATACTGCTGTCGATGTTCGGTGGCTGCTAGTGGACACCTTTCCCCAATTTGATGATGATGATGATGTCTCTGAATGCTTTTGATTGTGGCCATGTCGGTGGTGGCGTGAGTTGTGGTGGTGATGGGAATGGGAATGATGCTGGTTAGAGGTTCCCGAAATGGAGAAGGCAGCCTTGGACTCCTTCTGCCAGTCAGGAACGAACTCCTGCAGCAGTGTATAGAGCAGCTCGTCGGGGAAGAAGCTGTGCCGGTACCAGATGCTCAGCACGCGAGCCAGCAGTGACTGATAAGAGGAAAAAAAGTATTTATCAGCAAACATCCTTTTTTATCAAAAGCTTGATCATTTCACTAAAACCTTACCTTGTGATGAGGCGGCATGCCGAGGGCGGCCGTCTGCACGGTGGTGATGATGTTCCGCGAAAACCGGCCGGAGAAGACGTCATTGTGCATCAGCAGCTGCTTCGCCTTGCGCACGATGTTGTCCAGCAGGTAGATGAACCAGAGGCGGCAGCTGGGGTGAGAGCGGGCGACGAACTTCTCCACCAGGCCGACGACGTGCTTGTACACCTTCACGTCGTTCATCGCCAGGAAGGTGAGATTCTCAATGCGCGTCCGACTCACCGGCATGCGCATCATCGACATCGAGCGAAACTGCAAACAAAAGTAATCAAGATAAAAAGGTTGATTAAATGAATATGCTGAATGAATGTTTTGTAATCTGTGTGTCTTTTTTCCCAAAACTTTAACCCACCTCTTCTTCGAGCTTCTCCACCAGATCATCGCCCTGCAGGTTGACGTCCGACTCTTTGAAGATGTACTCCTCGGTAACGTAACCGCTTGGAGCAGGTGGCGGATATGAGGCTGCTGCCCCTGATGATGTTCCTGCTCCTGCTGCTCCTCCTCCTCCTGCTGAAGTTGAGTTGGAGCCGGAAGATGACTTGCTGGTGGAGGCGGTTGAGAAGGACGCCGAAGCAGAGCCTGGAGCACTGGCAGGCATCGGGATTTGGGCTAGATTTGGCATGCTCACTGCTGAAGCTGCTGCTGCTGCTGTCGACTGTCGGCCACCAGCACCGTCCATGGCTGCTGATGATTGCTGCTGCTGTTTACTGTCGTACACTTGGTGGTAGTAGTTGCTCATGCTTGCATTTGGGGTGTGTGAACTTTGGTATTTTTGTGTTTGTGAGTTCAGTTTGAGAAGTGTAAAATGTGTAAGCGCAATAAACGGTGTGACGAGTTAAGCGTTTGTAGGCCTAGCTTCAAGTTACAATGCCAAACACTTTTTAAGTGAAAACTAAACCTAATTGAGAAAAGGAACTCAAACCGGCAGCAGCAGTACTTTCCACTGCTGTTGCTGCGGTTTTTGTTGATTTGCGGCTAATGACTAGAACGACCAAGTCAATTCACTTGAGTTTGCTGGCCGTAGCAAGCCGCAGCAAGCTTTGAAGTTGGCAATTGATCATGACGAGACGTCGACAAATCTTTGACGATAATTAGTTCAGTTGGCAGACAGCTGCTGCTGCTGGTGCTGATGACGATGATGATGATGGTAATGGCGGCTGCGGCGGCAATTCTGGCTGCGGCACTGCGATGGCGGTAATGGTAGTGTTCCACGACAATGGACAGTAGAGAGAATGCGGGGTGAGAAAAGTGAGGAAGAAGAGCGAAGGCGAGAGCACACACACATCAGCAGCAGCAGCAGCAGCAACTGAACACTGTTGGCCCTTGCACTGCAAAGTCCACAACGACGGCGGCCACAGTTGAGCGGACTGAGGGAAAGCGAGAGCACGCTCAGTTCAGTTCAAATTCAGAGTTTTCTCGACTAGAGCAAGTGTCCAGCAGCAGCTTTGGCCAGGCGGCCAGACAACAGGACAACGGCGAAGCCGACGGACAGACGGACCAACTGAGAGGGAGAGAGAGAGAAGCAGTAAAGGGGAAACAGCGAGAAAGTGAGAGAGAGAGAGAGGGAGAGGAAATATAATGCTAAAAGCATGTGTGTGTGTGTCTTTCTCCACTTTATCGTTCGTCCACTTTTGGCGCAGCTCTCGAGCTTTGGAGCAGGCTGCAGTGCTCCTGCTGTGTCTATTGCAGTGTCTTTCTGCTGTATATTTGTGGCGTTGCTACTCAAGACGTTCACTCTCTGGCTGGCTGGCCGACCGAGGAAGCATTGGCTGATGTTGTTGCTAGAGAAGAAGAACCTTAGCGCACATCGGTTTGCAGTCTGATGCCACTACTTCTACCACTACCTTAGCCGCCACCACTACAACCTCAGCTAAAGCTCACTACTTCTACCTCTACCCCTACTACAGAGCCCCTTTTCTTGGTATTTTTCTCTGCAGAGACTTTCCGCTCTTCATCACCCCCTTTCTTTCTTCCTTTCGTCACTACTTTTGCTCTGATTTTCTCCGTCTTTTCATTAGGCTTGTTTTCTTCTTCGTTTTTAGGGAGGGAACGCAACTGAAGAACAGAGGAGGAAAGTTAAAAGGTAGATGTATTTGGAAAGCGAAAGAGTGAAGAAAAGAGAGAATCTTGATCAAAGATGATTGGATAACCAGATGCAGCTGGGCGTTTTGGAGCAGTAAAGGAGGAGGAGAAAGAATAGAGCTGAACTGAACTGAATTCTGCAGTAACCAGAACTTCAGAAGAAGAGCATCTGCAGAGGCAGCTTGTTTGAAGAAATGAGCACTGCGACGTTTGGCCAAAGTAAAAGGAAAAGTGAAAGAATCCAATTCAGTTATCTCTACTCACTGCGCGTTATATTCTCAGCAGTTGAGCGGCTGAGTTGGCACATAGAGCTCAGACAGAACAAAAATGGTGTGTCAAATGCACTTGAACAAAAGAAGGGGCTCCATCAGCTCGTGTGGTCCATCAGCGACACAGCCAAGGCATCATGCTATACGAGGCATCATTTTTTCAAACGCAATTGAAAAAAGCAAATAGACAGATGCAAAGGCACTGTATGTGCGATCATCGACTGCAGTCAGGCCAGCCAGCCAGCCAGCCAGAGCATCATCAACTGCAGCACCTCAACCTCGAGGCTTACCATCTCCAGTTGCTGGTGGCAGGCAGACAGGCAATGTACTGTACTGTAGTGGACTGTGAGCAATGTGCTCCCAGTGTTCGTTCGATGCGCCACTGTCTGCTGCCATTGCTGCCATTGCCGGTGCTGCTTTGCCAGTGAACCCAAAGCGCAAAAAGTGTGCTGTACCATTTTTGTTGCCGCCGCCGCTGCTGCATTCTGGTGTGCAGGTCGAAACAGAGTGTGTGAGTATGTGAGTGAGCGATCACTTGGCAGTGTGAAACCGCTTTAGTAAGGTTGGCAAACGGCAGAGTGCGACTCGTGCATTGCAATGCTTAAAGACGATAAAATTCACACAAAAACGTTTTTTACAGTGTACGACCGTTGTCCGACTGTCGTCGGTCGACGATCTTTTGCCACGACCGTCGTCGTTGTCGCTCAATCGATTTTCAGGCAATTAACGCTAACGACTGTTCATTTAAATAAAATGCTGCTGTTTGTTTTTCACATTCATTGCAGTTAAAAGCAACGACTGCTGCTGTTGCTGCTGCTGCTTGAGTTGACAGCTCAAAAAGTGAAAACGTCTAGCACATTCGCTCATTTATTTTTATTGTTCTTTTGACTTCGTTTTTTCTAATTGCATGTTGCATTTATTTGCAAGAATGTACATTGCAAATGAGATAAAAAGTAAATTAAAAGCATATTAAATGCAAATATATTGCTAAATTAAAAAAGTTAAAAAATGACTGCGTGTCTGAGAGCCTTCTAAACTTTGGTGCCTTGAAGCGACACTTGAACATTTTTAACTGAACAATTATTCTTTCTTTTTTTGCTCAGTTGTACGTGCTCAGTTATATGCAGCACTAGCACATTTCTTTTGTCTACTCACCACTTTAACTGCAGCAGCAAGCAGCCAAGTTTTTGGGTAGCCAAAAGAAAAAATTTGCATAATACCCCAGCGGGGTGACCAAAGTAAAAAAGAATAAAAGATCAAAAGAATAGAAATGAAAAAAATGAAAAAAATGGAACAGAAGAAATAAAATGCTGCTATCATTTCATAGTGATCACCCTAGCTCAAGTCAGTTTTGTGTGTTCAACCAAACTAAAATATGTCCGTTTTCTTTTTTAATGAAACTGAATCGAAGAATGATGTCGATCGCATGATTACACTAGAGAGTGAATGAAAATGACCAGATCCTTTCCTCTTCTATTGCCTTCATATCACTTTCAGTTTTAGAATACTGCAATAATAACTTTTAGTGTTTTGTTTGTACGGGCTAAGAAAGCAGCAAGAGGAAATGGAGCGAAAAAACTCTGAGGCAAGGGCAAAAACAGGAGAGTGCCTTCATTCCTCTCTTAATTCACCAATTTCATTTTTTTATATTTTTCGTTTTCACTCTCATTTTCCTGCTTCAATCAACCTGAATAGCAGGGATCACTTTCGCATCAGTGAGCGGTGCAGGTGCTGCAATTCGGTTTCTGCCGTACACACACCGTACACACTACCGTACACTGCCTGCACCTCACCATACACTTTATATAGGAAAAATTTGGCAACATTAGACAAGCGAAAACACTGCCCACGCAGTAGCTCATAATATACCAAAAATTAAATAGCCAACAACCTTTCTCTGGTGACTCTTTGAGATGAAAAAAGTTACCAAGAATTGGAAAAGAGGAGATGAAAATTAAAGAAGACCGCTGGGGTGATGACCACACACTGAAACATTAGCATCAACCGTCATCATCACTGTTACCTTTTTGTTTTACTTTTTTTGGAGTTTCCCTTGGAGAATGAATAGTTGGATAGATGGATGGATCGGGGGCCTCATCACACTCTTGGGGAAAGTTGGAAACAGCGAACCCTCAGTGACTCTCTAGACGCTCATTGGATCACTCCATCTTTTTCTCCTTCTTTTGACTTTTACTTTTTTACTGCCAACTGGGAGCACATTATCCTGCTACAACATTACCTCATGTCTACATTGTTGCGCTCCTTGCGTACTTTACTGGATGAATACACACACTCACACACCATCATCTTCAATTTAAGGATGTGAATAAGCTGGCACAAAGTTCTAGAATCAGTAATGATGATGCTAATATACTAAACACAGAAGACTGGCTAATAAAACAACAACAAAAAATAAGCTCAAATTTTAAAAGGTACATAGGTCCATAGTAAAGAGATTTGGCAGATTGAAAGAATGGATGAAAAACCTCTTCCAAAGATTTGGCAATTCTTTCTTTTCTTTATTTTATTTCATCCACTGTGATGTTCATCACCACTTCTTTTCCTATCATCACTTTTGGCACTGTTTTGTCAGCGGCAACGGCCACTTAGGCGGCCACTGCCACTCTCCCAATTTCCTTTTCTCTTTTTCTCTAAACGGCCGCCAATTGGTTTGTCCGTTTGTTATTTTCTTTTTTTCATTTTTTCTTTCTTTTTATTGTTGAATTGATGTAGCTACTGCCGTTGCTGCTGTTGCTGCTGCTTCAATTCGTTATGTACACAAAAGCGGCGGCGGTTCATAAAAAAGAAAATAAAAGAAAACAGACCGACCGACCGACTGACGGTTGTCGTTGATTGTGCAGCAGATTGTACGGCCGGCGGTATGCCGAATACTGTATTATTGTACCGAAGTGCTGTACAGTGTACAGTGCTTGGAATGCTGTGGAATGATGATGATGATGGTGGTGGTGATGATGTTGATGGTGATGCCTGATGGCTAGCACCGCTGCCTGCTTTTAACCTAAAGCTGTGCAAGTGTGTGTATTTACGCTCATTAGCTACGGCAATTGCAGCTGCGATTCTTTCTTTCTCTTAACTTTGCTTTGATTTTGTCTATCTTTTAATACTGATACGGCTACTGCTGGTTGTTGTTTGTTTGCCACTAGACTTTTTTGGTGTTGTTTGCATTTTGTTCAGCCAGTTGGCTGCCTGGAATGCTTGCTTAAAGCCGGTTTGGAATTGGATTTGCAAGAATTTGGCAGGTTTCTGCTGAGGCAAAATTTGCTAATATTTATTATTGTTTTCTTCTGAATTGTTCCCCTCATTTCAAGCAATGCCTTTTTGCTTTTAGAAAAAACGGCATTTTCACTGATTTTACTGATTGTGCATGGTAACAATAAAAACAACATTTTAGAAGTGCTTTTTAAATGTACACCCAAACCATAACCGTTAAAGGGTAGTGCATCACTCAAGCCGTAGTCGTGGAACGCCAGCATCGGCGACCTCTCTCTACTCATCAACCATTTTTTGTTGTTTTGGCTTTCTCATCATCATCCTTTTTGCAGCAGCAGCAGCTGCAGTTCAGGCTTAACAGGCTTTGCAGCAGAAACGGTGCTGCTGCTGCTGGTGTTGTTGTGGTAGTGGTGGCAGTAAATACACTCACACACACACACACACACACACACACACACACACACACACACACGACCGCTGAGTAAGCTGCAGTGGCTGCTGCTGCTGCTGCGTCAAATGCTCTGCCCAGTTTGCAGTGCTGCCGCTGCCACTGCTGTTGTCACTCGTTTGCCTGTGCCGAGCTCTCTCTCTCTCTCAGTCGCACTCAGTCGTACAAAACTGCCGAACTGTTTCAACGGAACCGAACAGAACACAACTGAAAGTGAGTGTGTGTGCTCATGTTGACAGCACAGAACTAGCACAAACATCGAAACCCATCGAAACACTTTGACGCTCGAACTTGTCTCTCTCTCTCTCTCCATTCTACTAAAAGACCCTGTTCACCTTTATTGTTTCGTTTAGCAGGAACAACAACAACATCAGTGTTTGCCTGTGTTTGTCTCCGTCTAGGCAATACACATCCACTCTAATTACCAGCCAAACTGACTTCTAGATTGGCAGTGCCGACCCACCACCGCTTTTTCCTTTCTGTCAACCAGTCAGCCAGCCATTGTCTGCCAATTGTTGTTGCCAAGTGAGCACCAGCAGCAGTAGCCGCCTCATAACAACTGAAGCACCAAAAAAGTAAGTCACCGTGTCTGTGTTCCTTTCCCTCTCCTCCCATTCCCTGTTTTGTTTTCTTGTTTCTGGAACTCTGTCTCATCAGAAGGATCTCACTAGGAGAAGAAGAAAAAAAGTGGGAAAAGAATAGGAAAGCCCAGTAGTGCTGGCCTACTGCTAAGCAAAGTTGACAAACGAGAGAGACTTTCTCTGCACAAAGTTTGACAGTCAGTCATTCAGTCATTCAGTCATTCAGTTAGTCAGTCAGTCAACTTGTCAGTTAGTCGACTTCAATTGACTTCAGACCTCAGCGCCAATGAAAGTTTACTCAATGCGACTCAGTCCTGCTTGACAGAATGAACTGAACCAATTTGGCCCCTTCGATTGCCTCTATTGACTTCTATTACTCTTTTTTTACTTTGTTTGAGTTTGGTACAATAACTCTAACTCTTGCTCTTTTTAACTGAGTTCTTTTAATTTTTTTCTGCAAAACGCCGTTTCTTGTTTGATGTTTACTTTGTTTCTTTTTTCTCTCTCTTTTTACTAGACGGAATTCCAGACGAAGGAATTCTCACTCTTTTCAATTTTATAAAAGAATTTAGCGGCACGACACGGAAACGGTTTTTTTCTTATCATCATTACGATCTGCCTACTACTTCTTACTATTGTCATCATCGTTATCACAACAGAACAGAAGTAGTCAACAGAGCTCACAACAACTCTACAATAGACAAATTGAAAAAAATCTTCAAAAAGGGAAACAAGTCTTGACAAGGGCAACAATCATTGAGAAAATAAAGCATACTGAAAAGTGTAAAAAAGTTGCGTGACTCGTCGCGATTCAAAATTCTGATTCAGTTTAACGACCGGAAAAAAGCACCTGTGCTGCGCACAGAAATCAGCGTCAGAATTTTAAACAGCATTGATTTTAGGAAACTTTGTAGAATTTGTGAAGCAGTATTTAAATCTTTTTAAGTCAGTCAGTTTAATAGTTTGCAAAAGTCAAATTTGAACAATAACGTCAACAAGAATATAACGTAAAGAAAAACACCCGGTCAAAAAAAGCAATAAACTCAGCAATATTTTCAAATTAAATTCTTCAACACGACTTTCTTCTCAGACACCAAAAGGAACGGTAAAACTCTGGTAAGTCTCTAGACACGTTTAATTGCCCATTATTACCCTTCTGTTTTTCAATTATCGTTTTTTAATTGCGCAAACACTTAAACACGCATTTTTAAGTTGCCATCAAAGTTGTCAGTTTTCATTTTTATTTTGCTTTTGCTTTTTTATTGATTATTGTTGTAATTGTTTTTGGAGAAGCTTTTGTCGAAACATCTTATTTGGCATTCATTAGCAGGACGCCTGGTGCTTGCAAATGGCAAGAAAGGCGAGGCGACTTTTCTTTGCTTTTTCTGCTGTGAACCCATTTTCAACAACCAACGTTTTCGCTGCCTGCTGTTGCCGACTAGGTCGACTAGACCTACTACAACAAGACAAAGTGTGCACACATTAAGGCTAGGTCGGGCTGTTATTATTATTATGGTATCATTGCTTATTGCTTATTGCCTTGCCGACACTCCGTTTTATCGGCGGCGACGGCAGCAGCGACAGACGCAGCACTAACCAGTTTCACTTTCACTTCTGTTTTTCTTTTCATTCATTCTCAAAGCTTCTTTTTATTCGACTTGTCGATGTTGCTCAGCTTCTTATCATGTCTAGGCAGTTCTCGGCATTGTTGGTGAATCTTCCTCTTCTTCTTCTTCTTCTTTGTGATCGGGTTGTCGCGTCAGTGCGTTCAAAAACGTCCTTTAAAGCAGAAAATGGTTGTTTCAGCTGTTGTCATTTTGCCCTTTTTTCGGTTTTAGGCTTAATGGATTTGGCTGTTTCTGCTGCAACCGGACTCAGAACTTGGTTGCTAAATGCCAAGCTGCTGCTGCTGCTGCTGCTGACAAAGCTGCTTGGAGCACTTTCATTGAGAGAGTGCTCTCGATTCTCTCTCTCTCTCTCTCTCTCTCCTTCCCTCTCTCAATTGCCAGCTTTCATTGGCAAATGTACAGTGGCAAATAGTTTGCTGCAGTGCGTGAGCTGGTCATTTATTGCCGCCGATGTTGCCCTTTGCTGCTACTGCTGCGGCTGCTGATGGTTATTACCATCATCATTTGCTCTACCACTCTCCAACCTAGAAGAGAAAGGTCTAGCCTTCCCCAATACTTCTCTCCAAAAAGTGTCCAGTCAACCAGTCAGTCAGTCTGGTCTGGTCCAGTTTGGTCTGCTGCTGTCGCTGTTGCCAGCCAACCAGACTACTAGAAACTGCATCCCCATCAGCTTAACTAGACTTTCTCTTTTCTCATTTCAATTTGGCTGCTTTCCCCTCTTCTTTCTTTTCCTTCCCCTTGCTGCAGTTGGCTTTGATGGCCTTTTGGACGTTGGTAGAATTTAATTACCGAAAAGTGCCCAAAAGACTGCCGTTGCCGCTGCTTCTGTTTTCGCTGCTGTACTGTGCCAAGTACACTTGCATTCCACCATCACTACCACCACCGCCACTTTACCGAGCTTTAAAATTAAATTCTCGGTAATTCTGAAACAACAGCAGCAGCAGCAGTCCGGTTTCTCTAGTGCTCTGGAGTGAGTGTTTTCCAGAGTGCAGCATTATTAGCAGCAGCAGCAGAAGCAGCAGTCTTTTTGGCACTTTTTGAAACTAGTCAGAGCTTGGAACACACACAGACTGCATTGCCATTGGCACTGTGTGTGTGTGTGCGGTGGCAATTGCCTTCAAGAGCTAATCAGCAGACGCACTCAAAGTGTGTGTGTGTGTGCTAACTTTCTGTTCACCACCACCACCACCACTACCCTAATGCTCTTATTATTGACCAAAAAAGAAAAGGAAGAAAATGAAGAAAGCCAGTTTTTAGTTTTCCATTAGCCATATTTCTGCCTGCTTGCCGCCTTGTTCGCCAAGGGGCCAATTTTAATAGAAAACGCTTCAGTATAATGCACGACGGATGTTCCCGCTTTCTTTCTTTTTCTTCCTTTTTGTGTGTACAACAACGACGCCGGCATTGTCTGCTTTCTTTTTTCAATTTTTGTTCAGTTGCCCAGTCAGTCCTAGTAAAACTGAATAAATGAAGAATAATGGCAGTAAAAAAAACTTGAAGAAGATCATTTTCACAAAGATGAAAGAAAGTGCGAGGATGCGTATGATTGCCCAGCTTGACCAGACATTAGTGCTCTGGTGCTATCTAGTGGTTGCCTGCCTAGCAGTGGCAGTGCGCTTCTCTGCGTTTTTAGTTTAAATTTGATAGCGGTAGCCCCCCCTCATTTTTGGCGGCGTCTAATTGGGTGCCCTCGCGCTTTCGTTCTCCTATCTCTTTCTCACACTTGAAACTGACTGCAGCAGTTCAGTTCAGTTCAGCAGTGCTCACACTGGAGAGTCAAGTCGATAGTAGTCGGCTGTATTCTCTCGAATGTACAACAGCCGCCGTACACCCTCGCAAATCAAGTGTGAGAAAGTGTAAGAAGAGACTGAAAACACAGGACTGCTGTGCATTTGTTTCTCTCCGTTCTCTAGCTCATACACACTCGATCTAAGCTATATATTACTCTTGAGGCTCCTTTGAGAAGCGCTCCCAGTTGCAGTGCCGTATTTTGCCGTACGACGAGCACTGTACAGCAACTTCTGCTGCTGTTGTTGCTGCTGTTGTACAACAGACGTACAGTTTGTACTCTGTACGATATAGTTGTTTTCTCTCTTTCTCTCTCCTAAGGGACATTTTCACTTTCTACTAAGAAGTATCCCTCTCTTTCTTCTCGTTCATTCTACAATGGGCAGCAGCAGCAGCAGTGGGAATAGAATGAGAGAAAAGAGAGAAAGTGCCGTCCTCTTTGCTTGGCCTTCGGCCCTTGACAAATTGATAAGTCGGGGCAGCACTTTCGTACTGCTGGTACTGCTTTCCTTCAAAACGTTTTCTCTTTTCTTTTCTTCTTTTTCTCTCTTTTCACTATTGAATCAGCAGCAACAGCACCAACAGCACCGAGAAAAAAGAGAAAATAATAAAGCTAGTTGCAAACACTGGCGCCCATATTCCTATAGACCTGCACCAACAGACCAACCGACCGACCGACCGACCAATACTGACACTGGTGCTCCAGTGACACACACACACACACACACACACACAGACACCACTGGTGTTCCAACCAACGGGTTTTGGCTCTTTTGTGTTTCCTTCTCTGTCTTGTTCCTTCTCAGTGTGTCAGTAGAGTGAACGAACGAGCGAGCGAGCGAGTGTCAGCAGACTCAGCGTCACTGCAAAAAGAGAAAGAGGCAAATGCACAGAGAGAAAGAGAAAGAGAATAACGTTTCGGCAAATCGAAAAGTTGGGTTCAACCACTAAGCAGCCAGCCAGCCAGCCACTAGTCAGCACTCGATTCGAACGAGTGAACGTGATCGAACAAATAGGCTGCAGGCGGCTGCTGCTGCTGAACACACACACACACTAATGCTGTGTGTTTGTGCTGCTGTTCCAGAAACACACCAAAGCTTGTGTCAGACCTAGACTCAGTTGACACAACAAACAGGTTCACTCACAAACCTTTTCTTTGATTTGATTATCTATTTGTGCGTGTGTGGCTTTGTCTTCTGCTGCTCATCTGTATTCCTTTAACTTATTATTACATTTTACTTTATTTTTTTCTTTTTTATCCCCATCTTTCAATGCCTTTTATTCAATGCAGTTGCAATACGTACGACAGATAAAACAGTTTTGATTAAATTCCTTTTGTAACAAAATTTTTACTTTTTTCAGAAACAATAGCTCTTAAATATACCTATTCCATCGTAGTACACACTACTTTCTAAAATCAAAATTTTGTGAAAAAGAAGAACTTATAAGAAGCTCTACTAAAGTCATCATCATCATCATCTTCTTTTTTGTCATCACCATTACCATCACTACCAGCACTACTACTAACAGCTAACAAAGATGGACTTCTTCTCAAATCTGGTGAAAAACACGGCGACCAAGGTGGAGACGCTGACCAAGTCGGCGACGGCGGCGGCCAACTCTGCCGTCAGCTCGCTCAGTCCGACGGGCGCCAATTCGCCCACTGAAGAGGCGCAAAACGGTGATCAGCAGCAGCCCGTGGAGGCCACCGCCGAGAATGGCGCCATCATCAATGACCTCAATGGTAAATGTTTACACTTTTATGTTTTGTGTACTTAAAATTTTAACTGTCATTTCGAAATAGAAGGAGGCAAAGGCATGACTCGTTCCGGTTCCGGTGACACGGAGGGCGCCGACGATGAGGCGGCCATCGCAGAGGGCGACGCCGACGCCAAGCAGACGTTCAACGCCGCCGAGGTGTCGCAGAAGGCGGTCGAGGGCGCCAAGTACTTTGGCAGTAAGTGAGAAGGAAACAGTTTTGTTTTATTTTAAACTAGTATTTTTCAAAAAACATACACTTAACAATGCCATCAAATGTTTTTCCCATTCCTTTATGCAGACTTTCTCTACAGCGTAGGCAACAAAGCGGCGGCCACTGTGTCCGCCACTGCCAAGCAGATCAAAAGCACCGTTGAGAGTGTGGTAAGAGGTTTATCATGTTGTACAATCTGTTTATCTTTATCACTTTACTGTTTTTGTTTTTTCTTTATCAATTATCAGGGCATCATGCAGGAGTTCACCAAGGAACAGCAGGAGTTCATCAAAGAGCACGGCGGCAGCACTGAGCTGAGCGAGCCGCCCTGGGTTGGCTGCGAGGATGAGGAGAAGGTCAAGACGGAGATACTGAGTCTGTCGGCGGACAAGCGCAACTTTGTCCGCTCTCCGCCAGGCGGCGTCGAGTTTCCCTTCGACATGGCCGCCTCATTTCCGGTGGCGCTGACGTTGCTGCGCGAAGACCCAGAGCTGCCCAAGATGCGCTACGAAATTGTCCCTAAACTGTAAGTTTGCTGAAAGTGCTAGAAAGTGTTCAACACTTTGAGGGAACTCAACTTTTTTCGGGGGAAATCAATTAAAAGATTTTCAAACAGTTGTGTGTGTGTGTGTTTAAGTGCTTGTTAGTAGTCGAGCAAAACACACTTGAAAGCAATTAAGAAAGGAAAACCAGTACTTGAAAACTTTTCTGCTGCTGTTTTGCTCTGTTTTTCTGCCGCCACTTGAAAGCACTTTCTTGGCCAAGTTCGGGTTTCTTTTTCTTCAACTAAACTTTGCATCCCTTTTTTCCACCATTTCAGCGTGAACGAGGAGACCTTCTGGCGAAACTACTTCTACCGAGTGTCACTTATCAAACAGGACCCGAACTTCACGACGGCTTCAGGGGCCGGCGGTGCTTCAAAATCTTTTGCCTCTTCTCGTTCCTCATCGAGCTCGGAGGGCCCCGACGACCCGGCGGAGGCAGGCAGAGATGACAGCGAATTTGTCAGCGACAGCTACCACGCTGGCCAGTCGGCGGTCAGCGCCGAAGAGGTGCGCCAGGACATGTACAAGTTGGGCATTCACAAGAAGAACAGCAGCAAACAACAGCAGCAGTCTGCTGATGGTATGTCTTGTACAACAGCTTATCGTCGCTTTGGGTAATTTTTTCATTTCATTTTATTTTGCTTTCCATTTTAGCCGACCTCGACGAAGAGCTGGCCAAGGATCTGCACGAGTTTGAGGTGGTCTCCGGTGCCGACTCTGGCGTTGTGGGAAAGGTGGACGAGGATGAGATCAATCGCGAGCTTGCCAACTTTGACATGAAGTAAATGGTGGAACAGTGTTCATCAACGAGACAGCAAGAATAACTTCCATCAGTTCTGCCTAGTTCAGCAGTGCAAACCGTTAGAACCGTTTTGTCACACACTTCAACAACACCACTGATCAAATCTTCTCTATCTTTCGCTATCTCGTTTTCGTTTTTTAAATTTCTGTGTCGGGACTCTTTTTCCAGAACACTTTTTTTCACACTTTCATTTTTGCTGCACTCGCCCACACCTGCAACAACACACTGAAATGAGCACACTTTTTCTTCTTTCTTTCTCTCTTCCTCTCATATCGCGCACCAATTGTTTGTCCTTTTCTCATTTGTTTCTTTTTCCTTTTTTTCATCCGGCACTCGACGCAATGCACAGCTGCGCATCTCTTCCACTCTCTGTTCTTCCATTTCCACAAGCAATACAAAAAACTGCACACTGATCCCACAAAAAACCTAATAACATGCACTAATAATAACACACACACACACACTTTCAAACAAAAAAGAAGTTTAAAAAGCGCAAAAGGTGATAGGAACACTTAACTTACACACCTCTTCCCCTCCCCTACACTTATTTCACGGTGGTTTTCCTCTCTTTGCATCTCTTTCTTCATCATCTTATAACTCGTTCTTCTTGAAAACTGCTCTTTTAAAGGCGAAAGGAAGCGAACCTCCCTTTTTGTTGTTATTGAAAGCAATACTTCCTCCTCTTTCCGCCCCGTCACCACTACCTCTAATTCGTATCCGATACACACACACACACACACACACACACACTTTAACACTGCAGATCAGTGTTCAATTGGGTGTTATGACCAAAACTTCTCGCCGCCAATTCTACCAGCAGCAGCAACATTCAATCGATAAACACACACACACACACACACACACACACACGCATTTGAGAGGTGGACACATTTCGATCGATCAGAACTGGAGGAGGGAACGGAATTGCTGCCGTTGTTGCCGCCGCCGCCGCCAAAAATGAAAGCACCATCTGGAGCAGAAACTGAATATCGATCGATCCATCACAAACACTCTCCTTCTGAAACAACAACAACAGCAGCAGCAGCTGCGCCAACGGGCGCTCTCTTCCCACGTCTATGAGTGTTTTTTCTTGTTTTCTGCTTTCACTTTATCACCGCTATCATTTTCACCACCCCCACCGTCATCATCATCATTCACGTTCTCTTTTGCTTATTTCTCAACAATTTTTTTAATTATTTTTTCTTCATCTCAACAACGACGACCACGACAACAACAACAACAACCCAAACAACAGCAATTTAGTCAAGCACACTGTCCCAATAACACTTTCTCTCGCACACACACATCCCATTTCACTCACGCTTAACATGTGTTTACTAAAACACTCACACACACACACACTCTCTCTCTCTCACTTTGACTAGGCAAAAAGAGTGCAGTTAATATGTCAGTTTTAGATGCAAGCAAAAGTAGAAATAAGGTTTGTGAATTAGAGCTAGATTAGAAGAACCACAGAGCCAGAACTTGAAGATGATGGTTTTTATTACCTGAAAAAGTCTGAGCACCACAGCAATTCAAAAGCGCAACCAGTTTAAGCCTGTTACACTGCGTGTAAATTACGTTGTTTGTATAAAAAGGGCGCTGGTTGAGCAATCTTCATAACTTTAATTCATGTACTTTTAACTTTTTTCATTTTTCCCCTTTGCCGAGTCATCATCCACGAATCATTTTTTTCTTTTTTATTTTTTCACCTTTTTTCAAACGTGGCCACCATTTTCTCAGTTTTCAGTTTTGTTTATCATTTCACCGATTACACCGTTGTCCAACTATCGGTGATCTTCACACACACACACACTAACGCAAACCTTTTTGTTTAAGTACATTAACTACACTTTTTGGCCCTTTGTCCTCTTTTTTTCTTCCAGTGGCAACACACTTTTTCACACTTTTCATTTTGGTTATACTTCAAACTGTTTTTCCTCTTTTGTTATCAACACTTTCTTTTTCACTATTTTTTTGCTCTTTGCATCCACAAACAGACACCTTTTTACTAAGTTTCCCATTCAATTTTTGTTTTACACTGTTTACTTACCAATTCAGTAGCATGGTGCAATACACAACAAACACACACAAGCAACACTTTAAAAATTTTCAGTACCAAGCAACACACTTGAGTATCATACTGACTATTACCAACACTTCAACAACTACATCCACTTTGATCTTCCAATGTTTAAAAATTCAAACAAAAAATATTTTGATTTTCTTTTTGTTCACTTTTATTAAAATACATTTTTCATTTTATAAAATCAACTAGTAATTAATTGAAAACTTTTGTGATTTTAACTTATCTTTGCAGTGAATAGTGTTAGATTAGACAAAAATTGGTTAAGAAAGTAATTGATAACCCTGATTTATTAGGTTAAAAATTTTATTAAAATAATGTAGTTTACAAAAAATTATGGATAAAATGTGAAATAAAAATTAGTGATAAGTTAAAGGTTAAAATATTACATATTAGTTTGTTTAGAAAAAATGGTTTCAAGTTATTATTTTGCTTTTAAAACCAACTGATGATACAAAAAGTAAGTGCACTAAAAGTAAGTGCTTCTCATGGGCGTCGCCGCTGTCACGTCCATTGACAGGTGGTGCAGTGGGTGATGATGATGGCCACTAGAAACGCTGCTCAAAATGGGCTTAAAAGCAGTGGTCATCCCTGAATCACTACTACCAACACCACCAACCAATGCATTGCCAATTGCAGCACTTCCATCGACGGTGTGTCTGTGGCCATTGCTGGCGGCCATTGCGGCGGTTCTAGGACCCGGTCTAACGGTGACCACAGTGTTTGGGGTGTTTGCCAACTGACTCTTCATGACTGGCTGTGGTTGTTGTTCAGCAACTGCATCAACAACTGCCGATTCGTTGGAAGAAGTTGAGCGAATCAGCCGAAGACGATTTGTTTTTGTGCCGGGGGGCTGCTCATTTGACTGCAGCACTCGGACGGCCGCTGATTTAGGCTGCTGCTGCTGCTGCTGCTGCTGAGGAAAAACTGAAACTGAACTTTGATTTTGCGGTTGCTGTTGCTTCATCGGGTAGTACTGCAGGTCAAGAGATTTGGCCGCCTGAATTGAAGGTCTTGAAGAGGTGGCTGGTGCTGCTGCAGGCTGAGGCTGAGAGGTTCTTGGCGAGACGGCGTTGAATGAGGAGCAAGTGGCCGTCTGCTGAAGGCGACCCGGTTTCTGGTGACTGAAAACGGGTCCCTGTTGAAGTAGTGGTGAGGAGCTGTTTGCCGGTGAAGGTTCAGCATTAACTCCACTGGAGTTTGTTTGAGCCTGTTTTCCGCTTCCGCCGCCGCCGCCGCCAATGCCTCGACGCTGACGAATGTCTTGCTGAATGTGTCGCAGCCGTTGCATCAGTTGGTCATTTTCAATGTTGTTGTCTCGTTGCTGCTGATTCACTTTGGGCTTTTCTGTTGAAGAACTTTCTTTGACTAGTTTAGTGCTAACTGGTTCTTTGCTGTTATTAGGTTGTTTTGCAGCAGCAGCAGCCTGTATTACTACTGCTGATCGTTTTTCTGTGGTTGGTCGTCGCTCGGCCACCTTTGCCTGGACAGGGCTGTTGGCACCTAGTAGTTTGTTGCTGTTTGAGACGGTGGAAACGGCAGTTTTGGCTGCTGTCAAACCATTACTGCTGTTGTTGTTGTTGTTGTTGTTGGCTGTTGCTGCTTTTGATGTGGCAGACTGGAGGCTAAAAGTGTTACTTGAGGGAGAACCTTTGCTGGTGTTGGCTGAAAATCGCTCCTGGGCAATGCTGCTGCCGCCGCCCTGTTTGTTCTGTTTGCCTGGCTGCCTGCTGCTGCTCACTTGTGAAGAATCCAAAGATTTGGCTTTTGAAAGTGTTGACGTTGCTGCCGATGCTCGTGATTGTCGCTGTGGCTGACTGATCTCAACTGAAGGCTTTGCGCTAAACAAAAGTAGAAGAATTTAAGTATTATTTTCAAGTTAAAACCATCCCATTACACACATGTCAGTCACATTACCTTGTCGCTTGAACTGTCGTCGTCGTCGTCGTCGCCGTCGCCTTGGGCGCCTGGTCGACCACCGAGTTCGCCTGGTGCCACTGGTCAAAGTTTTTCTTCTTATCAATCAGCTCAGTGGTCTTATTCTCCCAGTAGTTCATGAAGGTCTTGAACTTTTTAGTGTTGCTCACGGCGTTCAGCTCTCGCTCTCGGTGGCGCTGCTCCGGCGAGGCGGAGTGGTCGCGCAGATGGCTCAGGTAATCAACTCTCAATGAACCACCTCCTCCACCACTTGTACTTCCGCCTCCTCCGCCTCCTTTAGAGGAGGATTCAGAAGGCGACTCCGAGCCTCGACTGCTTTCCTGTGAGAGGGACTGCGTTTGCTGTTTCCGCTTCAGGAGGATGTTCCCGCCTCCCTGGCGAGTCTTCGCCAGTTCCTCCCGACTGAGCAGCGGCTTGCTCTCCTCCACCGGAAAGAGGGCCTTCGTGAAGAGGTCCTGCGACTTGGCCACCTTTGAGGGGGCCAGCAGGTGGTCCACTTCCTGATCACAGACGGCCTCATCACCAGCTGTGCCTCCAATGCCTTTTCCACCCTGTGCTTCATTAGTGTCCGTCTCGAGGTTCTCCGCATCGGCGGCGCTGTCGTCGGCGCTGAGGACGCTGGCGCTGTCTGAGTCGACGAGTCCAAATTCCGCCGATGGCGGCAGCGATTCATCCCGCTCCTCACTTTCCCGTTGACAGAAACGCAACGGCGAGAGTGAGTGATTGCGCCGGACGGCCGCTTTGCTTCCTCCATTTCCTCCTCGATGACTGAAGCGCCCTGGTCGCAGGTGATTACGATTGCTGCTGCTGCCGCCGCCGCTGCCACCACCTGAAGAGCGCTGATTGTTCTCGCTCAGGTCAATTTCATTCAGAGAGTTGGTGGAGCGGGAAATGCCAGGTTGGCCTAGATTGCGCAATGAGAAGGTGGAGGAGGTGGTGGAGGTTCGCGAGGCGGGAGTTTGCATGAGCACCGCCTCGATGCGTCGACGACGTTCTTCCGCTGTTTCAATGCGCTTCTTCGGTGAGGAGGGCGTTTTTGGAGAGGCGCTCTCAGAGGCGCTGGCCGACGTTGGGAGGCTTTCTGTGTTTTGGTAAAATATACAAGAGTTATACGATTTCAACAGTTGCCTTAAGGATAGACTCGATTTGAAAATGTGCGCTTCCTTGCGCCGTTCCACAAAGCATGTGTTTCAATGAGGTTTGATATGATTCTTTGATGCATATTCTAATGCATCCGCACAACGGATTTAAATGATGTAAAAACAAAATTGTAGTTTATAACTTATTTTAAAATTTTGTAGATGAGCATTTTAAAACAATGTTGCAAAAATATATAAAACAACCGTTTAAATGTTTATTTTGTCACTCTAATAATCTCAAACAATGTTAACTTAAATACTTAATCACAAAAATTTAGTTTAAGTTTTAAACTACAATTTTGTTTTTGCACTATTTGAATCCGTTGAGTGGTCGTCTAGTAATATGCATCAAAAGGATCCTAACAAACCTCATTGAAACACATGTTTTTGTGAAAGGGGGCAGAGAAGCGCACATTTTCAAATCTAGTCTGGCCTTGTACCTCTCTCTCTCCTATTTTCTTACCTGACTGTGCATTCTGCCGAATGGGCGCCGGTCGGTTGAAACGTTTTCCTCCTTCGTTTCCATTTCGGTTGCCACTTTCAAGCACCATCTTCACCTCAGTGCTGAGCTGCTGCTTCTTTTTTGCATCCTCTTCATCTTCAGTTTTCTTCTTCATCTTCTGTAGAACCATCTGCTGTGGATCACCGGAAAGGCTTCCGAATCCAATGCTATTGGATTGTCCGAGAATGTCCGGCGTGGCCAGCACCGACGTCCTCGTCTCCTTGTCCTTGAGGATGCGCGAGGAGAGCAGGTCAATGCACTGGTTCAGCGTCCGGTCGTCTAGCAAGTGCACATTCTCGCGGACCTTGAAGAGCATCGACTCGATGGCGGTGGTGGTCGGCGAGGCGACGGTGATCATCGCCGAGGGCACGCTGCCCGCCGACTTGGACAGCGCCAGGCGGTGGACGAACTTGAAGGAGCGACCTGATTTGTTGTTGGTGGTCGTAGTCGGCTTAGCAGCTGTTGTGGGGTTATTTTCACCCTTTTGAGACTTTGGCACTTCTACTTCTTTGCAGGGAGAGGATTCTTTAGAAGAGGAAACAGCAGCATTTTCTGAAATGATGTTCGCAATGTTTGGCGAGTGCGTAGCCGAGTGGTAGGTAGGAGAGGGCGTTGAGCACTGCGAGCCGACAGTGGTGTCCACGGTGAGAAGTGAACTAGAGAGATGGTGTCCATTGGCTGCTGTTGATGGCTGCTGTTGATCAGTCAGCTCTTGAGCCACTGCCGCTCCAATGGTCGCCTCGGCCGACTCGGCTCGCAGCAGTTTAGGGTTTTTAGTCACCGGTAGGACGGAGGTTTTGCTGTCAGCACTCCCGCCGTTTCCAAGCACCGCCGGCGAGTCAAGGAAGTGCTTAAAGCCTTCAATTACCTGCGTTCGCAGTGTGTTGATAGCCTTAAGGCGGTTATCCAGCTCTTCAAGTTCCCTTTCATGGCGCCGGATTAGGGCCTCACGTTCAGCCCGTAACTGGCCTTCACGAAGCTGGCAGTCAGACAGTTGACTGATGTACTGCTCCATAGTTGTAGAAGGGTTGAAGAAACAGAGTTTAGAAGTTGAGTTGCTGTGTTGATCAATAATAGATTCACAAAACTAAAAAAATCACATTTATTGAAATAACAAAAACAAAACAATCACAACAATCAGGTTCAATTAGGTTAAAGTATATCAAGTAGGTCAAAGTTTAAACCAAAATGAAAAATTCACGTAATGCACTTAATGATAAACAAAACATAGCGTTTGAGCAGCAGATAATAAACACCACCACAACATGGTATCATTGTTGAGTATTGAGTAACTTGTGGCAGTAAAGGGATGCGAAAGTTGGTGTTCAGACGATGAGGCGGCGGCGGAGTCATCAACACAAGCTGACTGCATCTTCGCCTTTTGGTTACCAACTTACGACTGCAACTGTTGCTGGCGTCGTCGCACCCAAAACACTACCAACTCTGGTGCGTCGGCCTTCGTCTGAAAATGAGAAAGAAGAGAAAGAGAAAAAGAAGAAGAAGAAGAAAAAGAAGAAAAAGAAAAAGAAGAAGAAGAAGCCAATGCCTTGATGTCACCAGTTTCTCTCTTCCCTTTCTACTTCGGTTGCTCCTAAGCAGAACTCATTTGCACCAGTTTTTCCCGCCACCATATTCGCCGCCACCACCCGCCGCCGTCTGCTGTTCACCAGTTGATGCAGTTGATGCGACTTGTCTTGTTTCCTACCGTTTAAAGGATGCTTTGCTTCAACTTAAACTTCGTCTAACTAACTCAAATTGCTTGGTTTAATTTTAAATTCAAACACAGCGCCTTTGCATGCTCACCGCATAGGGAATTCATCAACTGGTGTTGTGTGCCTGCGTAGGCAGGCTAAATTGGGCGCCCCGTTATTGCTCCGCTCTTTTGGTAGACCGTGGTTGCCGTCTGCAGGGCAAATCAACTCGCAAAGGAGGAGGAAAGAAAAGAGTCAACAAAAAGGAGGGCCAAACTTTGAACGGAAAGTGAGTCAAAACAAGAGAAAAGATGGAAGAGGGATGGTATGGATGGGAAAAAATAAGAAAGTGTAGAAGTAAAACGATGGTGATGACGTTTTAAGCTTTGGGAAAGCAAAAAGTGGAAACTATTTGCAAACAAGGACGGTAAATAGTCTGCTGAACAGTCACCCGACTTGACGAGGGCAAAGTTCAAGAGCTTTGTACGCAAAAACGAACACGCATCAATGAAAACTAGGTCATGAAAAAAGAAGAAGAGGAGAAAGGAGTGAAAGTATGATTTTAGTGTACTTGTACAGCGGCAGCAGCAGCAGCAGTGTACAGAATATGACTAAATTAGGCGTCGTACGGCAGCTTAGATCTTGGAGCTCTGCAGCATTCTTTTTTGTTGTTTTTGCCTCACTACTTTTTTTGCATTGAATTAATTTACAATGTTCAGAACTCTCCGCCACCAGAGTGTCTATTCTACTGTCACTCGGTTTGATTGGCAGCACTGAAAGAAAAGTAGATGTTTCATTGCACAACTATTGTACATCACTGCTTTTATGATTTTAGCAGCAGCGTGCCACAAATGCGTCACCCTTTCACTCAATGATAACTTTTTTCAGCTATAAAAAAGCTAAAACAAAAATTTTGTCTAGCCATGCTAATTTTTAGTTTTAAAGGTTTTCTGCATTTTCATTTAATTTTTGAGCAACTATTGCACACTACCGAACTTAACCAGTCAGTCAGCCAGTTTGTGTCACGTTGTCTGATGTTTGACGCACATTCAACTTTCAATGCTAAGCACCGACAACGGCGACAACAACAACAAAAGTTATTGCGTAGTTTGAAAAGTGCACGATTGCAATTGCACTAAAGACTGCAAAAAGATGAAACTAAAAAAAGTTTGTATGAATGAACATGCAAAGGAGTTTACTTGTTTTAAATCAAAGATTTCTGTAAACTGGTTTCCAATTAAATAAATTTTTTATTAAAATGGTAATTGAAACAAACACTTAAATTATCAAAGATATAGTAAAATTAGTGAACTAATTAAGAGGAAAGCCAGTTAACTAGGACAATTACAGCAAATTGTTTATTACTTTTGCAAACCATTTAAAACCTCTGCAGTTAAGAGAAACATTTGCTCTACTTTTCACGCGCAAACAATAGCGCTTTTTGATGATGAAGGGGAGAAAGAAATAAAATGAGTCATCTTAGCAAGAAATTTGCACAAATGTACGACTGAGTTAACAGTAGGTGTTCATTGTCTGGCTGCCGACCTGATCTCTTTCTGACTCATCATCACCACTAATCTCTCTCACACACTTTACACTCTGATTCACCGATGAAAAAAAACTAACTTGTTTAGCTTTGACGTCAGTTGTACAGTTGTACAACCAGAGGAAATGAAACTAATATAAATATGCTCTCTTTTTCTAATGTTACAATTTTTTTGTTTTTGCTGTTTCGCCTGCTTCTCACGGGATGTCGACGACGGCGTCAAGTTTTTCTTTGAGTTGATTTTTATTCTTTTTGCTTTTACGACTTTGAAGTTGATGTTGCTGATGGGGATGATGATGATGATTCAGCAGAGCAGCAGCAGTCACTTTGCGCCCTACATCGAGGGCACTGCCGCCAGAGCTCTGTCTGTCTGTTTTCTGGTGTCACTGGTTTGCATCAACAGCAGCAGCAACGGCTGCTATTACTTCGTGGTAGGTAGTTGAAAGATGCTGATTCTATTTATAAGTTATATCACCGTGCACTTTTGGTCGATGGTGCGACGGTGCCAATTGCCACCAGTTACCAGTTACCAGTTGCCTGCCTTCTTGCTGCTCATTAACTTGGCTTGCAGACCCACCACGCCACCGCAAATGATCTTTCGGTGATCTTTTTCTGTTTCTTTCCCTATCTTCTCTCTATCCTTGAGTTTGGAGAGAAAACAGGCGGCAGATCTCTCTCTCTCTCTCTCTCTCTCTCTCTCTCTCTCTCTCTCTCTC
>JAALOO010000325.1_pt1 | contig 43833 bp, 34 predicted proteins | sample 7257641 | NCBI WGS metagenome assembly JAALOO01 (sample SAMN14085613, study PRJNA598686) | mite metagenome | biome: ENVO:01001000; feature: ENVO:01001002; material: ENVO:01001226; isolation source: single female mite from University of Michigan culture on fish food culture... ...
AGGTCCCTGACCGCCCGCACTTCATCCACTCCAATGGGGACTCGTGCACTACAAATAGAACTTTTTTCTGTACTCTAAAAGTGAAGGAAAAAATGAGCTCAAAAAAACTATCAAAACTAGTTAATTTGTGTGTTTGCTAACGTAGAACTTTGATGATTGAACTTCACGACTTGACCCAAATGTTATGACCGCTCATCATCATCGACAGTTTTTTCAAACACTAAAAAATGGAATCCGCTCTGAAGCAGCTTCTTCTTCCCTTGCTCTTGATCCTATTCTTCTTCTCACCGACAGTTCTGAGTTCCGTCTTCCAGGACGAGGCCACCCTGGAGGTGGTACAGCGAGCCCTGCCCGACCCTCAGGCCGAGCTGGAGCGCATCTTCGCCGTCCATGCTCCCCATCCAGGTCCCCTTTGGCGGGCAATGAACGTCCAGCACCGCCTCTACGCAGCAGTGCTCTTTGCCGCCTTCGAGGAGTACCTGGCCGAGGTGGCCTTCAACGACGACGACGAAGAAAGTGAAGAGGGTGAAGAGGCCCTGGGCGTGGGCGACCGCCTTCTCGTTCTGCTCAAAGATCACCATCTGCTGCCGGAGGAGCTGGGCGGCGGCGATTTTGGGCGCCACCGCCGACGCCCTGCTGCCTCCATGAGGTTCACCGAGCTCCGGGACGCCTGGAATGACTACCTCAACGGCGCCCTGCTGGTGCCCACTGATGATCAAGGAGTGGTGGTCAACATTTCGAAACCAAATCGCGACCAGATACTGCTCGTTCCGCAGTTGCTGCAACCTCTCCTCTGTACGGCCAAGAATGAGCACGACCAGGAAGCTCAGCGGTGGCAGCTGTACGGCGATCTGGAGCGCCGCTTTATGGACGTCTACGTCAGCAACTACCCGGTGAAGATTAGGGGGAGAAAGTGGCGGTTCTTTGAAGCAAAAGGGGGAAACCCGAAGCGAGCGCTGCGAACGGCGGTGCTGCGAGCCCTCTTCTGGATGATCGTGGTGCGGCCTTTTCAGGCGGTGGTCGCTGAACATCCAGAACTCTTTCCAAGCATTGATCCTAATGAGCTGCTGCCTGGAGTTTCAATTGTTGATGCTGATGATGGTGAAAGGGAGGATGATGATGATGATGTTGGAGAGGAACTTGGTCCTAGTCTTGATCCTCAAGGACAAGTAGGAGAAAGAGAAGGTTGTGGCAGAGCCAATCCTGTTCCTGTAACTGTTTTTTCTCCTCCTCCTCCTGTTCCTCCTCCTATTCCAGTTCTTCCTGAAAATCTTCCTCTTCAACAACTTCAGCCTTCGAATCCTCAGCATCCACAACCTCAACTGGTTCTCCTTCCAGTGTACCTTCATCAGCCTGCTCAAGGACCAGCAGCAGCACCTCCCGGTAACCAACAACAAGTGTACCACTTTCGCTTTCCAGAGCAAACGCAAGGCGATCCGCAGCAGCAGCAAATGATTCCCCACCTTATTCCGGGTCCTCCTCCTCCTCCTCCTCAGAATATCTCACCATCACCACCACCACCCAATCAACTTCAACTAGCTCAAGCCCCAGCTCAGCCCTCTTGTTCCTCTTCCTCTGTTGCTACACTCTCAACTGCCCAAACTTCACAACCTCAGAATCAGCCTCAACCTCAGTTTCAGGGAACCTGCAGTGCCAGTGTTCCCGTTCCTGCTCTTATTGCCTCCACTGCTCAAGGTGGTGCTCTGTCTGAAGAGACGGCAGCTCGATTAATTCTTCAACTTAGTCAAAGAGGAGGTGCGCAGAACAGTTCATCTCCTGATGGTGGCTCGCCGCCGCCTAAAAAGCACAAACCTGATCGTTCACCAAAAGATCCTGATAAATGAAGAGCATCGAGAGGAAGAGCTGCAGGTCAGATTTGAAAAGTTGGAACTCTGGATTTTGTTTTAATGTTTTGCAACAAGTTTACAACCGACAAACAAGTACTTTTTCCCTTTTTATGACATTTTAACTTTAGTAAAAGCAGTTACAGTATGTGTCCAAGATACATAAACGATTTTGCACTGAATTAAGCATAACAAACTTTTACTCTTCCGCATAGAAAAGCATGGTGTGTGTATCTTGAAGTCAGTTTGAGAAGGCAAGTTGAAATGTGAAAGTTGCTAAAACTTGTTCCAGGCAAAAATTTTGTAGCGAACTTTGAGAATGAAAAATTGCACTGCTCTGAGTTAGCACATTTATTGTGTGTATCTTGATTCTTCAATCAGGATATCAGGATCTTGGTGTCTCTCACTGTACTCTTTTTTGGTTCATCATTAAGTCCTAATCATTTTTTAGTTTTTGCATTAAAAATTAAACTTTTAGAACTGTTTTTGCCAAATGCTTCTCTTTTTTTCTTCTAAAACATTTTCTATAAATGAGTGATGAATCAGCGAATGAGAAGACAGACACAAAAAAAGAGTTGTGTGACCGCTGCTTTTGTGACTTTGCCTACGTGTGGTAACCACAATCTCCTTTGCTGGCTTCACTTGACTTGACGGTCTACAACAGCTGCTGCTGCTGATTCCCACTGCGACAAGATCCTCTGTTCCCTATTGCCACTTACAGCAGCCAGCTATATCTTTGGCTGAGCGCAGCATGGATGCAATGACCAGAATGAAAATCGCCTGGGCATCCTTTCTCCTCCTCTTCCTCCTCCTATTCACCTGCCATTCACCCGTTTCTGCCCCTTTCCCCGACCAGGCCACCCTGACAGCCATCAGGAACCTCCTCCACGACCTGCCCGACCCTGGCCTGCCTCAGTCGGAAATGCGGCACATCTTCCACTACGACCTAAACATGCCCGGTCCCCTTCAGCAGGCCTATAACGCCCAGCCGCAGCTCTACGCCACCGTCCTCTTCACCGTTTTCCGCGACCACCTGACCAGGGTGGCCTTTGTTGAGGGCGGAAATGGCCAACGAGACCGCCTGCTAGTGCTGCTGAAGGGCCACCGGATGCTGCCAAACATCTACGCCGGAATACCGGAGCACCGAGCGGCAACCATCTTTGACGATCTGCACACAGCCTGGACCCACTTCCTCGCCGGTGTTCCCTTGCCTGGAGCAGGGGATCCCGTGCCGATTCCTCCTCTTCCTGATGCCGACCAGAATGTTCCCCTGCCCGAGGTGATTCAGCCCCTGTTCGTGTGGGTGGTGAACAATCGGCAGAGGCGGCAGCAGGCGGGCAATGATGTTCAGATACCGGCGGAGCTGCCGTACCGCGAGCTGCTGCGTCGCTTTCTCGACGAGTACGTGGCCAACTACAATGTGCAGCACCCCTTCAAGGATGACTTTACGCGAAATCCTTCTTGCCAATTGCGAACAGCAGTGCTGAAGGCCCTCTACTGGATGCTGGTGGTGCGGCCCTTTCAGGTGGTGGTGGCCGCTCGTCCGGACCTCTTTCCGGGCGTTAATGCTGAGGAGCTGCTGCCTGCTCTAAATCGAAGGCACGAAGGAGGTGGTGGTCGTCCTCGTCCTCTGGGGCCGGTTCCCCTGATTCCCGATCCGCCTCCTGCGCTTGATGACCTTGATCCGCCCGTCCGGAGAGGACCTGAAGCGCCAGATCGAAGTAAACACAGAGGATGGACTCGCACATCCCCCTCCCCCCTCCTAACTCCCTCCCTAACCCACCAATGACCACTTTTTAAACTTTTTTTTTCACCCACCTCCACACAGTCGAGGACATCTTCCGGGACCGGGACTACATAAGGGCCCGTGCAGAGGACCTTCAGGAGCAGCAGATCTTTCGGCCGACCGTGGAGGCGGTGAGGGCCCTGTACGAGACGGGGAGCGACCTGCAGCGGGCCATGAACACCGCGCCGCCCCTCTACGCCGCCGTCCTCTTCACCGTCTTCCGGGGGCACTTTGCCGAGGTGGCCTTCGCCGATGATCTGCTCGGTCGGCGCGACCACCTCCTCGTGCTGCTCCACGACCTGCGTCTGCTGCCGGCGGAGTACGGGCCGGGCGAAATTGCCGCAGTCATGAACTACCACCGCCTAGAGGCGGAATGGCGACGCTACCTCGAGGATGATCTGGTGCTTCCTCAGCTGATGGAGGTCATCAACGCCAACGTTCCCCAAGGTGGGGACAGAGTGCAGGTGACCATGCCGGCCATCTTTAGACCCCTCTTTGAGGCGAGGCGAGCAGCGCAGTTTCCGTACAGTGGTCTGCGAAATCGCTTCCTCGACCCCTACGTTCGACGCTACACGCTGCATAGAAACCGAGTTTCCATGTACCTTTCTTGGCGACATCGAATCTGCCCGACGCGGCGATCACACCTGCTGGCGATCTTCTGGATGGTGGTGGTGCGGCCTTTTCAACAGGCGGTGATAGAGCACCGCCGCCTCTTTCCCAATGGAGAAGAAGGTGATGGTGGTCCTGGAGATGGTGGTGGTGGTCCTGGAGGAGGTAATGGTCGTCGTGGAGGTCGTGGTGGTCGTGGAGGAGGAAATCGTGGTAGAGGTGCTCCAGGTGGTAGAGGAGGTGCTGGTGGTGGTGAAGGAGACGACCCTCCTCCTCCTCCTCGTCGTCGTCCTCCTCAGAATCCTCCCCCACGACGTAATCCACCTCAAAATCGTCAGCCAGCTCAGCCTTCCTGTTCCTCCTCCGCCGCACTCTCAACTGCCCGAACTTCACGATCTCAGCAGGGAACCTGCAGTGCAGCCAAAGCACCAACCCGAATTCAGCCTGGCCGTGCAGCAAAAACAGGATCAAAACATCCTGCCCCTGATGAGGAGGAGGAGGAGGAAGAGGACTCTGATGAGGACTCTGATGATGATGATGATGGGCCCTCTCTTCCGCCTGCAAAGAGGCCTCGCAGGCGTGATCATCCCCCGAGGGATCCGGATGCAGGTGGAGCAGGAGCCGGAATGACATTTTAGGTCAGAAGCTCTAGGAGATCTCTCCTGCAGCAAGGCAGCAGTCACCCAGCTGACTGAAAAACTTGCCAAGTGTTTTTTGTTTTTTATTATTGTTGTGATTTTTAGGGTCACTACCACAGTTTAACCTTTTTCACTTTTACTAAAAATTACACTTTTATTAAAAAGTTTTAAAGTTTTTAATGATTTTCGTGCACACTAGTAGTGTCAAAATCCTATTTCAAGTGTGTGCAAAAAGTAATCAAACTTTTAGAACATCTTTTAACAAATGTTCTCTCTTTTTCTTCCAAAAAAGTTGGTATAATAAAACGTTTAACGAATCATCGTTTGAGCAGAAAGAAAAAAAAGTTGTAATTTGTTGAAGTGTCGCTCATCTCATTTTTTCTCGCTCTACTTGTCTACTGCTTCCGACTTTTGAAAAAAAAACTTTCTGCTCCTCATTTGGACACCTTTTGGAAGCAGCAGTTGAGCACTTTCCTGTGCAACTGTAGTACTACTTCTTTGGCCGAGGACATGACGACCCAAATGAAGTTTCCGTTTCTGGCATTTCTCCTCCTCCCATTCTTCTCTGCGGGAGTTCTAGCCGTCTTCGGCGACACTGACACCCTGAACGACATTCAGCAGGCTCAAACTGCCCCGCCCTTCAATGGTCGCCCTCAGGCCGAGGTGGAGCGCATCTTCGCCCATCCAAATGGTCCTCTTCTTCAGGTTATGAACGCCCTGCCCCGCCTCTTCACCTTCGCCCTCTTCACCGCCTTCCGCGAGTACTTCGCCACTGGGCCTTTTTCTCCAAACCGCAGAAATCCCACCGGGCAGGGGGACCGCCTGCTGGTGCTCCTGGGCGACAACCGCCTCCTGCCGACGACGTACCTTCCGGGCACGGGTCGAGTGGCCAATGCGCACTTTGTCCGTTTGAGCAACGACTGGACCGAGTACCTGGCCGGCTCTCTCCTTCCCCCAGAAGGTGTAGGAGTTGTTCAGGAGAGGGCACACCCCCCTGAAGAGCAACTGATGGAAGTGCCGCCCATGCTCGGGCCCCTCTTTCTCCTGGGGCAGGCAGAGGCGATTCCGTACGGTCATCTCAAACAGCGATTTCTCGGCGTCTACGTCCGCCGCTACCCGATCACCGACACCCATCGGCGGCAGAAGTACTTTAATGAACGATATCGCGCTCAACGACTACGACTGGCGGTGCTGCAGGCGCTCTACTGGATGCTCGTCGTGCGGCCCTTCCTGGGGCTGGTCGCCGACAACCCGGGCCTACTTGATCCGGCCATTAATTTCATGCAGATGATGCCAGCTGCTTTGGCGTTTGTTCCTCCTCCTCCTGTTCCTCCTCCTATTGTTCCTGCACCTCCTATTGTTCCTCCTCCGGTTGAAGAGGCGCCTGAAGATGATTTTAGTGGTAATTGTGGTCATTGGCCATTCATTGGCTTCCTTCCATATAATTCGTCTAACTTACCACCATTTTTTCTTTTTTCCTTCTTTTTCTATCTCTTCTCCCTCCCTCCCTCCTCTTTCAACTCTCAAAGCTTTTGGCGACACGGTCACCATCCGAACCATCACTGATCGACTGCTGGAGCGGCAAATCTTTCGTCGCACTATTGTGAGCGTGGACCACTTTTTTGCCTATGGCATAGCCCGTCGACGCCCTGATGGCCCGCTTCATCGAGTGATGACCGCCGAGCCACGCCTCTTTGCTGCCGTACTCTTTACCCTCTTTCAGGAGAGATTCGCTGTAAATACCTGTTTTGCCTACTCTAAAAATACCTAATTTCTTCCTTTGTTTTTAGGTGACCTTTGCCAGAAACGGACAAGGTGATGGAGACCGCCTCCTCCTTCTGTTGAAAGAACACCACCTGCTGCCGAGGGCGTACATGCCTCAAGGAGGGGCCTTGTTTACCGAGCTGAAAACCGTCTGGAGGCAATTCCTCGCCGGCACTCTCCTTCCGGGGCAAGTGTTCATTCCCGTGCCCCGCGGGGAGGAGGAGAGGGCCGGCGTGGTGCCCCTTCCTGTGCCGCCCCTTTTTAGAGCCCTCTTTGCGCGGGAGCAGGCAGAGCAGCCGTACAATGTGCTGTACAACCGCTTCCTCACCGTCTACGTCGGCCGCTACCCGGTGGGCAGGTACACGGAGAACTTTGGCAACCTGGATGAGGCCGGCCAGACGCGCCGGGCACACCTGAAAGCCCTCTGCTGGCTGCTGCTGGTGCGCCCACTTCAGCAGGTGATTGAGCTGAATCGGAACCGCTTTCCCAACGTCGACCCAGCCTGGCTCACTCCTGTCGAAGCTGAGTTTGATAGAGGCGGTGGTGGTGGTGATGGCAATGATGGCCCTGGTGGTGGTCCTGGTGGTGGCCCTGGTGATGGTGGTCCTCAGGGGACCTGCAGTGCAAGACCCTTTCCTCCAACTGCTGAAGGAGGTGCTGGTGCTGGTGGCAATGAACCAGGAAAAACAGCACAACAAGCAGGACCCGCGCCCAAACGTTCCGCCCCTAAGGATGATGCCTCTTCAAAGAAACACAAACCTGATGAGCCCCCAAAGGGTCCTGATGGAGGAGGAGGAGGAGGAGGAGGAGGAGGAGGAGGAGGAGGAGGAGGAGGAGGAGTGGCTGGCTGTCATGTCTGACAGCGGCCACTGTGGTCAGGGAACTACTACAGAACGAAAATTGCAGGGAGCGCAATTTGAAAACCAGCTTATTTTGCTCATTATAATATTTTACTTTTATCAAAAGTTTTAATTTTTTTTGCTTGCATTTGTGCAATCATTGCACTGCAGTGATTTTAGTTTTCGCAACTGTAACTGCAACTTTTAGAACATTTTTTGGATAATGTTTCTTTTTCTTCTAAAAAAGTTGATATAAAGCGTATGATGAATCACAAGATTGAGCAGACAGAAAAAAAAGTTGTAACTTGTTGACGTGTCGCTAATCTTGTTTTGCATTTCTTGACTGATCTTTGCAACTTCTGAAAACAGACTGATCATCACTTGATACCTTCGGACAACAACAACTCTATCTTCTTCTGAGCTTTATGATGAAGTCAGTTCTGGCACTCCTTCTTCTCTTTCTACTACTCTTCGGACTCTCCCCAGTCCTAACCGTCTTCAACGATGATGGCACCCTGAGAGTCATTCAGCAAATTTCTGACGGCCCACCCTTCAATGGTCAACCAGAGGAAGAGATGGAGCGCATCTTCGCTCCAAACGGTCCCCTGCAAGCGGCAATGACCGAATATCCGCGCCACTACGTGGCCGTCTTCTTCACCGCCTTCGAGGAGTACCTCGCCCGTAATGCCTTTGCTGTGGGCCGCCGGGGTCAGGGAGACCTCCTGCTGGTGCTGCTCAAAGACCACGAACTGCTGCCGGCAGTGTACCTCCCGGAGACTACTCAATCGGTCAATGTGTACTTTGACAATCTGTACGATGTTTGGACTACCTACGTCGACGGTACACTGTTGCCCTCGTTGGGCGTGTTCTTTCCAAGACGCTTCCCTGCTGATAGACAGGTGCCCGTGCCCCCACTGCTTCGACCCCTCCTCCTGGCCGGAGAGAGACCCGAGGATGAGATGGGCATTTACCTGGACACCATGCGGTACGGCGACTTTGAGCAGCGCTTCTTCGACGTCTACGTCGGCCGATACCCAATCAGAGAGGTACAACGGCGCCGGCTGTACTTTCTCCAAGGCAGAGCTCAACGGCCCCGACTGCGCCTGGCCGTCCTGCAGGCCTACTACTGGATGATGGTCGTGCGACCCTTCCTCTATCTGGTCGAAAGCAACAGAAGGCACTATCCGAGGATCAATCCAGCTCAGCTCACTCCAACTGGTGATTTTGATGCTGATCAAGTTGTTCCGGCTCCTGCTCCTGCTCCCGTTCCTGTCAGAAGAGCTCATGGTGGTGGTGCTGGTGGCCGTGGTGGTGGTAATGGTGATCGTGGTCCTCCAGCAAACGCACCAAATCCCCCGGTTGACATCTTCGGCGACGCAGAAACCATGCGGCTCATTGCCACTCACCTTCGGGGAGAAGGCATCTTTGTGCCCACTATTTTTGCGGTAGACCGTCTCTACGAGGAGGAGAGCGCCCTCCAGCGAGCCATGAGAGTTCGACCGACGATCTACGCCGCCGTCCTCTTTATGACATTCAGCGTTCGAATTGAGGTCTGTAGCTGCTGTCTGAAACAACTGTTTTCAAACTTTTTGAAACTTCATTCTTACCTTTCCCCTCCCTAGGCGGCCTTTCCCGGCAACGAGATCCTGCAGCAGGACCAATTCCTCGTCCTGCTTAAAGACCACAATCTGCTGCCGGTGATGTACGCCGGCGTCGGCGGCCCACAGAACTTGCCCGGCGATTTCACCCGTCTCCGGCATGATTTACGCCTGTTCCAGATCGGAAGGCTTCTCTTTGATGACCCTGCTTTAAGGGGGGTGTTTACCACTGTTCCCGAGAGGGAAGACGTTGCCGTGCCGCCCCTCTTCAGACCCTTCTTCTCTGTGAGAGGGCAACCAGAGCCGGAAACGCAGCCGTACGATGAGCTGTGGACGCACTTCCTCACCATCTACGTCGGCCAATATCCGGTGGAGGATGAAGGTCGATTGGAGCACTACTTTGCTGGAAACGCAGAGAACGATGCCCGAAGGGGTCTCCTAAAGGCCCTCTACTGGCTGCTGGTGGTGCGTCCCTTTCAGCAGATGATCGAACAGCATCGCCGACTCTTTCCGGGCATCAATCCAGAGGAGCTCACTCCTCATGATGTTAGAGTTGATTTTGGAGGAGGAGGAGGTGGTGGTGGTGGTCCTGGTGGTGGTCCCGGAGGGGCTGGAGGAGGAGGTCATGGTGGTGGTAATCCTCCTCCTCCTCCTGCCCCTCGCAATCCTCCACCACCACCCAATCCCCCTCCTGGTGGCCAGGGGACATGCAGTGCACGGACCGTGCCAGTTATTGTGGCTGCCGCCTCTGCAAACACTGCAGCTCCCCCTATTCAGCCTGGCCGAGCAGGACCCGCACCGAAGCGTTCCGCCCCCGAGGATGATGATGCCTCTTCAAAGAAACGCAAACCTCAAGAGCCCCCAAAGGGTCCTGATGGAGGAGGAGGGGCAGGAGTGGCTGGCTGATCACTTCTCACAGCGCCACTGCTCAGGGCACTACTGCAGCACAATGGAACTCAACATGCAGGGTGCACAATTTGTTGAAAGCACAGTTTGTTTTGCCCCTTATAACATTTGACCTTTTTAAAAAAATTGTATTCATTTTTGACTGCTTGTAATAGTGCAATCATTGCACTGCAAACTTTTTCAGTTTTCGCAAATGTAACTTCCACTTTTAGAACATTTTTGTTAAATGCTAATTTTTTTTCAAAAACCTGTTATAAAGCGTGTGATGAATCAAAGATTGAGCAGACAGAAAAAAAGTTGTAATTTGTTGATGTGTCGCTAACCCTTTTTTGTTTTACTTTGCTGATATTTGCAACTCCTGAAAACTAATTCTCTAGTACCTTCTTGTGACAGTTGAGTTCTCTTGTACAGGAACAAAAATGAAATCCTTCCTGGCACTCTTTCTTCCTTTTCTATTACTCTTTGGGCTTTCACCAGTCCTAACTGTCTTCAACGATGATGAGACCCTGAGAGCCATTCAGATAATTTCCGACGGCCCACCCTACAATGGCCAGCCAGAGACAGAGATGGAGCGCATCTTTGCCTTCCCAAACGGTCCTCTGCAGGCGGCAATGATCGACTACCCGCGTCACTATGTGGCCGTCTTCTTCACCGCCTTCGAGGAGTACCTGGCCCGTAATGCTTTTCACCTGGGTCGACGGGGTCAAGGAGATCGCCTTCTGGTGCTGCTCAAAGACCATAAACTGCTGCCGGCAGTGTACCTCCCGGAGACTACTCAATCGGTCAATGTTCACTTTGACCAACTGTACAATGTCTGGGCCACCTACGCCGACCGTACACTGGTGCCCTCGCTGGGCGTGGCTTTTGAGGGACGCCCCCCGCCTGATGCACAGGTGCCCGTGCCCCCATTTCTTCGGCCCCTCCTCCTGACCGGGGAGCAACTGGAGGAGGAGATGGGCATATACCTGCCCACCATGCGGTACGGCGACCTTGAGCAGCGCTTTTTCGAAGTCTACGTCAGCCGCTACCCGACCGGAACTACAAACCGGCGCCGGTTGTACTTTGTTCAAGGCAGAGATGAAGGGCCCCGACTGCGCCTGGCCGTCCTGCAGGCCTACTACTGGATGCTCGTAGTGCGACCCTTCCTCCAGCTGGTCGACCGAGGGCACTTTCCGAGGATCAATCCAGTTCAGCTCACTCCTAATAATGTTCTCAATTTTAATCAAGCTCCGGTTCCTGGAAGAAGAGCTCGTGGCGGTGGCGGTGGTGGTGGTGACCGGGGTGGTGGTAATCATGGTGATCATCCTCAGGTGGACATCTTCGGCGACGAGGAAATCATTCAGACGATTGTTGATCGCCTTCGGGCAGACGACATCTTTCCGCCCACGGTGGCCGCAGTGAGCCTTCTCTACGTAGCAGAGGGCCCCCTGCAACGAGCCATGAGAGCACAACCGCAGCTCTACATTGCCCTCCTCTTTTCCAGATTCAGCGACAGACTCGAGGTAAATATTTGAGAAATTTTTTTTTCAATTGCCTACAATATATCCTATACCCATAAGATGGCTTTTCCCGGCAACGAAATCTTGCAGGAGGACCAACTCCTCGTCCTGCTCAAAGACCATGGCTGGTTGCCGGTAATGTACGGCGGCGCAGGCGGCCCCTCGAATCAGCCCGGTGATTTCACCCGTCTCCGACATGATTTTCGACTCTTCCTTCACGGAAGGCGTCAGCTTACCAACCCTGACTATAGAGAGGGGGTCATTCCCGTTCCCAATATGGTCATTGATCAGATGGCATGGCAACCGGTGCCGCCCATCCTCAGACCCTTCTTCGCTGGACAGGGACAACCGGAACCGGAAGCACTGCCGTACGTGGAGCTGTGGGAGCGATTTCTTTACACCTACGTCGCCCGCTACCCGGCGGAGGATGTCAATCGAATGGAGCACTACTTTGCTAGAAATGCACAGAACGATGCCCGAAGGGGCCTTCTAGGAGCGATCTACTGGCTGCTGGTGGTGCGTCCCTTTCAGGAGGCCGTCATGCTAGAACCCCATATTTTTGGAATCCATCCAGATGAGCTCAATCCGGTAGATGTTAGAGGTGGTGGTGGTGGTGGTGGTGGTGGTGGTGGTGGTGGTGGTGGTGGTGGCGGTCCCGGAGGAGCTGGAGGTGGTGGAGGAGGAGGTGACGATAGAGGAGGTCGTGGTGGTGGTGGTGGTAATCCTCCTCCTCCTCCTCCTGCCCCTCGTAATCCCCCCCACCACCACCACCCAATCCACCTCCTGGTGGCCAGGGAACCTGCAGTGCACAGGCCGGCTGATCATCTCTGATAGCGGCCACTGCTCAGGGCACTACTGCAGGACAAAAGAAGTCAACATGCAGGGTGCACAATTTGTTAAAAGCACAGTTTGTTTTGCCCTTATAATATTTGACCCTTTTAAAAAAAATTAAAATCATTTTTGACTGCATTTGTTTGCAGCTTGTATTTGTTTAATCATTGCACTGCAAGCTTTTTAATTTCTGCAACTGTAACTTCAACTTTTAGAACATTTTTTTGCTTATTGTATTTCCTTCACAAAAAGTTGATATAAGGCGTGTGATGAATTAAAGAAGACAGGAAAACATTTTTAATTTGTTGACGTGTCGCTTATCTTGTTCTGCTTTACTTGGCTGATCTTTGCAACTTCTGAAAACAGACCGATCGCTCTTGACAACAGTTAAGCTCTCTTGTACAGCTACTCTCCATCTTCTGCTGAACTTGATGATGGATGCAACTAAAACAAAACCCTTTCTGGAACTCCTTCTTTTTCTACTACTTTTGGGGCTCTCACCAGCTTTAACTGTTTTCAACGATGATAACGCCCTGAGAGCCATTCAGCAAATTTCAGATGGCCCACCCTTCAATGGTCAGCCAGAGGAAGAGATGGAGCGCATTTTCGCATCCCCAATCGGTCCCCTGCAGATGGCAATGACCGAATATCCGCGTCACTACATCGCCGTCTTCTTCACCGCCTTCGAGGAGTACCTCGCCCGTAATGCCTTTGTCAGAGGCCATCGAGGCCAGGGAAACCACCTGTTGGTGCTGCTCAAAGACCATAACTTGCTGCCGGAGGTGTACCTCCCGCAGACTACTCAATCTGCCAATGTTCACTTTAACCGTCTGTACGATATCTGGGCCACCTACGCCGACCGTACGCTGGTGCCCTCGCTGGGCGTGGTCATTGAAAGACGCCCCCCGCCTGATGCACAGGTGCCCGTGCCCCCACTGCTTCGGCCCCTCCTCCTGACAGAGGCGAGACCTGAGGAGGAAGTTCGTAGAACTTGGCTGCTACAGATGGGCATGTACCTGCCCACCATTCGGTACGGCGATCTGGTGCAACGCTTCTTCGACGTCTACGTCGGCCGCTACCCGATCGGAACTACAAACCGGCGTCAACTGTACTTTCTCCAAGGCAGAGATGAACGGCCCCGACTGCGCCTGGCCGTCCTGCAGGCCTACTACTGGATGATGGTCGTGCAGCCCTTCCTCCAGCTGGTCGAAAGCAATCGATTTCACTTTCCGAGGATCAATCCAGCTCAGCTCACTCCAACTGGCGCTCGAGATTTGGGTGGTAATGGCGATCGAGGTCCTCCAAACCCTGAGCCTCCGGTTGACATTTTCGGCGACTTGCAAGCCATTCAGACAATTGTTGATCGCCTTCAGGCCGGCGGCATCTTTGCGCCCACTGTGGCTGAAGTGGACCGACTCTACGAGGAGGAGGGGCCTCTGGAGCGAGCCATGAGAGCCCATCCGCACATCTACGCCACCGTCCTCTTTTTCACATTCAGCACTCGATTCGAGGTAAATAGAACTTAAAAGTTTTTGCATACTTTTAAAAAAATTACTTACATTTTCATTAATACTTTTTGAACCCTTTCCTTAGGCGGCCTTTCCCGGCAATGAAATCATGACGCAAGACCGATTCCTCGTCCTGCTCAAAGACCACGATCTGCTGCCGGTGATGTACGCCGGCGTCGGCGGCCCTTCGAATCAGCCCAACGATTTTACCCGTCTCCGGCATGATTTCCGACTGTTCCTTCTCGGAAGGCATCAGCTTCCCTTTCCTGCCTTGCGGGAGGGGGCCATTCCCGTTCCCTACATGCCAGGGCAGGCGGCGCCCATTCCGCGCCTCCTCAGACCCTTCTTCGCTGGGCAACCGGGACAACCGGAACCGGAAGCACTGCCGTTCGAGGAGCTGTACCTGCGCTTCGTCAACACCTACGTCGGCCGCTACCCGGTGGAGGACCTCAATCGAATGGAGCACTACTTCATTGGAAGTGCACTGAACGATGCCCGAAGGGGCCTCTTGGGGGCGCTCTACTGGCTGCTGGTGGTGCGAGGCTTTCAGCAGGTCCTCGTACAGCAGCAACCCCAGCCTGCTACGAGGGGATTCAATCCAGCTGAGCTCACTCTGGCGGGTGACACTCCGCCCGTGGCCAATCTTCCAGAGAACGGCGTCTTCGGCGACGAGGAGCCCCTTCAGATCACTGCCCATTACCTGCAGGGGCGAGGCATCTTTGCGCCCACTGTGGCGGCGGTAGACCGCCTCTACGAGGAGGAGGAGGGCGCCCTCCAGCGAGCCATGAGAGCTCGACCGACGATCTACGCCGCCGTCCTCTTCATCACATTCAGCGTCCGATTTGAGGTCTGTAGCTGCTGTTTTGTTTCAAACTTTGAAAGTGCTTCTATTTACCTTCATCACCCTCACTATCACTTCTACTAGGCGGCCTTTCCCGGCAATGAGATACTGCAGCAGGACCAACTGCTCGTCCTGCTCAAAGACCACGATATGCTGCCGGTGATGTACGCCGGCGTCGGCGGTCCACAGAACCTGCCCGGTGATTTCACCCGTCTTCGACATGACTTCCGACTGTTCCTCCTCAACCGACTTCTTCAGGACGACCCTGCCTTGCGAGGGGTGGCCATTCCCGCTCCCGAGATGGGAGGGGGAGCGGTGCCCGTGCCGCCCCTTCTTAGACCTTTCTTCTTTGTGCGAGGGCAGGAGATTGCGGAAACGCTGCCGTACGATGAGCTGTGGAGGCTCTTCATTCACACCTACGTCGCCCGCTACCCGGTGGAGGACCTCAATCGAATGGAGCACTACTTTGCTGGAAACGCCTGGAACGATGTCCGAAGGGCTCGCCTTGGAGCGCTCTACTGGCTGCTGGTGGTGCGTCCCTTTCAGCAGGTCATCGTACAGCATCGCCATCTCTTCCGGGGCATCAATCCAGATGAGCTCACTCCGCCTGATGTGGGAGGTGGTGGTGGTGGTGGAGGTGGTGGTGGCGGTGGCCGTGGTGGTCCTGGTGGCGGTCCTGGTGGCGGACCCGGAGGACGAAGAGGAGGAGGAGGAGGAGGTTACGGTAGAGGTCACGGTCGTGGTGGTGGTGGTGGTCGTGGCAATCCTCCTCCATATTCCCCTAGTCATCCCCCACCACCACCGCCCAACTCACCTGCTGGGACCTGCAGTTCAGGCTGATCATCTCTGACGCAGGCACCTGATTGCCGTCGGGGCACAGCTACTGCAGAACAAAGGCCACAGAACAGGGCACACAATTGAAAAGCAAAGTTTTTGTTTGCTCATTATAACATTTTAATTCATTTTTTGGGCTGTTGTATTTGTGCACTGATGATGCTAGTTTTAGCACAATAAATTACATTACACTTTCCGGATATTCTTGTTATCCAAAAATGTTTGTCTGCCGGAGAAAAAAGTTGGCTTCTCTGTGAAAACTCTGCTCTTTTCGCTCTCTCCTCTCTCAAAACAGAAGAGGAACAACAACAACAACAACAAACTCAGCTGCCAAACACTGCGGCCACTTTTTTCAGCTTTTTGTGGCCACGACCACCGAAAGAATCCACATCTAATCTTCAAGATGTAGTCTTCAAAAGTTGGAAAAACAATTATCCAAAATTGTTGGACTTTTTAGAAGTAGTCCATCATCACTAACCCACACCCTTATCAACTGCAACAACTTCCAAACTTGTGCCTCGACTTGGAGCCGTTTACACAACAACACTTCAGTGACATTGCGAAATCCTGTGGTAAGTAAACAGAAGAAAAGATCACTTTCTTTTAACTGAGCTTACAACTTACCACTCTTTTCGTTTCTCCCCTCGACTACCAGATAACGACCATCACCACCACGACTACCAGTCAGCGCACAGTGCACTATGCCTGAAGCCAGTTGTCGTCGTTCTCGTCGACAACTGTTTATCATCACCCATCATCTCTCCTTTCTTCTTCTCCTCTTTTACTGAGCAACCGTACAACAACCGATGCAACACGTCGTACTCTAGATCACCTCTCTCTCTGGTGGCAACGGTAGTATCATCACCACCGACAACAACAACAAACAACATACTGCAGCAGCAGTTGTGAATGGAATCTTTGACGTGCACTTTACTGTTTAGTACATGATCATCATCAACATCATCGCCATCACCATTGTCCCTGTTTGTATCTCGCCGCATCATCTCTCTCTTTCATCATCATCGGTAAATAGATAAAAAAGAAAAGGAGGGCATCGAGCCTCCTCCACCTCCAGATCATGCCCGCAGCCGTCATCACCTTCTCCACCAGTCAGCTGCAGCGCAGTTTACTGAAGCTGAGGAAGATGCTCACCCGACTGGGCCGTCTCAATCTACTGTACACCGTTCTGATCTTTCTCAACCACTTTGCCTATGTAAGAGAGCTTTTGAAATTCTATTTCTCTCACTAGATTCTAAAACCTCTTTTCCTCCTTTCACAGGGCATCACCACCAACCTCGTCGGCGCCACGCTGGTCGACCTGCGCTTCATCTTCGGCGTCTCCCTCAACGTGATCGCCTACCTGCCGGTGGCCACGGGCCTAGGCTATCTAATTGGCTCGCTGGCCAGTTACACCTACGGCCGCCTCAATCGTCAGCTGATGCTGATCGCCTTTGTCCTGCTGATGGCCGTCACCATGGGCCTCCTTCCTCGGTACGGCCACCTAGGACTGGCCCTGCCGGCGCTGGTCCTCTCAGGAATCGGCTCCGGCGCCTGGGATGCCGCCACCTCCATTTGGCTGGTAGAACTTTGGCCGGTGGGCAATTCAGCAGTGCTTCAGGGGTCGCAGTTTGCCTGGGGCGCCGGCTCTATCGTGGCGCCGATGATGGTCAGTCCGTTTGTCTACGGCGAGACCAATGTTACGGCCGATAATCGAACGTTGACGGTGGAGGAGCGGGTGAGGAGGCTGGCCATTCCCTATGAGATTGTAGGAGTGGTGCAGCTTGTTGGTAAGCTTTCAAAAAAGTTTTTTGTTCAAGACTTTAACTTTTTCTTTTTTCTTTCAGTTCCAATCATCCTCTTCATTCTCTTCTTTGTCGGTCGCTACGAGAAACCAACTGCAATGAGGCTGAAGAATGAGGAGTCGGATGAGGAGGAGGAAAACGAGGGCGAAGAAGTTGCAGAGGACCTAGAAAGGACTCATTCAATCCAAGACCACCCTCAAAACTCCCATCACCAGAAAGAGATTCCCAACCGTCGGGCCAAACTCCTTCTCTGCGGCCTCGTATTGGCCACCTATGGAACAGTCGAGATTGGCCACTTTAGCTTCAGTGCGGCGCTCTTTCAACAACTTCCGGTCGGTCTATCAGCGGCCACCGCCGCTCACCTCCTGGGCGTCCTCTCCGCCACCTACGCCCTGGGCCGGCTGGCCAGCGCCTTCATCAGCCTCCGCCTCCAGCCGGACACCATTCTCTGGTACCACTTTGCCCTCCTTTTTGGCAGTCTTTCCCTGCTCTTCTTCGGCCGGGACCGACCGGAAGTGATCACCGTCAGTACGGCGCTGCTAGGCTATGGCTTTAGCGCCTGCTGGCCGGCGGTCTTCGCTTTTGCCGAACGTCATCTTCGCCTCACTGATGGCGTCTGCTCGCTCTTTAGCTGCCTCAGTGGCGCCGTTTCCCTGGTCATTCCTCTCGTCCTGGGGCAGACCTTTCACAGCTGGCCACTGGTGCTCTTCTACCTCGAGTTTGCCTTTCTCGCCGTCAGTCTTGCCCTTTACATTTGGGTGAAGCTGTGGATTGCTGCTGATAATAGCAAGTTGATAGGTGGTAGGAGAAGCAGAAGGAGGAGGAGAAGAAGAAATTCTGCAGGAGATGCTGCTGCTGCTGCTGCTGCTGATGCAGAAGGCGGGGAACACTCTCATATCTACTAGGCTCTAAAATGTTTTGTTTTGTTTATTTGCTGGATCTCTCTATCTGTTGTTTTTATTTGATACTTTTTGGTTTTCGGGATCAAGTGATAACTTCATCATAATTATAGCTCGGTGCTTTTTGAAATGATTTTGCAATCTTGTTGTTGATAGTAGTAATGATGAGGAGGATACTTTCGAACCTACGTAGGTCAGCAAGTTGCAACAAATAAAGGCAAAAAAATACCTTCGTGCAGTTGTGCCGGTGACCAGTCTTTTTATCAATGATGATGGCAAGGATCAGAGAAAACGGTGCTCGTGAAGGTATTTAATGTTTTCCCCCTATTTGTCATCAAGCTTTTCTCCAATGCTTGAAAGCCAACTTATAAATTGAGAGAGAAAATGGTTAGACTTGTGTTTTACTACTTGTGCTGATGTTGTTTCACCAGCCACAAAAAGACTAATCATGAAAACTTTGTTGATCACCATCATCATCGCCGTTTTTCTGTTCACTCAAGAAGCCACGACCTCCACCGATTCGTCGACTAATCCGCTGGGTAAGATCTGTTTTCACATTCAAATAAACTTTTTATGCAATCTAAAATAATTTCACTTTTTTCACCAGTTCGTCTAGTAAGCAAGCCTCAGGAGAAATGTTTTATTACAGATCTCGCCCTCGGCCCCGAGACGTTGCAAACTCTGCCGAAAAAAACCAGCCAAGAACGTTGTAAATTATTTTCTGACGCAGTTGGTTGCTTGCTATCGCCCTCGGCTGTCATGGCGCAAGTTATCAACCGAATTGGAGATAGGGGAAAGGAGAACCCGGGAATTGTCGCCGTTCTGGCGGCCATTCAAACACTCATCGGGGATGATGGGCTAGAGAAACTTTGTACAGTGAACACTGATTCACCTCCTCCTCCGCCGGTTATCATTGAGCCGGAAGCTGCTGCTGCAGTTATCTCTTCTGATAAAGATTTTTGTTGTTAGTGAGAGAGAAAACAAGAACTTTTAGTTTATCAAGGCACACAAAATAAAAAATGTTTTAAGTTTTTTAATTTTATTTTTAATAGTTTAGGTCTTCAGGAAACCGATGACATGAAAAAGACAAAGAGAGCAAAAGAAAGAAAGAGGAAAAAGTATGCAGAATGAAGAATGACAATGAATTGTCAAGTCAATGAGAAAAAAGTTGGCAGCAAAGACACAAGAGAGAGAGAACATGAAACAGGTAAAAGATGATGATCAAAGAGTTTGTACAAGTGAAATAAATGAGAAGCACTGCTGCTGCTGTATTGCAGCAGAAGAAGTTTAGAGAAGGGCATTATCTGGTGTTGGTTCGTGATCGGTGAGTGAGTGAAAAGAGTGAACTATTGTTTAGTGTCACTGTTTTCACTGGGGCGTCACGAAAAGGAGGGGGCGGGGCGGGAAATATTTTAGAGTTTAAACAAAACACTGAGAAAGGACACTGGAGAACAATCAATTTGTACAAAAAGAGAGCGAAAAAGTTTGGCAAAAGAGAAGAGCAGGGCGAGAAGGCAGGAGGATAAACTAAAAGTGATTAGCCATCTTTCCTTTCAAACTGCAATTTTGGGTGGGGCAGAGCGGAAACAAAACAAAAAAAATAGATAGAAAGGTATCACAGCATCAGCATCATCAGAAAAGAAAATAAAGAAGTGAACATCGGTTGCAAAGGACAGTGTTTTAAAAAGCCCTGCCTCTGCTTCTGCCAAACGTTTCTCTAGAAACCCTTTCCAAAACTTTGGCACAGTCTGGCAAAGATGAAGAAACAACAAAATGACCATCATCATCAAGCAGAGACAAAAAGGAAAAAGTTATCACAATCTTGTGAGAGAAAGTGCGAGAAAAAAGCGTGAGTGTTTGGCAAAGGAAGAAGAAACGTGGGAAAGTTCTCCTTATCAATCATTTTCAAACAAATCACGCCGAATCGACCGACAGGGGAGTCACCCCTTTGGGCATCAAACTGCTGTATGGCGAGTAGGGCACGCCCATCACCAGCAGGTGGTGGCCGTTGAGGAAAAAACGCCAGAGGGCGCCATGGTAGCCCCGCGCATCGAGGTCCCAAATTTTGAAGCACTTCGCCACGTGCAGCCAGGTGCTAAAGTCCCGAGGACCGGTCTGCTTGATGAACAGTACGTAGGTGGAGTTCAGTGACTGGGGCTCAATGTACGCTGTAGAATTTTCAGAAGAATTTTGCAAACGTTTATGAGGCAAAAATAGATCAGCCCTTGAAGAAGAAGATGTCTTCAAGGGCGGCAAAAAATCCTCATCACAAGGATTGCGACTGTGGTCGACGGGCGTGGCGCGGCGCAGCAGCGCCGTCAGCTGCCGCTCATAGGCGTCCTTCTTTAAACTAAAAATACAAAAAAAATTTGTCAGAAAAAACTCCCAAATAAAATAAGTCCACCTTTTTCCTCATTACCTCTGCACATTCTCCAGCCGCACTTCCGGCAGCGTATTGAAGGCGTGCTTCTTAAAGTACACATCCTGAAAGTAGGAGTTCATGTTGATGCCGCTCGAGCCAAAGTGGTAGGTCCGCGAGACGTCCGGCACCAGGCACTCCCGTCCATGGCGGATATCCGGCAGCCGCATCCACATGTCCCAGTCCCAGAGCTTCTCAGGGGTCGGCCACCTTCTTTCCAGCTCCTCCTTGTACAGCTTCCGGCTGAGGATCCACCCCAGGCCGGGCATTGTCTCCACTCGGTACAGCAAGGCCGGGTCCCGGGCGGTGTGCTCGTAGCCCTGGTCGTTCCAGGCGCTGACGCAGTACAACGTCGGGTCCTCCTCCAGCAGGCCCATCGTCTGGGCAAAGTAGGAGAAGAAGTCAGGGGCGACGTCGAGGTCCTCTTCCAGGACAATGGCGTACTCGGCGTCCGGAAAGAGGTTGAAGGTGGCCGTCAGGCTGGCCTTGTAGTGCTGGCTGATGCGGGCGTTTTTGGCGCCGATGGGCGTGTGCTGGATGCCGCGAAGGCCGAAGAGTTTCGTTACCTCGAGGGGCTCCTCAAAGTAGCCGTCAATGAAGACGGTGATCATGGAGGGGCGGCAGCCGCGAGCTGATAATAGTGTTCTCAGCATTCGATAAAGGTACTGGGGGCGGTTGGAGGCGACGATGGCGATGGGCACTTTTTGGATCTTCTCGTAGAGGAGGTGGTGGTGGTGATTAAAAGTGGAGTTTAAAGAAGTTGAAGGAGGAGGAGGAGGAGGCACGGCAGCCAGCCGCCCAAAGTCAATCATCGCCGGCTCCGAACAGCTGCAAACGCTGCCGTAGCCCTCGATTCGAGAGCAGAAACTCCTCCGCCGCCGACCTTCTTCAGTGTCCAGCGGCCAACCGGAACACTCCGCCTCTTCAGATGGAACTAAAGGAACGGTGGCTTGTAAAAGAACAGGAGCTGCCCATGAGTTAAACTCCGGGCTTTTCGCATAGGCTTCACCGAAAGCTTTTGGAGGAGGCGAAACTGTTTCAGTGGCACTTCCTTTTCGCACCACCAACGCCCACATGTCCCGCCAGCCAATGCTAGCCGCTTTTGAGCTGCCCAAACGGGTCAACAGGGCCCGAGCGGCGGCCTTCATCTGAAAGGTGCCCTCGTCCTTGATGGCCAGAACGAGGATCCGCCCATCGGAGATGAGGCTCAGAAAGAGGGACATCGACTCGTCCTCGTGAGGGGAGTAGGTGTCAAAGAGCCGCTGGGCCATGATGGCTCCGGTGGACTGGTGCAGGACGAGGACGTGAATGCCTCGACCTTTAGAGTCGTCGGAGTCGTCGAGGATCTGATTTAAACAGATTGAAAAAGTGAATCAAGATTTGAAAGTAATCTTTTTTCTGTGTTTTACCATTGTCCCGTCGACGCTGACGTACACTCTCGACTGACTGGAGAGAACCTCCAGTTTGAGGCTTTTTGTAGAAGTTGTTGAAGAAGAACTGCTGATGGAGCTACTTGGCTTGGACAAACTCGAAGTTGACGACTGAGGGTGAGACTCATCGTCCGCCTGCAGGCGAAGACTGTTTGGCCGAAGGTCGCGTCGAATCAGGCCGTTGCCGGGGTGATCCGGGCTGACAATGGAGTTATCACTGAGGAAGAAGGTATCACCGGATTCTGGTAGAAAAGTGAAAAAATAAAAGTTAGGATTCTGAACTCCAAGAATTTGCTTATTCTTTTCATACCACCGCCGCCAGAAGCCGCAGCCTGGTTGTAGCGATTCTTCGCGTCGACGACGTAGAGAATGTTGATGATGACAATCACCATGAGAAAGACGAAAAAGATGAACTGCGTGGGAGTGAGGAGTGTGGAATGGAAAAGTGGAAACCGAGAATTAGATTCGGGTAATTAGAGAACGAGCCAAAAAAGGCGAAAAGTAATCGGCTAATCGGATCAATTGACTGTCCGGTCCCGCTCAATCACTAACTCACTCAATTAGCGGCCAAATCACTGGAACACGTTTGTACGGCTGCCGCTGTTGCTGCTGTACAACTGTACAGTTTGTCGTACAAAAACTGCACAAAAGCCTGCAGCTCAGAGTAAGCCCAAGAGTAGTCGCACTCACTAAGCCGAAAATAGCGCAAATTCTCGTTCTCTCTTTTTCTAAAGTTAATTAAGCTGAAGGAAGTTGAAAGAGAGAAAGCGAGCGAGAATATTCTACCAATTGCCAGAAAGGGCAGCAGAGTTTAGCAGAACAAAGTTTGGTCAGTTAGTTAATCGAATTTCAATTAACGAGTCAATCAGCATCGGCGACTGAAAAGCGGCTCTAAGCGGATTACCGATTCGGGGAAAACTTTGTGCCAAGCTTAGCTGCTTCTGCTGCAACTCCACAAATTGGCCGACAAAGTTTCAGTTTTAGCCTCTAGATCGATTTCAATCAACGCCGTGCAAGAAAAAAAAGTAAATTTGATAAGTTCAGTTCAGCTTTGGGAAAAAATCAGACAAAAAACTAAAAACAAAAAGCGATTGAGAAAATCAAGTGCCCATTCTCGCTACTGTACAATAGAACTGTGAGTTAGCCATATCAGAGTAAGATCATCAGCCGCTGATCAAAACTTTTCACTTTTAAAATTAAGCAATCAAGATCTTGATCAAGACTCTTGATTCGCTTACTCTAAACTAGCAAAAGGAAAGCACATTTATAAGGTCTTAAACTAAACCCACAGAAAACCTGTTTTCAAACGTCAAATCACACAAACAGACCACTACGAAAAGTGGCCATTTTCCTCCTTCTTTCTTGAGAATATTCTTCACCAGAAAAAGGAAATTTACCACCACCATTTACTGTGATTGAATTCTCCCTTTCCTTCTCATTTTGGTTCCATTTAAATGATCACTGCTACAGCTACCACCACCAAATGACCAAACAACAACTGAACAATGCAATTGAGCATAGCTAATACCGATTTGACTGCCAGAATAGAAAAACGGAAGGAAAAGGAAAAAATGAAAGAAAGTTGTACTCAAATGGAGAAAAAGAGAGACCAAGAGGAAAAAGTGGCCGGCAAATGGCCAAACTTTTGTCCCTCTCTTCCTCCTTCTTTCACTCTAAAAATGTTGGCTAAACGCTTTTTCTTTCCCTTCTCCTCCTCCTTCCGATCGCACCGTTCATGCATTGTCAATTTCAATTTCCAATAAGATTTCCAACTGGCAGTGCAATGGTAGCAACTGCCAAACAATAATAAGCCACAGAACGATTTTTACTGCTTCTGCTGCTGCTGCTGCTGCTAACGGAAAGAAGGAAGAAAGAATAAGTGCACCCAAACTTCCGAGAAGTAAAAAAGCGAAAACAGTAAAACAACAATAAACAGTAAAACGTGCAGCGTCAAGGCGGTCCATTTCCCTCTAACGCTGGCTGGGAAATGGGTAGAAATCAAAATTTAAATTGCCTGCAACTACCAACTTTTTATTGCCAGTCAAAAGTTGACTGTGACAACAAAAAAAGTGTGTTTGACCACCAGTGAAAAAAAGAAAGAAAGAAAGTCCTCATCTGCTAAATTTTTTCCTAAAACCTGAAAAATTCTAGCTACAACAGGAATTCAATTTGACACGTGCCAAGGAGCCTCACAAGCCCTAAAGAGCCCTTAAGGGTCAAGGGTTTTCTGCTGCTGCTGAAAGACAAAGTATCCAAAACTGATAAGAGGAGAGAGAATCTACCCATCCAAGATTGTCCGGTACAGAAAAAAGTAGTGTCTAATGACCATTAGAGGACATCAGAGATAGAGATAGAGAGAAAGGGGACACGCTTCACCGGAATCATTGAGAAAGAAAGAGCACTAAAAAGAACAAGCAAACAAAGTCGTCGTCGTTGTCGTCATTACGATGTTTGGCTGTTGGCGCAACTTTACAACTTTTCATTGGGGGCTGAATGAACTTCTCCGCTGGGAGTAGTAGTAGTCTGAATTGGTCAAGCTGCAGCTGCAGTGGCACAATTAATTAGCTCAGATGTCCGGCAACAGTGGCAATAGCAGGCTGCTGCTGCTTGAACCGGTCACAATTGCTGCCAGAGAATTCATTGGAATAATCTCATTCCGACTGCTTCTCGTTTCTATTCTACAAAAGCGAATCTGTAAAAAACGTGGCCCGCCGCAATCACTATTCAAGCTTTTTTTGTGAAAAAGAAAGAAAAAGCAGATTTCAATGGGCAAATGTGCTTCTGTAAAAAGAAATTGAAATCGCCTCCAACTGAGTTTTTAGCCGCCGCCGCCGCTGCTGCTGCTGCAGCTTTCACTCTGTAAATGCAATTTCTTCTTGCACAATTTTGGTTACTTTTGGTTCCTTCTTTTTCTTTTCTTTCTTTTCTCAACCCACAGACCGGTAATGGAAAAAAGGGAAAGAGAGGGAAAGTTATTCAGTGCAGAATGGCCACTACAACCACCACAATTTTCGATTAAGCAGTAAGCAAAATTTTTTATTTTGTCGACCAGAATTTGTCGTTCATGGCAGTGGCTAGCAGTGGCTTATTTTGCCACCGCAAAGTAAGGTCTAAATTAGGCTGCCAATGATCAAAGAGAGAGAGAATCGAGATCGAATATTCCCCACTGGTCTCTCTCATACTCTTCTCTGCGTTAATGACCACATGGCATGAGATACCATCATCATCTATCAGCAAAGGCCTGTTTACTTTTTTCTGGACCAAAAAGAAGAAGTAGAAGATTGTTTGGATACCCCATGCATGACAGACGTCCGCTAAATGGTCTTTACTGGATATTTTAGTATATTGAGCAAAAAACAAAAAATGGTAGTGGCTAGTAATCGATTTCAGGCCCCTTTCAATGTCATTTGCCCTCTCTCTCTCTCTCTCTCTTTTTATCAAGAATGTTCAAGAATGTAAGCTGTTTTCTTCTACTTTCCTAAATACTATTTAAAAGGCAAAAACCGTAAGTAGAAAAACTGGCAACAGAAAATTACTTTTTTCTTTTCTAGAAATGGTAGCTAAAAAAACTACTGTGGAAAACTGAAAAAATGGCTTTTTAAAACTAAACAGAACATTTCTAAATCTTACCTGAAGCATCTTGGCAATCATCCGCTTTGGAAGCTTTCCCGTCAGAAAAGGAGACGAGGGAAAGAGGGTGGCGAAGAACATGGTCGCTGATGATCGGAGGCCACCACCACCTCCTTTTTGATGATAATGTTTGTGGTAGCTCTTGTGGTGGTGGTGGGGGTGATGACTGGCGCTCGAGTGATAAGGGTGGAGATCATGGGCGGTGAAGTGGACGGTGGTCGTGGTTGTGGTGGACTTTGAGGGTGATGAGGGTGAGTGAGCCTGAAGAGAGGGCATCTGCCGGTGATAGGTAATGGTGGTGGAGTTGGCTGAGGTTGAAGAAGAGGAAGAAGAAGAGGTGGTGGCACTTTGACTGGCAGGTAGAAGCAGCAAACTTCCACCACCGCCACCACCACCACCACCACCAACTTGCTTCACAGTAGAAGTGGTGGTAGGATACATGATCATAAGTGGTAAAGTGGTGGACACACTCTTCAAGTGGTGATGCTAAGGGTGATCATTTGCAGAAGAAGCTGGTAGTAGTGGTGATGATATCGTCTGAAGTTCAAAACACTGATGTAAGGAGAAGAGGAAAAACAAAAGGTCGAGGTCAAAGGTTAGTAAATAATAATGTAATGCTGTAAAACAAAAGCAAGAGATGAAGAGAGGACAAAATTAAAGTCGTTGTCGCTTGCTTGTGTCTGCTCAGTCTGGCGTCTAGCGAGCGACTGACCGCGCCGGCAAACGAGAGAAAGAAAGCGAGAAAGACTGCAACCCAAACAGACCAGAAAGAGAGCGACATGCGCTCTGGAATAACTTTCTCTCTCACTTTCTCTTTCTTTTTTTCTCAACCCAAAAGCTTTAGGTTAGCATCAGCTAACCAGAAAAAAACTATCCAATTCTCTAGTTTTGTTCCAGATTCTCAGCTTCTCCCCATTCTTACAACATTATCACGTAATCGATTAACTCTCTCCCTCTTTCTCGTTTACATTGCTAGCTTTGTTTCCAACGGCTAAATAAAACCCGATTCGGATAACTAGTCAGCCAGCAAGTCAGTGTCTAAGTCTTGGGGATTAGTATTGAGTAGAGAAAAAGGAGTGAGTCCATCGCGAAGAATAAAAAAGAAGAAGAAGAAGGAAAAGTGCCAAAAATAGTGCCGAGTTGACAGAAAATAAAAACGGCTAAAATATGAAGAAAAGTAGGAGCTAGCCATGTCCCCTCTTTCTCTTTGCTTGCAAACCCTAGCAGAAAAACTACCAAAACATTTCCCGCCGTAGTAAGCAGAAAAGCAGAAAAGTAGTAAAGTCAATCGAAGACAAACACCACCACCACCACCGGAAAACGATAGTCAAACAAACAAATAAACAAACTGAGAAAACAGGAAAAAGGAAGGGGAATAAAACAGAACTCAAAGATTCGCCGCCAAGAAAAAAGTATAAACTAGCAAATCTGAGCTCCCCAAGTCCGAGAATCCTCGTCGTTCAAAAGAAAAAAACGATAAAAAGTGCTGACTAGTTTTAGGGAAGTAAAAAAAGAAGAATACGATTGCTGCTGCTGTTGCTGCTAATAACACACAACCAGTCAGTCAGTTAATCCCCAGTTCTGTTCTCTATTAACTGATTGCAGAAAAAAGAAGAAAACGAACACCGACAAAGTCACTTTCAACAATTTTAACACAGCACACACAAATTTTTCTCTCCGATTTTTAGAAAAACAAATCGGCGCTAAGCACATAATCGTCCTCTTCGTGAGCTTAATTTGTCGATTTAATAAAGTTATTAAACAGGAAATGATGAAGAGAGAGAGAAAGAGAGAGAGAGAGAGAGAGAGAGAGATGAATGAGCGAAAATGAAAATGACGAGAGAATTATTGTGGATGCTAAAAAACGAAATCATCTTTTCTTCTTTCTTCAGTGCTTACACTTTTCATCATCATCAAGTCAAGAGAGAGAGGAAAAAACATGAAATAAAAAAGACTTTTTTTCAAACTCAAATCAGCAGCAGCACATCAGCAAATTCTGGAATTGCACAGCTCGCTTGTGATCTCCAGCTGGGCACAGCAAAAAAGGAAAGGAATTCGTTCAATTTGTGTTTGCAGATCTGCACACACAGACACATTCAAATTTATCACCCAATTTGAGCAAAGGAGAAAGATTCTAAGAATCTTCTTCACTACCATAAATTACCACCAGCATCACAGCAGCAGGAGGCTTTTAGCATCTCAGTGTCTTCGGCGTGAACTCGGCGCAAAGTCTGCAAAGTCATAATCTGCAGAAGAATAACCCTTTTTGCTTTGAAAAACACATCTTCTCATCTACTCATAAAAGAAAGTGTACTGCCCCCATATCCATAAACATGAACAAGTTGATGTTTTCCTCACACTGAAGAAGAAAAAGAAGATGGGGGTGACACAAAGATGTGACCATAAATAAAATCAATGTGCAAAAAGAGAAAGATCGGCTGTCCCTCTTCTTTCTCAAATCTTCCGTAAAAACCTTTTAGCAGTGCTCTAAAAGCAGAAAACAGAATCGGCTGATGTATTCACTGTCACTGTCACCAGCAGTCAAAATTGGAAGGAGAAAGCGGCTTTATAAAAGAAGAAGTAAATAAACTGGAAAATTGGTTACATTGAATATTCTGATGCTGCTTTTCTTATTCCATTCTCTTCTGAAAAGAATAAAAAAAGACAACAGAATCCAAACAGCAAAAGCTAAGGCGAATTCGCTCGTTGATGGCAAGCGCATAAATTCAAAGAAGCATTCTTTATTTCTTTATCTAAAACTCGTGTTTAAAGATTTGCCAACTTTTAGCAGTTCAACCACCCAGCAAATAATCATAATTTGGCGTGTTGAAGGGGGAAGTAAATTCAAGTCTACTGAGGAAAAAATGGAAAAAAATGAAAAAAAGCAGTTACAAATCTGCTTTTGAAATATGAGCGTCTTTCATTCCTCTTTTCTTTCATCTTATTCGTTTTTAGCATCAAGAATCTTCCAATTTGAGATGTCTTGCAACTCTGAAAAAAGAGGAAGTCCAGGGTTCGGTTTCAGTACTTAAAGTTTAAGGCAAAGTTAAGGCAAAAAGCTGCATTCATTCCAGCTCATCATAGGAAATTGAGTACAAATCAGACAAATTGATAGAATTTTGTGTTGGGCCATTAATGTGTGTACTTCTATTTTTTGCTGGTATATTTAGCTCTCCGCTTAGTTCGACTAATAAAAATGTAAATAATTTCTTGCCGTTATTTGGGTTTCAATCTTGCGCTTGCAATACACTCATTCAAATCCGAACGGCTCAAATGTTTCTTCCTTAAGAAAAGAAAAGAGAAAAGGAAATTGGAGTCCAACAGTAAAGGTACAAAAACAGAAAAAACCAAGTCCAATTACCTACACTAGTAGAATTACTAAACTTGAACAACACCTTCCAAGAAGTGTTTTTCTCAAATGAGAAAAAAGAAGAGGTGCTCCGATTTCAGTGAAAAAAAATTAGCAAGGAGCAAAGAGATTTGGAAACTCACAAACATACACAAAAAAGTTGGCACCTGAGCTAAAAACTTTCCAATTCGAACATACAGAAAAATAAGGCAAAAGCGCATAAATGTTTAATTAGACGAGTGCTGCTTCAATTTTTGAAAAAGGAAAAAACTGTGATGTTACTCTCTTCCCAAACTCAATAATAATAAAATCCAAAAAAGAAGGAAAGAACCCTAACTTAAGCTTTCCTTTTTCTTTAAATATTTTAAAGCTCCCAAAGTCAATGCGATTTGATTTTAGAGAGGCAGATTCGTCATAAAAAAGAAAAAACATACCAAAATGAAAGAGAAGTAGCCAGGCCGAGCCAAGTCAAATCATCAAATCATATCAAAATTCAATAAATAATTCATTTTCTCGCCAGATCCAAATTCAGTGTAAGCAAAAAAGAAAGAGAGCTTCTCAAAGTGGAAACTTCCAAAGTGTCACAGCAGCAGCAGAAAAAGCAACAAAAATGTAATAAAAATCCAATTGAATGATCAGCAGAGAGAGAGAGAGAGAGAAACTAAAACATACTGCAACTTTTGAAAAAGAAAGTAAAAGACACATTCCTTAGCAATTGACACTTTTCTTTCTGTTGTTTTAACTGCAGCAGTTTTCCACACAGTTTTTGTTTTGATCTTGAGCTGGAGAATCAAGCGAGCTAGAAACGGAACATGAGAAACGTGGACAGAGAATCAATCGAATCCAAGGAGGGGGGCAAAAAGAAAGAAGGGAAAGAAAAAAGAAGGGAACACTACACAGCTGGAGGGAAATTGGGTATGATTTAGTAGTGCAAGTGCTGGTGCAGTTCCCCTGAACCAGTGGACCAGCTCTCCAGTAGACAGTGAACCAGAAAGAGAGGGAAAGAGAGGGAGAAAAAAGAGGATCAAGAGCAGGAGAGAGAGAGCCATGCATGCAAAGGGCTCATTAATCAAGGGTTTGCTGAGCTCTGAAAGAGAGAGAGAGAGAGAGAGAGAGAGACTTCAGAGTTCTGGAGAAAGACCAGCAAGTCTCCCTCATTCATTCACTCTGGTTCATGTCCAATCAGAAGAGGAGAGAAGGAGAAGAGGAGGCACAGTGTCGGCCGCTGAAGAGAAGCAGACTTCTTCAGTGAGCTTAAAAACAGTGAGTGAGTGAAAACAGTCGCGCAGGTCACTACCGAAAGAGTCAGCTGAAAATGTCAACTGACCAGAACTGACCAAAGTGGACCAAAACAAAACAGAACAGAACATAGCAGAGCCTGTCTGCTGGAACAGACAATAGACAGCAAGCCAGCAACAGAAATGACCGGTGCCTAACAAGGCAGTGAGGTCTCTTTTGGCAGTGAAAGTGAGAGAAAGTGCCGCCGCCAAAACTGCCGCCGCCGCTCAAACGACCTCGATTGTGTTGTTCAAAGAGAAAGACAGGGGGAAAATTGTGTCTGTCAGAGGGAGGTCGAGATTAATGAGAGTGAACGGGAAAAGGAGAGAGAAATAAAATGAACACTGTGTTTCCAGGCGCCAGGCAGTTCCCTCATAGAGACACAACACACACGTAGTCCACCAAACGCGTTGATTGTTTCTCGTCAATGGAAAGAAGAAGAAGAAGAAGAAAAACTGAAAGGGGCAGAGAAGGAGGATGAGGAGGAGGAGGAAGGTCGGATAATGGGATCCAGCGAAGAACAATGCAGACCGAGAAGGGGAAATACAGCAAAACAACAAGAGCAGCAACACAAAAGCGACACAGTCCTGTTCACCAGACAGAACACAAAGAGGAGAAAACGGAATCCACTGATTTGCACCAGTGTTTTTCGGTTGTTTTTTTCAGGGTTGGTGAGAAAAAACGGAAAGAGACCCTCTGGTTTTCAGCCATCGAGAGGATTCTTCTCTAGTTTTCTCTCATAGTTCAAACGGTGTGAGACGGTGCGGCAATGATTCCCTCCGCTTCAGCCTCTCTCTCTCTCTTTCTTTCTGACAATAACAATTAATTATCCGTAGAAAACAAAAAGGGAGACAGTACTTCCGGTGTATTCCCGGATTCTCCTTTTTGAAGAGGAGGAGAAGGAAGAGAAGGAAAAGTAGAATCAGAATAAGAACGACAATGAACAATAGAACAGAAAAGCAAAACAAGACACTGCGCTAATTGAATCGTCTAAATTAGCAGTTGAATTGATAGCAAATTAAAGCAGGGAATATAGCTTCTGCTTAGTGCAATTCAATGAATAAATCAATTAGCAATTAGTTTGTGGGTTAGTAGATCTGGAGGGTTTTTTAGCTAACATTAAAAACCCAGATTTTTCTAAAATTAAAATTTTTTCTTTTTGCAAAAAAATCTCATTTTCAATTTACAAAAAAACAAAAACAATTTTCACATGCTGACCTGCATCAGCAGCAGCAGCACTTCCCATTTCAATTCTCTGTCCATTCAAAAAGCAAAATTCTCCACTTATTCAACTGCAACTCAGCCTTCAACTTTAAACACTTGCTCTTGCTTTTGCTCTTTTTTCCGTCATCGATTCATGAGAAGAGGACTCTGAAGACCCAAAAAACCAAAAAATAGGAAAAAGAAAGAGCGAACGAGCAAGAGAGCACAACTTGCCGACTAAATCGACAGTTCATTTTTCACTGGCCATTTCAGACTGCTCAGACGGCTGCTGCCGCTGCTGCTGCGGTAATTTATTTTAAATTAAATGAACCGCGAATTTGAACACTGAATGGTCGGTGGTGGTGGTGGTGGTGGCCAGTGCAAGTATTCTGACCAGGAATGTCTATGTGTCTGTGTGTGTCTGTCAGACAGGGCAGACTTATCGGTCAGTGCTCAGGAAAACAGTGCAGAACAAGAGAGTGAATCCAAAAGACCAGAGAAAGTGGAAAAGCGAGATGGACGCTTGGCTGGACACTGGTGATAGCCGCGGCTGCTGCTGCCGCTTTTAAACAAATACACTGTACAAGAACCCGAACAGACAAGAAAAAAGAGACTGAAACCGAAAATTCAACACACACACACAAACACCATCGAATCAATTGCTCATCTTCAATTACTAAAATGCTGTAAAAATCTACTTAAAAATTGCAACTTTAGAATGGCTGTAAATTAGCGAAATTCTTTGACTACTGGATGTAACAGAAAAATACACAGAATAGATTTGGAAAACAAAGTACAATCTCAATTTGCATTTAGCAGGACCTAATTCCTAGAGCATACAAAGAGAAGGAGAACAAAAAGAGAACAAACAGTCTCGATTAGATGGGCAAACACACACACTTTGCCCAATCTGGTGCAGTCAATCTAAGTGAGTGAACTGGAAAGAGGGAAAATGAGAAAAGACAAAACAAGGTAAGCAGAAAGATATAAATGCATTTTGCATGTTTGCTGCCGATTAAGTGGCAGCAATGGAAAGAGAGAGGACTTGCACTTCACTCCAAAGGTACAACACACCGAGGGCAGGTGAAGAGAGGGCTCCAACAACAAACATCGACAACATGCACATCAATAAACACTTTGTACTATATGCAAATGAAAATGCAGCGGCAGCAGCAGCAGCACTTTAATTCTGACTGTGACCTTTTCGGGTGACTGACTGACTATACAAAAAACATGCAAAAAAAATTTGAGCAGCAAAAAAGTAGAGAGAATTCGAAACGACCACAACCCTCTCTACAAACGGTTTCAACTCATTGGCAGATGAAAGAAAAAAAAGTATTAAAGTCGACAAGTGGAATCCTCAACTAGAGAGCGGGTGGGGAAGAAATATCAACCGACGTTCAAGGATTCTGCAAAATAAATAAAAAAATATTCGCCTCAATAGTACCCGAGTTGCACCCGAGCAGCCACCACCACCACCACCACGACCGGCTGTCACCGGGGCCAAAGATCCTCACTTTTCCCTGGTGTCCCTGCGTTCTCGATACCACTGCTGCTGTTTTTGTTTATGTTTAATTTGTTTTCATTGCTGATGTCACATCCTCCTCTTCCTCCTCCTCCTCCTCCAAAACTAAGATCTCATTCCAGACGATCAGAAGAGGAGTGGGGAAGGGAAAAAAGAGGGGAGCGTTTAAAGTGTCAGAGACGCTTCTCTATCTTTCGTTTTGGTCCTTGGTACTTGGACAACGGCAGCAGCAGCAGCAGCTGTCAATGCTAATTTGTTTTCTGTCAATTGACATTTATTGCAATGGGCAAGTCGGGAAAAGGAAAGTCAGTGAGGAGGAGGAGGAAGATGGTGGTGGACACTACTCGGGAAAAAATAAGAAAAAGAAGAAAGCTGACAGTTTGATGGTCTGGGCAGCAAAAAAAGAAGAAGAAGGAATCCAGAAGAGGATCCAGCAATGTGTGTGCGCGCTGCACTAAAATGGGCAAAAAATAGATACAAACAAAATCTTGAAGAGGAGAAATTAGATTTATGATGAAGACGACAACTAACGAGATCAAGTGTGCAAAGGAGAGCAGAGTGAGCAAAGCAGAGTGAGACAGTGTCAAACTGTTTCCAATTTTATGCTGCTGCTCTAATATGAAGAAGGGAATCTTTCTCTTTTCTGAACTTTACAGAGAATATCACATCAGAGAGGTCACTGGGGTGCTGGTTCTTTCATCTTCTTTTTTTTTATCTTCCTTTCCCATTCTGTTTTCTATTTTTGGAGCGTGTGTATGATTGAGTGTCTCAGTTCTCTCAGTTTCAGTCTTCACACCACTGAATGCTAATTTTTGCACTCTATTCACTCATAATAATAAAATTGACAAGCTCAAAAAGAGAGGGAAAGCTGTCACTCACACCTCACAGCTCACAGACAGACAGGCAATTTCCGGTAAACTCCGAAAAAAGTGAGAAAATAAAAAGCCCGGACTGCTAGCACTAATCAATTATGCGGGTTTTTACGACGGTAATTTGAGCTGAAAGAGCTTCAGCTACCCTCAAACACTGTACACTTTTTTCCCTATCGAGTTTGATCAGAAAAAGGCAAAACAGTTCTGTCAAGCAGCGGGAGCAACAACAGAATTGAACTTTTGACAAATTTCGATGGCTAATTCGTTTGACAGAATAAAAAAAGTAGGTAAAATTTTACCTAGAAAAGAAGCAAATCTAACCTAATCTAAATTGCACTACCTGGATTGCTTCTTAGTGCAGCCTGTAATATAATTTTTTACTTTGCACCAAAAACAAAAAACAAAAAAAAGAACGATAATAAAACAGTGCAATGCAAACTGGGCTTACTTCAAATTGCTCCATATCGATCATCACCACCACCAAAAACTAGAAAAAACCAGCACCAAAAAATGTTATTACAGTACAGTGCAGCACAAGCATTGGAAAAAAATGATTACTAACAACATAAAACGCAGGTAATGAAAAGCTGCAGCAGCAAACCTAACGGAGATAATTAATAAAAAGAGAGAATGGGAGGAAATAGAGGAACATTCTGCAGCAGACTGTTTACCTAGAGCAAACTAGGGCTGGCTAGACAGCAAAGCAACAGCAGCAGCAGCAGCAAAAAAGTAAATTGATTTTTCTCCCTTGTTTTATGACGAGGAGGAAAACTACACTAAAACAAGCAACAGCATTTAAACTGGCATGGACCAAAACGAATATCGATTTCCTCCTCCTCCTCAAACAGAACTCAAAGTCTGGTCTATTTTTAGGAGGAGGAAAACTTCAGTCAGTCAACACACTGCCCGAAAAAAACAGTGAAGAAAGAAGTCTCCTTGTTAATTATTTTGCTATGTTCGCTGCTTCAGCACAGTAGACAAAAAAAGTAGTACTCGTCGACAGCACGAATCTAACAAACAACCAAAGTCTGGCTGGTGTGACACAAAGGACACAAAAATACTTCACTTGTCATAAGGAAAATAGAATAGAAAGAAGAAGAAAATCTCAAACAACTCTAGCCAACTGTGATTTGTCTAATTGACAGCAGCGGCAGAAGCAGAAAAAAAGTGAAAACAAAAATCTCAGCTTCCCAACTCTCATTAAAAAGCAGCAAAATGTACGACAACGACAATGAGCAACAACCCAATGAAAACGCTGAGCACTCAAAACTACTATCTCCGGAACAAAAACAATTAAAAAATCAATTTTCGAGTAATTAAAATGTTCCCGCCGCCGCCGCCGCCGTCGTCGTCGCCGTTTGTTTCACTTGAAGTGCTTCTGAACGGGGAAAAGTTAGAGAAGTTGTAACATTGTAACAACTAAATCTGAGCAAGTCAAATTCTGTGAACAAAAAAATCTGCAGAATCTAGGCGTCTGCTGCCGTCGGTGCAGATCTTATCACTTGGACAAACACAAAGACAAACAAAAACAAACGAACAAACAGATGCCCTCTGTTTACCGATCTGCTGAGCTGGTGGCGGCCAAATCCAACAGAGATTCTGTCGTTGCGGATTCTCTCACTCTCCAAACGCGTCCACAAATGTCGCCAATAGTGTATTTACACCGGAAAAGAGGGAGGCAGGCAGGGAGGGAAAACACACAGAATAAAAGATAAAACAACAACAGTCCAGTGTGTAAACAAGAGGAGAGGAGAAACACAAACGAGCAACCAACAAATCAGTGAACAGTCAACAACAGTCGAAACAAGTCAAAACACAGGCGCTAGGAATAGCACAACAGCAGAAAAGGGAAAGGAAAGGAAAGGAAAGGCCAGCGTGCAAACTAATACCGAAAAGGAATAAACGAACGAGAGAGAGAGAGAAAGAGAGAGAGAGAGAGAGAACGAAAGAGAGATGAACAAAACAAAGCAGCCAGAAAAGTGCCCTGCCGTTTCTATGGCATCCCTTCCCACTCACTCATTTCATTGCTGACTTCCAATCTGGTATCTCCAAAACAGTCGAGCCAAAGCCAAAGCCAAAACAAAACACACGCATGCAAAACGAAGCGAGTCTGATTGGCAGAGCAATTTGCGGCTCGCTCCGTTTCAATCTCATCACGATTTGATGACTTTATTAGCTCTGCAGACGCGGACTTTGAGCCCTGTTTATACAACCGATCTTCATAATACTTTGGCAATTAATCTACACCGAGTAGTTAGTTGGTTGGTTGGTAAACTCAGATCTTCACAATATTATTATTATGTCTGCTGGGACACTGTTGGGACACTGCTAAACAGCTGCTAAAATATGCAGCAGCGGTGAAGATAAGGAACACACAGACACTAAACACAGTAAACACAAATACCACTAAACACAATCTCTGTCATTTGCAGCAGCAGCGGCAATCAACTGAATGGCTGCTGAAAAGCAAGTACACAGTCGTCATTTCACTCTGGTTGACAGGGGATGAAATGAAAGGGGGAGAGAGATATTGTTTTCTCAACACTCACCATAGCAATCGCACACACACGCCAACTCTTTCTCACTGTCAATGAACTTTTCTTCTCTGGTAACCAGCAAAAGTACCTTTTTGGGTGAAAAGAGGAGAAAGAGGGATCTCACTCATTTCCGGTCACTTAAAGGAAAGGGGTTGCCCAGTGTCTCAGATAAGTGTCCTTCCTTCTCACTCTCAGCACTTGAGTGTCGACCACTTATCATCACAGCACACGACAACAGAACACAACACCGCTCAAGTGCCCTCTCCTCTCCGAACTACTCGATCATTAACTTCATCTCTTCTCTCTTCTTCTTCTTTTGAAGAGAGTGGACAGAAGAGGTTAAACAATAATAAATAAACAAAAGCAAAGCAGGGAAAACAAAGAAAGGCAGAAAAAATACAGAGTAAAATCCATTAGCTTCGGTTCTGTACAAAACAGCAGCAGCAGCAGTGGTGGCAGCGAAAAACGACCCGAATCCTGCGCAAACCATTAATTCCGGTGTTGGTTTTGAGAGAGAACACACCAAAGAATCGCTGACCACCACTGACCGGTAGCAGCAGCAGCAGCAGCTCATTAATTCTGACCTTTTAAAAAACCTCTCCAATAAACAGTCGCCCCGTTATCGGAAGTGGAAACGACAAAAAGCAACAACAGCAGCAGCAGCAGCGGCGGCTGATAAGCTAATGACGATGAAACAACAAAAAATGAGCACCAGCAAAAAACAAAACCCAAAGCTTGACTCCTGAGTGAAAGATTAATTGTTTTTTGAAGGGGAGGAAGAGGAGGAGGAGGAAAAAGAGGAAAAGGCAAAAAACCAAAAACAAAAAAGCATATCATATCAACAAAAACAGTCAGCTTTTGCAAAATCAACCGAGAGGGAGACAGTGGGGAATACCAAAACAAACTGGGGAGTGAAAAAATAGTATCCAGTCAGCAGTATTAAACTCCCAAATCACAACTGAGAAGGCTGTACACAGAAAAAAAACCGTTTGTAATCATCCGTTAAGCAGCAGCAGCAGAGTAATTACCAGCTTCATTAATTCGCTCACAACGACCCCTCTTTTCTTACTGAGACTCTGCTTCAAACAGGAAAAAACCACAGGCAAAAAAGTCAAAGGCAATCAAAACATTTGATGAATTGAGTGAGAAAGAGAGAGAATATTCTCTTCCTCTTCTCTCCAGTGGGAAGACTCTTCTCGAGACACTCTCGAGGCACCAGAGACATGTGCCAGAGAATCCGGTGAGAGAGAACGAGAGTGGATCCAGAAAAATCCCAAGCCCCCTTGGCTAATCATAAATCATAATTAATATTATATCGAGAGATACCACAGATAGAACCAGTTAATGATCAAGCAGCAAAAAAAAGCCACCAAGCAGAGATCGCTGTCAATAGTCAGTCAAAAAAACAGAAAGAGAGCAGAAAAGCACCGTCGCCGGAAGAAGAACAAGAAGAAGAGGGATTCCTGCTTTCAACCTCTCTCTCTTTCTATTTACCGTAGAAGTAGTCGAACTGCTGCAGCAGAATTATTCAAATTAATCATCATCTGCCTGTGTTTTGTTTGGCAGCAGAACAGCTCTGCAGCTCTGATCATCATTAAAGTCCCCAGTCGTTCAGTCCTCGGTGTCCTCTGCAGTCCTGATCAACAACACAAACTCTACCAGTCTCTATCCGGTCGACAAAATGAAAGGCAAAAGAAGGCAAGTAGAGAAAGATTCTGCAAACGTCATCAAAAACTGGAAAAGCTGGAGAGTGCTTGTCTGTCTGTTTGTCTGAGGGTAAATAAGGCAGGAATGCAAATGAGCAGCAGCAGCAAACTGAAACTCACCAGAGTTCATCCGCACCTAACTAGTTAGCCTATTCCAGTTGAAAAATACGCCACAGTTTCTCCTTTTTGATTACCGCCGGTCAGCAGACTATTAGAACATTCTACTAGAAAGAGGACTATTAGAATGCAAAAAGGAAAAGCAGGAAAATAACCACCAACTTGACACACTATTAATCACTGCAGCCAAATTGAGTGAGTTCCAGCCAGCCAACCAACTGCCAGCTAACCAGCTAGCCAGTCTAGTAATCATAATATTCCTCCACCAACTGCCGGGTAATAAATACACAACAAGACAGACAGACCGTAGAAGAAAATGGCTGGCTGGCCAACTCAATTTTACTACCACCCTCGCCAATGGCAGAAATCGAAATCGAAAAGTCGCCGGCCACAATCGGAATAGAGAAAATAAGCCAACAACTATAAACATTGAGAAAAACATGAAAAGAACCTAATGGCGCCAGCGCCAAAATGTTCTCTTTAGTTCTAGCTTTCTAGTTTTTTCATTCTCATTTTCATTTTCATTCTCATCATCATCATCATCAACACCAGTCCAATCATTGGCAGAAATGGAGGAGAAGGAAAGAAAGGAAGGAAGATTGCCAAACACTGACCTCTCAGTGTACAGTGTTTTCCCGCATCTGATCTCGGGGAACTTTCGCCTGTTCGTTCGATTCGATTCGGGTGAAATTTGGGCAGCGAAACAGTACAGCACAGCACAACAAAGCTAAACGAAAAATTGATTTACTGCCTGGTCCATAGTCGTCGTCGTCGTCGTCGTCGTTTAACGACTCTCGCCATTACCACCACCATCGAAACTTCTATTGTGTGAGTGTGTGTGTGTTCGACAGAAGAATGACCATATTTTTTTGTTAAAAGAGGAGGAAAAATGACCAAAACAGCACCAACACAACGGCAGGAGTAAACTCTGGCATGCAAAACACGAGAGAGTACACAAACAACGGTGCACAAGTGATTCAAAAGACCTCAAAATGAGGGGACAAAAAGAGTATAACCAACAACGACGACGACGACGAAATAACAATGCGATATCTTTACCGATACTGAGCAACACTCTATATTAAATAAAAATGTTCTCTTCTTTTTTCACCACACCCACCATCACCATCACCATCACCAAAGCTGATGGACATCAGAAAGTGACTAAAGTGAACAAAAAATGGAATTGAATAGACGAGAATGAAAAAAAGTTCTCCTTCTTATCACCCTACTCAATCGCTTTCCTGTTGCGTGAAAAAAAATATGGAAAATGAAAAGTATTCAGCAGCAGTAGAAGCAGGTGGTGACAAAAAAGGCTATTCAATTCCATGTAAAAATGAAAAAAAATCGCATTTTAACAAACATGAAAAATTTTTTAGGGCGTTGTACCATAAAAAAGAGAGGTGGGGGAAGATAACAAAACGATTCAAAAATGAAAAAACTGAATGACGACAGTGGAGGAGGACAACAACAATGGTAAAAAACTGTCTTCACTTTCACTGCAGCAGCACACAAATGTGCAAAATGCTAAACGTCACACTGACCAGAGCGAGATAGATAGCGTCATTTGGTGTGACAGCAGTGCTGAAAAGAAAGAATGATACACACAAAAGCTCACGCCAATATTTAAAGCATGCAGCTCATATCAACAGCAAGTTGTCCTCCGGAAATGACAACAAAGTGGTATTTGTTGCCTACCACCAAATAACACTTACATTTTTAAAAAATTCAACACAGCAAAATGACAAAAGAGAGAGAGAGAAACTCGGTCCATTTTGCGGACATTTTTTCACTACCACAAAAAAAAGCTGCAATAACAAAAAAGCATTTTGAAATTGGCAGTAAAAAACGAAAAACCTAGTTGACCGATCAAAAAATAAAAATGCAACTCAAAATCATCGCTGAAAAAAATAAAACTAAACAGTTAGCAATAAAAAATAAAAAGCATTTCAACAGCATTCCAAATCATGGCAACTGTAATAACCGATGAAAGGCTGAATCGAGGCAAGCACTAGGATCGGCACGCACGTTTTCACTCTTGTGGGCAATAAAAAAACAGCCTACCCAAAAGTGAGGCAAATCAAAATCAGCCAAAAAGAAGACATTTTAGCCGTTTTGCTGCTGCAGGTCCTCTAAAGACCTCCCAGCTCCAAACTAGCCAAGGTGCCAAATGGGCAATAAACGACGACCACTGCAGCAGCAGCGGCGGTGGCAATTGTCGACAATTGATTTCCGAGGAGACACACTTTAAAAGGCGGGGGAAAGAGAAAAAAGATGGAAAAGCTAATAAACAGCAAACGTCGTCTAATTTAGTTAACAGAGTAGTGAAGAGAAGAGAGACACTCAACTGAAGGAATCAACTAAAGCGATCTAATAATAAAAAGCCAAAAGGGCAACAACAACAAGAAAAACAGCAGCAGCAGCAAAAACACTTACCTTACTTAAATTAAATTAAGCCAGTCCAGTCCCGGCAAAAAACTTTCACTTTAGTAAAGGAAAGAGTAACTGGGTAACTTTTTCATCATCATCCAATTTTTGTATTTTTTATTCCTCCTCTTGACTTTTCAGTGGACCCCTCCTCCAAATGGCTCCCAGCGGCGACAACACATTGAGCAGAAGCAGCAGTTAAATAAAAAATGAAGATGATGCGAGTTGAGAAGGAGAAAAGGGGGAAGAACGGATTCTACAGAAAAAAGAAGAAACAAAAAATAGCAGACATTAAATTAAATGAATTCTTTAAAGGCAAGTGTTGGAATGTTTTAGAAAGGGGGAGAAAAAGTACATTGAGAGAGAGAGAGAGAGCATCCTCAGAGGTCATCTAAAATAATCACTACACAAAAAAGATAAAGAAAAGGATGACGAGGAAAATGTGTCCCATCAGTAGTCGGGCGGCAGTAAGGAGAGCAGAGACGATAATTAAATTCTCCAGCAGCTTTAATTACCACTGAAACTAAAAATGGGATCTTGAATCCACCAACGTCACACAGAGCAATTCTGGACTTCTGGATTCCATCACCCCCTCAGCTCATGTCCTCCTCCTTCTCCTCCTCCTCTAGCTCACATTAATCAGCATAAAAATTCAATTTAACCGGCCAGACAATGAGAAAAAACGAAAAAGAAAGAACCTTCTTATGCAAATGCCGCAGCAGCAGCAGCAGCAGACAATAGATAAAGCCGGTATCTTGTCTTACCGGGAAAAAAATCCACCGCAAAACTAATCTACCTGGTGACAACAAAAACACCGCGATCTTTAGACCCTGAACTCCTAGCAGGAGGTGGCAATCTAATCGAGTGAATGAAGGAATGAATGAAAGTGCACAAAGAAGGCAAGTTCACCACCAGAAAGTTCACTCACTTTCACCTCTTTTTGTTGTTCTCTGCCTCTGCCTCTGCCTAATCTAGACCACCAAAAAGACTATAACACCAGACACACACACACACACACTTTTCCTTTCTCTACTCAGCTAATGAAGACATTAAAACACCAGACACACACACAAGGCAGACAAAACAGCTGCTACTGCCGTACACTGGGGATCACTATCAACAGCAGCAGCAGCAACGTCTGTTTTCGGTCCATTTTGGCAGCGGATAACGAGAGTCAGAGCAGACTGTGTCTGTGTGACAACGAAACAGCCAACAAAAAAAGTAGTCAGAGTTAGCAGACAATCAGCGAGTAGTCATCATCAGCCTGAATGGTATCACTACTACTGCCAAAAACCATTAGGATAATTAATATCGACAGAGAAGGGAAAATGAAAATGAAAAAGTTGCCATTGAAGTTGCTGCTGCCGCTGATCTCCACTTTTTTCCCTCCATCTCAAACTTTTAACCAGAAAAAGAGAACTCTGGACAATTGTTATCTATCATTCTCTTTTCTTCTTCTTCTTCTTCTTCTTCTTTTAAAACGGCAGGTGATCACCACCGAAACTGACACGCATAGATTTAATTAAAATTCAACGACTCCTTCCACCACCACCACCACCTCCTGGCCACACTGTACGAATCAATAAAAGACAAAGAAGAGGAGGATGAAACTGCTAAAATAACTGACACGACAAAAGTGAAAAAGCAAAAAAAAGTTAATTTACTAAAAAGCTTTGTACAACCGTAAAAAGAAGAGAAAATGAAAATGAAAATGGAACCGAGATGATCTTCCAGAGCACAAAAGAGGTGGTAGCAGCAGCAGCTTTTGTCTTGCCCAAAGGAGACCACTTGTCCACAGACAAACAGCAGTTTTGTTGTTCAGAGAGAGAGAGAGAGAGAGAGAGAGAGAGAGAGAGAAAGAGAACTTTCTATCCTAAACACACTCGGCGCTAAACTTGGCCATTTTCAAGCAGGCAATTCTCGCTGCCATCGTCTTTGGTAATGAGCAACAGCAACAGCAGCAGCAGCAGCAGCAATTCCGTCAATTCACAGTCTGCAAAGTGTGAGTATGTGTAATGGTAATGTAATGTAATGGGCTCTTTTGCTGCTGCCACTTTTTCCTCCCCACTAAAAGCAGCCGCAATTACAACAACACTGGTAATGAATACGACTGCTGCTGCTGCTGCTGCTGTGGCTGATTCTGCTGAGGCCATCTCATCTGCTCATTCTGCAGCTCAGTCTCGGGCTCAGTTTAATTTGACATTGACAACTCTGCAGAGAAAAAGAGAGCGGAAATGCTTTCCTTTTCTCCCTTTCCTCCTACACACTTAGGGGAATTAAATTAAAAAGCAGTGAGTAGCAGCAGCAGCAAAAACAGAATAGCTCCTTGTCGAGAAAATAAAGAAAAAGAAAGTGCCCCATTTGGTTACATGTCTCTCTCTCTCGCTCATTTGCATGTGAAAATGAGAAATTAAAAATGCAGCAGCACTGCAGCTAAACTAAAAAGAGTAACCCTAACGTTATTTACTCTTTCTCCCCTTCAACAGTAAATAAACATAGTAGCCAGTTTTGTTGTTTTTCAGCAGCAGCATTTGCACTGGCAATCCTCGTCGACGCCTCCTACGGCTCCTACGCAAGCCTTCTCCTCTAAATTGGATTTCCTGAGGGAAACAAAAGAAGTTTCTATCTTCAGAAGAGAAAAAAGAGAATGGCCTTCAAAATGTCAGTTCCAATAGAAATGTTCCCTTTCTTCTTCTTCAAACTCCTGCTCAAATAAATTAAACCCAAAACTAAAATTAGATACCTTTTGTAAAATGGGCTCTTTTTGGGCCAATTAATCGAAGCGATGATGGCGTGATTTGTGAAATCTTTTTCTTTTTACATTCAGCAAATGCAAATGTCACCCAATTCGGTAAAGCGAAATTGGCAGCAATTTAACACCACCGAAATTAGAAAGTGTCGTACTGTAATTTGATCCAACAGAAAAAAAGAAATCAGTCAGTTCAGCATGTGTAATGACCAATACTGTAACAAACCAAAATCAGGAGAATACAGCGACAGCCAACAAAACTAAATGGTTTTAATTAGCATTGGAATGCGAACCAGAGATCTGGTCTAGCGATGGTCTAGTGTGTGATTCATTTGTGTGAGAGAAAGAGAGAGAGAGAGAAAGAGAGAGAGAGAGAGAGAGAGAGAGAGAGAG
>JAALOO010000326.1_pt1 | contig 43831 bp, 31 predicted proteins | sample 7257641 | NCBI WGS metagenome assembly JAALOO01 (sample SAMN14085613, study PRJNA598686) | mite metagenome | biome: ENVO:01001000; feature: ENVO:01001002; material: ENVO:01001226; isolation source: single female mite from University of Michigan culture on fish food culture... ...
TCTCTCTCTCTCTCTCTCTCTCTCTCTCTCTCTCTCTCTCTCTCTCTTTCTATCTCTTTCTCTCACACTTTCACCGAAATCGTATCAAACATTGCGCGCGTGCCATTCTGCACTTTTCTGGTTTGCTTCTGCAAACAGACACACACATAGCCAGTGAGAGAAAGCTTCTGTCTGTTGGGCGCCAAGTGTCTTTTGGCAGCAGCACTGCGACCACTGCACATCTCTCTTCTTCGGTTGCGGTTACTGTCTCTCTCTTTTTCCTTTATATGCGCGCCCGAATCTACCTGCCTTCCGTGCCGGCCATTAGCCATTCATAATAACATTAAAGTATTACTATTAGTACTACTATTACTACTACTACTACTACTGTTTGTAGTTGTTTCCTGGACCACCACCACGTCACGGCTCATACCCCAAAGTGCAGCATTCGCCGCGGCTCGCTGAACGGACAATTAAAAGGTATGTTTACCTGGCAGTACTTTGCAATTGGTTTTTTCGGTTTCTGCTGCTATTTGTTCAATCGCCCTCGCTGCGCCTTTATACTGCTCTCTATTTGCTAATGGCTGGATGGCTGTGTGTGTGCTGCTCCCTTGTCCGAAATTTGTTTAATATTTACAACCCCGTCCTCTCGTGCACATTTTACTGTTGCCAGATGACATCGGCAGCGTAGGTAGCAGTGAGGTGTAGATGTACGGCAGGCAGTATGGAGGAGAAATGCCAACTTGTGTTGTGCGATTTTCGGCACACTAATTTTGCATAGGCCAATTTCGCAGCATATGGGTCGCGTGCTAATTAGCAGCAGCAGCAAGGGAGCCGCTCGACACATTGCCGACCGAATGAGTTGCACAGCTTTTCTTGCAGCTGATGTCAGTCAAATGTGTTTTTTGTTTTTGCAAACAAAGTGAAAAAGTGGCGCTAAAGTCAAATTAGAAAAAGAAGAACAAAAATCAAGGCCCCCCCCCACTCACACTGTGTGTTGATAATGAATCTCAGCAGTGCTGCACACTGACACATTGGCAGTCATTCTCGTTTATTGCTCTTTCTTCTTCTCCTCTACCCATCATTCACCGTCACCGCATGTGATCAGAGTGATTGGAATTTTATATTGCGATCTTATCATTTCACTGACATGAAGAGCACTGCTGTGGCTGTGTATTTATTCAATTCAGCATTTGCAAAGCAGGCAGCACTCTTATCCGAGCTGGATCAGGCGCCTTTTTTTGGATTTCCACTGTGTGCGATGTAGTTTTCACTGTGTTGGCAGCATCACCAGCAGCATCAGCATCAAAAGCACCCCCGCCACCTTGTTTATTGATAAGCCGACTCAAATGTCAGCTGCCCTGTTGTTTACTTTGGCCTCAATTTCCTCTGTTTCTTCTGAGAAATTCGGGAAGTTCGAGAACACACACACACAACCAGGCAGATATAGGGGAAAACAGCCAACAAACAGAGACTGTGAGATCAGTTAGAAAAAGTACCTAAGATGGCTAACAAAAACTAGTTTACTGTTTGCCTGGTGCGCACGATTGCACTTGTATTCTCTGTCCGTTTTTCTCTGTTTGTGTGTGTGTGCTTTTGCTGGTGATTACTTCCTAACTGTGTGTGTATGACTCTGCCAGTGTTCCTTTAGTTTGCTTTCTCTTTTTTGTTTTTTGTTTCTCGCTTTACCGTTATCCGGATCAGAACCGTATTCGACAATGTGTTCTGTGCTTTGTTTCCTTAGAGCTGACAAATGCATTTTTGTATTTGGTCTTGTTCTGTTCTTGTTGCCAAGTTCTTCCGTTACACATTGATTTTGATGTCTATTCAGGAGGGGTTTTAAAACAGCAGCTGCACCAACGCTGTTTTCTCAAGCAGCAGCGACAGCGGCAGCAGCAGCAGTTGACTTGTCACCAACGAATTGACAAGCAAACAGAAGAAAGCCATACAAAGTTGGAGTTTTCTTCTGGTTACAGTATTTCCAACTACTATTGCAATTCTTCTAGCTTTTTGTAGACGTCTTACTTCAGTTCATGTGACTTGAATATGTATATCAGCGCCTGACAAATCGATCAACACACAGAAAAGAAAGAGAGGAAAAAGAAAGGCTTTTAACGGTTAAGCATATTTGCACTTGGGCGAGTTCTTGTTTACTTGCTAGAGAATATTTTGCCCACTCAAACTGGCTTTATCAAAATAAACGTTTTTTCTAATGTAATGCAATTTTAAAATTGCCTATTAAGACAATACTAAGGGACACATGATCCAATTTTGGCTATCTCGCAAACGTTTGGTTTCGTGCCTTCAGAGAAAAAAGATAATTTTTCCTGCAGGCCCATAAAGATTGTTTGTCATCGTTGTTTTCCCACTTTTTGCCTATCTCATTTGAACTCCATCCTCCATCTTTCTGCACTGCACAGCGCTCAGGGGCAGTGTTGTTCTAAATTGACCAATTTTAAGTTCTGGTCAGCTCTCTGATAGCCTGTTGTCCCCTATTTCCCAAAAGTAATGCGCACCAAATGGCAACGCTGCCTAAAGGAGCCGCCGGCTCTGACTGAGAGAGTGTTGTCTTTTCCCTTGTGCTTCATCACTTTCACTTTTACTATCATTTTGCTTTCTTCTTCTTCTCGTCCGAGCGCACATTAACTAGATTAAGCGATCATACTCGGACAGTAGTCAACGACTGACGGACGGCGCCATTTCCTAGCAGTGTCTCGAGGACACATCACCAGAGACTGCCAAACTGAAAGAGATTGCTGGTGGTGCCCTTTACTGTAAGCCTCTTCCTTGGAAGCACTACTACAGCTGCCCAGTTTTGTCACCCCTTACAAACACTGCTGCTGTTTTAATGAAATTATAATCTAGAAAGCTAGTTTTCTTCACTCTCTTGAGCATTTCTTTTTCAAGGACTGTGTTTACTTTTCATTTGCATCCATCTGTAATTTGAAAAAGTTTTCAAGTTTCAGCATCTGCACCGGCCACCACTTTGCTGCTGTTGTTTTTACTTTGCATTTTTTTCAATTAAGCGTACTTAGGCAGATTAAACGTACCTGAGCAGTTTCACTTAGAGCACTTTTTCGTTTTGCTGCACATTAATTAAATTGCCATCAACTCAACATGCATCTAGATATTTTTCTTTTTAACAAATAATTTTGAGGACTGGGGACTTGAAGTTTACCTTTGAAATTCATTGTATTTTGAAACAGTCATTTTAAAAGTTTAATTTGTTTTATTTGGGTATCTATATTTAACTACAAATTGTGTTATTCTGTTATATTTTGAGCATGCTTCTAAAAAACAGTTTATTTACTTAGTTTTTGTGACGTAAAAGTTTTTTTAACTTAAAAGCACAAAACAATCAGAAATACAAATTGATTGAAAGAAACATAGTCCTTTTTGAAAATGTAAGCTTTCAAAATGTTTTGTTTTTTTAATTAGGCCAATGTGCAAAGAGAATGGCATCATGGGAAAAACCTTTTTTCAGCCATTAATTTTGTGTATTGTTTGCACTGAAACAAATATATTCTTTGTTTTTATTTTTTACACAGCATCTTTTCAAAACTCACTTACATTAAACTTTTCGTTTTTTCAACTTCCTTTTTTATATTTGTCAGGAAATTTTGAGTGGACGGAAAATAGGGTTTGCCAACACTTGAGTTCCCCCGTCTCATCTCATTTCCAGTGACCATTGACTCGCTAAGTGCAGCAGTTTTTTCCTAGTAAACTCGCTTCTCTGCGTTTTCACTGGTCATTCGTAATTCCACAAGCTGTCGCATCCCGTTTGTGGGCTCTAATTGGATCGTCTTGACAGAGAGAAAGTTGGCGTCGTCATCATCATCGTCGTCGTCGTTTCTTTTGATGCGTCTGCGATTCTACTTAAATGATGAGTTTTTTCATCTTTTTCCTTTTTGGTTGCCCAGTGCCCACTGATACTTGATTTATATGGCATTGTCTACTGTCTGCTGGCAGCGGAGAGTTCGTTTTGTGGTGAAGGGGTCTGATGGTGCTTTTCAGCATCATTGCCATCAGCAGCAGCAGCAGCAGTGTACGAGCCTACTTATACAAAACTCAAGTGTGCTAATAGATCCTTCCTCAGTGCACGTACACTGGGGAAGCTGCTGTTGAGGAGGAATTGTAGGCCACCAGGCCATTTGGTGATTCTTTTCAGCATATATTGCCATGGTCTCAAACTGAACCATTGTACACTCTTGAACTCTGCCAGACGCTCATTCATCAACCCTGTGCACCAGTTGTATCTTGACTACTGGCAGATAATAATTTTACTTTTTCTTTACTACAAGATCGGCAGCACTAATCGAGCACTGGTGATGGCTGGTACGCAAAACAATAGCAATAGTCATCTTCAAATGCAATGTCTCATTCAGTAGCACGCAAAAAAGTGGAAGGCTAATTTATTGCTTCATCAAAGCCTTTCCACTGCTTTCTTTCAATTGTTAACGAAAAAAATCATCTCTCTTGGTGCATTGAATATAACAAATTGTCTAGTGCTGTAAATCAGCATCTTTTGGGCTTGCCAATGAAACTGAATCTGGGCGGCATTGCTTTTCAAGTACACTCGCCACAGTTCAGCTAACCTTTGAGTTTGTCATGGTTTGCTGGTAATTAACGATTACATGCTAAAGAGAATACCACTGCCCCCTCCTCCCATAACTACCGTAACTACTGACTGCTTTTGAAAATGACATCTTTTCTGTCTTCTAATGATCACCGTCTCTCTGTTTCAGGCGTCCACTGTTTTCTAATCTTACAGTCGATTGATTTCACTCAATGAGTCAAACTGCTTCACTTGTTTTTTCCTGCTAATATAATAGATACTCTCTTTCTTTTTTTGTGAAGATGATCTTTAGTGGGGTGAGTCCTCTCGAAGTGATTGTGTGGATCTAGTGTTATATCTTGTCTGCTTCACTGGAAACCTTGAATTGCTGTTCTTGCTGGAGATGCTTTTTTGGTAGTCGATCATTAGGTGGGCAGGCGACTGGTGATTGCTTCATTGGCAGAAAACTACGCACTCACTTTGACACCCACTGTGCAGCAGCAACAGCAGCAATCGCTTCATTTCAAAGTACTAAACCCGAACAGCACATTTTGTTTTTAGTTTTAAAATTTTTCCTTGCACAATGGCTCCGTTTAGGCGTAGCGCACACTGTGAGAGCCTGCTTGATTAGTGTAAACTTGAAAGAAAGAATGAATGAATAAAAAAATTTGAAGTAGTTTTGTTCTGCTTCTTTTCAATGGCAATTTGCCACACTGTTGGCTGTTGCTGCTGATGCTGATGCTGTTGTTGACGGTGCACTTTTTCCTTCACATTTTGATTTGCACTCACTGATTGGCTTTCAATAAAGGAAGCACCCAACGGTGTTTGACTGCAGTAATAAACACATATTGCACTACGTGAATAGATTTCAAGGAAAGGCAATAAGAGCATACTCAAATATACACACACACAAACACACATGACTGCAACTTTGGGTGTACGTATGTATTTTTGACTGTGCCTTGTACGATGGCTTTAGAAAAGGCAAAAAATTGTTTATTTACTTGTTTACTTGTTTCAGACTTATGGCACTGAACTGAACCGTACTTTTGTTACCGCCGATGCCGCCACCGCTGTTGCTTTTGACTTCCCCGACACTGCTTACTTGACAAAAACAGAATATGAGACTTGGAGGAAAATTGGTTCACCAGAGTTTGGTTAGGCAGAATTGAATTGGTTTTTTTGGGTAACTCAAATATTGACCTTTACCAGTGGATGTGCTCTTTTCCAATTTTGCTCTTTTTTATCCGTTTCCTCAGAGGGTAAAAACAGACGCACAGGAAAATGGCAAAATGTTTTCGATAATGATAGAATTTCTGATTAGCTGTACAAAACTTGCACATTTCCGCCGAAAAACGAGCAGCAGTCCCCTTCCATTTGCATAGGGTTTCCTCAAACACATAGCCTCGCATGATTTGAATCTGCATAATCTAATCGTGTCAGAAGGAAGAATTTTGGTTCGATTCTGTTATGTTTGAAATTCTCTGTAATAAAAATGAAGTTGGCTCTGTAGGTTCCTCACTTGAGGGCTCGCAAGCTCGCGTTTTACTGCTAAATACGGCAAATAGACTGCGTGTTCACTGCGTTCAAGGTGGTCCACTCATACAGTTTGCCGCATTGTACAGAAGACAAGAAAAACAGTGGTGGGGAAAGCGCAGACTAAACAGGCAAACAGTGCCGGCAGCAGCAACAGTGATAAATGGCCATGTGCACGGCCGTGTGTGCTGTGAAGTGCTTTGCTTTAATTAAATTAGTCAGGCACCAGCACTAATGAAAGAACCAGGGTAGTTTGGCCTGTCTGTGTGCGTTTGCTGGTAGCGCCGCTAAATCACAAACACCGGCACAGAGACATAAATTTTTTCGGCAGTCATCTTCAGCAAATGAGGAGGCACAATACCACCACCACTGCCACTGACTGACTACCACTACTGTGCATTACTGCTATCTTATCATCGCCACTCACTGTGCCCCTCTTCTCTTTCAATATCGGCTATAAACGTGTGCATGTAAGCACGGATACATATATTTGGCTGGGAGCAGGAGAAGGAGATTTAATAAATCTCTGACACTGCTTTTGTTTTTGCTTGCAGAGTAAGGTTTTTGTTTTGTTATTGATTCTTCAGCAGCAGCAGCAGCTGTGCCCTAATTTCTTTCCCGGATGAGATAGTTTAGCTGTTTTGGTTTTCTTGCCTCAATTCAGCACACACCGCCCATCACCAGTCATGTCCGGTTAGGTCTGCCATTCTCTCTGTTTGTTATTCACCTAATTAGCGCTAATTTCACCGAGCGAGAAGACAATGGTAGACTTTGCAGTGAGTGAACTGTTGTGCCACTGGAAAGTGTTTGTCTGAACAGCATTGTACTAAGCGGATTTTACCCGTACAGAAAACGGACAGTCGCAGGTAACCTTTTAGGAAGTTGCCTTTCTACTTCATTCTGTTTTCCGGTTCTTCAGTGTTCACTTTTGCCTGATTTACTGCTTATTGTTGACTAATGCTCTTACTTGGTAATAGGATTCTTCTCTTTTTCCCTGTTAGCCATCTGCACTAGTTTTATCTTTTTTATAAAGAATTTTTTGAGTGCAAAGTAATAAAATGCACTAAGGAAATGGGCACTTTTGAAGTGACTTGAAAAATTCATTTTATCGTTTCTAAATACATCAATCTATCTGGTAACCCCTTTTTTAGCTCAATAGATTTAGTGCTCACTTCAATTTAAATTAGTTTTGTTTTTCATTTCAAGAGCAGTTTTTTCTTTGAGGAAATTTGTTTTGTTGTTCATGTCAAAAACAAAACCACTTTCCAATTATTTCTTGGAATTTATCATTATCTCTAAGACAGTTTATATTTTCCAAGAATGCACAATCTACACCTTTTCAAGCTATCAATTTTGTAGTGTAGAGTGATGGCAAAAAAATAGTAAATGATGATGATAATTTGCTTATGTGTAATAGTTTGCTTAGCAATGATCGTTTGTTCCCTTTTTCTCACCAACCATTAGTTGTTGATGCACTGGCACTAACTCAATTTGTACGGCAAAGTATTTCCGAGCATATAATTTTATTTAGTAACGAGTGCCTTCTTTCCTGTGATATTCTGTATAAAGATAAAACTTATTTTCACAATTAAAAAACACAGTTTTACTCGTTTTTTCCTAAAATATTTTACAAAAAACGTAGGAGTGCACTTTAAACTTAAATTTTTTAAAATGTAAAAAATTAAATCGAGTTTTTAAATTTTAAAACATCTGGCAACTCATTAATTTACCATTCATTTTAAATTCTGTCAAAAGGGACAATCCATAAAAATTTTGCAAAATCAGAATAAAGTTTATCGTTTTCTTACACATTAATATTGTAGCCTGTCGGGTAATTAGATTTTAATTCAGTGCAGTGACTCACTTTTAAGCTTTAAAAAAGTATCAGTGAAGTATTCTGATAATGCATTATTGATTGCCAGTGAGGAAGTCAAGAGTTGTGGGCGGCTACAAAAGAGAGGTTGCATCACACTGCTTCACACTGTTTCACTAGATGTCACACTATTTCACTGCGATTGCGTTTTTTTGCGAAGAACCAGAATGCGCACACAACAAAGCATCTCCTTTTCTCTACACTTGAACTAACTCTTTTGTTCCATTTACTCCTACTCTAGATCACGCCATTATGGCGTCCAATCGAAGTTCGTCGGCCTCTTCGAGTTCCCGAGACATCGCCTCTCCATCATCAAAAGCCGCACTCACTCGGTGCCTCTCTTCGGCATCAACAAAGTCACAAAGCTCATCAGTCTCCACTGCCTGTGACTCCTGCAATGAGGATATCTTGGCAGAGGAGAAAGGGCAGCAGCTATCAACGGCAGACTCGTCTTCAATGAACAACAACAACAAAAAGAACAAGCGTTCCCTTGTTATTTGTAATTTTAACACTTCATCTGTTGCCTACTCTGTTGACAAACAGCAAACTGCAAGGGCAAAAGGGTGCGAGGAAGAAGAAGAGGAGGACGAAGATGAGGAGGACGATGGCGAGGACGCAGGCTTTGATTCGGATAGTGATTCCTATGACACAAAAAAGGACCACATTTACCATTTTGTGAAAAATCTCGATTTGAGCAACCTGCAATGCAAAGTAATTTCCGAAACTAAAGCAAAGGAGCATGACATTAAGGATAAAGACTTTTACGACAGAATTAGCGATCTGTACATATCATCCTCCATTTTGTTGTCCTTTGAAGACAAGCCTGAGCAGCTTGCGGAGGGCGTCCAAGGCGCCTCCTGCTCCACATCTCATTCTACTTCAAAGGCACCTGATTGCATTCCGACGCTATACTTTTCCCGCATAAAGAATCAGTACGAACACATTCTCCTGCAGGAGTCGTACGCCGTCGGTCTGGAGCCTTCCAATGGCCACTACTTCAACGCCCCCTTTATTATCGAAAAAATTTGCAGTCAGTCTGATTTGAATGAGCTAAACAAGTACATTTTTCTACTGGACCAGTTTGCCCGTCTCTACCTGAATGATGAGGGTTTCGAGAGGAACCGTCGAAACAGTCCCTTTTATCCCTTTCTCTTTCCACAACCACTACTAAACACCGAACAGGAGGAAGCTTTTCTCAAACCTGGCAGTCTGTACAGAAAACAAATTAACTCTCTGGGTCATGACCCGCACACCATCAGCCGGAACATTGAATCCTGCGCCCTCAGCTACACTGATCGACCATTCCTGGAGACGTACCTGCAGCTGGTGGGCCAACTGCTGCAGACCACCGCTGGCCCCTCGACGGAGAGCGAAAGTGGCCGCAGTGGAGAGCGCCGAGCAAGGGCCTCCCTGCAGCTGGCCCACTTCTGCCTGAAGGTCTTTGCCCAGTTTCCCCGACTGCTTCGTTGCGACCTGCTGGAGGGCTCGGGGGTGATGCAGAGAACGCTGCTCCAGCAGATGGCCGCAGAGCACGGCTTTCCCCTGCCCCCGCCGTACGGTCTGCTGGAGCCGGAGCTGTACGAGCACCTGGACAACTACGGCTTCGTCACCTACATTCGCACCCACTTTCACTTTCTGGAGCGAGGAGAGGTGAAGCTTCGAGGAGATATGCCTGCCTCCTCCTTCTCCTCCTCCTTCTCCTCCTCCTTGCCCTCCCCTTTCAGTCAGCCCGTGGAGCACCTCATCGGCACCCTGTACGGCCGCTTCAACCTGCCGCGCCTCTTTCGCCTCTACACCTCGCTGACATGGGCGGTGAGGCGAGTCTTCTGCAAGGCCGTCTTTCGGCGTCACCCATACGCACGACGCCTCAGCCCCGAGGCGAGGGCGCTGGTGGTGGAGCGCTTCTACCAGTACACCTTCCGCAATCGCAAAGCACCGCTACTGGACGTCCTCCACGACCTCTGTCCGCGAGTGGGCGGAACAAAGCTGAGCAGGCAGGAGGAGGAGGCGATCTGCCAGCGGGCGATGGTCATTTTCGCCTACCGCTGTACGCTCTTTCGCTACGCCCGTTGCATCAGCGAGTCTTCGTTTGGCCAGGAGTTCGTGGACAGGGAAGAGGCAGAGGCGGTGGTTGCCACGGCTGCCTCCCTCAAGGCCACTGGCATCGATCAGATTGAGGCCTTTGCGGAGTGTCTGGTGGTGGAGAAGGGCGCACATTCCTACGACCGACACCCGATTCGTCTCCTCGACGATTTGCCACTGTGCAGCGCCTTTGTGGGCCACCTCTACAAGCTGACCATTCAGCTGACTCTGCTGCTCAACGTCTACTCGCCGACCAAGGGAAGGCTGTACCTTGCCGAACTGCTTAAAATTCAAGTTGAAGGTATGTGGAAGCCTTACTTTTTTAATTTACTTTTCTTAATTTTTTAGCAGTGAAAATTTTTTTGTGGTGCTCCATTGCCCACAACATAGCTTTTGACCACTGCAGAACTACACTGTGGTGGTGTAATTCCATTACACTAATGTGTGGTGTTAGTTTTGCCAGACTAATTTCCTTTGCTCTTTTTAGTGGATTTTTAAAAATGAGATTTTTTTCCGCTTCAAATTGAATTTTTTATTTTAGGACTACTCTTAAATGTGTGCGTCGCTGCTAGTTTTCCGCCCAGTTAACGAAAAGCGACGATGTGGAAAGTAAATAAGGCAAATGTTAGTTTATTCCGTTTTTCTTAATAATATTATATTTGTGAAAATAGTTTCAAAATGTTTCCTTGGCATTTGCTGGACATCTGAACGGCGCAAATTGATAAAGCAAAAAAGTTATTGAAAATATGACAGGCACTCTATTCGTAGAGTTTTTTTATTTGAACTTGAAGCATCTGTCACCACCTTCAGGTTTCAAGCAGCATCTTCAAGCAGCAATTCTTGCCTGTAGTAATGTTGACCATCATTTGCTGGACATTTCGTGCAGCCAAAAAATATAGCTGATATGGTCCGTTAAATTGCTACGTTTTGCAATGTTCCCATTACTATTTATTATAGAGAATTTTGTGTATGAAAAATAGTCAAAGCTGACGGCCGCAACATAATGTCACCATAAATGAGATGTCGAGGAAAGTACTCTATGTGCCCGTTTGTTAATCAGTATTCTACATGGCGAGACCCTTATTGAAGGTGAACGATAGCACCATTGGCAATTGCTTTTGATTGCCAATGTCAAGTCGCCAGTGTATGCTACAAAATGCCGTTGCTGCTCTTTTCAAGATATACACGCTGACATTAGTCGAAAGGCTCAATCAGGCTCAATTGATTTAAAATTTGTTTTTGAGCATTTGAACAATTTTCAGTCGTTTAGCCGCTCAGCTCTGTCAGCAACACAGACACTGACAAAATGACTTGCACGGCAAATGAAGAAAAAAGAAAATCAATGCAATGTTCCAATGCCAGTTGCCAGTGTAAAGAGTTAAAGTGCACAGGCTCGAATAAAAACAGTTTCTTCTTCTTTTTCTGCTGCTGCTGATGACACAGCTGCTGCTCTTGTGTGGCCCTCTGAGACTATGCATTTTCGATTGCATCGCAGATGAACTTCTGTTGCTGTTGCTGCTGCTGCTGTCCGAGTTAATGGTAAAGTGCCTTTGCCCAGTGCCAGTGCTGCAAGTAAGAGTTTTTGGTGCTTTGCAAGTAAAAGATCGAACTTGGCCATTTCCATTTGGCAAGTCACCAAAGTGTTGCCACATCAGCCTTTCTATGACTACTGGGTGGCTGGATGGGTGCACTTCTTGCGATTTGCAATTTCCTATCGCTTGTCAACTAGTGACATGTAACTTGACTTTTTTGCTTGTTTCTTCAGAAGATGTCAATTTTTGCAGCAAATTGTGTACTGTTTGATTGCCAAATTGACAGTTGCTTTAAATTTTAGTTCTGGTTTTTTACTTTTTTTCACTGTTGCCCCTTTCTGGTAGTTTGCACCAGTTTAGCACAGTTTACACTTGTGGGTCAAAACAATAGGGCATCAATTTTGTTTGCATGCTCTGAACCGGCAGAACTGGGCTAAAGTAAAACCAGTGAGTCAATAAAATACCAATACACTTGCACTCACTTTTACTTTTACAACCTCTTTTATTATTTTCCGCTTCTCTCTTTCTATTTTGATACTCAGTTGCCGAGTGATTGTGCGTTCCAGTGTCTCCTCAATGCACTTTTTCACCGCCGTCCTTGTCTGTTGTGTGTGCTTGCCAGTGAGCTAAAGTGAAGCTTTCTCATCTGTGAAAAACACAGCATCACCTCTGACGCGCTGGCGATTTTGTAAATAGCAATTTTCAAAGGGAGAGAGAAGCTGCCCCAAGCCTCTTCTCTGTTTGTCGTCGTCTTCTTCATCAACATCATCATCATTATCATCATCGTTGCTGCCAGCTGACTCTAAAGATAGCCACACGGCGACACAAAGTCGAGAAGGAGGGGGTTTGCAGAGTGTCGCTTCAATGGCACCCTTACCACTGCAGAGTAGTACAGAGAGGACATCGACAAGGCAAGACAAGGCAGTCTCGCTCTCCCGATGTGGTAGCTATTTTAAAAAGTGGTAAACTTAGGGAATTTCTATCAATAATGTAAATTGCTCTTCTGGGAAAGAGAGAGGCTCGAATGAGGCAAATGAAACTTTGATTTGCTACAAAAAAGCACGTATATGTCTGAGTGTGTGTGAACAGTTTGCAGTTTTTGTTGTATATTGGCAGGGAGGATGTGGTGATAGATCTTGGGGAAGTATGATGTGTTTGATTTTGTTTAAAATTGCCGCATATTGCACAAGAAGGTTGCACACACTGTCCGATGGCTTACTTTTGTGTCGATTTCATCCTATTGTGTTCGGCGTTTCTATGTTTATTTGTTAATTTATGTAATATGTGCAGTTAGATCGTTTTGATAAAGAAAAAAAACTCTTTCTGCACTGTCACTATTACTACCACCACCACCACCACCTACTTGCTCAGTACAATTGAACTGAATTGCCCAATGGTCGTGGAGCAGAAAAGTTTTCCATTCACTTGCACTGGCGCTGAACTTTGTTGCTGTGAGTGCTCACAGTGCAAGTGAATCATTGCCAAATGAAACACATGCACTCTCGCCAAGTGTGAGGAGACGTCATCAAGAATGGTGGTGCTGGTGATGGCTCAGAAAAGACTGGAAAACTCGATGGCTCCTGTCGCCGCCGCTGACCGTTGCTGTTGATCGATCAGAACAACAGCAGTGGCAGCAGCAGCATTTGCAACGTCAGCAGCAAAAAATAGCTATAGTTTCTTTGCATATAAAAGGAGATGGTGACAAAGTATTATGGTGTTGTCGGCGTCGGCGTCTTTTTTGCTGTCGACACATCTTGTGAACATGTCTTGAGCAATGTTTTCTGTCAGCGAGACCATTAACAAGGAAAAAGCGAGTGTGTTGTATGGACACTCAAAAGATGAATTGAATACCTGCAAAAAGTGCACTTTCAATTAGTGCAAATCTTCTCCTTTCAGCAAAGGAGGTGGCTAAAAGAAGGGAAAAACGCTACACCTTTCTTCCTGAGGAATACCACCGCCACCACCACCATCATCATCATCCATGTGTATATTTTTGGCGCTGTCGATGTACTTTAAGTCCGAATATTGGCGTGTATGGTAATGGAGGCGCGATTAAGAGAAAGACACACAGTGGCAAGATATGATCTACTGAAGAGCAGGACAGCTGTACAACTTCAGCAGCAGCAGCCTGTTAGCCAGACTGACTGCTTCTGATGCTGCTGTTTCTGCAGACGTCAATCACACACAATGTGAAAACACTGCAAGTGTGGCGGTGGTGCGGGTGGTACTTTAGCGATCCATCTATTGCCTTCTTCAACACTGCACACTCCCTCGCCTTTTCTCCTCCTTTCTCCTTTCAAGGTCCGCGCGCGCTCATTTTTTAAGCATTCAAAGGCGCACTTTTAAAGCGCAACATCGGCAGCGGAATGCACACAGTCAGCCACTGGGCAGTTTAAGTTAGAGGTCATTGCTGCGCTGATGACTGATGCTGAGAGAAAGAGAAACACAGAGATGTGTGCGGTGATTGTCGATCCACCTCAATCGATACCCCACAACGCTGCCGCAGGGGTGGCAGAGGGAGTCAGCAGTCTGTGTGTGTTTCCTCAGTGCAGGGCAACTCATCAGGATTGTCTGGTGGTGAGGGCGACGAAGGCGACGGTGGCCATGCACTTGAAGACGCGTGCTCGTCCACTGCAGATCGACGACCAAGGAGAGCATCGGAAGCGGCTCCACTCTGTTTTCTTCTTTCTCCTCCACCACTTCACAACACTGTTGCTGTTGTTCGCCAGCACAACAGCTGAACTGACCACCACCACCACTTGCAGGAACCCCCTCGAAGAGGTGCACTCGGAAGAAGTGCGACGCTCATTCTCACTCACTCACACACTCACACTAGACGGGAACTTCTCTCTTTTTCTGTCCCTCACAGCGACCAACAACAACAACAAAACAGGTTGTCCTCACTGTGTGTTTACCGTGCTTCACCGCTGCTGTGGTCTCTCTGGTTAACAGTGTGTGAACTCTCTTCAGTTCAGTCTTGACATTGACCTTATCTCTCTCTCTCTCTCTCTCACTGAACTTTCTAGTTTGTTCTTTTATTCTACCCTCAATCGCTATCACCACCGGCAGCATCCCCGCACTGACGTCTGTAGTTTCTTCACCCTTCACCCCGCATCGTCTGCGTCAATGCCGTGTCAATTAGTGCACTTGTCCAAATTGATGGTCGGGTTAGTGCCTAAAGCTCATCAGGTGCACGCCAGTTTGTCAATCAGTCCACTGACAGCATTCCACTTTGCTGACGTTGGTTTGCCCCCTCCCTGCGATACTGCTGCTGCAGCTGCTGTTTTTATTTTTGTAACTGCTTATAATAATCATTGAAAGATTGCGTAAAAGTGGTAATAATAATGGCGATCAGCTAAGCTTGAGTATGAAGATTCCTGATGAGGTGTTATTCAGTTTTTCAAGTGCAAACTTAACAAGCCATCAGCGACGTAATCACATCTCGATTTTTTTTCGTTTTTTGGTGCAATCTTTAGTGCATCACCAAGTGAAGAGTGCATTGTTTGTACTGAAGCCACACTAACAGCAGCAGCGCCGCCTTTTCTGTTAAACCTAAAATTGCACTTGACTTAGCTGTGCAAGCACAGCACAGCAATTGACAACAGATTGTCAGGTAAGATTGTACTGTCTGATCTGATTCACAGTAGCCACAGCAGCAGCAGCGACAGTGAGTAGTGGCAGTCGAGCCGTGACAACAGCGGCAGCAGCAGCATTTCTCTTTTCAGCTCAATTTTTTCACCTAAACAAAAAGACCAAGCTTGCAAATCGCCACTTTAATTAGCCGCCAGTAGCCAGTAGTCTGGCAGACTGAAACTGTAACCGCAAGTGTGCTGTGCTGTGCAATGCTTTAAAGTTCAAACTATCGTCATCCTTTGCTGTTGCGGCTGTTACCGTTGCTGCTGCTGCCAGGCGTCTGTTCGCCGTACAAGTGTGAGTAAATGTGCTGTGGTCACATGGCCACCAAACTGCCTTCACTCGGTCTGTCAGTCTGTGCCTGATCTGCCTATCTGGCATTGTCTCCATTTACACACCGAGCAGACAAAAGTCTCACTTTTCTTGCAATTTCTGTTCCTTCTCTTTTTTCACCCAACACACACCACCACTTTCACCTCTATTACCACCGCAAGTAAGCACACTCTACTTTGCATTTATCACCTCGTGGGTGTCAGCGAAAGTGTTAGTTGTCGTCGTCGTCGTCTTCTTCTTTCCACTTTTCCCTCTTCTTCTCTTCATTCCCCTCTTTACCACCTTCTATGTGGTGATTTCAACCAGGGTGGTGATGATGATATGTAGACAAATATTTGTTGTCTGTTTTAAGTTGCCACTTGTTCAGCCTTCAAACTGCAGTTCGACTTGATTTCATGATCACCTCACACGCCACACTCATCATCAGAGCTTACTTGGTACACCATTCAGCCCGGATGATTTTGTTGTTGATGTTGTGTGCTTTAGTGGTAATTAGCTGGCTTGTTATTGACTAGCAAAGAGCAGTTAGCATTAATGAGCCAATTGACAGTGTTGTCGTCGTCTTTTGAGCTGAAAATTTATCTTGATAGCCGTCCTGTCAATGCCATACAACCCCTCTGTGTTTTTGTTGCGATACATTTATTCACGTGAGCTAGTTAGTTTGTCCTTAAAGAGTCGCTCATTTGCGATATTATTGTGATTTGCATTTTTAATCTGCATTTTATATGAGATGTCTTGGCGTTTTGAAATTTAACTTTGATTTCATCGTTTTACCGTTTTTGTTTTTTTACAACTTGACTTTTTGTTATTTCTCATGTTTATATCGGCAGTTTGCTTACTTCGAAAAAAAGTAGTCAGCTATGACTAGCATTGTTAATAATCAATTTTTGTTTTTTCATCGATAACATTTTTTTATTTCCGCTTAACGGCTGATTTCACGGTTCAATTTGATTGTTACTACCACATTTACTGAAATTCAATGCCGGTGCTCTAAAAATACACTGATCACTATTGTAAATTTTCTTTGTATGAAGGGAAAAAACTTACCCATGATATATCTGTGCGTTGACTGACCTTGCCGTTTGTTTGGTGGACTTTTTTTCTTTTTTTTTGGTATTAGACTGCAATATCAAATAGACAATGATGATTTTCCCTTTTGCAAATAACCTGTAGTTTTTTTCGCACTTGTTACCCTTAAAATTGCTAGATGTACAAAGTCAATATAACTAATTATGATGCTTCCCTCTTCTTCTTTTTTCTTTCCCATGCTTAGACTTTGACTTCAAGACATTTTTGCAGCAGTCGCTAGCCATCATCGAAAGTGAGCTGAACTCAATTAACTTTGATCTGTTGAACCGCCACGAGCAACAGGAAGAAGACTTGTTGTTCTTTGACTCGGATGGCATGGACTCCGATTTTGACCTAGAGCCTCAAAATGAGCACCGTGAGCAGCCCGACTCTCCTCCTTTTCCCCTTATACCGCGTAACTCAACGCGTAGTGCGAGTTACAGGAGAAAGCAGAAACAGCGTCGGCCGTACAGACAGCGGACCACTTCACCCAACTCGGACTGTAGTGATAGCAACTCGTCACATGGCTCCATGTCTTCATTAAACTCTACCGTCTTCAATGGACCAGGACAGTACTCGGATGATGATGATGATGATAAAGGGGTAGAAGATGACAATAATGATGCAGAAGTGAACCGTGAAGTGCACGCATGCTGCTCCTCGAGCAACAGCCATTCTCGACCGTTTTCCTCCCCTCCACCACAGCTTGTCTCACCACCTCAGCACCATCCCGAATCGTCTACCTATGACCACAACAACAACAGCAGCTACACCGGTGATGCTTACGATGGTGCTGATGATGATCAAGTGATTCGTGGTCACAGTCGCCGACGCCATCACCGTCACCACCACAACCAACACCACCACAACTCCCGTCGCCATGCTCATCGACGTGACAGTCAGAGCAGTGATGGCCACCGTCATCACCCTCATCATCATCAGCATCACCATCATCACCAGCACCCCCAGCACCGCCCCCCGCCGCCGAACACCCCGGTGGACATTCCGCTGAACCTGGTGGAGAAGCGCGCCCTGCTGGAGCGTCTGCGGAACCAGGGCATGACGTTGCTGGCGCCGCCCAACAACCGCTGGTCCTTTGAGGAGTGCGCCGTCTGCTGTGAGGTGCAGTGGCTGCTGGTCCGTTCCTGCTGCTCCTTTGCCGCCTGCCTCGACTGCCTGGGCCGCTACTACAGCAGCCGCATTGAGCTGGGCGCCCTCTCCATTGAGTGCATCGGGGGCGACTGCCACGAGCTGGTGTACCGCGCGGAGGTGAACGCCCGCCTCAGCCCAGAGCAGAAGGCGCTGTACAGTCGGCTGCTGCTGCTCTCCTCCTCGGAGTCGGAGCGAGCGAAACCCTGTCCGCAGTGCAACACCATTCTCACGCTGTCGGCGGCGAAGGAGCGGCAGATGAAGCAGGCCAACAATCGCCTGCTCTACGGCACCAAACAGCTGCTGGGCACGCTGGGCTTGAGGAGGAGTAGTAAACACAAGAAGCAGAAGCAGCAGCAGCAGAAGACAAATTTGGCGGGAGAACTGGTTGCCACTGGCGGAGAAGCTCCTGCAGTTGCTGCTCGAGAGGCATCAGCTCCTTCAAGTAGCCCTTCTTCATCCTCCGCTTTTGTCTACGATTCGCTCGTTTTCAAGTGAGTGCTACTGCTCAACCTTTCATTTTCCTTACTTTGCCTACTTCTGCGTTCATCACTTAATTAATTATGCCTTTTCCATTTGGTTTCTTTCTTCTCCCCCCTTTAGAGTTGAATGTGATCGCTGCAACTTCTTCTGGTGCTTCAAGTGTCACAGTCCCTGGCATGAAGGCAAGTTTGGTAGTTTGTGTGTGTTTTGAGTGCCTCTCATTAATTGTATGTGCTTAGTGGGTAGTGTAGGGTAGCGGAGGGTTGAAAACACTTGGACGGCCAATGGGTAAATGGAAATGGAATCCAAATGTGTACTAGGAAAAAGCGTAGAGTGGGTGATGACGAAACTAGAAAAAGAAAAGTCTCCAAGAGAGAATAATATTTACCATTCGCCCACACACACTTTGACATTTGCCGAGCTTTTGAGTAAAATTAGATTTTCATGTCAGTAAAAGAAGAAGAAGAAATTAGTGGCATTTAGCAAAACAAGACTTTTTACAAATAGTAGACTCTCTTCTGACCGTTTATTTTCGTTCACCTTTCGTCACCAGGCTTATCGTGTAAGCAGTTCATGAAGGGCGACACACTGCTCAAGTCGTGGGCGAAGAACGTCGACTACAACGGCCAGGTGAACGCACAGAAGTGCCCAAAGTGCAAGGTAATTATAATTATACAGCAGTGTACTTTTCACTAAAAAGTGACCTTTTAACTAACTAAAAATATTTGCCCGATCAGATATACATTCAACGTACGAGCGGCTGCGACCACATGCTCTGCACTCGCTGCAAGACGGACTTCTGCTACAAGTGCGGCGACCGCCTGCGTCAGGTGAAGTTCTTTGGCGACCACTACAGTCGCCTGTCGGTGCTCGGCTGCAAGTACCGCTACAAGCCGGATAAACCATTTCAGCGGAAGTTGATTCGCGGCACCATCTTCGGCAGTAAGCTGATGCTCCTGCCCGTCCTCAGCACCGTCTGTCTCTGTGCGGGGGCGGTGGTGCTGGCGCTGGGCGTTGCCGCACTGCCCCTTTTTGGGGGGGTTCGCGTCTACCGGCGAATTCGACGAGCTGGTGGGGCGGCGGCTGCTGCTGCTGCCGTTGCTGCCACAATGAATGTCGGCGGCGAGGTGGCTGCAGAGAGGCGCCGGGTGGCTGGTCGCAGCAATGTCCTGCGAGGTGCTGCTGTTGCTGCTGCCGGTCACGATGGTGAGGTGGCGGTGGTGGGGAACAATGATCACCAGGCGCTGGCCATGGCGGCGGCCGCCTCCAATGAGGACGTTTGGAATCGGACCGTGCAGATGTACAGTGCCCGGCTGAGGAACCGAAACGCCGGAGAGGTGATTCGCATTCCCACGCGCTATGGCAATGCCAATCGAGCAGCTAACAACAACAACAATAACAATGACAACAACAACAACTCTGCTACCAATGACGCTGTCGACCATGTAGGGGTGGACCCGATGGCCCCACAAGGCCACTTTCCGTTCAGCAGCTGGTTCAACTCCAGCCTAATGCTGCACAGTCCCGATGAAGCTGATCCCTTCTTCTCTCATCTGCCTGTCGATGATGCAGAGTTTGACAGCAGTGATGACGATGATGAAGAGGAACAGAAAGAGGCAGAAGGATTAGGCAAGAATGCGCGCACTTCTGGCCCAGGATATTCCTTTTTTCCCTGGCACAATGTCCACCAGACGTCGGCGATGAAGCTGTACAATAGCTCGAATCGAGCTGGTCGCAATGGCGTCGTCCTAAAGATGACCGAGCAAGATCTCAATGAGATTATGGATGAAACTCCTCGTAGCTTTCATCGACGAAATCACGATCACAGTCACATCCATCACTCTCGAAACTGTCACATTCATGGCCATCTTGTGGCCGGTAAATCATCAAAAGCAGCTACCAATATGCCAAAAGATAAGGCAAATGTGGCGAATGAAGCTGAAGTATCGAAACCATCATCATCCAAAGTCAATAGTTGTGCTGCTACTGATACAACAGCTGCATCACCTTTGCCAACTACTGACACCCCAACTCCTACCACCGATTAATCTGCTGGTGTCTATCAACTCCCCAAACTCCAGCCAAAATTGCTTTTATTCCCAACTTCTATAACCCCCAACTTTCTGGAACCTTGCTGTGTTATGGATGCTATTGCCGTTGTCAACAATACCTTTTATCATCACTGTTCTCTGCATACTTAACTTTACTTTCACTGTGTGATTCGATCTCATTTCTGATTCCTTTCCCCTCTACTTTGTTTCTTTTTAGGGCCAATTCTTCTTACTGAACCACTTACTTTTCAAAACTCTCTATTTTTCTCGCTCTTGTTCTGTTGCCTGTTCAACGGTACTGTATGTTATGGCGCTGAAAGAAAAGAAAGCGCTCTTCAAAGATTTAAAATAAAACAAACAAAAATATATTGTGTTGCAAAATGGTTATAAATAAATGTACTCGGTGCTCTAAGCAAACTTGACTCAAACAAAGAAGTTCCTTCTTTTTTACCACTCTTAAATATTGCACGATTCAGTGATTCCGGGTGTTGAGTTTCACGCGCGTCTGCCGGCAAACTCCCTCTTTTAGGTTTGGGTTGACCTTTCTTACCGAAAAAAGTCAGCAAAATGTATTTTTGCCAGTGACACAGTTTTAATAAGTGAACACACGATCTGATTAAAAGTGTTACAGCTTTAAACCTCAAAAACTGCAAGCTTTAAATTTTAAATTTTTTAGCATTAACTGATTTGTCTTTACTGCGGGTGCTGTTATCTGTCATCTGTCATCACCACCATCACCATTTCCTCTCATTCATCTGCTAATCTCTTCTTTTTTAAGTTTCTTGCCAGAAGCAATTCGTCTGGCAAGCAAGCAAGTGCTAAGTGGCAAACTGCTATTTTTATTTGGCAGTACGTTTACTTGTCTCTGTCATATTCTTCCACTTCTTTTTGACGTGTATGTATCTTCTTCAAGCACTGGGCATTTCACTTGCACTTCAAAGTGTGTGCCTTTCATTCTGAAAAGTTTTATTTGTTGATTTTTTTTAAACAAAAGCAGTGGCAGGAGAAAAGTTTAAAATTGCAGCAGCTGCCGCAACAGTAAAAAGAACTTTGACATTTTGTGAGGAAAAAAGAAGACAAACAATAATAACACGCCTCAATTCTTGATTGACTGCTTTGTTTTTTATTGCTCCCTACTGCCTGCTTGTACTTTCTGCACACACCAAGAAGTTGGTTGACTAGAGGAAGGCGAAAGAAGATACGCCAATTGACTGAATGACCTTTTGCCACTGTTTTGTTAGGACCACCGCCGATAATGATCAACCTCTATGTTCACACAGGCACTGTCAGTGTTGACGCCAGAACGGTGCAAACGGTAAAGCTGAAAGAAGGAACTGCAACGATCATAATAACAAGGCAGTACTAAAGTATACCGCTACAAATCAGAGAAAAAGAGATGACACCCAGTCAGCAACAGAAGAAAAAGTAGAAGCAGCAGCAGCAATTCTGAACAAACAGCTCTTCAAAACTGCCGCACTCATTCATCGTCATCGTCAGCACAAATCTGCCACCACCAGTGCTGGTGGTGTCACCAAAATAGATCATCCCTCGCTCTTTGCCGCAAGCTTCGTAGCTGCTGCTCATCACTAATCCGCCGGCAAATGGATCTGCAGGCAAGCGAAGAGAAACTGCTTCGGCGAGGTAGTGACTGTCGCCTGACAGATGCACCAGAGTGCAGCCAGCACCAGCCAGCACTAGCACACTATCATCAGCACATCTTATGAACACTGACATTATCGGTGCTGTGGCGTCGGTGGTGGTGAGGAGAACAAGGCTGAAAGTGAATGGAGGGAAGAAGAGGGAAGAGAGTGAGACAATCAGATTCACCAGACGACAAGTACAGCTTTGCCTGTTTGATTGTTGTTTCAAGTTTTTTTGCAGTCTGCAGAGAGGCACTGTGCCGGCAACTGCTTTGCGTGTCGCCCAGCTAAACGTCTAGTAAAGCACAACTTGAAGAACAACTTCTTTTGTTTGTTTTGAAGCAATCAATCGACAAAAAACGGAGAAATTCAATTTCTCCAGCAATGTCCCCTCTTTCTACTCCTTTGATTACCCTGTTCACAACTGCAGCGTCAATTTGCTCGTCATTAACGCGGTGATAATCGTTTTGATAATCGAATCCAACAGTAGCATCTGCTGTGCTTGTGTATCTGTTTTTTCAAACAACAAGTGTTTTGTCTGGTTCACTCAAACTCTCTACTTTTATTATCATTTCAACTACCAGCACCAGCGTAACACTACGTGCAAGACTTCATGTGTCAGCTGCGAGCTACTGACATTGCACTAACTCTGTACATGCTGTGTGTTTTCTATAGAGTTATAGCTGACTGACATTTTGCCGAGTGCCAATTTTGCAAGTCGCCTCTTTCTTTTCTACTTTCTTCATTGTCATTGTTTTTAGACTTTGGTGAACATTAACCATAGTCTCAAGGCAGTTGCACCTTTTACAAAACTGTTCAATTTGTCAACGGTGCTGCTAAATGGCACAACTTGTGTGTTGCATAAGTGACAACATGTTCAATTTGGCTTTTTAAGTGTACACCCTCATCGAATTGAATGCACCCGCTAATTAGGCGAACAAATTAGGCCAACATGGAAACATTTCCGTACCAAGGTAAGAATATTTGCCACCGCTGCACTTTTTTAACTTGGAACAGTTTTTGGCTTGCACGCAAAGTGTGTTTCAAATGAGACAAGTCTGTATAAAATAATTCTGATAGAGAATATTCCTATGCGCTGGCGCATGTGTCCGCAAGCAATGCGGCAGTTGGGGGGCAGCCTTTTGGATCGCTTGCCGCTACCACGCCGCCACCGACGATTCTGGTGGACACACACACTGCTGGTCTGTACAGCGGTTACCGTACCAACAGAGCTGCCCTACTCATCGCCGTACTACTAGTCCAGCAGCTCTACTTCTACAGCAGCTCAATTCGCCGACTGTGCAGAAAGTGAGACGGTGAAGAAAAACAAAAAAATAGTTATTGAGCAGAATAGGAGAAAAGGACTCAAACTGACTGACTGGAAACAGCATGGAATTACCGAATGCCTAAGCTCGGATGTAAACAAAATGACGTAGTAGCAGAAGAACTGTTCATTCTTCAACGGAATTCTTTCTCTTTCTTTCTCTCCAAGTGAAGCCAATTGATTGCCCGCTTTACTGGTGTATTGGTGTCGATTGCTCGTCGTTGCCAGCGGTAAAACACAGGCTCAAGCAGCTCAATAGGGCATCAGAAGAAGAAAGGCAAATGATGACATCAAAGCTTTCACCATGACTCTTCTGATTGTTCTCTTCGTTAAATCCTCTCTTACTTGCTTATTTTTGTCTCTGTAAAATTTCCCTTTTTTCAACTTCAAAGGAGCTTTTACCACTAGAAGCTGCCATTGGAAACGTGTTTACTGCTGCTCTCATCTGCTTACATGTTCACAACAGCATTTTCAGCCTCTTCTACAGCTACGACCACCTGCACATGTGATGTTTGGGTAGTGGAAAGAGTGTGCCACCTTCTGCCGCACGAAAAGTACTCAATCAAAATACATAATCACGGAAACATGTGCTGCCCTGCGGCCAGCAACAGTGACATTGCTGCTGACTGACTGACTGACAACTAGTGCTAATGGCTGCAGAAGTAAATGCTGCTGGTCTACTCTGGTCCCCAAAACCACTGCCACTTTTTGCATAAAATTTTTCCTCTTTTTATTGCCTTACAACGGAAACGACAACGCCATGTCATTGCCAAAGAACTCCATACTGCTGCGATGTAATGCTGCTGCTGCGGCTGTTTGCAACTCCCTTCTTTTGATTCTCCTCTAACTAATGTTTTCCATTCCATTTATTCCCAACCAGATTTACCGTTAAACTACAGTCAGATATACAACACTGGTAATGATGGAGGCCAGTCAGACAGCGGTGGTCAAACGGCCGGTGCTGAGGGCGGCGGCGGTAGCCTCTCCGCCGACCAGCTGACCGGCACTCCACGACGAAGTCTCAGTCAGACGATACTGTCGCAGATCAACAGCCCGACGACTGGTTTTGGCCTCACTGGTCGGTCGCCCTCTCCCTCGCCCTTCATGAGCAGCCATGCACTCAGTCGCAAGTCTTCCTTCAATCGGAACAACTTTATGTCCCGCGGCCCGTCGCTGCAATCTCTGGTCAAGTCCTTCATCAATCGAGTCTCTCGCGGCACCCAGACTGATTGTGATGACAACTTTGACCTGGTGTCCATTGCCTCGGTCACCTCGGGCTTTTCCGCCATTGCCAGTGACCTGTCGCAGTCTCGGCTGAAGCTCTTCCTCAACGATGGAGCCCAGAGCCCAAATCATCACCTTCATCATCAACAACAGCAACAGCTGCACAGCGGCAACAGCACACGACAAACCAAAAGCTACGCCTCCTCCCAAGTGGACGACAATGAATTTGTCGAAGAGCTGCAAAAGCTGAGAGATGAAATTAACGGAGAGTTTGGCAGTGACCAACAGCAGACGTCAGAGCAGTACACAGCTAATCAGTTTGACATGGAAGACCTTTCAGAAGAGCCGCTCTCGGTTCTGGAGAAGCAGAGTGAGTCTGAGCAGTTTTCTGAAAAGGTCTCCGCCAGACTGGCTGCCGCTCCAAAGGTGGTCACCATTGATGCTGAAATGATAACTGATGCCGTGCAGACAAGAGACAGCTACACTCAAACTGAACCACTGAAGAAGGTGCTAACTGCTGAAAAGGCAGTTGAGACTGAGCCAGAACCGGAAAAACTAAAAGCGGCAGAAGCAGAAACGGTAGCAATTCCCACCCAGACGAGTGCTCCAACCACTCCAGAGAAGCCGAAGCCACAGACGAGGGAGTGTGAAACACAAACTGAGGAAGTCAAGTTTTGCGATCACTCTTGTGACCTGTCTAAAGTTCCAAATGGTAATGTGGGCAATTACAAGGAAGCACCATCACCTCAACCACCACCACAACCAGCACAAGCACCACCTCAACCAATGACAATCATCGTTCAGCAGCCAGCACCACAGCCGCCGCAGATTATGAAGTGTGAATTTCTCATTTCGGTATGATTCTTCATTCTTCTTCTTCTTTTTGCCAGTAAAAAAATTGGCTAACAACCAGTATTTTCATTCTTTCTCTTATTTTCTAGCATGCTGATATCATCTGCAAAGAGAACAAGGTAATCAGAAACCGTAGCGGCTCAAGCAGCACCGAAAATGCCAGCGGCAGCCCATCTCCGCCGGTGAAGGCAGCCTCGGCGCAAGTGAACACTGTCCTTGAAAATGGGCACAGTCAGCAAAAGCTAAACAGTGCTGCCGCAACTGCTGCTGCTGCAGATCCGAAGCATGAAAAAGAAGCGGAGAAGAGTTTTCCTCCAAAAGACCTCGAAAAGGGTGAAGAGGCGATTGAGAAAAGTGAAAAACAGTTAGTTGAGCTAAAAGTGGATGACTTGCAAACGCCAGCCAATGGGCACCAGGTGAACGGCAACAACAACAACAACAATGGCAACAACAGTCCGGCAAAAGAAAGTGTAGGGCAATCACCTTCTCTAAAGCCGACGACTACAAACACAATTTTGCTATCAGTTGCCAATGGAGTTCCTGAAAAGAATAAGGAGAAAGAGAGCGACAAAAAATCAAAGAAAAAGAAAGAGAAAGAGGTTTCAAAGAAGACGCCGAAGAAGAGTCCTCGCAAGGTGCTGGCCATCATTCCCGGCAGTGACGATGAGGAGCGCGAAAAGGGCCATCAAGCTGCTTTGGCACACGTCCGCCCCAAGTGCTGCACTATTTCTTGATGCATCAACTCATTTGGATAAGCTTGTGATAGAATTTGGATTTGAGCGTGATATAACTGCAAATTGTTGTCAGGTTTTCCCTTGCTGTTATTCTGCTGTCATCGTTGTGATATCTTCTTTTACACTTTCATCTGATCGATGTGTTTACAGGTGCAACAAACGAATAACTTGAACACTTCACAAACACCATTTATTTATTATTTTTCGATATATCATACATCTTCTTTTTTGCTGTTGTCATCTTTGACAATTTTATTTATCTCAAAACAAACTTTGGCACGCCCAAATGGGAAAAATAATAAAAAAAGTATTTGAGTGCAAACACTTTTTTGTCTCTGTTTTTTGTGACAATTGCAATAAACGCGTAAATGCAACTTTATGGACCTTTTCGTTATATTTATGGGGATTGATTAAACAGTTGAAGTGTAATTTAAAATCATAAATGCAATAATTTAAAACAAGTTAAAATAAGGTTTACAGACCGACTAATTAGGCGGGCAAATTTGGCCGGCCGCCTCTAGGGATACATTTCCGTACCAAGGTAGGAATATTTGCTGTCGCTGCTCTTTCAGATTGGCACACAGCTCACCAATTTCTTCAGATCGCGAATCACGAACTTCAGTGAGGTTTTGAGAAGAGGATGTCGTCGTTGTTGTTGTTGTAGGTGAGGGCGTGGTAGTGGTAGTAGTTTCTGGAGTGGCTGAAAAATTTGACGATGCCATTGTAGCGATATTTTCTGGCAGTGCCAACGGCTCAATCTCCATTGACATATTTGACAGCGCCGGCGGCGGCACCGCCACTGACACCAGGACCGGATTGATGATGGCCACTGTTTGGGAGGAGGATCCGAAAGCTTGACTGGGGACGACGAACCGGGTGAAGAGAAAGAGCAGCAGGCTGACCACCACAATGGACAGCACCGTCACCAGGAGGATGGAGATGTTCAGGTGCTCGGAGTTGTGCTTGAAGGGCAGCCACCGGGATGGCGGTGCCATGGTCGGCTTGCTCGTTTGAGGCTGACTGGGCCGACTGGGGTGATACTGGTGGTGAATGCGGCAGCCACTGGACTTCACCGTAGAGGCCCTGAAGGACTCATTCGCCGGTGGGAAGCGGGCGGCCGTCGGATGCGACTCCTCCGGAGAGAAGTTGTTCATCTCCATGGTCATCGTGAAGGAGTTGGACATGGTGGCTCGGGTGGAATGAAAGAACAGGAGAAGGAAAGGAATGAAGAAAAACAATGATGATGATGATGATGATGAAGTAAAATGAAGGCAAACGGCAAGTGAAATGACCGATACTGATCGCCGGCCGCTGTTATCAATCGGGCACTTTGCGCCTTTTATCGCCGATTTTGCCACCAGTTTTTAATTTCAAACATTGGCGCCATCTGCCGCACGGCGCAACACTCTGCACACGTGGCTTCTGTTTTTCCGGGGAAAACAAAGTTGTTTTGATTTGGCTTTTTTGAAATTCACCTAGAATCTCTTCCAGTTTGGACAATTTCCAACTGTTTTTGCGCCGGAAACAAGTGTTTTCTTTCTTCAAGAGGATGACAACTTTAGCAGACAACAATGAAAATGATTTTTTAGCTGATTTTTCCAATTACACCTCCGTTCATGATCAAAATGGTGATGCGGATGACCAGTGGAAAGGCAAATGCTACGGCCGGAAGCCAATCGGAATGGTTCGGAAAACATTTAAAGATCGCTTCAGTGAGGGGTTTATTAACACTGTCACCGGTGAAAATGGTAACCATTCCTTTGATAATTTCAAGTAAGTTTTGGCTGTTTTAATACTATTTATGGAATTGTAACATTGATTTTGTTTTTGGTTTTCAGAATTTCATCTAGCGATGTACTGAATCAAGTTGATGGTCGGTATCATTTGTTTGTTTCCTATCTAACCTTTAATCTAATACACCACTTTTATTATTTGTAGAACGGTTTATCTGCACTAAATGCAACAAATCTCGTCGTTTCTACTGCTACTCGTGTTTTGTGCTATCACCTCAACTGGAGACTCGATTGCCCACCATTTCACTTCCAGTCCGCATTGACATTGTGAAACACGCTCAAGAGGTAGATGGGAAAACCACCGCCACCCATGCTGTTGTCCTGGCTCCGAATGAAGTGCGCATTTTCACCTATCCCAATCTGCCTGACGACTGGCCGGAGGATCCAAACAAGGTACTTTTCAATTTAGTGAACATTACCATTAGTTTGCCTTGCCAGAGTGCACTGTCATTCTGCAGGTTCACATTGCAATTTTAATCATTGATTGCCGCGTAGGCGATTTCCTTGCAAAGTTTGAAGTTTCACCAACTGCTGACTTTGCATTCAGCCCAATGGTGGTGCTTTAGCTTTGTGTTGTCGGGTTACCTCACCGTTTGGTGAGAAGAGAGAACATTGCCCGATGCAAATAATGCGGCAGCCATGTTTGTTAACAACCAGAAGTGCTTCATTCGATTGAGTTTAGTTGCTAACATTGAAGACTGGTAGAAATTGTCTTAATCTTTTCCTTTTACTTTCCATTATTGCATTTTCTTTCCTTCTGCGGGCTTATTACTTTTGAGCGTAATTTGATTTTACCTGTGTTTGTGTTTACCCTTAACAATCTGGTTAGCCCACTTCCAAGCAGTAATTTTTGTAGTTTCCACCCACACAGAAGTTGCATCTCTCTATCCTATTTGGTGTGAGTTAGGTGCCACCTCAGGTGGCATCGTCTTAATTTGCTGAGCACCTTTCTCCTATCTGCTGAATAGAAAGGAGCCACTTTTTGTAATTTAAGTCGTGCCAATTTTCCAATTTTTCAGTCACCAGTAGTGTGAACTTGACTCTTCTAGCACACTTTTGTCGCTCTAATACCAGAAATCTTTTTTGTTAATCATTTTACGCGGAAATGGAATGAATGCCACTATTTCATTTGGTGCTCCTATTTACTTTTGAAGCCCAACTTACTGTAGTGGTTGTTACTATGCTGATGGCAAGTTTACCAACTTTTACAACTTCAAAACTTTGATCATCAATGAGGAGCACCACCACTACTACTCATTGATTTGTATTAAGGCCACAATTTTTAGACTGCGTCAATCGTGTACATTTTTGCCTAATTATGCCTGCACTAGAGACTAAAACTTTCTTCTTTTGTTTTAAATTTTAGTTGATTTAAGGTACTTTTTTCTATTTCTATTTGAAGTTTATTTTTCTAATGATTCTGTTTAGTTTTGCTTTTGCAGTGAGTGTGTTGCTGATTTTAATCGAGTGCTGATGGTTGCTCTGTGTTTCGGTGTAAGCTATTTATAGAATACATTGTATTCATACCTTTCTACCTAACTGAACGGTTCACTGCAGTTGGTGAATTTGCAACTTTTCTTTATTTGAATGATGATTTGGCTATTTTAAACGATTCTGTTGCTATTCTGCACTTTGTGAAACGGAGAGATGGTGTGAAAAGCCTTATAATGTTTATTATTAGAAGGGCGATCCTCGATGCGGGTGTTACCTGTTTGTGAGTGCCTATTTTTGGACTCTCATGAGCTTTCGTAGGAGCCGTACGTGTTGGTCGCGGTGGCGCTGGTTGTGATGGTGGTCGTTGTGGTGGGGATAGTCGTTACCGGATGGTCATACCTCCAAATAATTTACAATGTTCAAGGCTGTTTCTTTACGTTTATTCCACTGTTTGTGTGTGTAAGTGTGTTTGTGATGACGTCCTCTTGGTCCTCTTGGCTTCAAGAGGAAAGGACTGTACACTGTAGCGGTGCAGTTCTATTTCGATTTTACAGTTGAACTGCTGCTGCTGCTGTTGTTGCGCCTGCTTGCTTGACTACTTTGATTCTCAGATTGTCACTCAGTCAGCAGCAGCAGCAGCAGCAGAAGTCATTAGTAGTCAGTGCTAGGCTTTGTATACCCCTCGGCCAGGTGATTGTCTTTCGCCTGAATTACCGTACCTTGATACATGTGTAGTCGTTGTCGTCGGGTAAACAATGTCACAGGCCACAGTCTTGTTCAGAATCAGGTGTGTGTATGTGTATATGTATGAATGTATCTGTGTGTTTGCTTTAAAATGTGCATTCAGCCGCTAATGATCCGCTTTCCTGCGTTAAAGCTCTGCGTATAACGGCACAGTGATTTACTGCAGTGAATTATTAACAACAATGAGAGTGAGTTTGTACCGCAGCACACACCGCTGAAGGTGTCTTAATTTGGCTCTCGGTAATTGTTTTTTATTGCTCTCTGCCTGGCGAAAGAGAGATGAGTTGGCAGTTGCGTTTGAAACGGTTTGCTATTTCTTTTTATTAATGTCTGGTTCTCTTTTTGTGTTACAAAAAACACTTGCGATTTAAGTTTCATTGACATGGCGTTTTGTGCATGAATACTTTATATAAAATTACTTTTTTAGACAGCTATGAAAATTTAATTTAATTTTAGTTTTTATTATTAGTGCAGTGTTTCTTACAGCAGCAGTCTGGCCTGGGAAATATTTGTGCGGATAATGTTTTGTATAGATCTAGGCGACAGTTTGATGACCCAAGAGACATCGGAGAGAGCGGGAGAGAGAGAGAGAGAGAGGATTGTCAGAAAACTGCAGACAGGACGAGTTTTTACTGTGCTGCTTGAGGAAATTTAAATTAGGTTTTGTGAATTTAATTTGTTTAGACTCAAATCGGCTTAAGTCCATTTCGGGCAGTTTTGCAATGCTTGTCTCCTCTTCTTTTTGACTGAATTGTAAAATGGAAACGAAATGCTGGTAGCACGCAATATTGGCGATGCAGCTGCTGGCGTTCATTTTGGAATTGCCAAATGAGAACATACGGGGAGAGGACATTCAATTGAATGCACCCATTTCCTATGCTTAGTGGTAAATTCTATCCTGCGGAAGTTCGCACTGCTGCGAAATTAGGTGACCCTAAATCGAGTGATGAAATTGCCGTGTGATTTCGCCACTTGATCCACTTTGCCAGGCAGTGGCTGCTCTTGCTGTTTGAATTTGATTGAGCTCAAAGAGGTGAAATTGGAAGATAGGAGCGCGCTGTTTATTTTTCTTTAACCCATTTTTGTTGTTATTTCCTTCTCTCTCTCTCTCAATGTAGATTCTACTCGTCTTTCCTCGCAAGGGCACCACACTGACGATCAGCCAGTATCTCAACGAGTATTTCAGCTCGCTCCTGCATCCGGACGCAGAGAAGGGCAATCATTTGGTAAAAGGTATGTCAAAGGGTGATGTTGACTGTACCCAAATAGACGGCGAAGGAGAACAATGAAGCATCTAACAATAATTTCATTTTTTGACGTAGATGATTCTAAAGAGGTGGGCGATGAATCTGCTGCTGCAGTTGACAGTGGTGGGAAAAGCAAGCGCACACCTCCGCCTTGGCCGAGTCACTTGTTTGCGTTTCCATTTGAACGTGTCGTCTTCATCGACAGGTGAGAGACTCTTCTTTTTTTCATTCTTTCAGTCATTGTTTGCCCCACTTAAAACACAAACGAATAGTTTTTTTGTTCATTCATTCAGTCAATTGAGAATATGACGTCAAGCAGAAAAGGATGGGGTTGCAAGACAATTGCATCAGATGATGGTGATGTGATTTAATTTAAATTGAATTGTACGGACTAATTGCCATGAAATGGATTGAGCAAATATTTTTGCTGTTATTTTTGGCTCTCACGCCAGTTGTGGTTTTTCCTTGTGGTTCAGCTTCAGGTGCCTCAGTCCTGCCGGTGCCCTTTGCAACAATTGATTATTATCGTTTAATTAACGTTGTTTGACTATTTTACGAATTTGTATTATTTTTTATGCAAATTTTAGCTTGTCTGAAATGTTTTGAATGTGCTAGAATATTTTGACCTGAATTTCTGCTTTTCACTTTTGCTTTCTGCGTTAAGATTAGAAAGAAGAACCTAGTTTTTAAGCGTTTTAGTTTTATAGTTTTGTTCTTTATGATTTAGTCGTTCTGCAAGTTTTTCTTCTTTGAATTGGTAAAGTACAAAAGTTTATTTTTAAGCTTTTTGGAACATAAAACTAGTTTTAGTCTTAATTTGCATATACGATTTGTGTGTTTTTGTGTGTTTTAGCCGTGCTCGTTTATCATTACTAATAAGTGCCTTTTCACTCTCTCCCTTTTAGCACCTGGCGACAGTCAAAATCGATTGCCAAAGACCCTCGAATCCAATGTAAGTAGCCAGTGTTTTTTCTTTTATAAACCGCTGAATAGTTTACCAGTTTTCCACAATTGATTTATTTTTATTTACGCTTCATTTCAAGTCAACCTCAGTCTGGTAGAGCATAAGTTTTAATGATTGCTTAGCGAGAAGAGTGAACTGAGCCGCCAGTGCACTTTATTACAATGTTTGTTGTGAGTTTAATTGATTGGAAAGTCTCTCAGTAATATGCTGATAATGTCAAGCAGTTGTCTCGTTTCCGATTGTTATTATTTCGGTGCCGCCCTCGCTTGTGCCAAAGGCCTCTCCTCAAGCAGTGTCGGTCGTGATAAGTAGAGCTAATTTAGGTTACGACCAAAATAGAGTCAATTTTCTAGTGTAGTTAGAAGTGACTGGCCAATTGATCACCATTTGCAGTTGTCGCCGATTGATACGTTTACTAGTTATCGAAAAACTCCCAAAAATGGTTGTGTTTTGAGTAATGTGGTCTGTTGCTACGGACTGTTGAGACATGTGTTCTACACAAAGGTGATTGCCTAATTGAGCTCTTAAGCCAGTGCAGCCTGTGCATGTTCACTGACCTGCAATAGTTTATTCTAGTTGATTTTATGTTTTGTTCATTTACATTCAAATGTATTGTTTTGCTGTTTAATTTCCTAGCAAACAATCTGGTTGTGCATGATGGTGTAGGTGGTAGTAAATATAGCTCTTTTTCTAAGCCCACTACTTTGGACTTTTACTGACAGTTTGAATGCAGTCGAATGCTTTCGGTGAGCTGGGCTTTAGCTGTCGGGCCTTAACATGTCTCATTTGACTTTATTGTTGCGTTTTGTAATTTGCCGTATGCATTTTTATTAGTTTGAAAACTTGTACGATTTGTTTTTTAGCTAAACTAGCGGAAGTGTAGAGATAAATTAAAGCTAGAACTACTGACGAGGTTAAGGTTATTTCGGGGAAGAGTGCTGGTACTGCTGTAGGAACAGTCTTAACCTTTAGTTCCGGTGGCTCACTGTGCGTCTGTGTCTGTGTTAATTGCCCGTTAAAAAGAGAAGCCGTTTTCCAATAAAATAATAATTGTAGTAGACGAAATTAATTTGTACAGCAAAATGTCGCCCTTCCAATCACGCAGAGTCGGAAACACTCAAGTAATGAGTTTTTCACTTTACTTTTTAATTTACAATTCTTTGCACATTCTTTCTCTCTGTTGCGCCCCAATTTTTCTCTTTTCCATTCTTCGTCTTATCACTAATAACATTAGACTTCACTTGAGTGCTGTTGAATTGTCACTGGCAGCAGCAGCAGCAGCATTCATTATTTGAATAACTGACAGAAACTGTAGCAACAGCAGCAACAACCCATCCTCCATCTGCTACACAGATCTCTTTGGTGTGCCAGTTTTCCTCGGTAATTTCTGCCCTGGCAGCGGCCCTTTTGAATACCTCCTCTGCCTCCTTTGCCCCCTCGTACTGACTCTGCACGACCATTGCTGACTAATCGAGCGGTAATTTTTAGTCTTTGCACTTGTTGTCAGACCGAGATATTAAGCGGGATCGGACAGATGGGGGACGCGCTTCGTTAGAGCTCTAGCTAGCTAGCAGGCTGTGAAAGCTCAAACAGGCACGCACAATGGGCTGCTGGCGCGCTAACTGTTGACTTTGCCAATGGAGAGGTAATTTTTTCGCCATCATTTGAATTGTGCTCTATGGGTAGGCACACACAAATATATTTCACCACCGGGTGAAAAGGCGGCTGAAATTCTTCTTCCACATGATTGTCCGCCATATTATTCGATTCAGTCAGCGACCAGCGGACCAGGATGTTTGACGCTGCGGTAGAGAGGCCAATCATCAAATCCAATCATCAGAGGGGCTCTATTTTGAGGTGAGCTATTTTGATGTGTTGATGCTGCTGCTGCCGCTGCTCTGCGTGCGCAATTCAACAATGGCCTGCTCTGCAGTGGCTGACATTCTGGGTGCGATTTGGTGAACCGCAACGCCGCCACCGCAGATTTTGCTGCTAAAACGTGGGGGAGGACGACCTATTACTATTTAATCGGTTAGGAGAAGAAGAAAGAAAAGGGATGAAATACTGTTGCCACTTGAGAGAGGGGGAAAGCAGCCAAAGCAAGGCATCGACGACTAATATTGTTGATTGAGCCGTGTCTTGGTGACTTTGCATGCAATCTTTCCAGTGATGTAATGGCATAGCATTAGGCAACAAAAATCTTCATCGCCAAATGGCTACAAATTCCGGAAACGCTTGATGCAATTGCTTCACTATTTGTGGACTCACACAACCTGCTCACTCAGTGTGAGGGCCATTAATGAGAGTAGCGTGTATGCTGAGATATTCTCGTTTTAGCAACTTTTTCGGCATTACAGCACACACACACACTCTCTCTGGTTGTCGCTGTCTATTGCCCTTTTTGCCCCTTAAGAGCCTCTATCACATCGTTTGATTGATGCACTCTCTCGAAGTGGTCGAACTGTTTCTGTGTCATTACCAACACCGCCGCCGCCACACAGAAGAGTTGGCGTTTAATTGCCACCGCTCAGATGACGCGCGGGCGCATTCACATCACCGATTCCTCCTTCTCCTCTCCCTCTCACTCGATGGAGCATTGAATTGCCTAGCTTCTGCATTTCGGGAGTGACTGAAGTGGAGTTTGTTTATCCGCATTTCTGCATTCATTTCATGCATTCTTGTTCGCTTACGTAAGTGCAGTTAGCTGTTGTGGGCTGTTGTGTGCTGTTCTGTGCGATGATCTCTTCCGAGAGTCTAATTTAGGATTTCTCTGAATGCCTATGATATGCCTGTGTATGATGATTTCCTCTGCTGATCACTAGAGAATCTTTTCCTTCTTTTCCTCAGCCTAATAGGTAGCAATAGAGAGATGCGCCTGTCCATTTGTGCTGGCAATAATAATAATCTAATGTATTTCTATTGTCAGGTGTGTGTGAGCGGAGTTGTGATCTCTAATTAATCAATACTGCAGGCAAACATGTCAATAACTGTGAGGACACAGTGTTGCAGTGTTTGTGACGTCTAGGTGTTAGTTGGAACAGTTTTTTTCCATTCTTGCGTTTTTACTGTTTCTTTCTTGCTTTAACTTTTGTTTTGTAATTAAATTGATGAAAAATGAATGCTTTTTTCTTTTCACTTTTCTGAAGGTTATTTTTAGGTGCTCTTTAGTTTATCTTTCATTTTTCGTCAATATGGCTCTTGGTGTCTTTCCCTTTCTCGCCCCCAAGCTGCTCTTCAAACTTCTACCCTAAGTGCAAGGTGGTCTGTCTTAATGATGGTGTTTTTTGTTACACAACAAAAATAAAACCCGGTGAAAACTTCCTCTTAGTTTTTGGCCAAATGAAAAAAAATCGATTGCATTCGCTTGAAAGTTGTCTTCCACCTCCTCTTTCTGATGGAAGGTGATGGTTCACGGGAAACGGTCTTCGCTCTCTCTTTCTCGTTTTCAGCGATTTTCCAGTCCAAATTGGCAGCCGTTTTTTGTTGTCGTAGAGAAGGAGAGTTTTTTTCTTTTAGTTAATAACCGGTTGAGCAATGGTACAATTTGCCGAGCATATTGAAGAGGTAGTGTGCTGTAGTAAGTTGTTGTGCTGTGTGTGTGCTGTTCCCTTAGGTGAATTGACAACTAATTAATCAAGTAGTCAGTTCGTTTACCTGACACTCAGTTGGTTTAGTAGCTGTTTTTTACTTTCTTAGCACAACTTCTTTTTTCACTATTGCTTCGGCAGTTGGAAATGCCTTTTTGTTTCAATGTCGATGACGTCAATCAAACGGTGATGAAGATTATGTGAAGTTTGTGTGTATATTTGCTTTTTTGACCGAGGGTGTTGGGTTGTTGCGCAAGTATTTGCTGCGTTTTTGCGTAAACGGTGTTTTGGTAATTAGTGTTTTGTTTTGCAGTATTTACAGTTTTTCTCAAATTTATGTATATCCTTTTTTGTTTTTTTCATTTTCCCTCTTTCAAGGTTTGCCTGCAGTGGTGATCGACTCTGAGAAGACGCGATTCTGGAGATCAAACATGGACCGACCGGCGCATTTTTTGTCTACCATCGAGGCGATCTACTACTTCTGTCGGCAGCTGCACAACTTCATGGCTGACCTCGTCTCAAAGCACCGGGAGCGAATCATGGCCGAGGATGAACAGTTGCTGCTGCTGCGTCAGTTTCCCCCCTACGATGGGCAGTTTGACAATTTGCTGTTCTTTTTTAAGCACACGTATCAAGTGATCAAGAAGCGCTACAAACTCTAACTGTCCTCTGTGCTGTCTGCTGCTACTTTGTCACGAGGTTACATGTTCGCCATTGACAGTTGACCAGGCCTTGTGGTGGTTGGCATTTCCAGGCTCCTCGTCTCTCATCTTGTCCGTCATCTAACCTAGATTCGGTGACATTCAGACGTACACGCAGTGTCGTGGTGGTACTGGTGGTGGCGGGTTATCAGTTGTCAAATGCAATTCATTCATTCATTATTTCATTATTAATGCCTTTCCCTTTTACCAATAACTGCCCTTTCTCGCTGAGTTGCACATTTGTCTTTCGCCCTTGCAAGCGGACATCTCTTTAGTACTTTTGTGTTTGTAATTTAATTAATTTGTTGCTCTTTTAGCTGCAATTGCTCATTTGTAGTTTCTCCGTTGAACACTGCAATTGAAGATGGCTCTTGTTCACTTGGCTTGAGCACTACTACCGAGTGAAGCGAACTGTGTGTGTACTGAGTGCACTGTGCGGCAGTGCACAATGTGGTGTCTGGTGTCTGCGGTGGCTGACATTTGCCCTGGCTGTCTGTGTGGTTGTGTGTGTTTAGCTCACCAGCTCCAGCAGTCATTGGAAGATGTACGGCTGGTAATTATCATTATCATTAGTTTCAATTGCTGAGCACTGTGTGAATAATTTAGCGCTTAAGAAGAGGGAACAGAAGACGGCGGATATGGCACTTGTCACGGCCTTGTGATACTTTTGGTTAGCAGCCGCAGCTTTTACGACGTTGCTGCAGCATTCTGTTTCTGCTGATTTTCTTCACACTGGCGTCTTGGGAGCCTTAATTGCCGTTAATATTTAATTAGAAATATCTGTCATATCTACACGCCACTGAGATGGTGCTGATTGTGCTGCTGGTAGTGGTAGTCCCCACACACAAACACACGCAGACGACACGGAACTGCGCCACTGATGACCAGTGACTTGGCCTGGTTTCCTATCTTCTTCTTCGAATGTGACCTGTCCTTTAGTTTGTTGTTAGTAGGTCATGTTTGTCGGTGCACACTGATGACCACGGGCTGCTCTGGTGTGAGATCACCCACGGTTGCCTCTTTGCCCCTGGTACTTTTGCTCTTTCTACGTTGGCGCCACTGTGTGCTCTCTCACAACTTTCCATTTTGTTTGTTCTGTCTTTGTCTCGGCTAAAACTTTCATTAGGGTGAATGCAGAATGCACAGGAACGGGCAAACTTGTGGCGGTCGTTGCAAGTAAGGGATAGCACGCAATGACCAGTAGTTGCCCCTTGGCAAACTTGACCTGCTGTTGATGTTGTGCACCATATGCTAGCCTCTAAATTCTTATTTTAATGAGCTGTTTGTACACACACACACACACACACACATACACATTTTTGCCCGATTATCAATTTGACATTTTTTAATACTAAAAAGTTTCACTTTTTAGCTGCTGGGGTTTCCGATGCTGTGCTATGCAAATGTCGTTTTTGCATGAACTTTTTTAGAGCGGCTTTTCAATTTTGCAGCCGTTGTACTTTTTGTTGATTTGACATTGCTTGAACGTTTTACAAAAAGAGAAAAAGAAAATGCTTTTCAGCAGTAAAGATGCTGTCTAATTGGCTAATTTGGCAGCAGCACAAAAGATGAAACGTTTTTGCCGAAAGGTGCACTGCATTTGTCCCTTTTATGGGAAAGATAAAGAGAATTTTTCCTTAATTGTTATCTTTTAGTGCTTAAAAAGTTCAGACTAAAAGGATAGTGTCTCGGCTACAGTGTGTTCACTTCACTTTCTAAGTGCATCATTTTTTATTATCTTACGCCTACACCTTCAAGTGGTAGACGTTTTCCCAAATTGGCCTATTTTTTAAGGATGCACAACTCAACCGGTGCTACTGATTTTCTGTGCATACCTGAATCGACTATTACTGTAGGGTGAACAAATGTGACTAAAAATAAACGAAGTATTTTGTATTTTGTGATTGTCTGGCAGAGGACAAGAACACTGAAGATACCAAAAGAAAAGAGGCCTATGCTGATGACTAGGACGGTTGTTGTTAAGTTGAAGAAATGCTAGTGTGCGTTAGTCATTCTCGATTTCACTTTGCGTAATGGTGCGTAGTGGTCCGGTGGTTGCAGCGTGAGAATGTGCACTTTTGAAGATCGTCACGGTTTGTCTCAGTCGTTTGGCTGTGCCATTTCACTACCAGTGCAATGAGGGGGGGGTGAGGACAAGACAGAACAACCGAGCAAAAAGACAGTAATCAGCAGGTACTGTTGGGCAGTGCTGCTCATTGCTGATTCTATTCTCTGTCACGTGAAATGTGTCACTGGCCAAATCCGAAGGTGTGCTGAGCTGAACTGAGGTGTCATCAGCCCTCATTCACCGCGACATTCTGAGTTCAGTTCAGCTCAGTGGAGGAGTGTTCAGTGTCATTGCCACAGGACAGTACACTACCACTGCAACTATCGCACAGTTTAGTTTCGACCTGTATCTGCTCCGGTAACAGGAGAAAATCTCAGTGTTTTGTGGTTAAATTAACTGACTCGTCGGTTTGTACAAGTGGCTGCTAACTTTACGCGGATCATTGCTGCTAATTGATTCAAATTGAGGCTCGCTGTGTGTCGGCACTTTTTTCGACACTTGCTATTTATAACTGCCTGTCATGTGGTGGTGATCACCAGAGTGGCTATCTTTAGCTGCAGCTGCGGCGACCAGCTGAAGTGGCTGAAGTGCTGCTGCTGCTGAACCTAGAACCTTGAAAATCGTCCAAGAGGAATCAAGTGTCTCTGACAGCCCATTTCATTTCACGAACACAGTGTTGGAGAGTTTGCTGAACTGAGCAAATCTGCTGCGAACCCGGCAATGGCAGTGGCGGAATAAGAGGACACTGTCTGATAATGGTGGTGGCGGTGGTAAATGGCGGTTGTTTTGGTGGCGTGATCTTGGCCAGGCACTTAGCTTGTCACATGGCTGTTAGTGGCTCTGTGTTTGTGCACGATCTGTCTGCACTCATCCATCAGTATCTGTCAGTACACTCTTGACTTCTTCTTCTTCTTTTTCTAATCCCCAGCTCTTCAGTTTTTCACCCGTTCTCTGTTGCTCACACCTAGCTTGTTTCAGCAGCTTTGGCACCAGCACTTCTTTCCCTTCTGCTCACTGCTGACTGTCTCACTGGCACTGTCTCTTTCCGTGTGAGCACTGCCACATTCAGGTCAGCCATTCAACTCGTTGGCTGTCTCAGTGTACAGTTCAGTTTGTCACTTATTCCCTCTTCTCTTTCCTCCGTTGTCTTGTCTTGTCTTGTCGCAGTGGGGATGCGGCACTTATTCACTTACTGTGCTCATTCATTTACTCATTCGCTCACCCACCGTACTACTACTTGAGACTCCCCGATTCCATTCATCAAGCTTTGGTTACTTCAGCAGTAGCTGCTTCAATTTCAACAGTTTCAACTGCTTCAGCTTTTGCAGCTTCTCCGTTTCGCTTTTCTCACATTTGGCGCCTGTGTTTGCTTTTCTTTTTCTTTTCTTCGTTCCTTCTCTCCTTCTCTCCCATTCTCTGCAAAAACAATTTGGAGCGCTTTTGTGCGCTCAATTGGCTGCGGCAATTACAGTCAGGCTGCATTGGGCACGGCTTTCTTTCTTTCCTTTCCGATTTTACCGTTGACTTTGCTTCTGTTTTCGTTTCTGTCCTCGTCGTCGTCGTCGTCGCCGTCTTTGCGCCAGAATCTTCTCCTTTCCTCCTGCACCCTTTTTCCTCATTAGTTCCGTTTTCTTTGCTCACATCTTTTTTCACTAATTACAGTCATCAAACGACATGCATTCTTTATGTTGTATTATATTTGGTCAATTTGCACTGCTTCTGCTGCGGGTGGATGGGTGCTAAATTTGGCCATCACGGCGTACAGTCACAGCATGCACCCGTTGATGACGACCTATATTTGTCCAGTTGTTGAAGTCATCAGTGCACTTTGTTTTTTTCATTTTCCGCATTATCATTGTCAAGTTTGGGGCTAATTGAAAAGTTCAGAGTGGCCCAGGTTCAAAGTCGCTGCTATCAGCCATTTTCTACGTCAGGTAGTCTGATAGTTGTGCACTGTGACAGGCTGAAGTAAGCATTCAAATGACGAAAAGTACACACAAACACAAACACAAACTTTAATAAACGGTGCTCTATTTATAAGTGCTATACTGGTTCCGGTCATCGTAACTTCTGTTATTGGGGCTTTTTTTACTAGCCTTAACCTCACTTTGATTTTACCTGTTTTGAGTTGTTTTCACCAGTTTCTGCACTTGTTGTGCTCACTCATGCGGGCTAAATCTACTCAGGATAATCGATCAAATTAGCTATCTGGTCATTTTTTAATATTTCAGTCATGCTTTTATCTTTTCTCGATTTTGGCGGTCACCACCAAACAATGAACTTCTAAGTGGCACAATTGGACTGATCTGTAAGATGACCCTTTTAACTGCTGTGCAGGTTCTACTCGGTATTTTCTTCATCTTGCCATTATTACCTTTTTCTTTTTTCTTCTTTTGCAAATACCTCGTTGGGAATTCTTTCGCACGACTCTTTTCGGCACTCTCTATGTCTTTAGGTGGTCTCACTGAGGCCCTACTTTATACAATGGCATTCATCTCAGTCGGCGAAAAGCTCAATCCATCAATCAGTGTGTGCTTGAGTGTGAGTATCTCGGTGATTGCTCGTAAAATTGGCTGCTTCTGTTTTGGTGAGGTTGTTGGTTTTCTTGTGTTTTCGTTATTTATAGCCTAGGTGCTCTACACACATACGCGGGCCATTTAAAAACTGAAGCCAAACTCTTTTTTTGCAATCGAACGGAGCTTTCTATACAATTGGTAATTACAAACAAGACAGAACTAGATTTGTGCCATTGAGGCTAAACTGCAGGCAAGTTGGGGTGATTAGCTGCTCTGTAATACCTACTCGACGAAGATTGAATGTGAGCAAATTCCTTCTTTTGCTTCATTCGTACATTCAGACAGAAGAAGAAAAAACAACAAAGAATGATGTTTCAGTCGGATTGTTGAAGTGTAGTAGTATATTAGGTATTTTTGCAGTGTCTGTCAAAACTGACTACTCTGTTTACTCAACAGCAGTTGAGCAGTTGATGAGTTGTGGTGCTCCTTGTGACTGAACTTTCTTTTTTCTGAGTCATGCTAATAGAAGTGATGCCTGTGCTACTGTGCAGCACTTGTGCTCTTGGGTTTCCCATTCATCCATCCAAACGCGCTCTTCCTTTCACAGCACAGAGACATCACTGAGGCAATTACAAACAATACATTTTGCCAGCAACAAAGTGATTTGAATCTGTACAACTGTGTTAATTTGACTTCCTTCCACTTTTCACTCATTGCTTTCACTACTACCACCACTGGTGGCACCAAACTTGGGCGCCGCCACTCATCATCGCCTTCATTCATTGCAATCCACTCATCAGCTGCGTCTGTGAGCATGTTTATGAATGCGATTGCCAATATTCAGTCAATCGGCAATCGCATTTTAGACACCCGTATTGACATCGTTTAAATTGGGCTATCCGGTGTAGGTGTAGGTCAGTGCTGGCGTTGTCGAATGAGTAGCTGAAAATCTGTAGCAATATTTAATGCATCAATTGCGTAAAGAGTGAAAACAAATTCTCCCCAAAAACCGGTCAACTCAAATGTTTATGAATCGCACATTTTTGGAAAGCTAAAAATGGCCTGATTACTAATATGTTAATATCTAAGTGGAGCCCGGAATGGTTCCTGAGAAAATCGGGTCCAAACTGTACCTTTGGCTGTGCTTTACCTGACTTGTAATGCCATCTAGCGGAAACAAAAGGTTTCCAGTTTGTTTTCCTTTTTTCTGCTAGATGGCATTACAAGTCAGGTAAAGCACAGCCAAAGGTACAGTTTGGACCCGATTTTCTCAGGAACCATTCCGGGCTCCACTTAGATATTAACATATTAGTAATCAGGCCATTTTTAGCTTTCCAAAAATGTGCGAGTCATAAACATTTGAGTTGACCGGTTTTTGGGGAGATTGCTTATGAAGATTTGTGATCACTCTTTGTTTTTCGTACTGAGTGAGTCACTGAAAAAAAGTTACTATCGTACAACAGTGATGATGGGTTACCCGGAGTGCTTGTTTTCAAGTGGTCGAGCTAGTGTTTAAAGAGCGTGGGCTCTAATCTTGATGTATGCTGGTAATTAAATTTGGCGCAACCCCTAGTTTTTTGCCTTGTGTTTTTCGTTTTTGTTTGAAACCGGGGTTTGTTTTTATATAAATTCATAAATGTTGTTTTGTTGGCCAGTTAGGTTATGTCAACCTACAAAATTGAGTCTGGAAGAAGCAAAAAAGTGTAGGTTTTGCAAATGGATATTTGTTTTTGCGTGGTGGCTATTTATTCTTGTCATTTTTGAGCTGGTCCCGTACTTCACAGTTACAAAATTGGAATCAGTTTCTTTTTTTAAATGTCTTTTTGACGGGCAAGGTCAGACAACTGGATAAGGAAAATCCCTTTTTTGCCCTACCTTGTTCAGGTCAAATGCACCTATCAATTATAAATGTTGGATAATTTGTCGCTGAATAACAAGACCATTTAGATCAGATTGATACATGAAGATGGAAAAATATTATTACAAAGCCAGCCAAAATGTCTCGAAAATTCGCTTTTTTATGTTTTCTTTTCGTTTATTACACTGTGCGACAAATGATGTCAAACTTCTGATTACTGAAGTTTTCATTTTTGGACTTTACTATTTTGAGTACGCTGAATCCGAATCTGCAATTAGTTTTTTTCTGGGATCGCCGGAAGTACCCTAAATTTGACCCGGAAAATGCCAAAATGGCTGTTTTTAACACTTTTTGAGCATTTTTAAAAAATACTTCTTGCGATCAACTCTGGTTGAAAAATAACAATTATATTTTAAACTTTGATTTTTTTAAGATGGTAAAAGAATTTCTTCAGTAATCAATGTAGTTTGATCAGGAGGCCGAATTTAGTAAGTCAAGATTTTGATTATAGAAATTACTGCGTCTATTTTAACATAAAGTGGCTGAAATTCTATAATCAAAATCTTGTCTTACTAAATTCGTCTTCCTGATCAAACTACTTTGATTACTGAAGAAATTTTTTTACCATCTTAAACAAGGCAAAGTTTAAAATAATATTGTTATTTTTTCAACCTAAGTTGACCGCAGGATGTATTTTTTAAAAATGCCCAAAAAGTATTAAAAACAGCCATTTTGGCACTTTCCGTGTCAAATTTAGGGTACTTCCGGCGATCCCAGAAAAAAACTAATTGCAGATTCGGATTCAGCGTACTCAAAATAGTAAAGTCCATAAGTAAAAACCTTTGTATTTTTTTCTTGCAGCACAGTGTTA
>JAALOO010000328.1_pt1 | contig 43586 bp, 55 predicted proteins | sample 7257641 | NCBI WGS metagenome assembly JAALOO01 (sample SAMN14085613, study PRJNA598686) | mite metagenome | biome: ENVO:01001000; feature: ENVO:01001002; material: ENVO:01001226; isolation source: single female mite from University of Michigan culture on fish food culture... ...
CTCTCTCTCTCTCTCTCTCTCTCTCTCTCTCTCTCTCTCTCTCTTTCTCACTTTCTTTCTTTCTGCTTGAAGAGAGGTGTGCTGTTCGCGAGCTAGTGATCGCGTTGGTGGTCGATGTACACAGTGTTCACATTTGCTTACATTTGCAAAGTGAAGTGAACGAGTTAGTGCGAGTGAATGAATGAGAGAGAAAGAGAAAGTGAGAGTGCCAAAGAGGTGTTCCAACGACCTGCTGCTGAAGCTGAAGCTGAAACTGCTGAAAACCTCATGAGCAACACGTTGTATAACATTACATCAGCTGTCTTTGCCTGTCTGTCTGACTGTCTGTCTGAGTCTTGATCATCATCAGCTGCTGCACGAGTCATCTCAGGCCAAGAGTCTTTTCCAAATCATCAGGGTCACAGTGGTCAGTTTGAGGACAAGTGTCGAGGACGGAGAGAAAAGCCCCCGATGAAAAAGTGTGATTTTAGTCTCAACAAGTGTGTTCACCCTTTTTATTTTTCTTCCTTCCTCCTCTTCTTCTTCTTTTCTGCCATCTTCAGCATCCTCTTCTTTATTTGTTGACATTTTTTAAATGTTTGTTTGTTTCTCTTTCTTTTTCTCTCTCTTCACTCTGCCCCATTCCTTTTCTTTCACTGTTTACTCGTACTCTTTCTCTTTCTCCTTCCCCTTCCACTCATTTGGCATTGGATGCGGTTGTACGGTGCAGAAAACAACACCGACAGGTCTTTTCCTCCTCTACGTGAAAAGACGGTAGATCCATCATTCTCACCACCGCCATCATCATCCTCAGTTTCCCTTTGCAGTTACTTTGCCTACCTAGCTACAGCATCAGCCTCTCTTTCTTTGCCCACATTTTTGCGACTTAATTAATTTACACACACACACACACACACTTACCTGTACTAAAAACCTTTTTCTCATCTCATCTCTTCTCTTCCACACAGGTGCTTGAACTGTGCTGAGATTGACTACACAACCACCGCCGCCGCTGCTGCTCGTTAACACCTTTGCCTAGTTTTCCGTTGATTTCAGAGGATATACAACAAACAATTAAGAAGAGGTAGTGGCAGTCCGACAGAGCTCTAATAAAGTCATTAGAGCAGCAGCGGTCTGCACAATCAACCGGAGCTGCCAGTGCACAATGCAATGCTGATCAGTGAGTGCAATGCCGCACCACCATGGGATCACCACCGAAGACCATCACCGCCAACCTGTTCATCCTGAACAACCAGAAACTATCACCTCTTCCTCAAAGCAAATCCTCCTTCTCACACTGTTTCAGGAACAGCAAACGACGGCTGTCCATTGCCAGTCAGCACGCCACGGTGTACAGCCTGCACTGTAAGGAGGAATCCATTCTTTGAACTTCTGTTTAAATTCGACGAGTTAAAAATGACATAATTTGCCCTGCGCTTTTGGTCGCCAAAAGAATCACACTCAAAAGAAGCATCATCAACTACGAGGAGATATCATCACCACTACCACCAGCAGCAGCAGCAGCAGCACCCGTTATCAGGCCAACTGTTCATCCTCGAGGATCACGTCCTCGTCGTCGTCGTCGTCGTCACTTGTGACTTTGAGCCATCGCCAATTTTTCTCATTTTTTTTGTGTCTCTTTTTTTACATTGCCTGCGACGGTGCACCACCACCACCAACTCCAGCATTGCCAGCATTGCCACCATCACCACCACCACCACCACCACCACCACCTTATCTAATCAAAGTCGCCATTCAGCGGCAGCAGCAGCAGCAGCATAACTCGCAGCTCACTGTGGCTCGTTCGCTTGCTCTCTCTCCCACTTTGTAAGCTACTCTCTCTCAACTGTGTGTTGTGGAGGAGCCTCAACTCAACTTAACTCAAGGAGAGGAGGAAGAAGAAGAAGAAGAAGAGTCTCAAAGTGAGTTCCCCAGTCCGAGCGTAAGTCGCACAGGCTGACAGACACAGTCAGTCACATAGTCGCACAGAGAGTCAGCACTTGATCAGCATCAGCAGCAATTGACTGTCTCTGTGTGTGTGTATGTGTTTAGTGATCGCATCTTCGATGCCAGCCTGCCGCAAGCTGTTACTTGCTCAGGCCCCCTCTTTCTCTGCACACTTTTTCAAGCTTCTTACATCAGTCTTTCTCTCTCTCTCTTTCTTCTCTCTTTAGATTGTACTGACCGCCACCACCACTTGTTGATCAACTCGACACCAGTCGTTGAAGGAAAACTCGTCCTCCTTTTCTCAATCCCAGTCGTCCTTCAGTCAAAATTCATTCAAAGTTCAAATTAATCGGAAGGAAGGGAAAAACAGTGCGCATCCTCTACTTTAACCGCTACTTCCGGTGTGTGTGTCATGTGTCATCAAGGGCCGTTTTGATTGTTCTTGATTTGTTAAGTTTAGTGATCATCCTCAGCAGCCAGATCGTTCACAATGATCACCTCAATAATCACCTGCACCACTTCTAATCACCCTAATCTGGTCGCCATTTATCCTCGTTGTCCTCCTTTGTCACCCTCACTCACTGGTGTGAAACACCTCTCGTCAGCTGACTATTGTTATTGATGATCATCATCACCCCCATCACCACCCTTTACTTCTTCTTCTTCTTCAAAAGATGTCCTTTCCAATGACGATACCCGTCTCGATGCCCAATCACTACAGCAGTCGATTTTTCGGTGGCGGCGGTGGTGGTGGACCGACCGGTTCACCACCGCCCGGTGGCAGTGGTTTGCCACTCCCACCACTTCCGCCTCCTCCCCCAACAGCCGTTCCGGCTTCAGTGATCAGTTCGGTGGGCGGTTATTCCTCCTCATCTTCTTCGATGATGATGGCCCCGCCACTGCCGTCTTCATCTTTAGGCTTCACCACCTCCACCACCACCTCCTCGCTCATGGGCTCTCAGTTCATGACCACCTCATCTTCCTCATCTTCCTCATCACCCTCATTATCCTCATTATTCTCCGAGTCACAGAGAACCCTGCCCCTGCGCAAGCAGTCCGTCTTTGAGGCGCCCACCGGTCTGAGCGCCCTCAGGCACTCTCGAACAGCTTCCGCCACCACCTCCTCCGCCTCCTCCTCTTCAAGGCCACTCTTTACACCGCCATCACCCCCAAACGATTCATTCACCCCTACAGCATCATCTCGTCACCACCTCTCCGCATCACCCCCTGACGCCTGGTGTGCCTCCTCCTCCTCCTCCTCCTCAACCTCCTCTTCCTGTAGCAGCAATGGCAATGGCCACCACCACCTCCTTCGTCCGCTTGACCTTTCCGGCGAAGGAAACCACTCCGCCTCTGTGATCACCTCGGCAGCCTCCAAGGAGGAGCTGTCGCAGCACATCAGCCGCCTCATCGAGAAGAACCAGGTCTGTCTGGAGGCGACGGACAACAGTCCCTACAGCAGTTCCGGCGGCAGACGACACAGCCAAAAGGGACAGCTCGGTGTTCACCACTCTCTCGGTGGTGGTGGTGGTGGTCATCCTTATCAGCCCTCGCCCTACCATTCATCATCATCATCCTCTTCCGCCTCCAAGTCGCTGCGCTCAATGTCGACCACCGTTCAGCCGACGCATCAGCTGTCCTTTGTGCCCTCTTCGGTGATTACTTCCTCGTCTTCCGGTTCTTCTTCAGCTGGACGAAGTAGCTTAGGTGGAGGAGGAGGTTCACATCCCTTTCAGCCATCCAGCTTTGGTTCGGCGGCGGCGGAAACGGCTGCAGCAGCAGCAGCAGCAGCTTTGAGCTCCTACTCGAAACTGCAGTCCGCTTTGCTTGGAGAGAACAGCAAGTCCACTGAACCACAACAACAGCAACAACAACAGCTTCTGACCGCCACCAGCAACAAGGTCCATCCAGGTCGAAAGTACTCCGAGATTCCCTACCAACAGCAGCCACCCCATCCTGAGTCCCTTAGGCAGTACGCTTTGGGAGGAGGTGTGGGTCAAGGAGGTGGAGGAGGATATCATCACCCCCAACCGCATCATCCTCTTCCCCATCACCAGCCACTCCTCCTCCTCAACTCGAATCACCTCACGGCGCAGCAGCCCAAGTCGGTGCTGAGGCCCAGCAAGCACTCGATGGCGGTGCTGGGCATGCACCAGCACCAGCAGCAGCAGGAGCACCACCTGATGGGCGGCGGCGCCGCCCTCAGCGAGTCCTCCCGCTCCAACAGTGAGCCCTCGCTGGTGCGCAACCTCCTCACCTCGAAGACCTCGCCCTTTGCCCACCTAGTGGGGGGCGGCCCCGATGGCAGCCACTTTCTCAACGCCTCCTCTTCTTCCGCTACTGCTACTACCTCATCCTCCAACTCCAACTCCAGCACCACCACCTCGGACAGCTCCATCATCAAGGACCTGCTGCTGCGGTCCCGGCACACCAGTCTGGTCACCACCATTAATGAGCATCAGCTGTCTTCGGACAGTGCTTCAGCAGGACATCTATCGGGTACCTCATCTACGAACGCCTCCGCTGGCCAAAGGTCGACGCCGCCGCTGCCGGCGGCGCAAGTAAACAAGCGCAGCCGAACGGAGAGTGCCAACTTTGACTCGGGCGGCGGCGGCGGCGGCTTTGTCTGTCCGCTCTGTCAGATTCCGTTTCGAAATCGCCAGAACTTGGAGGTCCACCAGCGTGTCTACTGTCGAGGAGGAGGAATAAGCGATGGCTCAAGGACGCAGCACCTTCTTCCAGCCGGTGATCATCTTCTTCTGCCAACCTCTTCTTCGTCCTCATCATTATCACCTTTACCACCACCGCTGTCATCAGTTGACCACCACCATCACCTGGGTCGCCTGGGCGCCAAGCGCAGCTACCAGGAGCTGGGCCAGGCGCCGCCGATCCCCGTGAGAAAGGTTTCGGTCCTCGAGCGGCCATCTATTATCACCTACAATGCCAGCAGTGACTATCACCTTCTTCAGCAGCAACCACATCACCATTCTCATTCGCTACCCTTCTCCTCCCTCTCGACGGTGTCCATCAACTCGGCGCTCACCGGCGCCTCCAGCAGGAGGAAGACCTCCATCAGATCCTCCTCTTCATCAGATCACCATCACCCGCACCTTTCTGCCACTAGTGAGCGAAGTTTTAAAGAGGACGGCGATGGAGATGACGAAGAGGATGATGGTGATGATGATGATGATGATGACGATGGCGACGATGAGGAGGAAGAGAAGGACGGCTCCTTTGGAAACATTCTCAAGTCGAAGCTGCTCTCGCGCGATGACTCCTACGCGAGCATGATTCCGCTGAAGAAGCGGAAGATCTCCGAGCCGGCGTTTCGATATCACGGTACGCTACCTTTGCTCTCTGCTTTTTTTTGCCTTTGTTTACAAACAAAACTAACGCTGTTTTTCTTTCCACCACCACCACCACTCATTCAGATGCCCAACACCGCGACTCCTTCCTCAGGCCACACAAGCTGTCGACAATGCAGCCGCCCGTTCTGAGTCGTCAGGAGCGCTCCACCGCCCCGCAGCTGGAGATTCTGCCCGCCTACCTGCCCTACCTGCAGTCGGCCTCGGTGAAGATCACCATCAAGTCGCCGGTGCTCTTTCCCGTCCTGCAGGACCTCCTCGACACGGGCACCAATCACGAGTTTGTCGTCGATGAGAGCGGCATCGTCAGCGGCTCCTTCGGCGTGCCGCTGGTGGTTGATTTGGAGGAGGAAGAGGCCAGAAAACAGCAGCAGCAGCAAAAAGCTGCTGAAGAGGAGGAAGAAGAGGAGGTTGTTCTTCTTCCCACCACGACAACATCAGCTCAGTCAGAGGCGAATCTAGTCACTACGGTAGAAAGCGGAAAAACGGGAAATCTTGAAGAGGAGGTAAAGGCAACAATCGACAGTCTGCTTGATAAGGTTGTGGCCTCGTTGTCTTCTTCAACTTCACCTTCAACTACGGCGGTGAAAAAGACCTCACCGGCTCGACCGACCAGCCTCGACATTGGCCACCTGCGCTCCTACTACCAGTCGGCGCGAAACGAGCGCGAGCTTTCGCAGCCACTAACATTGGCTGAAACTATTTCCCGAAGGGCATCTTCCTCCTCCTCCACCACCCAGACGCTGTCCATCTTTGTCAACCGGTGCTCCAACCAGGACGATGAGCTGAACAACAACAACAGCAGCAGCAACAATATCGACAACACCACAAAATCAAACCAAAACGGCCTCCTGGTCGCCTCGACGCTCATCAGCCCCGACACGCCGCGCGCCAAGCGCAAGTACCAGCAGCTGCACATCAACGGCCACGCCTACACCAACCTGGGGCTGAAGGTGAACCCCCGCCCCACCTACTGCTGCCTCTACCGCCTGCAGCCGATGTTCGTCACGCAGGAGGCGAATCCGCAGCTGTCGATGTACTCGCAGTGGAAGACGGCGCCCCTGCCGCCCGGCGACATTCTCCAGACGGCGGCGGCGCTGGGCGGCGACCCGCGGCCACTGCTGGCGGCGTACAACTCCGCCGAGGCGGTCTTTGCGGTGTCGCGCACTCGGCTGTCGCTCGTTGAGGTGGTCACTGCGGCGACGATGGGCGGGCTGGAGACGACGGCGGCTGCGGGTGCTGAGACGGTAACTACCGCAGCAACTGCAGCAGAAGAGGAGAAAGCAGAGACGGAGACGGCCCTGCCCGAGATTGTCAAGCCCACTGGAACGGTGACGCGCGAGTTTCTCGATCGAGTGGCCGCGCGGCTCACTCACCACCTCGCGGGCACTCTCTCTGCTTCGGCCGCTTCAGTCCGGCTAAGCAGCAGCACCTCCAGCGAAGCTGACAATTCGAATCAGCTTGAGCAGCGGTTAAACCTCCCGAACTTGCACCCCCGTCGTCACTACGAGCGCACCTTCCAGGCGGCCCTCATCAGCCTGAGCGGCGGCTTCACCGTCCGCCTCGCCGACACCTGCGCCCGCTCCCAGTTCATCCTCACCCACTCCAGCTACCACCGACTGGCCAGCCAGGCGCGGGCCCAGCTGACGCAGGCGAACCGCGCCGCCCACCGGAAGCGCTCTCGAACGCACGCAGTGGACTTTGCCGCCAGGTTGGCCGCCGCCGCGCCAGGCGCTGGAGGTGCCTCCAAAGCCGCCGAAATGGTCATCGCCAGCTCTAGCTTGTCAACAAGTCCCACCGCCACCACCACTCAATATCTTTCCCTGGCCGAGCAGGCCAGTCGTTTGCCGCTTTCTGAGACGGGAGTTGGAAACTTTACCATTCCCTCAGCCACAACTTCTTCCACCGCAGCTGCAACAGTTTCGAGCATCAGCACCCTGAAACTGCCCGAACTGCCCAGCAGTCTGAAGCCTCGGAAGCGCAGCTCGACGACCAACATGTACTCCCATCACCACCAGTCAAACAGCGCCACCTCCCTCTCCTCCTCGCCCTACCTGACGATGCACCCGATGCTGGGCCACCTCTCTGCGAAGACCAAGCAGACGGTGATGTACATCATGATGATGGGGCAGGCGCCGATGGCCAGCTCCGTGCCCACCCTCTCCTCGCTGGCCACCTCGAAGAGCATGGCCAGTCGCAAGTTCAGCGAGTGCATCGGCATGAAGGCGATGGCCAGCTCCATCGAGGCGGAGGCGGCCTGGGCGGCCGGCAACACCAGCGCCACCGTTGGCCTCTCCGCGGAGATGATTCCCAAGCGAATCAAGATCTTTGAAGGTAGGTGATCTTTTTTTACACTTTAACTGCTTCCAAGTGCAAGGCAAATCTCTTTAGAGTTGACCTTTAAGGAAAGAGCTTAGTCGCGAGGTTACGATAACACCGATTAGTGACGATGAGGATGAGGATGACATTCCAGTCATTAATCACCGGAGAGAGAGAGAGAGAGGCTTTTCTATCGACGGTGATGATTAGCGGTAGTCTTTTTTGCTTTCTCGCTCACTTCTCTTTGCACTACCACCACCACCTCTGACCCCTCACCTCACTCACTTGAGAGTGTTACCTCTTCCCGTTAATTTTACCCGCACCCTCTCTGCACCACTACTCGTTAGCATCTTCCAAAAGTGTCCTTAACCCTTTGAGTAGTGGTGGTGGCCCTTGGTGCGATGCGGTTTCCACGAATTTCGTCACTCTTCTCGTTGCTCTAATCTCTAAGAGTCTTGAGAAAGAGAAAGAGAGAGAACTTGCCTGAGAAAAAAAGTGAGATTGACGTGTCTGAGAAGATAGTGTCTTTTGCTGTCCCCCTCCTTTTTTCTCCTCTGTTTGAGCCCTCTAATTTGTCACTAATTTATTGGCCACCACCACCACCGACCGATTCATTCATTGTCAGTGACAGACAATAGGAGTAGCAGTAGTGTAGTAGTCAAAGTCATCTCCATCATCTTCCCTTTTCTTCCTACCTTGCCTCGTCCTAGTCAATTTCACAGGTAACAGGTCCCCTGGTAGTAGTAGTGGCAGCAGAACAATGAACGCCGCTTTGCACACTTTACCCTTCTCGGGCAGCAGTGGCAGTGGTGCTAGGCTCCTGAGCAAGCCTTCCCGAGGGGCCCGTGGGGTCGTGCTGGCAAGCATTCCCATCCCGCGCGAGGGAGAGAGTTGCGAGGGCACCATCGCTCGCATTGTTCCCCCGGTCCCCAGCCCGTCGGCACGCGGGCAATGCGGCCTAGTGAAGAGCAGTCCTCTCTCTCTCTCGCTGTTCACTTGTGCCCGGGTCCAGCAGAGTGAGTGAGTGAGTGAGTGAGTGACATATGTCGCGCACATTACACCACTCGCTCATCTCACGCACACAGGCACACACTTGCAGCTCACATTCTCTTGCGCTCACTTACGATCTCTCTCTCTCTCTTCTGTCACCCTCGGTCCGCTCCAGCACCGGTGACAGTTATTTATGTGTGGTGGTGGTGGTGGTGGTGGTGGTGGTGGTGGTGGGGATGCATGCAAAGATGCTCGGCCACTACCATCACCACCACCATCACTTGCTGCGCCCTGGCCAGCACACTAGAGCAATTATTCCCCACACACACACAAGCACCGGCTGTCACACATTACCTGATTTGAGCTGCTGAGACCTTGAGATGAGGCCCAGGAAGAAAGAGAGAGAGAGCGAGAGATGAGAAAGCTGTCCCTGGGTCTTGTGGAAACTCTTTGAGCACTGCGCTCACTTTTTTTTATTGCCACGGGCGGCATTCCAAAAGAGCACAAGGCAAATGAGAGCCCGCCCGGGAACCTTGGAAAGTCGGTCATCTGTTCCTGGAATCCGGCCACCGTTTTGTACAGTGAACGGATGACTGAATGAATGGCTGGCACAATCACGGCTGACACATGGCCATCACATGTGTCAGTCGCTACTTCCTCTCTCTCTCTCTCTCTCTCTCTCCTTTCTCTTACACTGTAAGATGGCTATTTAAGCTCTGCTCTCTTCCCAATGTGTTGGTTGGCCATTTAATTTCCATATTTGCCCACTTGTGTGTGTGTGTGTGAGTTGGACTTTTAAATAGGTGAGATGTTCTTTCCTTACTCCTCTTCCCTACTTCGTTTTTTCGGTGATTTAACTGCGACATGCGCGTAATGTGCCCCACCGCCACCACTGCCACAAGCCATTACTTTGCGGATATTACTGCTGTTTTGCCGATGTGTCTTTTGTTTTGTAGTGATATTTTTTCTTGAATGGAAAAGTGAAAAAAGACGCTAAAAGAATGATGACGACCATAGTGTCATCGTCTCATGTCGCACCAACACTGTTGGCCTCTTCTTCACCTTTTGTCGCACAAAAAGTGCCGCCTCAGCGTTGCCGAAGCAGGCTCTTTTTTTCTTAATGGCGCCATAAAACACAGGTTTGACCTTAATACAGGGCGCTAGCAAAGGAGAAGACCATTACCATCTTACCTGTGCGGCTGCTGCTTTTACTTTTTACAAAACATTAGTGTGACAAAGAAGTTGGTGACAGTGGTGGTGGGTGAGTAGACTCCTGCTGCACAGTGTGCCCATAACTGTCACACTGGCCCCTTCAGTAAATTAAATTAGAGAGAAGAAGAAGAAGGAAAAGGTATAAAACTAAACTCGTCAACCTCAGGTGTGAACTTTGACCTGTTGCGGTAGCGGCAGCAGCAGCAGTTGTGACATGTGGCGAATGTGGGTCAGAGTGGTGAACTGTAGTTGAAGAATGAAGAGAGAAGGAAAGTGGAAAGAGTGAAAGGGTTAAATCATTACTTGGAATAGTTAAAGTCGCAAGTTTAAAGGGACCGCTGTGAATTGCCACCTGTTGAGTGGCTACGGCAGCAGTTGAAGTGTCCTGGGAAGTGAGGAAAAAACTACCGCTATCCTTTGTCCCCTTTCCTTTCCTTTCCTTTCCTTCGCTTCATCTCGAAGACAATGGTAGTCGATGCAATCGGTGTGTGGATAGTAACCACACACACACACACTCAGCATCACTACCAACTTTAGCTTTAGCACTGCTTGGCAGCAGCAGAAATTGCCTCCTTCGCATCGATGGCGCTATCTGTGTGGTGCTCTTGGAAGGATGATCGACAGCACTGCTGCCTCTCCTCTGTGCAGCAGTGCCAGCTTGTTCTGCCAAAATGTACAGCACTTAACTGGTGGTGGTGCACTCTAGTTAGCAGCAGTGGATTGGGGAGGAAGTGGGGGAGGGGAGGGCACTGCGAGCACTGGTTAGGATGATGATCTCATCTCATGTGACTCTGGGAGGGAGGCAGTCTCATGAGTAGTCTCAATTAGAGCTCTACTCGGTAGAGTGCCGACAGGCGATAACGACAGTGCCCGGGCACAGCCATCCACAGAAGCATTTGCTGTACAACAGCAGAGCATCTGCTGCTGCTGCTGCTGTACCAGACATCACTATACAAAGTGGCGGTGGTGGTGGTGGTGCCTGTCTGGCTGCTAACCAAGTGAGTGGGGAGGGAAGTGAGATCAGGCAATCGATTAGGCGAGATTGCACCGCTCAATGGCACGCAGCGATCCACTGTCTGCTGCTGTGTTGTCTGCCAGCGATCACACACACACACCAGCACTTGCACTCCACCACCACCATCACCACCACCGATCAGTTCCCTCTCTTCTGATGATCAGAGAGTACTCGGTTGATGGCCATGTTGATGGTGCCATCTCATCTCTTCTCCTTCTCATTCTGTCGGCGACGCCACGCTCATGACGCCGCCGTCTGCGTCTGCGGAGACACGTCCGTCGATGCGTGCTGCTTCTGCAGAGCAGACACACATCACACGGAGACAACAGGCGCTTTCATGGCCCCATCCATTGCCTCTCCCTCCCCCTCCGATGATTGCTCTCAACTATGATAGACAACAAACATGCGCTGATAAGAAGAAATGGCCAGTGGAAAGCTGCGGCGGTGGTAGTAGTAGAGGTAGTAGTGCACTGGCGCTTCCCAACAGTGTCCTTCTCCCAGCAGTCTTTCCACTAATGGCAGAGTGTTTGCTCATCACTTGCCAAGAGACACCACAGAAGAAGGTGCTGCTGCTGCTGCTGATAAGCTGCTGTTGTGTGACCAGTGGTGGTGAAGGGAAAGTGGTGCTGATTGCAGTGCAGAGGCAATCGGTAGTGGCAAGTGGCAGCCGGAAAGAAATAGGAGGAAAAAAAGGTTGCCGGTTGCGAGCCAAAAAAGCGAGTAAAGTGCTGATGCTGGTGATGAGTTGGCATGTGACCGTGGATTTCATGTGTCACCTCCAGATCACTTGGGTAGAGCAAAAGTTGAACGCGGTAGCGATTAGCTCCTCACTTTTTTGCCTTTTTTTTGTGTAGGCAAAAACTATGCCAAACTGTCTGCCGTCTTTGCTGTTTGTGGAAAGCAGAGGAGCTCGAGGAGTTCTAATTTGCCTTTCAATCAGCGAGTGCTCTCTAAAGTCTGCCGACACTTGAGACCCTCCTTCGGTGTGTTTAGATGGGCGACACTGACTGAGAGTGAGAGAAGGATTGCAGTCAGTTCGGGTAATCGACTTTTTTCCTCTTCTCTTCTCTCACTTGTGTGGACGATTTTTTTCTTCAGCTCAGTAGCAGCGGGTGCTCCGCTGATAGCTATATTCGCTGGCCTTGCTACTGCCTGCCAAGCACTCACTTTGCTTAATCAGGCAACAGTGGTGGTGGTGGTGGCAGTGGTAGCCAAGTCTCGAAGGCCGAAGTGTGATTAGCGAATCGCTCTTTGTCCCCGAGCACTGCGTCTTTTGCTCACTCTTCACTCTCATTTCACTTCACCTACCACTGAGACGAGATTGTGATTGTGAATGTAAGTGAATGAGAAAGGCCTAAGAAGCAGAAGCAGAAGTGCCTAGACAGCGCGTCTGAGGAATATGTGAGCTGTGTGTGTGTGTGTGTGTGTTTGAAATGTGTGTCTCTCGCGAAGAGACAGGTAAGAAGTAGAAGAAGAAGAAGAAAAGAGGAGCTATTGTTTGAAGTAACCACACTCGGCACAATTCTGCGCAATTCTCAAATTACCTTCTGACTGACTGGCTCACTACTACTACTACTACTGTGTCTTGATTATTCTACTGTGATGGTAAGAAGTGGGCAAACACACACACACACACAGAACAGGAACATGGCTAGTGTATGTGTGTGTGTGCTCAGTGATGGTCAGGCAGTTAAGAGTAGGCCATAAATAAAGAGGACGAGCCCTAGTAGTGCAGGCTTAAATGGTCGTCTTTGCCGTAGCAGTGTACGTGGCAGACAGACGGCATTGATCACCAGCAGCAGCAGCAACGTTTCAACGGTGCGAAAGGAGGAAAGGGCAAATGGCAATTAGCGCAAGAGCGAGCAAACTGTGTGTCTCTGTGCTAATGACAGACAGGCAGGCAGGCAGGCAGGATGGGTTGGCTGGGAGAGAGAGACCAATGAGGGAAATTGAAACAAAATGTGCGCAACACACAACACACACATTTGTGGCTTAGTTTTCGGGTGAGCTTCTCTTTAAGATGAGGGGGCGCTTGTGTTTAGAGCTCAAGATCCGCTGTTCCGGGAACTGACCTGGACGCGCTTCAGCTGAAGTAGTAGTAGTTGGGGTGATGTGTCCGGTGGCCATTATTCTTCGGGTGGTGGTGGTGGTGTTGTTTTGGTGATTAGTGGTGGTGGTGGTCACACCAGAGCAACACTGTCGCTGTGACTGTGCAGCACAATACTCGGCCATTTAGAAGCACATTGAGAGCCTGGGCACTCACGAGCCTTTTACGACCACCACCACCATCTTCCTCTTGTTCGTTACCATCACCACCACCACCACCTCTTGTCGGCGATTTCTCCTCTTCTCTTCTCTTTCCATTGCTCTCTCCTCTTCACTGACCCTCGTCGCTGTTGCGCTCCCTCCACTGGCGCCGTCCTGTCTGGCTCCACGATGTCTCCGTCGTTGTCGATGGCCGCCGCCGCCGCCGCCGCCGCCGACGACGATGGTCGGTCGTCATGCGAGGCCGTGGTGCGTTCTTGCGTTGTGCTGCTGTTGCTGCTGTTGCTCCAAACACAAACACACACACACACTCACAGAGAACAAACTCACTCGCGCTGATAGCCGCGGCAAACACACTCGAGTGCTGTGTTTCTACTATTCCCAGTTTCTGTTTCCATTTTGCTCAGTTGAGCAGCTTATTTCTTCCACTTCCTCCAACTCTTCTCCTCGATTCTTCTTCTGCTTCTCCAATTCTCCAAATCAGGTAAAGCACTTTGGCTGTTTTTCACTGCGAGAAACTTCGTCTCCTGTTGCTTCTTCCGATTCTGACTGCCGAGTTTTCGACTCTTTCGGTGGCCCACTCTTAAGCGGCGGTGATTTCCCCGAGGCGATTCTCTGCCGTTGTTGATTACCACCACCACCACCACCACCACCACCACAGTGAGCACTTGTGTTTATGCGTCCTAGCCAGCGTGTAGACGACGACGTCGACCACGGTCCTTCAGTTTCTATTTCTTCTTCTTCTTCTTCTTCTTCTTCTTCTTCTTGAGGAGGAGAAGGAGGGCAACTCTGCAACGACTGGCGACGGTCTGACTGCATGTGGCTAGCCTAGTAGCATGCGGCATGCCCTTTTCTTTCTCTCTCGTCCGTCAGTCCTTGTCTTCTGCTTCTCATTTACTTGGCCTTCGCATTCGTCAACTCTTGCCGGTGAATGAGCGGTGGTGGTGGTGGTGGTGAAGCCACGGAAAGTGCTTTCTTCTTTTCGAAACTTGGTTTCTCCTGTTGCAGTTCTTTTTAGTCGACACGCAGACGCTGGCGCGCGCGCTCTTGTCTCGTGCTTTTGCTTTGCCAGTGTGTCTGTGTGCGTTTGTGTGTTGTTTCGTCTCGGATTCGTCGCCGGCGCCGCAGTCAGCGCAGCGTCTCTGTGTCTGTTTGTGTTTTCTATTTCTCGCCTTCTTTCCTCTCTTTCTCACACCTTTTCCTCACTGCGGTGCAATTCCTCCTCTTCTTCCACTTCCAAACTGCTCGATTGCAACCAGTCTCCTTGTGTTTTCACTCCCTTACCACCTTACCTTACCGTGCCTTGCATCATTGCATCATCATCATCATCTTCCCTGGTCGTCTCTCTCTGTGACTCATCTCATTGGACTTTTTTACGTTTACGTTTACTCTCCCTATCATCACCTGTTTTTGTCTGTCTGCCTCTTCTGCTGGCGCCTGCCGCATCAACAAGGCGAGCTATTACATTGCAGTATCAGCGTTTCCTCGGTATATCCTCAGTGGTATCCTAGCTCCTTGCACACACATCAATCGAACACACACACACCACCAGAGAGAAGGAGAAAGCGCGTAATTTGTGTGTAAGTGTGACATTCTCTCTCTCTCTCTCACTCTCACCCGACTCTTTCCAACCGGCTCGATTGCACGCGTCGTGCTCTTCTTGATCGATTGCCTTCACTTTTACTTTCCTTTTTGCTTCCGAAGTCTTCTCGTTCACTCGGGTTGTCATCTTATCTCTCATAACACCACTACCCCACTATCTCCTACAACGGCAAGAGAGAGAGTTTCCCTTCCCCTCAGCACACTAATTGTGTTGTTCTTCTAGTTTGTACTTTTTTTTACTGCCAGTACATTATTGCCATACTTGTGTGATGATTAGCTGATTAGCTGATGTTCGAGAACGTTTTCCAGCATTGTTATCGTTATTTTTTTTTTTGTACTTTTTCCCTTGAGAGTGCGTGTTTCTTATGCTGCGCATTTTAGACGTTCTTTCAATTCCTGTTTTAAAAAACTCTCACTAATCCTATTCCTTTTCTCCTACCCACAGGCGGCTTCAAGTCGAATGAGGACTACACGTACGTGCGCGGTCGTGGACGCGGCAAGTACGTCTGCGAGGAGTGCGGCATTCGCTGCAAGAAACCGTCCATGCTGAAGAAGCACATTCGGACGCACACCGACCTGCGGCCGTACAGCTGCCGCCACTGCGCCTTCGCCTTCAAGACGAAGGGCAACCTGACGAAGCACATGAAGTCGAAGGCTCACCACAAGAAGTGCGTAGAACTGGGCATCGTGCCGGTGCCGACCAGCATCGACGACTCGCAGATCGACTCGGACGCGCTCGCCAAGCAGGAGCAGTGGGAGCTCAGCTGCGGTGGTGGAGCATCATCAGGCGGCGGAGGCGGAGGCGACCACCACCTCCACCACCAGTTTGCCGACGACGACGAGGACGGCGACGAGGAGGACTACGAGGACGGCGACGAGGAGGAGTACGAGGAGGAGGACGAAGAGGAGGACGAGGGTGAGTGTGTGCAACAACTATTTTGGTGATGCTTTCTACGGTTCGATTTCTCTAACTTTATGTCATCCTTTCCCTCTTTCAGGAGTTCCCATTCCGCTCATTGAGCAGCAGCGCCTGACCTACATTGTCCCGGGACAGTTTGACGACGCCGAGGGTGGAGGAGGAGGCGAACATCACAGCCAAGCGGAAGCCATCGGCAGCCACCGGGTACCACGGAGCCACAAGAGCTCCGACTGCAGCTCCTCCACTGGACTGAGCGCCCTCTCCAGCTCCAGTCCGCGGCCGAAGCTGTCAGTCTCATCGCTGACTGGCAACGTCGCCTCAAGCTCTGGCATCAACAGTACTGCCACTACCACCACCACCACCACCACCACCACAAATTTGCTATCTTCCGCCGCATCAACTTTGCCCTTGTCAATCACGGATATTAGGCCTGCCACTGCCACGACTGTCCTTGCAGAGGAGAATGATAAGGTGTACGGCGGTGGGAGCAGCAGCATTAACCAGCACCACCAGCAGCACCTACTCAGTGGCAGCCACCACCACCACCACCACCACCGAAAGGTGTCATCCTCCAGTCGAGGCAGCAGCAACCACAGCAACGCACTGTCACCCTCGGCATTATCATCGAACAGCAACAGCAAAATGATGCTCTCCAACCACTCTCCAAGTTCAGGCAGTTCGGCTGCCGGTGAGCTTCACCATCACAGTCACCACCATCTCGCCCTTCCAGCACACAATATCAGTCAGCAGCAGCAGCAGCAACCCCACCACCAGCGAGGAGCATCGGCGGCGACGGCGACCTGTGCGCTGCAATCTTATCACTTTGGACAGATTAGCGGTAATCAGCACTTGACGAGCAGCGGTACCACCACCACCACCACCAGCACCTCTCAACAGAGTCCTCCACCACCAGCATCGTCTTCTTCTTCTTCTTCACATCAGTCGCAGACAGTGCAGACGAAGAGCAGCAGCAGCAGCAGCAGCATCACGAAGGAGCACGAGGCCGAAGCGGCACGCAGTCTGCTCATCCTGTCCGGCGCCTCTGCACTTCACCACCACAGCTCACCATCCTCGTTGACTGACACTGCCATCAGTAGCGGCAAGTCGCTCTTCGGTTCATCAGCTAATGCAACCACCACCGGCGCTCCTGATAGCGACCATGTACAGCAGCAGCAGCAGCAGCACCGACTGGCCTACTCCAAGCGAAAGACGTCCTCTTCAGTGGAAAGCAGGGAGCACCAATCGTCGAAGGACGACCAGCAGCACCAGCAGCAGGACTCAAGAACTGCAGATCGGCGCATCAGCTACGAGGTCGCCTCGGACCACGTTCTCCTAGCCTCGCAGAGTCAGCAACAGCTTCACCTTCAACAGCAACTTCAGCTCCAGCAGCAGCAGCAGCAGCAAAATCTGCAAGCCATGGCCAGCGCCGAGCACCGTCAGCACTCGCCCATTGAGATGATGCGGCGGATCAGCGCCTCGATGACGCCCATTTCAGTGCACAATCAGGCGATGGCTGCACCCTCTCCCTCTCCCTCAGCCACTACCAAGTCGGTGGACCGTCGTACCAGCCAGCCGACCAGTGTGATCATCAGCAACAGCAGCAGTCGCCTTTCACCAACTACGGCAGTGGCTGAACAGCAACAGCAACATCAGGCCCAGCAGGCCCAGCAGCAACAGGCAGCGGCGGCGGCGGCGGCGGCGGTGATGAGCAGCCTGGAGGCGCAGGGAATCGCCAACTACAGCGACTTTGTTAGGTTGATGGAAGAACAGCAGCACCAGCAGCAGCAGCAGCAGCAGCCACTGTGGAAGAGAAGTCGCCATGAGCGCTCCATCTCAGAGTCCTCCGCCTACGGTGGGGGTCTGCAGGCTCATCAGCTGTTTGGACTTACCGGATCGGCTCTTTTGCAGCAACAACAGCAACAACAGCAACTTCTGCAGCAGCAGTACGCGAGCAGTCTTCAGCAGCAGCAGCATCAGCAGCAGGGCGCACTGCGCAATCCTCGGGCGGCGCTGATAGCGGAGGAGATCAAACGGGCCGCCAACAGTGAGACGACAGCGGCTACGACAGCGGTGGCGGCGACCACGGCCACCCTTCAACAGCAGCAGCAGCACCACCAGCAGGCGATCTCGGCGCACCTGCAGCAGCTCCAGCAGCTGCAGCAGGCGTCGCGGATGGCGTCGGTGATCAGCGGCCAACAGGCGTCGCCACCATCTCAGCAACAACAGCAGCAGACCAATGGCGGCCTTCTGCAGGCCCAGCTACCTCATATCGAGCCAGCTCAGCAGCAGCAGCAGCAGTCCTACTACAGCAGCCAGAACCTGCTGGCCAAGATCTACGAGAGCTTGAAGCAACAGCAGCAGCAGACTTCCTCGCCACCAGGAATGCTACAACAGCAGCCACTGCTCTTTGCGGGATTTCCGACGGGGCTGACCGGCGCCGACCTGGCCAAGCTGCAGCAGCAGTATTCGACGGTGGGAGGTGCCCCGGTTATTAACGGCACTTCACCTACTACCGCAACCTCTGGCAGCTCACAGCAGCTCAAAGTTCAGCAGCATCAGCAGCAGCAGCAGTCCATCTCACCGAATCTCAGCAGCGCCGCCGCTGCCTTTCTCGTTCCACCACAGACAGCAGCAGCACTCAGTCCTGATCATCATCTTGCCACTAGTGGGAGGAAGGGCCGAGAAGGCTACGAGAAAGAGTCGCCTGTTTCTAAGCGAAAGGTCCCCTCACCGCAAAACCATTCATCAGGACGGCACTTTTCGCCCGGTTCGTCCAGTCAGATGCCGCTTCCGCCGCCGCCCGCCTCTCCACGACCGGCGCCCTCAGTAGGCGGCGGAAGTGTTGGAAAAAGCAGCGAAAAAGCAGTGGTGGAGGACCTGCCGATGGACCTCTCTGCAAAGCCTGCCGAGGTGGTGGTGGTGGCCACCAGACGATCACCAGCGCCGAGTGCTGAACACCAGCGCCGACAGCCATCATCACCACCGACGGCGGCGGCGAACAGCAGTCACCAGATGGTGGCGGCGGCGGTGACCGCCGCCCAGCAGCTTCACCACCACCAGCAATCCTCGCCCACAAGCAGACACTACCTCCCAAATCATCAGCAGCAGCACCACCACCACCGCTTCCGCCCAGTGATGGAGGAGAAGCTGCTGACGGAGCAGCTGGTGCGCGCCTTCTCCCCGCACAATGAACTCCACCAGACGGTGATGGTTTCGGTGCCCCGAGGGGGAGTGACAAGCGCCGGATCCTTGGGATCGCCCTCCTTCTCCTCCTCCTCTCACAGCGGCCGCGAGGCCTACAAGAGCATTCGCTCGGAGGAGTTTGCCCACCTGACGCCGGGCGTCCACACGCCCCATCGGCTGCCGCAGAATATGCTTCTGCTGGGGGCGAGAGGAGGAGGAAGTGGAGGAAGTGGGGGCGTAAGCAATGGAGCTCTACTGGTTTCGCCCACTGCCACCGCCTCCACCAGCTCACCTTCATCAAAGGGCGGCAGTCCCTCGGCAACAGCTCCATCCACTTCCGGCCCGGTGGCCCGCGTCCCGAACAGCATCCCCAACGCGTACACCAACGCCGAGGGCAAGTCGGTGTGCACCATCTGCATGAAGCAGTTCAGCAAACCGAGCCAACTGCGCCTCCACATCAACATTCACTTCTTTGAGCGGCCCTTTCGCTGCGACTCCTGCGCCGTCTCCTTCCGCACGAAGGGCCACCTGCAGAAGCACTCTCGCTCAGTGTCGCACCTCAACAAGCTGAACATGAACATCACCTTTGGCCGACCGAGTACGGACAATCCCCGGCCCTTCAAGTGCAGCGACTGCAAGATCGCCTTTCGCATTCACGGCCACCTGGCGAAGCACCTCCGCTCGAAGATGCACATCATGAAGTTGGAGTGCCTCGGCAAGCTGCCCTTTGGCATGTTCGCCGAGATGGAACGGTCGAACATCAACCTGACGCCGATTGACACCACCGACTGCGAGAAGGCGCTCGAGTCCTTGCGCTCCCTTGCCCAGAAGCTCTACGACCCACGGCAGATGACCTGGCAGGTGATGCCTGATGTGGGGCCTTCTTCTGCAGGAGGAGAAGGTTCTGGCGGTGGTGGTGGTGACGATGACGGCTGCATCGAGGAGGAGCTGATGATGGACGATGGCGACTTTGGCGAGGAGGACGAGGAGGAGGAGGAGGAGGAGGAGGGAATGATGGGCTATGCTGATGCTGGAACGATCGAACAGATGATGATGGGCGGCGGTGGTGGTGGTGGTGGTGGTGGTGCTGTCAGCGCAACGGCCACCTCAACTTTGGCCTCTTCGCCGCCACCTCCAGCAAACAGGAGCACTTTTTCACCACCGGCCACTTCTCCGCCGGCAGCAACAGCAGCAGCTGCTGTTGTACCAACGCCCAGCTCCAGCTCCAGCTCCAGCAGCGGCATCGCCTCCACCCGCTCCAACACCTGTCCCCTCTGCGGGCGGACCTTCAAGGCGGCCAAGTTCCTCCAGGTGCACCTCTACTGTGATCACCCCAGCGCCGCGGAGGGCTCCACTGCTTCTGCAGGAGAAGATGACGGCGGATCGGCGGCCTCGTCGCCCGATGCGCCTGCCCAGCACCAGGCATAAAAGCTCGATGAAGGTCTCAACCCACTCACTCAACACAACTCTGTCCTCACTTACTTTAATACCTTTTTCCCCCTAGCACCTGATCCACCGAGCTGTGATCACCACTTCATTCATTCACTTTTCTGCATTTGTACAGTGCTATTCAGCTTCATTTCTCTTTTCTTATATATTTTTCCCTTTCTCTCTCATGTGCCATCACCACCCCCTCTTGTTGCGATTAGTCGTATCTGATCTGATCTTCTGTTTATTCCCCTACCCAACACACACCCACACAAACTTACTTTATTCTTTTTCAATTTTCTCCCTCACACAACTTTTCATTTCTCCTTTTGTTTTTGTTTTCTCTTTTTCTTTTACCTTTCCTTCGTAAAGCTTTCTCACTTCCTTCGTTCTCATTTCTCTTTCCTTCCTCACTGATGATGCCATATAGTTATTTTATTATTATTACAAACCCACAAACACACACACACACACACACACAATCTTTTGTAGTCATTTTTACTTCACTTTTATTACCCCGTCCTTCCCTTTTGCCAAGACAAGAGATTTTGCAGCAGCACAAATATGCACAGATGATGATGATGAAATAAAATTTCTGTTATCGCTTATTCCTTATCAGTTGTTGCGTCTTTTTTCTGTGTCAGTGTGATTGTGAGAGAGTGAACATGACAGGGCAAGTTTGCTTAATTTTTCTAAACAAAAGTTTGCATCTTTTCAACAAAAAAAATCTCTTTATTTTGCGGTCGACCTTTTTCTCTGGTTGCATCACAGTCCCGATCATCAACCGGATCTCAATGCTGCTATCCAACAACAATGCCAACTACCCCTGACTGCCTTCATTCACCTAATAAATCAGTCAATTGTTTCTTTTACAGACACATTTTCCTTTTCATGCTTTGCATTCCAAGACGTGTGCTGTGTGCTACGTCACTCGACAGCTTTATCAAACAGAACCAGAGCTCAGCCTCAGCAGCATCAGTCCACCGGAGAGCTTCATTTCTGATCAAGTGCCTTTTCTCATCACCACCATCATCGGCAATTACCGAAAGGGGCAAAAGCGTCTCAAGTCTCAAGTGGTCAAATAAATCACTTTCATTCCTTCTCTTTCTGTTATTGGCGGCTGCTGCCGGTGTGGCAAAGTAGTCAAGGTCGCACCCAAGTCGACCAGAAAACGACGGCGACATCGAGTTATCGAATACTAACGTCGTCGTCGGAGCTCAGGTTGAGAAATGGAAAGCCAAAAAGCTGGTTTGGAATTAGCTAATAACCCGGGTACAGGTGCCAATGTCTGTCTACTCGTTTACTAAAACCAGTGCTGCTGAAATCAATGCTGTCGCAAAAACCCGTACAGGTACAGTAACTGGCCCACTGCTCTGACCACAACACCGAGTCCGTTCCCAAGACACCGACACTTTGTACAGTGTACGGCTGTTATCATCACTGGCTGGCATCGTAAATCAGGCCGCACACACGCACGCACACATCCAAGTTCCAGAAAGGAGTGCAACAAGAGCTAATTATCACATACAGTCCAGCAAGCGCTCCCTTATTTATGACCGCCATAGCTTGCCTTTCTTTTCTTCTTCTTCTTCTTCTTCTTCTTTCTTATCAGCAAACGAGGATGTAGCCATATATATAACATCTCGGCGATATGGCCGCTGGTACACAGTCTCTACGCTGGAACTGTCATCAACGATTTTACCACCACCTTCTACCAAAAAAAATAAATGCCAACTAACCACAATACCACAAAGTATTTGTTGTTTCAGACTGTTTGAGTGTGTCAGGTGTTTTAGTACATCCTCGTCCTCGTTGTGGCGTCTTCCTTTAAAAAAACTACTTTAAAACTTTAAATCTCACATGATTCCACCACCGATGACCATGAAGCGACCATGACTATCAACAACAACAACAACAACAACCACGACAGTGAGCTGATCCTCCGTCCAACAACTAACGGCGGCGGCGGCGGCGGCGGCGGAAGCTCAAATGAATCAAAGCCAGCCAAAGAGCTAGCCTCTTTTTCTCCCTCTCCCGAAGACAACAGCAGCCTGAATGGCGCCGCCCGAAAGCGGCGACAGTCCTATCCGTACCAGCACTACCAGAATAAGCGAAAGAATGGCAGCAGGAGTGGCAGCAGGAGTGGCAGTTCGATCACCAGCACCTCCTATCGAATGTTGAACTCCTGTGGGGCCTTCATTCGCACCGTCTTTCCCATCCTCGGCTGGGTCAGCTACTACCCGGTGAAGAAGTACTTCCTCTACGGAGACCTCTGGGCGGGCATCTACGTTGCCCTGTACCTGATTCCGCAATGTAAACAAACCGACTAATAAATGCTCGGATTCGAAATCGAATCAGGAGAAGGAGGAGGACAAGGTGATAATCTTTGTTGATAATCTGTATCTTCTCTTTATCTTTTGCTCTAGGCATGGCGTACTCCTCAATGTCCGGCATCCCCGCCATCTTCGCCTTCTACTCCTCCGTCATCGCCGCCCTCATCTACGCCGTCTTTGGCTCCTGTAGGCGGCTCTCTTATGGCGTCTTCTCGCTGGTCAGCGCAATCTACCTGGGAATGGTCGTCGACCGGTATTCACCGGCCACCACCAAGGGCCTGCAGGACTACGTCGGCATCTGCGCCGTCTTCACCTTCTTCGTGGGCGTCTTCTCGGCGGGCGCCGGCCTGCTTCGCCTGGGCAGCCTGGTTCGCTTTGTCCCGTACGAGATAATGTCCGGTTTTCGAGCTGGCCTATATCTACTGGTCTTCAGCATGCAACTGAACAGCATCTTCGGCCTGGACCTGGTCGCCCAGGCGGACCTGGGCACGGGGCGGTCGCTGTTGATGCTGCCCAATCTTTTAAAAGATCAGCTGTATCCTCACTTGAAGCCGCCCGCCAACGAGCTCAAGTGGAACTGCGTGGCGGTGACGCTGGTGGTGATGGCAGTGATGGCCATCTTCCGCCTGGTGGTCGCCTTCTGGTTCCGCCTGGTAGGACAACGAGGCATCCTGGTGCGGAACATCCTTCGCCTGGTCCCCGTGGAGTTTATCGTCGTGGCCGTCGGCTTTCTGGTGCACTACCACGTCAAGAGTGTGGAGAAGTACAAGCTGCCGCTGGTGGGCAATGTGGGCAGGGAGAATGAAAGGTGAGTCATAGTCGATTGTTTTGCTTTGCTTTGTTTACAAAATTAATCTGCTTTTTTCCTCTTTTCACAGCATCTTCGACATTGTCCACCTCCACCTGGAGTGGCCCCAGTTCAAACTCTACTTTGACAAGCTCTGGTTCGAGTGCGTCACCGCCACGCTGCTGGTCCTCTTCTACACGCACTCCCTCGCCGTGGACTTCAACGTCGCCGACACGGAGATCAAGGCGAACCGCTCCAAGGTGAAGCGCTTCATCAATCCACGTCGGGCAAAGTACGTCCGCCTGGGCTGGGCGCAGTACAGTCCCAGCCGGGAGCTGCTCACCACCGCCGGCACGAACATTATCGCCTCCTTTCTGCGCTGTCTGCCGGTGGGCCCGTCGGCCACCCGCTCCAGTCGGATGGTCAGCGTTGGCGGGAGGTCACAGGTAAAAGAGACCTCTTTGTATTGTTATCACTTTGACATTATCCTCTTTTTCTCCCCTAGATCGCCGGCCTCGTCAGCGCCCTCGTCCTCGTCGGCCTCTGGTTCGGCCTGAAGAACTACCTGCCCAGCACGCCGCAGTGCATCGTCGCCGCTGTGGTCGCCTTCGATGCGGTGCTCGCCTTCTTCGGCGAGCTGATCAAGGTGAAGCACTTCTGGTCGGTGTCCTGTCTTGATGTGGTAAGAGATCTTAATGCTTTTTAAAGTATCTCTCTTTTACTAACCATTTTATTCCTCACTTGTAGCTCATCTGGCTGCTCACCCTGGCCGCCTTCATCTGCCTCAACCTCGAGTTTGCCCTCTACGCCTCTCTGGCCCTCGCCCTGCTCGTCTTCACCTACCGCTCGAGCGTCTTCAGCCAGCTGCGCTTTGCCGCCCAGCGAAACGTCGTCACCAACACCAACACCAACCTGATCGTGCCGGAGAGCGTCCTCACCAACTCCTACTCCAAGTACGACCTGGCTGAAGGTGACGTCGGCAGTGATCACAACTTTGAGACGTCCAGCAACAGCCAGCTTTTTAGCTTCATCTCGCCGAGCCGAATGCGCGAGCTGGAGATCTACCGCCTGGAGCAGCGGTACCTGACGGTGGCCAACGTGGACGGCTTCGTGCGGGACGTCTTCCGGCGGCTGGGCGCCGCCATGAAGACCGAATCGGCGACGCGGCTGGTCTTTGACTGCAGCTCCGTCGGCTACATCGACTGGCCTAGTGTGCGGGCGGTGAAGGCCACTATCCTCCGGACGATTGAAATTGCCGAGTCGTGGAAGCAGCAGCCGCGACCGCTGTACTTCTTTGCCGGCGACGGCGGTGGCGGCTTTGAGAAGAAGAAGAAGGGCGCCTCGGATAAGGAGGATGCTGAAAATGGAGTTGAAGAGCAGAACATCGTCGTCGCCTTTGTCTTTCGCGTCAAGGTGGTCCAGCTGGTGCACAATGCCGGCCGGCTGAATGTGGAGTTCTGGCCGACGCTGCACCGGTCGCTGCATCACGGACTGAAGGGGGCTATTTACACGATTCTGGGCACGGCTGCCGGTGCTGATTCTACCACCACCACCAACTCCTCTTCAATCACGAGCAGTGAGTCGGGAGTGCTCGAAGTGTCCGCCAGTTCTAGTTCAAACAGTAGTGGGGGTGGCAACCAGAAGGAAACTCCCGCTCCAATTAGCATCATTTCAAGTGCGTCCACTCTGCCGCCGGCATCACCACCTCTTCCGCCACCACCACCACCACAGCCACCGCTTTCTCCAGCTGTGATGACATCGTTTCAAGTGCAACAGCAGCAACAGCAGCAGCAGCAGCCTTATCAGCAGCTGCAGAAAAACATGGTCAACATTGAGCACCACCAACTTCAGCAGCAGTCGCAGCCTCAACAGCAGCAGCAGCATCGACCCCTGCACATGGTCTTCTCGCGAGGGCTCTCCGAATCAGAAATGGAGGAGACAGTAGTGGTGCCCTTTGACCGCTCCTCGCCGCCGCGCACCAAACTGGGCACCGCCGCCAAGATTCCCCGGCCAAAGCTGAGCAAGCAGAGCAAGCAGAGGAAATCGAAGGAGGACCTGTACGCTACTCCGGCCATCTCCTCCTCCTCTTCTGCCGCCTCTTCCACCAGCACTTCCTCCTTTTCACAGCCGAAAGGTGTGCCAAAGACAGGCAAAACTGATAAGCACAACGGCAAGGGCAAGGACAAGGGAAAGGGCAGCAGCACACTGCGCAACGTGACGCCCCTTTCCTTTCGCATGAACGACGAGTACGAGTTCACCAGTCCGACTTCGAGTTTCGGCTCGAACATGAGCAGCAGCAGCGGCGGCGGTGGAAATAGCCGTCGCTCCGATCCGCCCATTCACGCCCGCATGGAGACCTTTACGCCGCTGCACGGCGTGCCACCGCCCCCGCCGCCGCCCAGCCTCTCCCGTAGTCAGGCCTCCAATCAGCTGGAGGCCTTTTACCTGTCTGCCGGGCCGTCCACTTCTACTTCGCCGGCGGCCGTTTTTCAGTATCCGCCACCGCCTTCTATTACGCCGCCACCTAGCCCACCACCAGTTCCTGAAGTTCCTGAACCGAAAAGGCAGCAGATTGTGGTGGAGGAAACCAAGGTGCAAGCTAAAGCATCGCCTTCTTCTCCAGCACCACCACCACCTCCACCACCTCCTCCTCCTCCACCGCCACCACCACCACCCCCAACCGTTCCAAATGAAACCTTTCTGCACTCCTCTACCACCCCAAAGTCTCCGCAACCGATGAAGTTTCCCTCCTCGCCAAAGTCGGCCACTCTGCCACTCCGCGCCGACTCTCCCGTCAGCTTCAGTGTGACGGCTGAAGTAGAAGGTGGAGACCCTGCAGCTGCAGACACTTCAGCGGAGCCGATCAGCTTCAAGAAGAAGCTGGAGAGTATCTTCTCTAGACCGAAGAGCGTCACCTCGGTGAACAGCCCACAGTCTGCAGAGTTGCCACCATCCTCCAGTACAATGCCCTCTCCCAAGACGCAGCAGCAGCAGCAGCAGGTGATCACCATTCCCATACCGGTTGATCCGAATGACTCCAACGGCAGCAATGGCTCCATCAGCGTGGTCTAGTAGAGGAGGAGTTTAGGAGTTTGCCAGCCAACCGCCAATCAGCACTAGTCAATTACTAAAAAACAAAAAAAAATTAAAACCCCCCTATTTATTTAACAAACACCAACAAAGCTATGCAGTATCCTAAAATAAAACAAAACAAACAAACAAAAAGCTTAAAATGACAGGAGCTTAAAAAGCTGACTTCAGCAAGTTCAGCGAGGCTGAGCGCTGATGCTGGACTTTTTCTTCGGAGCAGCGGTAGTGCCAATGCTGGCGCTCTCCGCCTTGCCACCAACGCCACCACCACCGCCGCCGCCTCCATGGACGACGCCCCAGGCGGCGTGAATCTTGGCGTAGTAGCACTTCTGGCGGCGGGTGTTGATGTAGTTGGAGGCGGCGAGGATGAGGCCGAAGACGACGACCATGGCCAGCTCGACGCACAGCAGGTTGTTCATCGTCCGCGTCGGCTCGAGCTGCAGCCCGGCCAGGTAGAGGGTGTCATCGGGGAGGCGGACGCGGCCGAAGTAGGGGCGGTCGGCGCTGTCGAAGGACGGGTAGTCCTCGTACTGGCTGTCCTTGCTGCGGTGCTCGCCGCTGTGGTCGGGAGGGCACTCACTGACGCTGCTGCTGCTGCTGTTGCTGTTATCTTTGGAGTTGTCGATGCTGTCGTTGCTGGAGTTGCTTGGAACGCTGGTAATGGCAGGGCTGCTGCTGCTGCTGCTCACTTGCTCATCAGCATTTGTCGGTGGAGAGGTTTCGGTGGCGTCAGCAGTGAGAACAAAGGTGCTGGTGCTCACCAGAAAGAGGAATATCATCAGCGACTGGAGGTGGAAGAAAAAGAAGAAGTGCATGGTTGATGATGATAGATCAACTTCGGTTTCGGGGAATTTCGGAGATTTTCACTTGATCGATGACTCGAGTAGAAAGCTGCACTATAGGAAACTGCTATTGCTATTGCTGACTCTGCTAAACTCTGTGGGAAAAAAGAAGAACTTTTGCGGCAAAACGTGTTGGTCAAAATCAAATCCGACCTGTTTGTTGTTGACAGCAGCTGAAAAGAGAGAACAGCTGATTTCGAAATCAGATGTAGGTAGCGCTCTCCTCCGTTGTTTTCTGGTAAATTCTTCCTGAGAGAAGACGAAACCAACGCTGAAAACAACAGCAACAACTCTTCAACGTCTTCTTCTTCTTCTTCTTTCATCATTTCATCATCTGCAATCATGGTGCGAACCCGATCTTCCTCGTTGAGCTCGATCGTATCTCTCTCCTCTTCGGAGAATCGTCGTTCCACTCGACGAGGAGGAGGAAGAAGAGGCGAGTCGACCTCTCCTCTTCGGCAAAGTAGAAAGCGAGGTTTTCCGCCGCCATCATCGTCTTCAGACTCTGAATCGGAATCATTGCCGCCACCACCACCAACACCATCATCATCATCAACAGCATCAACAGCATCAACACCCTCCTCTTCGTCACCCCTGTCATCATCATCACCACCTTCTTTATCACCACCACCACCACCACCATCATCTCCGCCCTGGTGCTGCACCTGCCTGGAGGTGGGCGCCGAGCGGTGCAACCTCCGGCGCGCCTGGTCAGCCTACGCCCGCCCCGGCGAGGAGCACTTCAGCCACTGGCTGCAGTCGAAGCACATGAGCCCGCTGACGCCCGACGATCTCTTTCCCGTCTACCTGCTGATGAGGCTGAAGCGGACGGAGGCGGCCACCGTCCTCGCCGAGATGTTCTTCGGCTGGCCGCCCTCGCCCCGGTGGACCACTGCTGAGAGCGGCCACCTGGAGCCGCTGCTCGCCTTCTGCCGCCACCAGGGCGTTCCCTGGGAGAAGCCATCTCTGACCAGTGATCTGCCCCCCACCATCAGCACCTTCTCCCTGGACCCGGCGGAAGCCTACCGGCAGCTGGTGGTGGAGCACTTCAAGCTGCTGGTCGGCGACTACCTCCTGCGCCACTACTTCTACTACTTCAACGCCCGGCCCCGCCTGGGCGTCCTCGAGCTCGTTCGCCTGCTGAACTCCATGTACGGCGACCTGATGGCGCTGAACGGCCTCCAATCCGCAGAGTCTCAGAAGTTTCAGTTCTACTTTACCGCCGGCTGGCTGGAGGAGTTCACCCGCCGTCACCCCTGCTACCGCCGGCTGGTGGTCTTTCCGCCCCGGTACCAGCCCCGGGCATCTCTCGTAGTCGAAACGGAGCAGACCTCCTGTACAGTTCTCGTTCACGCAAAGAAGCTAGCGCCCGTTGATCCCTCAGTCAGCTCGGACGACATTTGGCAGCACTGCTACATCTCGCAGCTCTTCTACGATCCCTTTGATGATGGAGATGAAGGCTCATCTGAAGACGGCAACAGCAGTGGTCTGTGTGACTGTGGCCAGCTGGACTGCCCCGGCTGCTCTCCCGTCGACTGTCTAAAGTGCGGCGGTCGGAAGTGTGGCGCCTTCATCTGCCGTACAGTGAGCACCTTCTTTGAGGGCGACCTTCTGACACGGCATGTCCCTCAGTTCTATCACTGGCGACGGCAGCAGCAGTGACTTAAAAGTGATGATCATCACCTCAGTTCTCAAATGAGCTCCAAGTGTGTTTGCATCAAATAAACTCTTCTTTATTCATTGTGAAAAAAATCACTACTCATCAATCATCAGGAACTTAAAAAGGTAGGTGCACTTTTTTCTTCTTCTTTCTTTTATAAGATCACTTCATCCACGCCGGCCTCTCGGCGCTCTTCGTCAGCTCAATCCGGTCGATCACCCGGCCGCCCTTGTCCGTCGACGTCTGCTCGATGGCCATCTTCAGCCGCCCGAGAAACTTCAGCCGCGTATAGCCAAAATCGTAGTAGTGCTCTGCGGTCCACTTTTGAAAGCGGAAGAGCGGGTGCAGGGGCGGGTGAAACTCCCGATTGCCGGCGCTGCCGCTGGTGATGTGGACGATGCCCTTTGGGTTGTCATAGGGGCTTTCCTCGTGCTTGGCGCGCATCTCGTGCAGGTACATTGGGTAGTTTCGACTTGGGGTGAAAAAAGGGGGTTAGGTTTTTTGGGTTTAGGGTTTTCAAGTTTTCGAGTTCCACTTACACGTAAAAGTGCTCATGACCGGAGATGGTCAGGTCGACGCCGTGCCGGTAGAAGAGATCCTCCAGGCCGTACTTGAGCGGCGCCCAGCGACTGGTGCCCGGCCAGCGGACGCCCTGGCGAATCTTTGGGCGATCCAGGCTCAGTTGATTGCAGGTGTGGTCGAGGACGTTGAAGCAGTACAGTGGCTTGTGGTAGAGGGCGATGATCCAGGGGCGCTGGGCGCGATTGGCGTTGGCTCGCGCCAGGTCTTGCTCGAGCCACTCGTACTGGCGGGCAATCTGCTCCCACCCATAGCTGGTGTAGTAGTAGTACTCGGTGGAGAGGAGGACGATGTGGGCGGGGCCGATGTCCATCGAGTGGAAGTGGTTGTTGAGGCGGGAGAGGAGCGGGGAGTTGTGGGCCGGCTGGTGGCGGTCGCCGAGCATGCTGAAGCGGGAGTCGTAGTGGCTGAAGTTGTCGTGTCTGGGAAGAGGGGGGTGGTTTTATTTTTAGTTTTCTAAATCTCGAATTTTCCTATCACTTTTACCGTTCATGATTGCCCGGGCAGGTGATGTAGGGCACCCGGGCCGCCACCCGTTCAATGCTGTTCATGAAGTCGTTGCCCTGCCGGCCGCCCCGCTGGTAGAGGTCGTAGGCGAAGTCGCCGACGTGGAAGATGGCGCTGTAGAGGTCCCGGTCGCGGACCTCCTTCGCCAGGTACGGCAGCGACTCGTCCCGTTGGTAGCCGAGGTCGCCGTACAGCGCCAGCGTGGGCATCCAGCTGGGGCTGTCGGAGAGGCTGCGGAAGGTGAACACCGCCGACCAGAGGCTGCCGTTGGAGCCGACGCGGTAGTCTTTCGAAAGGTTGGGGTGGTTTTTAGTTTTTTTTAACCTAAAATATGTTCCTGAATTTTATGATTACTCACAGTACTTGGTCAACGGCGACAGGCCGGTGAGCAGCGCCCGGTACGTGTACAGCGATATCTTCCCGTACAGGCTGACCTCCGCCTTTGAACTCTGGTTCAGGCGTTTCTCCTCCAGGCCGTACAGTACGTAGGCGTCGTCCTTCAGCGGCCATAGGGTCGACCAGGTGACGAGCATCTCGGTTTCGTTGGCTAAGGGGGCAAATGTTAATTGTAAATGTTATTGTTCTTCTTTTTCTTGTTGCTTACTTCCCAACGCCAGGTGCACCTGTTGGTGAGTGCCCACTGCGACGACTGTTTGGAAGCTCTGAATCAGTAGAATAGCTAACGCAAAAACAGCTATTAAAGGCTGCTTTTGGAGTTTAGCTGTGGTCATGGTTGGTTGATTTGAAGCACAACACTTTTACTATTTTTTGCTGGAAAGTGCAGTCAGAAACCACCGCCAGAGCTCACAGCATGCTCACTCATCAAAGTAAAGACTGGTAAAACTAGCAGCCGAAATTGGTGTAGAGTACAGCACTTCATCAGCAGCAATGTCGGTCAACAGGAAACGACCACTGTTGCTGGGGTAATACCCCCAACTAGCAACAGTTCAAAAGTACTCTCCGTTTTGCATTTGTGGGATAAACTTTTGGGTTTACTTGAATTTGATAGTAGTTAAAAAACAGAAACTAGGTCAACGGTATACAGCAAACAGAAAGTGTACAGCAAATCAGTCCAATAAAAAGTGTGTTTAAGTAAGCTGTCCTGGTGCACTATTCATGTAATTGGTATCACAGGATTGGTCATTGTGTGCTTTGCTTTTTTGACATCTCGTCGTCATCGTTTTCGCCACCAGTTACTGCTCACTTCGTTCGCCTCAATGTCCCACTCTGGCCGGTCAACACTCTTGCTGATCTGCTGACTGTCCACCACTGTTCCATTCTGGTCGACGCTCACCTGCTCCACGACAATCGTCAGCCGGTCGAGCACCCTCAAGCGAGTGTACCCGTAGTCGTAGTAGCACTTGGCGACCATCTCCGAGTGTTTCGCCAGCGGATTGATCAGCGGATGCAGTTCACGGTTACCGGCACTGCCTGAGGTGATGTGAATGGGGCCGCCTGGGTCGTTGTAGTGGTTCACTGGGGCTGAGGTGGTGGTGGGGCCTGGGGTGGTAGTGGTAGTAGTAGGAGTTGGGGATAAAGTTGTGGTGGAAGTGGGAGATGAAGTTGTAGTGGTAGGTTCGGTTGTAGTGATGAAGTCGGTGGTGGTAGAGGTAAAGTCGGTTGTTGTGGTTGTTGAATCGGTGGAGGTGATGGTGGTGGTAAAATCGGTGAATGGGTCAAATGTGATTGAAGGGTCTGTGGTTGTTGTAGGGTCAGTGGTGATGGTGATTGAATTGTCAGTTGTTGTTGTTGTTGTTGTTGTTGTGAAGGAAGGTTCAGTTGTGGTGGTGATGTCATCGGGAGCTAAAGTAGTCGTAGTAGTGACCTTCTCCTCCTCCTTCTCCTTGGGCAGCATCACGTCGTGGTCGTAGACGGGCAGAAAGCGGGCGACAAAGTGCTCGTGGCCGTAGACCTGCAGGTCGACGGAGGCGTTGAAGAAGAGCTCCTCCAGGCCGAACTCCAGGCCGCGGCTGTCGTCGCCGTACATGCGAACGCCGGTGCGCAGGCGGGCCCGCTCCAGGGTGATGCGATTGCAGCTGAGGTCCCCTGTTAGCTTGAGGCAGTAGAGGGGGCGGTGGCCGAGGACGATGATCCAGGGCCGTTTTTGGCGGTTTCGGTTTGCCTTCTCCAGGTCAGCCCTCAGCCACTCGTACTGAGCTCTGATCTGCGTCCAGCCGTACTCCGTGTAGTAGTAGAACTCGGTGTTGAAGAGCACTATGTGGTAGGGGCCGATGTCCACTGAGTGGTAGTGGTTGTTGATGCGGGTGGCCAGCGGAGGGTTGGGCGGTTTCGGCTTGGGCGGCGGTGGAGATCGACTGAACCGAGCTGATCTTTGAGGCTCAACCTTTGCCGGTGGAAAATCATTGTGATCGAATCGGTCGCCCAGCATCGAAAAGCGAGCATCGTAGTGGGAGAAGTTCCAGGGCTTTCGCTCGTGATTGCCCGGACAGGTCATGTAGGGCACCCGCGAGGCGACCTTCTCCATCTGGCGCATGAAGGCGTTTCCCTGTTCGCCGTCTCGCTCGTACAGGTCGTAGCCTGAGGAGGGGGAGGGGAAAATCGTTTATTTTTTAGTTTTGGTAGTTTTAATTAGTGTTAATTTTTGCTTACCAATGTCGCCAATGTGAAAGATGACGTCCACCTGGCCGGCGGTGACGTCCGCCTCGAGGTACGGCAGCGAGGCGGCGTTCTGGTAGCCTAGGTCGCCGAAGATGGCGATCTTTGGCCTCCAGGCGGGGTCGTCGCTCAGCGAGCGGAAGCTGAGCACTGAGGACCAGGAGGCGCTGCGGAAGGAGCCCACTTTGTAGTCTGTATTGAATGAAGAAAAAAGGTTTAAAAAAAGATTTTTTGTACAGTACGGTCGTACAGTAGATGGTGAGGGGCTTGAGGTTGGTCAGCAGGGCGCGGTACGTGTAGAGGCCAATCTTGGCGAAGTGGGCCACCTCGGCGGCTGCCCGCCCGATCAGCTGGTGCCGGGAGGTGCCGAACTTGACCAGCGGCTCGCGAACTGCCCACTTTAGACTGTGCCAGGTGATGAGCATCTCAGTGGCGTTGGCTGAAAAAGGAGGAAAAAGGAGAGTTAATCATTTTAAAATGTATTTCATTTCTCAAATCCACTTACCGCCCATTGACAGGTGCACCTGCTCCTGTACAATGTATCCAAACGCCGGGATCGTGGTAATGTGCAGCAGCAGCAGCAGCAGCAACAGCAAAGGCACTCTTTTCAGGTTGACCATCACTTTTACTTTTTCTTTTTCTTGCTCAGAGATGGTAATTCAATTTAGCACTTTAGCAGTTTAGTGTGGGACAATAGCAAACGCAACTTTTATTATTGTGATGGTCAGTGCCAACACACACACGCACAGTTTGCGGTGACAATTGGTGGACAATGGCGGTGGTGCTGGCCACCCACGGCTACCTCCGGAGGACAGTGCAGTGTCACACTGTCGAGATAAGGACGTGACTGTAAAATGAGCAGAAAAAAGTTTTTTTCGTCGGCAAACAGTAGTAGTAGTAGTAGTTGGCTGACACTGATATGGTAGTAGTTTTTATTTTAACTAGCTGATGATAGGAACGGGGAAGCAAAAACAGTGTGTGTGTGATTCTCTTGCTTGCACTTGCTTGCACTCGAGAGAGAGAGAAACTTTTCACTGTGTTTATTTGCGCAGTTTTGTCAATGACATTGAGAGCTGCTGCTGACTACTGTTGCTTCTGCTGCCAGAAGACTACCTCGATCATCAGCATCAGTTAAAAAAATGTTTTGAAGTGAAGAAGTTGTGAGGAAACGACGACTCTGTCACCACTGTCACCAGACGAACTGCGTGATTGAAAGCATTCAGCAGCAGTGTGTGTTCAGAGACAGTGATTCAGAAACAATGACGGCTGATGAATGCTTCATCAGAACAGAGAGAGAGAGAGGCTCACTAATTGCCAAATGGGAGAGAATTAGCAGTAGACATTGTCACCACACGAAAGATGCCAATTACAATTACACACTGCTTGAATGTTTATTTAAGCGGCAGCAGCAGCAGCAGCAGCGGCTCAAATCAATGACGGGGTAGCAACAGCGGCTGATTAATCAGAAAAGAAAAGCGGGGATTTGAGCTCGCTGTGACGCAGCAGCAGCAGCAGTGCAAATATTATGTCACCAGATGCAGAGGTATCAATTAAATTAGTTGAAGGGAATTTGCAGGAATTAAAATTCTTGATGATTTGTGAGCACTAATTAGCCCAAAAAAACTCTCTACAGCAGGCTAAACTTGAAGGCAAAGGCGTACTTCGCCTTCATCCGCGGACTCCACTGCGGAAAGTGGACCACCGTTCCACCCTTAGGGCCCTTCTCCGTGATCACCTTCTTCTCAGCGGAGGAAGCTGAGCCGAGCATGTGAACAGAGGCCACCTCCTCCGGTTTGATGCACCCAAACTCGAGCTTCCCCGAGTCGGGCCAGCTGAGGGCGATGCCGTACACTGTGGTAGTCTTGTTGCCTTCAGTCTTTTGTTCGGTGTACCAGACGCCCTTGGAGACGGTGTCATTCTGACAGCGCGCAAAGGGCGTCGAGTAGTAGATGGCCTCGCCGTTGACCGCCAGCCAGTCGCCTAGCTGGAGGAGGCGCTCCTCAAAGACCGGCACAATGCGGCCGTCTCTGGTCGGGCCCACGTTGACCAGCAGGTTTCCGCCGCAGCTGACCGTGCTGACCAGCTCCTCGAGCAGCCCCTCCACGGTCATGTACTCGGCCAGGGTGGCCTCCCGCCGGAAGCCCCAGCTCGCCGTGTCCAGCGTCATGGCATTTTCCCACTTGTGCGCCTGCAGGACGCCCGGGTTGAAGCGGTCGGGGCCGACGAAGAAACCGCCGTGCTTCTGGCTGGTCCCTTTGCCCCATCGGTCATTGGTCACCACCTTCTCCCGCACCGGGGAGTCATTGTACAGCCAGGCGAGAAAGTCGGTGCTGTTCCAGTAGGCGTCCGGCGCCTCGCCGTCGCCGTCAGACCAGAGGACGTCCGGCTGGTAGGCGCTCACCAGCTCCTCCAGCTCGGGGCGGATCTTCAGCCGGACGAACTGGTCGGTGCTCCAGTTGGCCGCCTTCTCCGCCCTGTACAGCGGGTGGAACCACTCCATCATCGAGTGGTAGGCGCCGAAGCGGAGGCCGGCACTTCGAACCGCCCTCGCCACCTCGCCCACAATGTCCCGCTTCGGGCCGACGTCCATGGCGTTCCAGTTGGCGGAGAAGGCGGACGGCCAGAGGGTGAAGCCCTCGTGGTGCTTGGTGGTCAGCACGACGTACCGGGCGCCGGAGCGCCGGAACAGTTCCGCCCAGGCGGTGGCGTTGAAGAACTCGGCGGTCAGTTGGGGGCCGAAGTCGGCGTAGGTGAAGCCGGGCGGGTAGTTCCGGCGCATGAACTCCACGATGCGCTTCTCCTTCTCTACCAGCCACCAGTACCAGAACCATTCGTCTGTTTTGGAAATTGAAAATAAGTTATCTGAGGTTCTTTGCTATTAAAAGAATTCTGTTCTATAATTACCGACATAGGAGGGCACCGAGAAGACGCCAAAGTGAATGAAGATGCCCACCTTCGCCTGGTCGTACCAGGCAGGCAGTGGCCGGGCGTCGATGGACTTCCAGTTGGGCTCGTAACGTTTTGCTGTTGTTGTTGCTGTTTCTGTTGTTGCTGCTGCTTGATTTGTACCGATGAAAGCAAGCAAAAGGAAAGCGGCTGTTCCGCAGAACAGGAAAGCTCTGTTTCCCATTTGATGAAATGGCTGCATCTTCGAAAACCACCAGAGATGCCAAATCTAGTACTTTGACAAAAGAAAACTGAGTGTCACTCTTCTTATATGTTAGTACTGTTGACCGTATGTGTTGACACTTGCTCATCCAGAGTGAGTTGCTGTGTTTTGTAATCGTATCAGCTTTTTGATAGAGGAGATGCTCGATTTAGGAAGATGAGATAAGATGTGGCAGCTGCTGATTGGGGAAAAATTCCACAAGTGATTGATTTTAAACAGTGCACCGGTGTGCTAACATCCTTTTATATTTTACCAGTTATATAATTTGTTGGTGGTGTGATAATCACTGATCATCATCGATGGATAGCAAGTAAATTTGTTGATGGAAGCAACTGATAAAGATGCCAGGGTGCATGCCTAAACAACAATAACAACTTTGCTGTTGCTGAGGAGCGTAAACTGGATGTCTCTTTGATTTTGTAAAAAGGCTCAAACATTTTTAAAATAGCTGAAATCTCAGGAGATAAGGATGCCTTGAACATTTTTGCTGAACATTTGCCTAGGGAATCCTCATTTCTTAATTTTTGTTTTTTCAAAGTTAAAATGCTATCGATAGCGTCAGAGTATCGAAGAACAATCGAAACAATCAAAATAAAATTGGCATCCTTGATATCAACAAAACATTGAAGCGTCACATTAAATGACGCTAGTTTTGGGCATAGTGATGATCCTCCACGATCTGCAACTTCAGCCATTTTCTCTGATGACCCACTGATCAAGCAACTCTATGACAACTCGAACCACCCTCAGCAGCTACCAACTGAACGCGATTGAGGCGACCTTGAAGCATCTGCCCTGTTTTGGAGTTGCTGAGTTGGAAGGTGGTGGTAGTGGTGTTGAAGACATAGACTTCCATCGGTTCTACTTTCCATTTGCTGCTGTTGCTGCTGGCGATGCTGACCAAGTTTTCCTGCTTCCTTCTGCTGTTCACCTTCATCTTCCTCCTCATCTCCTACCTCTTTGAACTGGTCCTCGAACTATGGCTCAGCCAGCAGAGCAACTCCACCTCCAAGACGGCAACATCAGCGAGCCCCTTCGATTTTGGCGTCGACCAGCTGAAGCTTATTCTAGGCTTTCGTGGCATCTACTACCTCCAGCAGCAGCATCAGCAGCTCTCTGAGAAGAGCCTCAATGTCCAGCAGAGGAAGGAGAAGCTGGCCGAGCTGGTGGCCACCAGTGGGCAGATCAATCACGAGGAGCTGCTTCAGCTGAGGATGGAGAGCTCCACTTCTAAAACTGATGAAAGTCGCCCGTCGCCAACAGCTGCTGCTGGTCGATCAGGTTCGCTGAAGGTGTTTGCCTCTGCGAAACTGATGGAAGAGGAGATTGACGACAGCCACATCTGGCTACTGTACATCAGCCCGAATGAGGATAACGAACAGGAGGTGGTGGTGCTGCCAAACGTCTGGTCAACGCTGGTTCGACAGTTTGGCAAGTTTGACCTTCGATTTGCGCGATTCGACTGCAAAGCCGATCCACTGTACTGCCATCGAAGGGGCTGGCACCGCTCGCCACGGCTGGTGCTCGTCTTTCCGAGGTCCCGCAACGAAGTGGGAAGGCGAATCTACCACTATCCACTTGGCAAGTTGATCGCTATTAATATAATCGTGAAATACTAAATCTCCTTATCATAAACAGATCCGCAAACGCACTCCACCGATGTCATCCTCTGGCTACAGGCGCAGCTCTCCAGTCAGCTCTCCTCCATCGACGACATCGACGCTATGCTTGAACGAGGTGCTCGCCAAGTTACTGAAGATGATAATAACTCCCACAGCAAACATCCTCAACGTGGTAGTGGTGGTCTAGTCAACGTGGTGGCGATCATGGGCGAGCAGTTTCGCCATTCGCCGCCGCTGTCACTCTCCCTGCTGGCGCTTCGATTTCGCGACCGGGTCGCCTTTGGCGTCCACTTTGCCAAGTCAGCTGACTCGCTGGCGAGGCTGCACGCCCAGCTCGGCACTCGGCTCGCCCCGCATCTGCCCATCTACCTGGTGGTGATGCACAGTGGTGGTGGTGGTCAGCTGGTGGTGGTCTACAACGCCGACCAGCCAGGGCCGCTCTCCTACGCCGCCATGGACGCCTACCTGCGCGGCCTGGCGCCGGAGAGCAACGACCTCTGTCTGGTGCTCTTCGCCCTCGCCAACCTCTACCTCGGACTGAACTTCTTCTGGACGCGATGTGTGACCGTCCGGCGACACCTCGCCCTCTGCGCCATCACCGCCGTGGAGGTGAATCTGCTGCTGCTCAGCATTACCGCCGTTTTCTGGCCACTAGTGGGCGGCGGTAGTGGTCTGGCAGCGAACTACCTCCTCCTCTCCTTTGTTCCCGAAAAATGGCCACTGCTAGTTGAGCAGTCCCTTAGTCTGGCGCATAGCTCGCTCTGGTCGTCGGCCTTTGCCTTTCACTTTCGAGCGCAGCTCCTGGCGCCCTACTCAACCGAGCGGTTCTTTGTCGCCTTTATCCTTTCAGGTGTTGTTTTGGGTAAGTGACTGCCTTTTGCGTTAGCCCGTTTTTAACTTTTTTCTTTCATTTATCAATTTTGCAGTAACTTTGAGGCGATGTACCCAGCTGGTTCAGCGCCTCTTTGGCCTCGACAGCTGCAGCTACGACGACGAGCTTATCATCAAGGGCGTCTTCTACTGGGCCTCCGTCATTGGCTGCTTTGTCGGTTTTCTGCTCTTTCGAAAGCACTCTCGGCGAACGACGGCTCGTCGGCGACATCACCACCACCCCCACCACCTCCCTAATGGTGACTTTCACGACCGAACGGAGCAACTTCGAGCTTCAGGGGCTGCTCAGCTAAATAATGGTGATGGCAGGCCACTGGCTTCTAGGACTGAAGAGTGGCCAAACTCTGACGAGGAGGACGAGGATGAGGATGAGCTTGAATTTGAGGAGGAGCACATTGACCTGGACAGCGACCTGGACCGCCTCCTCCTGGAGAGCATGTTCTCCGGCATGGCGGGCAACCTGTGGCTGCAGCCGGAGCTCATCTCCACCGACTACATTCACCAGCTGCCCGTCTGGTCGCAGGTGGTGGCAGAGGACCGAGAGGAAGAGGATGAACAACTTTCCCACACTGCTGTTGAAGAGTCAGCTTCATCATCATCATCATCCTCATCTTCGACCGACGTTTCCGACACTGAGGAGTCCTCACGGCGAGACAGTTTGACAGAGCCACCGCCTCATAAACAAAAACTGGCAGCAGTTTCATCAAGCTCCAAGGCAGTGCTTACAAGACAACCACAACAACACACCTCTTCAACTGATGCTGAACAGATGACGAGCTGCTGTGCGAAAAAGTCGCCTCTAAACACTAAAGAGGCTCCGCAGTCGAGCTGCTGCGAAAAGTTGGCTGACTGTGGTAGCAGTGGCAGCAGCAAGGAGTCGCAAAAGACTGGCCAGCAAATTAGCTCTCAGCTGAGGTATGTTCACCTCTTTGTCAACTGTGACCGTCAGACTAAACATTTCCTTCCTCCCTTCCATCAGAGCTAAGCTAGAGGAGAGGAAGCTTCGGAAGATTATTCGAATTCGGAGGAAGCGGGGTAAAAGAAGTTCTGCTGCAGTTGTTTCTGCTGCTTCTACTCCTGCAATTTCAACTGAAGTTCAGCAGCAGCCGGAAAAGACGACAGCCGACTTTGGCCAGCTGTCTCGTCCCGAGTGGATGCTCGACTTCAACGACTGCACCATCTGCCTGGAGGCGTACCGGGGCGCCCAGGCGATCATCGGCCTCGCCTGTGGCCACAACTACCACCGGGACTGTTTGACGCAGTGGCTGGTACGGGGCAACCACTGCTGTCCCATCTGCCGGTGGCCCTCCTACCGGCTGAAGCACCCAAGGCAGCAGCAGCAGCAGCAGGCGGCGTCATGGCGTCGGTGCTGTTAGCAGCAGTGGCCACTACTACTACTACTACCGTGTGATACCAGTTGTTCTTGTTGTGTTGTGTTGTTCAATTCTACTCTAATTTATTATATTCGGACAGTATAAAGGCTAAAGGGGAGTGCATTTTTTTTTGCTGCAAAGGATTTCAACATTCAAAAAGTTGCTGATGATGGTGATGATAACTTTGTTGACGAAATAAAGGGCATTCTTTCGTACTAAAAGAGGCGCTCTCAGTTTTCAACTGATGAGTGGCACTCGGTGAGTGGTGGTGGTGGTGGTGGCGTGCTGGTGGTGAGTGCTGAAGGCGCTCTCTCTCTCTCTCTCTTTCAGCTGTACAGTGAGCAGTGTCAGTCCACTGGCAGACACCGACCAGAGCACACGTCGTCGTCTGATCGCTGTCTGCCAGTGAACTGGCTCTGCTCTGGAAACATCGGCCAGACATTGGCCCGCTTCAAGACTGCTCTCCTTGGCTATGGCTTCCACCTCGCCAGCGCCCGTCTCCTCGATCATCATCATCATCTCTTCTCCTCATCATCATCTCTGGCCATCCTCGGCGACTTCTTCAGATAAGTATTTTTGTTGTTGTGTTTCAGTTCTCGATTCTTTGTGTAACCTTTTTGTTTTTTTGCAGATTTCTCTGGCGCTCTAAAACAGTGCCCATCATCACCGCCATCAACTGCCTACCGACAAGAGGACGACTGCCTGGCGGAGCGACGGACTTTGAGGATGGCTTAGAAGATGGACGACAGCAAGCAAGTCGAGGATGGCATCACCGAAGCAACATCATCATCATCATCATCATCATTATCATCTGCCTGCCTGGCGGAGCAGCGGACTTCGAGGATGGTCCCGTGGATGGACGACAACGAGCAAGTCGAGGAAGGCATCGCCGCCGAAGCATCATCGTCATCATCATCATCACCCGACACTGGACCGACCACTACCTTCATTTGATTGCATTGATCATGGCCATCACCACCACTGCGACCTACGATCCTCGAGGTAAGTCTCCCGTGTGTATGCGTTTATCTTTCCCTAAATGGCAGTGATTGCTCAATGCGCGCCCTCACTCAGTGTAAGCAAGACATTGGCATGGGAAGCAGTTCCAATGAATCAGCAGTCTCTCTGTCCCTCCTTCTTCGCACACTTTAGCTGATAGCTGAAGGCAGCAGTCTTGGCCTTAGCTTATCAACCAACAGCTGCGGCGGCGGCGGCAGCAGCAGCAGCTCTTTCTAGCACACACTAGTAACAGCATTGGTACAGTCAGGTGCAACTCTGTCTAACCAAGCGACCTATCACTGGCTGGTGAGTGTGTGGAAGTGTGTGCAAGTGGCAGTTGTCAGCATGGGCGGTGGCAACGCTGTCAGTGCGCCGTAGTCGTCGTCGCCGCGGCCGCCGCTCTCATTGTCAGTTGTCTCCCAGCAGCCAGCCTGTCAAGCCCGAAATCGAGCATGGCCATCATCTTCATCCCTCATTTCTGACTTTTAACATCTCACATTTCTCCTTCTCCTCTCTACCTCTCCAGTGCAAGCCCACTTCATCGATCCGTTTGAGGACAGCGAAGAGAGCCTACACTCCTTTCAGGGGAACGAGGCGGGCCAGGACCTGGACTACGAACCGGGCCTCGAGTTTGACGACACCGAACTGGCGAAGGCGGCCATTGGGCCGGCACCTGGCGAAGGCTGCCGGCACACCTCTCTCCAACACCACCGCTCACCAACTTCAAAACTCCTCTAATCACTCTAGTCATCACCTCAACGGTTGTATCTCACACGTTTGCCTTTCTAGCGCATCTTCACCTGGAGCGGATCCACATTCCGCTGTCGGTTTTTGAGTGAGTCTGATTTTAGTGTTTTGTTGTCAACTGATCTAATGTTTTGGTATTTTACACAGGCACGACAAGAAGCAACTTTGACCGAAGCTGACCTCCTGGTTCATCTCTTCTAATGTCGGCAACTTTTGCGGATCATCTGCCAACTCTCAGGGCACTCTGAGTCGCGGTCTGCGTCGTTTAACCCGAGCACTCAGCAGTTTCGAGTGTCGCTTGACTTGTAAGTACTTGGTTTGGCCAAGTTGATTCGGGATTCTAACTGCTTGAATTATTTTCTAGTCTGGTGAAGCAAAACTCGGGCGATCCGATTCCGCCTATTGTTTGGCAGTGTGGGGACTACCTGCAAGTATTGGACTGCTGTCTGGACACGGAGGACATCTTTCGGCGGTCAGCTGTGGTTCGCCTGGTGAAGGACGTTCAGTCGAAGGCCAACTAGGGGATGAAGGTGGACTTTGCAGGAGGAGACGGAGGGTGCTTATGCCATGTGACCTGTTCGATGAGGTGATCAACTTTCAGCAGGTGTCGGGAGGTCTTTCTGCTGCGCAACGACAGGAGAAGACTAATGTTGCGAGGACGCTGGTTACTGGACGTCTGCCGGAGGCCAACTACACACTGCTGAAGTATATTGTGACTTTTCTGGTACGCGTTATGGACCACTCGGAATTTAACAAGATGAGTGCGTCTAATTTGGCTATTTTATTTGCACCAAACCTGCTGTGGTCAAGAAGAGGCAACGAACAACAGGTTTGCAGTTCACTGGACGCTATTACGGCGATCAATCATTTTACCGAGTACATTCTTCGCAACTATGATCAGATTTTTGACCGTTAATTACTGTTTATTTAAGTTATTGTTTGATCTGTTTTACCTTTATTGCGTTGTAATTGGATTATCGGTAGTAGATGCATGCAAATTTTTTAAATCAGCGAGGTGAAAATATTTAAAGATGGAAAGAGTTTCAACAAGGCGAGCGAAGCGAGCCTTGTTGAAACTCTTTCCATTTCTTTAAATCGTTTTTCATTTCTCGCTGATTTAAAAAATTTGCTGGATTCTTAATGCGCGGGCGCGAAGCGCCCGCGCGGCCGGCGCGCAGCGCCGGCGAGGTTGCTGTTGGAGGGGGTGTCTTCCTTGAAATCGCCGGAGGCGATTTCAAGTGACGGCCGCGAAGCGGCCGTCATACTTTACTTCCTCAAAAATGTCAACCGCCGCGCAGCGGCGGTTGACATTTTTGAGGCACTTTTAGACTTTTTTGGTCGGGCGCGAAGCGCCCGACCGAGATTTTTAATGCGCGGCGCGAAGCGCCGCGCCAGATTCTTAAAAACACAATTAAAGAACAACAATAATATAAAAAGAAAGAATTTTTATTAAAGAATAGGAGGAGGGGAGGGGGGAGGGGCGCCGCGCGGAGCGCGGCGTAATCCGCGAGCGAAGCGAGCGGCAAATTTTTTCAGTAATTTAGTACCTTTTTTCGCCACTAGATGGCGCCACTGTCGCCAAAAACAAAAAGGGAGGGGCTATACAAAGGATATATACAAAAAAAACGAAAAAAAAATTTAAAAGCTTTTTCTTAGTCCCCCAGAGCCTCTTTTTCTCTTTAAGTCCCCAGGACCCTTCCTAGGAACAAAAAAAGAAAAAGAGGCCCCTTATGGGGGACCAAGGGGGGCAAAAAGAGAAGCCCCGGTTTTTTTCTGAAGGGACCGGGAACCTCAGCCCCGAAGGGCGTTGGCTTATATATTACCGTGGGTGGCCGGCCCACAAAGTCGAGAGAGGGGGGGGGAGAAAAAGAAAAAAAGAATTAGTAAAATTTAAACAAAATATAAAAAAACTTACCTAAAAAAGTTAAAGTCCTCCACGAGGACTGACAGCCGGACAGGCTGAGTGAGAATGCGCGAGAGGGAGAGATGAGGATGAGGACCAGGAGGAGGACCAGGAGGAGGACCAGGAGGAGGACCAGGAGGAGAAGGAGGACCAGGAGGAGAAGGAGGACCAGGAGGAGGACCAGGAGGAGGACCAGGAGGAGGACCAGGAGGAGGACCAGGAGGAGAAGGAGGACCAGGAGGAG
>JAALOO010000329.1_pt1 | contig 43534 bp, 49 predicted proteins | sample 7257641 | NCBI WGS metagenome assembly JAALOO01 (sample SAMN14085613, study PRJNA598686) | mite metagenome | biome: ENVO:01001000; feature: ENVO:01001002; material: ENVO:01001226; isolation source: single female mite from University of Michigan culture on fish food culture... ...
TCTCTCTCTCTCTCTCTCTCTCTCTCTCTCTCTCTCTCTCTCTCTCTCTATCAGCTCTTGTCAATACACAGCAGCAGCAGAACTGCAGCACTGCCGGTGAAAGGTCGTTTGTCATCAATGGCGATAGTGGTGGAAGGTAGGCAGTACAGACACTGACTACTACGATATTGCCACTATCCACTACCGTCGATTAATAACAATTTGCGACATCATCCTCAGTTCTCTTTCCGACATCCACACACACACACAGAAGAAGAAGACACAGTCTCTCAGCTACCTCCCTACCTTTTCCCCTCAATTTTTCTATCTATTCTCTCTGCAGAGACAATTTGTCCACCACCGTCGAAGCAATTGAAACTGACGACAGAAAGAGAGGATGTCTGCTGTTGCTGCTGCCAAAAGCGGCGAAAAAGAAAGAAGAAGAAGCCACTGAGAAGCAGAAGAAGTGATTATATTCTGCTGTAGTAGACTGTGGAGACAAATATGGACTACAACAACTACAGCAGAAGGTAATAGTCACTGGCAGCTAAAGTAATAGAGACAATACGAACTAGCAAGAGGGAATATAATGACATCAAGGCCGAGTGCTGCTGGTGCTCATTTCATCCTAGCTACCGGTTCGCACAGTCGGCATTAATATTATTATTACACAGAGGGAGAGAATATGATGAGATTGTTGTACTCGAGCATGAGAAGTTAGAGAGAGAGAGAGAGAGGGAAAAGGCCATTAGAGAGGAACTGCAGCAGCAGCACTAGAGTGAGTGCACACCTATGAACCTGTCTTCAGAGGTAGAGACAAAAACAGATTTGCCTTCCATGAGCACACACACACACACACTTTGGTGACACTGCCGCCAAGCAGAGCTCAGAGGCAAAAGGGTACATCAAAGTGAGTGAGGGCAGAGGGCAAAACGACAGTGAGCACTCCGAGACAACACAACGAGCACTGACTGACTGCGAGCTTCATTAGCCAAGGCAACCCCTCAGTCTCAAACGACGGCAACGTCCTCTTCGTAGTCGTCGTTGTCGTCAGCCGACGCTAATGAAGCCCACAACTGCTGCTGCAAACCAAGAGCACTATTCGAAATTGCAGGGTGGTAGAGGACAAACACAGGCAGACTGAAAGTCAAGTGACTGAATGTGGGTGCTCCAACATCACTTTTTGCCCCACCCGCACACGATGCTGCTGGTGATGCTGCTGCGACAGAAATCTCAATTTGTTTAGCAGCACATCCAAAGAGAGAGGAAATTGATTACATTAAATCGAATCTGTGTGTAGGGAGAGTTTGATCATCGATTGGGGCCGATTGAGACGAGGAAAAAGAAGAAAACGAGGATGAGGATGACGATCAGCAGCAGCAGCAGTGACTGACTGACTGACGAGTGAGTCAGTCAGTGTTCAATTGATCGAATTAGGGAGTCACAGCGTCAGCCGTTGCCGAGCGCAAGACTTTCACAGTTAGAGTTAGAGTCAAGTAGGCAAAAGAGAGAGAGAGCTCGGGAGACACTGAAGTTCAGTTACTATCAGTGCAGCTCATTTTTTCAATCTGAGGCAGCAAACAAAAAAGGTCGTGCAGTTTTAGAACGGGCAGCAGCAGCAGCCCAGTTCAAACAATCACCAGCATCGTGATACTCGGCACTCGGTGACCACAGTGGCACAAGACACTAGTGTGCAACCGGATGAGAAAAGGGCAACAAGGGACAAGGTAATGGGAGGAGGTGGTGGTGGTGGTGGTGGTGGGGATAATGGAAAGACTGCTACCGACTAATAGCGGTGTGTGATTGCAATCGTGACTGACTGAGGCAGTAGGAGACCTTCTAAGAAACACTACAGCAGCTTCTAGCTTACGATGAAAGTGATCAGTGTCTCACTGACTGACTGACTCTGTATGTCTGCCTGTGTGTGTGTGTGATCGCTGCACTCTGACCCATCAAGACTGACTGAAGAGAATAGAACAGCAGCAGCTTTAATTGAGATCGATGTTCAACTTCAGCTCCAGCTCGTTAGTTGGTCACAGTGTGAGCATCAGCATCAGTAGCAGCAGCAGCAGCAGCTAACTTAAACTTTCCGACTTTGATTAAGGCTCAGTCGTCAGAGTGAGTGAGAGAGAGAGCTACTGACTAACTGACTGACGTGCTGAATAACAACAAACAAACTCGGGAAGGAGAAAGAGAAAGAGAGTGAGGGTCCTTTCCCGAGTTCAATTAAAGAATAGAGGAAAGAGAGGGAGAACAGTGGCTAATCTAATCAGCAGAAAGCGGAAAGAAGCAAGCAAGTCGATTGAACTTCAGCCCGCATCATTTCGCCGGTACCAAGAGCTAGAGCTTTTCTAAAAAGCAAAGAAGAAGAAAAGAATAGAAAGGAACAGCACTTCTGCTGGTAGGGAAAGAGGCTCAAAATTAGTAAACGGCTCCATTAGCTGCTGCTGCTAGAGCCAGTGTGTGTGTGTGTTTGCAGGACACAGCATCTGCTGCAGCAGCAGCAGCAGTAAATCCCTCGGTGAAAGTGCCATTTTTTAATAAGCGCAGCAGACAAACGAGCGCCTGCCGCCGCCGCTGCCGCCGTCATCGCTGGCATCAATGGCAGCTGAGATTGTTCAGTCACTGCTTCGGCCGTGTCAAGCTAACGAGCACCGACCGTTGGCACACACAAAAGAAGCATGTGTGTACACACACTACAACACACACACACACACACCATGTGGCTCAAGTGGTTACTCAAATTAAAAGTGCTCCAGCAAAGAGAGAGAGAGAGAGTGAGTAGCCGTTATCCGCGCCAAAAGGCGCCAGTTTATGCGAGGTACAGAGAAATCGAATCGAGCGAGAGAGAGGGAAAGTGTAATGACACTGCTCAGACTGAAAACCGAGACTAAAAGTGTGGTGCCTGTCTACACAGCCCAGCAAGCTGCTCTCTCACTCACTCAGCTATTCGTAATTGGCAATCGATCGCAATCAGAGCCGAAGAGAAAGCCAAACACCACACACTTTCGCCTCTTTCTAATTACAATGCTCGGCGATCGGGGTGAAAAGGAGAGGGAGAGACAGTGACACCACCACCACCACACCACAAAATGAAAGGAAAGGAGATCAGAGATAGATCAGAGAAGGAGACCGAGACTGCTTTGGAGTGCACTTTTTCTTTTTCCACACTAATTTTGCCCGGTGGCGAGCGAGAAAAGAAAAAATTTGGAAACATTGTGTCAGAACGCTAATTCGCGGTCGGGTGCCATCACCGCCGACAAATGTCCGTGCGTCTGTCTGCGGCTACTGCTGACACATACACTCACTACTACAACTAACAATCAGTCGGAAAGTACCTTCTGCCAGAAAATGCCTGTCTCTGTTTTCTAATGACAGTGTCGGTCACTGCTGCTGCTGCTGCTGCTGCTGCTACCGCTTCTTCAGTCATGTAATTGTGGCCTAGAACTTCAGCCTCAGCCTCAGCATCAGCAATAACAATAGAGCCATTTGCTGAGGAGAAAGAGAAGTACGAAACTAGCACCACTACTGCTTTCAATTACGGCAGCCAGCGAGACATCTGACCCTACTACTGTGTCTACTCTCTCTCCCTCAAACACAATGGACCCTGTTTTTCTCCAGCAGCAGCAGCAGCTCATCACTCTCATCATTATCAGCGTCATCGGCAGACACCGAAGAAGAGGAAGAATAACAAGAGCGGCAAGAAGAATACAACACAAAGAAGCAGCATCAGCATCAGCCCGCATGACGTTAACAAGCACTCGCGCACTTCCAACAACAACAACAGCAAAAGCAAAATAGAAACAAAACAGCCTCTCTGCTACAAACTATCTCTCGCAGCAGCCAATTTAAAAGAATTGAGTAAAAGTTGAGAACAAAACCTAGCACACACAGTAAAAAGTACTAAGGGTCTAGGGGCCTCAACAACAACAACAACTAAACACAAAACAACTCAAAGAAAGAAAAGCTTCACTTACCCGTAGAGAAGTGCGGCGCCGGCAATGGCGCCACAGCAGTGGCCCACCAGGTACCACACCGCCCTCAGCGGACTGATCTTCCGCGTGACGGCCAGGGCCACCGTCAGGGCCGGGTTGACCTGTCCTCCGCTGATGTGGCCAAAGCACTGGACCAGGGTGGCCATGGCCAGGCCGCTGGTGAGGGCGATCACCAGCCAGTTGGGCGCCGGGCCGAAGATGTAGGCGGAGCCGTTCCAGGTGAGGTGGGTGGCGCAGAGGAGAAAGACGTAGAGGAAGGAGGCGAGGCACTCGGCCATCGTCGAGCGCCATAGTTCGAGACTGCGAAGTTCGGAGGTGAAGGAGGAGGAGGAGGAGGAGGAAGAGGAGGTGAGTCTGTGATTTGGGTGGTGATGGTGGTGATGAGGATTCGGGTGATTCTGTTTCCGCTGTCGGTAGAGTGCTCGCTGACGGGCCGCATCCACCCGACAGAGCAGATGCAGGAGAATGGACTCGGTGGAGGTGGCAGAGCCGTTTGGACTCATCTTGCTCATTCTTGGGTTGGTGTTTTGGAGATCACAGTAAGTAATAGTTCTAAAGGGGGGGGGGAATAAAAAACAGAAAGTTAGTGCTAAAGTTCACAGTAGCAGTAATAATAATAAAGGATCGGGGCAGCAGCTCTTTCTGCTAATGCGACGACGACATTCAATCAACAGCAGCAGCAGCAGCAAAAGCAGAAGCAGTAAAAAGCATAAAAACATAAAATCAGCTCGCCTCACTCTGTGTGCGGGATGCTAATAAAGATGAGTGAAACGATAATGGGCACTATTCACAATAGCCAGTGGTGGTGGTGGTGGTGAAAGTGGTCTCAAGGAGTGGTCCCAAAGCTTCCAATGAGAAGGAGGAAAAGGAAAGCAGAAAGGAAACCCAAATCAGATGGGCATTGACTGGTGTGCACGACACCACCACCACCGCACAGCACCACATCATCCGGAATCAGTGGACCATCATCATGGAATCCCCGAGAATGCGGCTCGAGAATGGAACGAAAATGGAATGAATGGCAATGCTGGTGGCGGTGGTGGTGGTCTCGCAGCACCACTGACTCCAATCGAGATAAGCAGCAACAGCAGCCACCACTACCACCAAAACATCAGACACATTTTCGCTGAGCAGATAAACAAGAAGAACGGCAGATTGTGGCAGAGAAGGAAGGGAAAAGAAGGGAAAAAAGAAGGGCACTGCTAAGGATAATCGAGACTAGGCTGCAACAGCAGAAAAGAACAGATAATGGACCAGAGGCAGCCTAGCCCCACTAGCATCACCACCATAATCGGCCTAATGTGACGCCATTAGAGGCGACAATTGCCAATAAAGAAGAGTGAGGGTGGTGAGGGAGAGGAGACCCGATGGACGGGCACGCAGATTCAACCAGCACAAAAAAGAAGGAAGAAGGAAGAAGGAAAAAAGAGAATAGAAAATAGTCATCAGAATCAAGACCTAAAAAAGAGAGAGTGAAAGTGAAAGATTTTTTTTTCTCTGAAGCAAACACACAATTTTTTTTCAGACAGCTGACCAGAAACGGTTCTGTGCTCAGTGAGATATCAGTCTGTCTGTCTGGCAGTGTTTGCTGGTCTGTCTGTTTGAAGCACACACACAGACACATCTTTATCAAGCAGCACAGCTGTCTGAATGATAAATCTAGGAGGGCCCAGCAAGATCGAGTAGTGTGGTGCTGGAGTGCTGCTGCAATTGCAAGGGCCAATGGACACAGCGGCAGCAGCAGAATGAGTAGAGTAGAGCAGTGGCACGCAAAAAGAGCAAGAGTTGCAGCCGCGGCATTGTCTTCCTCCTTCTCTCTCTCGAATGGATTCAAATTTTAATTCAAACTGACATTCCTAATAAATCACCGCTAGCTAGGATTGTGCAGGCATGAAAAAAGTTCACGAGCAGAGGAAAAACGCAACCATGAGAGAGCAAAGAGCAGAGACACACAAATTCTCTGTCTCTTTCTTCTCTTTTCCATTTCTTTGCCTTCACTGCGAATGAGCCGCATCCTCATCACCATCATCATCATCAACGGCAGCAGCAGCAGCATAACAGAACAGTAAAAGAAGAAGGCGTCTTCCGATACGACTGCTGCTGCAAATAAATCAATGGCCTCCTCTCAATTTCAATGGTCGCATAGATCAAGTGGTGGCGGTGGTGGTGGCCACTTTACCACCACCAATTTAGGCGGATACGAAGAGTTTAGTTTGAGGAAGGCACAGGGAGAGAGAGAGAGAGAGAGCAGATGGCTGATGCAAATCAACTCTGACGAGGGAAAGGGAAAGGCTGAGGAGTTGGCAACACTTACTCAGTCAGTCACTCAGTCAGTCTCTGTCTCGTGATCGAATCGGGGAAACGGACTTACAAACTAACAAAACAAAACCAAATAAAACACACACACACACCAAACACTGCAAACAAGCTCTCTTTCCGTTTGAAGTTTAGTTACTAGCCAAAGAGCTGAAAGACCAGACAGTCAGCTAGCTGCTCTCCAAGGCTGTAGCAGCGACCATAAAGTCTGACACTAATGGTGCAGACACCCAGACTCTACTACTTTTTTTCCGTAGCTGCTGTACAGCAGGCAAAACTTTTTAGCAGTGCAATATGTTTCAAACTATGTGTCTGACTGACTGTGTCTGTTTCAGTTTGTTTGCAGACCAGCAGCACCACTTCACCAGCAGGAAAAAGCAGAGGCAATGACAAAAAAAAAATAACCAAAGTTTGTGCAGAAGGCAGGCAAAAAAGAAGAAGGAAAGGGAAATTTGCATGTCGCACCGTCTGCACCGACACAGCACAGTTGCAGCCAAAGAAGCTCAATTCATTTGGTGTCGCCCAGGCTGGCTTTACACACATCTGAACACATCAACACACACAGACACTGAAGCAAAAGCTTCTAAGCTTTCTCATTCGTGGCAGGAGGCAGCTGCAGTGCTGGTGCTAAAGCCGACAAATCAGCGACAGCAGCAGCCAACACGAAATGAGAAAAAGAAAGAAGGAAGTCTGCTCATCATCTTTAGCATCAGCACTAGCACTAGCTCTACTTTGCGCCTTACCATCTCTCCTCTGCTGCTGCACAATTATCATAATATGCCAATAATCCCGCCGCATGTTCGTACACAAACACAGGGAAAAGCGCACACACACATGGCGTCCGGGATGCTTAGGCACCGAGGAGGTCGGAAAAAAATGAAGAACATTTTGGTGCAAACGAAAAAAAGATGGTCACGAGAATGAAAAAAGAAAAAAGATGGCAAAAAATGACTCCCTCGAACGTCATCATTAGCAGCAGCAGCAGCAGCACTCAAATCATAATCCAAAATGAGAAATGATTCGGCGAAAACAGAAAGCATCAGAAGCAACTGAAATCAGCATCTCAGCAGCTGTCGCCGATTCCGCTGATGTCTTTGCTTTGAATGTAATGCTGCATAATATTCATTCATTTGTTCAACACACAGACAGACAGGGAGACAGACAGAGACTGACTGACCCAAAAAGAGAAGCAGACAGGCAAAGACTAAAACAAAGACAAAGACAAAGGAACAGAGCTGCCTGGTCACTGACCAGAGAGTGGTAGAGTAGAGTGGTGATCATTAGCATTAGGCGGAGAGTGGCAGAAGAAGAAGAAGATAACATCAGCGTTCCGTGCCTTTCAGTCAGTACGGCACACACACACAATGGCCTCCTCTCATTGAGTGCTCTACAACGCTTGGTTCACTCATTTGGCTACAGCAGCAGCAGCAGCTAATTCGATTACTCTCCTGGGCAGCAGCAACAGCACTGCTGTCTTTTGTGGCTTAATTAAAAGTTCAGGACAGAGCAGAACTGAGAGAGGTGACAGGCGTGCAAAGTGTCACCACTAGAACGTCTAGTTAGCGCAGAGGGCAGCAAACTAGGCAAATCACAAGCACAAGCCAGCGAACGAGCTATCGGCCACTCGAATCTTGGTGGAGCACCACCGTCTGCTGCTAAAACAGCACTCAAGGAAATGCAAACAGAACGAGAACGAGCGAGAGAGAGAGAGAGAGAGGGCGATCGTTTAATTACCAAGCGTGATGGTGATTGCTGATGCTGACTGCGGAGAGTAGTGCTAAGGCTGATGTTGATATCTGATGATGGATTGCCGGTGGTGAATATGCCGTGGTGGTGGTAGTGGTGGTATCGAGGTGACGGTAAGGTAACCTCAGTGCCTTCGAAACGAGCAAAAACGTTGAGGAATGCAAGTTTAGCTGCTGCTGCTGCTGCAAGTGGAGCCCTACCAATGACAAATGTGGGCTGAAAGTTGAATTTTCTTGTGAATGTGTGCACAGTGTCGGTGGTGGTGGTGACAGTGTGTGCTCACTGACTAAGTGCTCCCCTTACCGGCGGAAAATGCCCCCAAAACTGCTGCTGCCAATGTCAATAGAGAGGCTAATTAGCAGACAGGTAAGAGCAGAAGAAGAAGAAAGAGGACAGGGGACACGTGCTTCTGGGCATTTACTACTTATGCCCAAGCTGAGCACAGATGGGAAACAGTTTGAGTCGAGTCGAGCTGAAGTGAACTGAACTAAACTGAATAAACGGTGGTGGTAAACGAAGGGCACAAATTGAATTGTCGCAGTCGAGAGAAGACGGTGAAAGAAGATAGGAGAAAAAGAAAGGAGAGCTCCGGCCTAGCCGCAGAAAATGTCTTTGGCAGAGAAAGAGAGATAAACAGAGAGCGAGAAACAAACTCCCAGTTGATTGCCCACAGCACACTGCTACCGGGCTGCTGCTGCTGCTACGTGCCCATTCATTCACTTAGTCAACTGGGCCAGTACAATAGAGCACACAATAAAGCAGAAGAAAAAGAAAAAGGAAAATACAAATACACACAGACAATCACGTTAAATCACACACACACACAAACCGAGGGGCCTGAGCAAATAACTGTGAGGACAAAGAAGAAAATAGGGGCTGGTGGTTGGCTGTGGTCTGTGGCTGAGGTCCAAAGGTTCGATTAACTCAGTTGACTAACTGGAGGTGCTATTGTCAGTGAGTGTTGCGCAGAAGGTCGTGGGGAAATGTTGATGGTCTGTTGGTATGTGTGCTGCGGTAGAAGAAGGAGAAGGTAAGCAAAGGAGATCGTGATGGAGAAAACTGACGAAAGTTTATCTGCTCAGTAGAGGACACGATCTGCTCTGGAGCACGGTCGGCAGTCGACTGAAGTCTGCGTCTGCTGCTAAAGTCTTCTCTCATCTTTCCTTCTGCTCCTCACGTTCTCTCTATCTTTCTCTCTTCTTTGGCGACCAAGCAGACGACGGCAGCACCGAAAGCATAGGCAAAGCAGCCACTGCAGCAGCAGCAGCAGTCAGAGTACTCGGCGGCGACTGCCATTTGGCCATTTGCCTTCAGTTTCAGAGTAGAGAGAAGCTAAGTAAAGTAGAGCTAAAGTAGAGCTAAAGTTGTAGTGTTCGACTTGTCTGCCTCTGTCTGCTTCTGCTTGTCTCAGCGTGTTTGCACCGATATTCACAATACGATTCTGAGGTGGTCTGATTGTGCCTCTGTCTGCTTTCCAAGTCTGTGACTGCTTGTTTGTATTTGCCAAATGGCTGCTGCTGCTGCTGTTAGAGAATGAAGACAAGAAACTCTCTTTTTAGTGCACTAAAGCAATCTCTCCCTCTTTCTCAGTTCTCAGTGCATGAGCAGGCAGAAGGCAAACAGAGATATTCAAATCAAGCAGAGGCAAAGTGCAAGCAAAAAAGAAAGAAAAGTTTGAGCACTTACCTGCCATTATACACTTTCTTGTCTGTCCTGTCCCTGTCCAGTCAAGTCAAATTACTCGATGAAGTAGTAGTTGCACAGTTGCTAACTTGAACTCTTTGCATCGCCATTGGCAAATCCCTCTTCAAGTTCACTTGTGCAGCATTAGTGGTAGTGTGCATCATCGTCAAAAGAGGTGGCCACCGTCTTCAAACTTTCAGGCGGCTAGAATGAAAAAAGGAAAAGAAGAAAGTTAGCAATGATTGGCGTCAGGTTCTGTGAGTGAGAGAGAGGTAAGGTGAGGTGCGGTAGCTAAAGAAGCAGCAGCAGCAGCAGCAGAAGAAGCAGGTACATCAAACCGCAGAAGTAGTCGGTGACTGCTTTCTTCTGACACTGCCGAAACTGGTTGCAACACCACATCGGCTGCATCAGCTAAGCCCTCAACTGGCTTTCCTTACTCCTCAGTGCAGACAATGGCCAACACTATCCTCGCACTATTCTGCAAAGTCCACTATTCCTACTGCTTCCACTCTGCACAGGTAAGGTTTGATGCACTTCACATGATCCCTCTCCCTCCGTCTTCTTCTTCTTCTCTCACTCTCACACTTTCTCACCAGCATCGGTGCAACTTCGGCAGCAGTAGTAGTAAGAAAACATTGACTAGAGAGTGAGTGAGTGAGTGAGTTGACGGACAGAGCCTGCTGCTGCTGCTGATGGCAAAGTCGCCGATGCCGACGACGACGACGACGATGATGGCAGATGATCGCGCGCGCCCAGCGAAAGAAGGTGCAATACAACAACAGCAGTAGAGAAAAGACCATTGCAAACATTAGCATTCTCTTGTGATTTTGCTGACAGCAGTGGTCAACTCAACTCAAACTCAACACTTTTCAAGTTCAAGTGCGCAGTGAACCCGATGACCACCTCCACCACTGCCAAAATCCTCTTCAGCGAGTGCCATCACCACCACCACCAAGAGCCGAAGAAGAATGCCCAACCTCTTCTCCTCCAGCAAAAAAGATCACCACCACCACCGCCACCAGCATCGTCGGTATTCGGCGCCGATCCTCGACGAGCATGAGAGCGAGGCTCCATTGTACAGTGGCAGCAATGGCAGCAGCAGCAGCCAACGACCCTACCACCAACGAAATGTGAGTATTAATTTCAGCAACAGCAGCACAATCGACAATATCAGTGTCTTCATTCACCTGAAACGGAGCGAGAGGCATTCGCCTGAGTTGTGTTTGCCGGGCAGAATTAATCAGGCAGACAATGGTGCAGCAGCAGCAGCAGCAGTGGCACCTTGCCAATTAGTGGGCACACTGACCACACACTGCAGCTGATTCATAAAACAACAATTCTTGGCTACCCTTCAAATCTCAAAGAAGCAGAAAGGAGAGAATCTCTGCGCACTGACGAGAGATCAAGTCAAGCAAATCCACAAGAAAGATCAGTAGCGAGAAGGAAGAAAAAGACTAATTAAAAGACGGAAGCACACTTCCGCAATTGGAGGAAGCAATTGGACTGAATTAGCCACCACCAAAACCACCAAAGGAAAGGACCCAAAGACAATGAGCAAACTGGCTGTTGACATCAAGCAAGTGTTGGCACCAAACTCAGCTCAATGGCCTCGAGCAGTTGAGAAGAAGAAATCAATAATGGCAATGGCAATGGCAGTGCCTACCCACAGACTCATTGCACACACCGTCACCACACCATTCATTCGACAGTTGATCATCGAGGCATCAGGTTGCACTCTTCAACACCATCACCACCACCAGCACATTATCATCACCATCACCATCACATTATCATCAAGCGGTGGACACACATCAACACCGAAAAGTGTTTAGCCAGTCAACGACGTAGCAGTAGTAGTCAGTAGCCAGCAGCCGTCGTCGTCGTCATCAACGAAAAGACATCAACGAAATGGCGTTGATTGATGATCGTAAGGTGATGTGTGTGTGTGAGTTGTGCACTGTCGAAGTGTCTTTACTGACTTCGAACGATGGTAGTGTAGTGTAGTCACTGGTAGAGGCACAATGTACAAATGCACACCAAGGGCACCCTCATAAGCAGCATCGGCAGCATCTCATCACATCATCTGCAAACAAACGAAAGTGCACAGAAAAGCAGCAAAAAGGAAATCCTTTGCAGTGTGTGTGTGCGTGTGCGAGTGTGTGCCGCACTGGTCAATGGCAATCACCGTTGGTGCACTGTCTTCTGTGCAGTGGGTCAATGCTACAGCAGCAGCAGCAGCAGCTAAATCCGCTGAACAAAGACATCATGTTTCTCTCTTTCTCTTCTGTTGATGATGCTGCAGTGCCGGTGACTTACCTGCGCAACTGCAACTACAGCTGAGAAAGCGAATAATAATGGAAACAGGAGAGGACGACTACCGCACACAAAATAAAAAATAACAATGTCATTTCCCCTATCTATTCCCCACCACCAAAACAGAATGGCCGCCTCGACCTGTCCTTCACCAAGTGCAACTTTCCCGAGGACTACCTGCCCTATGTTCCGGGTGTTGGAGGAAGCGGAAACAAAAGCTCCAAAACTTCAAACAACAACAACTGCGACCTGCTCAACTACCGCACCACCACTTCCGGCTACGACAACTTGGCCTTTGGAGCGCCAATGGTGGGCAGTGGTGGTGATCATCATTCCGATCTCAAACACCATCACCACCATCAGCAACAGCCGATGCCCAACAGCACCAGCATCTCCCCCTTCACCTACAACAGCCTCGAGCGAGGCCGTCGACCTGGTGGGGTCGTCCACAACGGCGGCGGAAGTTCCTCCTCCTCGACCCTTCAGCAGCTATCACCCCCGCTCTTCGCCAGCAACAGTCTCATCAGTGCGTACCACCAACAGGAACACATTCACCTCCCCTACAACTCCTCCTCCCATCACCACCGCTCCACCCTCACCCTTCCCCCCTCCCTGCCCAACTCCTCCTCCTCGACGAGCAGCAGCTCCTGCCTGACGGCGCTGGGCAACCCCTCATCCCCGGTTCATCATCCCCTTCACCCCAACAGCAGTAATCACCACCACCACCGCCTCAAGTTCGAGAGTCAAAGCGGAGGAGGTCGTCGTGTGCTGAAGTCCTGTGGCTGCTGTCTGCTCGCCCTCTTTGCCCTCTTCCTCCTCGTGGCCCTCTCCCTGGTGGTCGGCTTCTCGCTGTACCTCGCCGTGGCCACCAACTTCCTCTCAACGACCTCCTCCTCCTCCTCCTCTTCATCCTTAATATCATCAACTTCCAATCGATCTCCGCTGATCTACTCCGTCGGTGGCAGCTTCAAGGTTCTAAGCGGCGACGTGTTCACGCTTCGCCTGCTCAATCAGAGCTCGCCGGAGTACGTGCGAAAGGCGAAGCGCTACGAGGGAATGGTAAGTGCTTTCCAATAGAATGGGAAAAAAGGAAAGAAAGGGAAAAAGTATCTTCCACTCGATAATTGGACAGGTGCGAACAACGAAAAACACAACACGAAAGTCAGTCATGAGCGAGGGGAGAAACAAAAGAAGTCAGACAAAGAAAGAAAGAAAATTGACACTGAATATCAAATGAGCACCTCTTTTCCCTTTTTCTCCCCATTCTCCACAAATCTAGCTCGGCCACCTCCTCGAAAAGAGCCTCCTGGGCGAGTCGCTGCTCCACGCCGAGGTGGTCTCTTTTCGCAAGGACCCAACCAGCAGCAATGGGCTGCTCATCTTCTTCCGCCTGTACGCCCTCAAACCTCGCCTAGACGGGCTGCTGGGCCTGCACACCAAGGCGGTCATCGGGCTGGGCACCATCGAGTCGGTGCCCATCGAGGAGGCGGTGGTTCGGGAACGGGTGCGGGAGACGGTCCGAGGGGCGTTCCGCAGCGGCCGCCCCTACCTGCGACGGGTGCACGGCGAGCTGGCGGTCGACTATGAGAGCGTCAAGGTGGCGCACCTCGAGACGATCACCGAGGCGGCCTACACTGCGCGGGTTGGCCAGCTGAAGAGAGGGGATGATGATGGCGGAGGTGGTGAGGAGATCGATAGTTCAAATGACCAACACAAGGAAAATCGAGCAGTGCTGGCATCCTCTTCATCCTCAACAACCTCATCATCTCCCTCCCCATCAGCAGCCAACACCTTCAATGTCAACTCAAACAGTCATAAACCGAGCAGCGGAGCTGGTCATAAGTGGGCCACCACTTTCGTCACCGTCTATCCAGTGGATGATCATCAGACTGGAGCTGGCAATGGCAACGGCAGCGGCAGCAGTCGATTGCCCTCTTCATCGACAAGTGCGACTTTTGCAACTTTGTCGACCACTACTATCTCCACCACGACTGAAAGTAGTTCACCAAAGCAAAGGTTACCGGTGAAAGTGAGCAGTGTTAGTAGTACAACGACGACGACAACGACCACCACCACTACAACTAAAGCTCCAAAGATAACAAAGGCCACTGTGAAAAGTACGACCAGTACAACGACGACAACAACAACAACAACAACTAGAAAACCAAGTACAACTTCAACCACCACCACCACAACAACCTCAACAACAACTAAAAAACCCCCCACAACTTCCTCCTCCCCAGTCGTCACCCTCAAAATTCCCTTAACTGAATTTCAGCTGGAAGCATCAGGAACCACTTTTCGTCCTTCAATTCCCCCGAACCATTCCCCTTCAGCACCAGCAAATGAATTTCTGCTCGACGATGAATTCCTCCTCTACTCCTCAACGGTAGATGGAGACGGCGGCAGCGGCAGCGACGGCTCGGCGCTCAATTCCTCCGGCGCCTCAAAGCGAATCGCCAAAAAGTTGCTGCTGCAGCTCAACAATAAGCTGCTCAACAAAGTCGAGGAAAAGGAAGAAAAGGATGAAAAAGAGAAAGACGAAGCAGTGGACCTTGACCTTCTAGACATGAGTCCAGAGCAGGATGAACTCCCAACCACCAAAGAACCGTCTGTGATCAGCAGCAGCAGCAGCAGCACTGGCAGCAACATTTCCCTTGAGGAAGATCTCATAAACTACATCAACGCCGTTACTACCACTACCCAACTTCCAGGTACTGTGAAATGCACAATTTTCAACCCCAAACTAACCCCAGTTCACAGACCCAGTGACAACAGAATCCTCAACCCCAACCTCAACCCAAACTCCCTGTCCGAACCAGACCGACTTTAGGTGCACCCACTCGGGCGAGTGCATCCCCAAATGGGGGCACTGTGACGGAAAACGGGTCCACTGCTCTGACGGCAGCGACGAGGCCAACTGCCGCTGCGCCGACTACCTACGCGCCGACGCCGCCTCCAGGCACAAGCTCTGCGATGGAGTTCTCGGTACGAACTTGGTACTCAAATTATAAAACTTGACAATCACTTTTCCCCTACTTTCTTTCTTTCTTTCTTTGTGCTCCGATTCCGATTTCAATTCCGGCTCATTCGGCTAACTCAAAATTAGACTGCAAAGATCAGAGTGACGAGCACGACGAGGCGTGCGGCGGCGGCGAGTGCCCGCCGGGCAGCAGCTTCCTCTGCCGCGGCCACCAGAGCGCCTGCATCGAGGTGAAGAACAAGCGGAAAAGAACAATTCCCCAAAAACTGCTCGAATTTCAATTTACAACCTAATTCTTTCCCCCCCCCCCCTTCCCCCATCTAGATGAGCAAAGTGTGCAACGGCGAGGTTGACTGCCTTCACGGGGACGACGAGTCGGGCTGTATAGCGCTGGTGGATCCGAGCACGCTGGCGAGGAGGGCAATTCGCTCAAAAAGTGAAGGTCAAGGTTCAATTAATTCTGACCATGACATTGGCGAGCACTTCAACGCCGAGGGCATCCTCTTCATCCGCCACCACGGCCGCTGGGGCCCGCTGTGCTTCGACAGCTTCGAACATCAGGATCAAGAGCACAACTCAGGGCACCCGCAGTCATCGAATGAGATCAATCAAAAGGACCACTCGACCACTAAAAATGCACTGCAAGTGTCTGACATGGGCGAGGCAGTGTGCAAGGCCAACTACTACCACCAGCTGTCGTCCATCGACGTGGTGCCCCTGCCCGCCCGCTTCAGCCAGCACCTCCTCTACCACTCCATCAGCGCCAACCTCAGCACCGAGCTGCGGCCCTCCCTATCAATGTAAGTTGAGAATTCACTGCAAAACTAACCTAACCCCAAAAAATAACCTCTTCAGCTGGAGCACCCTCTTCGAACAGGAGACGGCCTGCGCCCACCGCCAGGTGGCCACCATCACCTGTCGGGAGTTTGAGTGCGGCATTCGCCCGGTCAGTAGCAAACTGCGGCGACGCATCATCGGCGGCCACGCCTCCACCTTCGGCGCCTGGCCCTGGCAGGTGGCCCTCTACCGAGAGGGCGACTTTCAGTGCGGCGCGGTGGTCATTGCCGAGCAGTGGCTGCTCAGTGCGGCGCACTGCTTCTACAACTCGTAAGCATCCCCGAATCCCCGACTAAAACCCCCCAAACTAAAACCCCTAAATTCCCACCCTAGGTCCCCCACGGCCTACTGGAGCGCCCGAGCGGGCGTCCTCCGGCGAGGCTCCCTCAGCCGAAGCTACCACGAGCAGGTGCGCAAGGTGGAGCGCATTCTCCTGCACCCCCGGTACCTCGACCGCGGCTTCATCAACGACATTGCCCTGCTGCGCCTCGACCGGCCCCTGCGCTTCAGCCGCTACATCCGCCCCATCTGCCTGCCCTCATCACCGGAAGCGGCGGACGAGGACGTGAACGCCTTCACCGGCCAGCTCACCACCACCATTGGCTGGGGAAAGCTGTACGAGCACGGCAGGGTCTTTCGTAAGTTATCAAATGCTCAAACAAATGAAACTAATCTCTGGATTGAATCAATTGCCCAGCGGACACCCTTCACGAGGTGCAGCTGCCGCTGATCAGCAGCGAGCAGTGCCGCCGGATGACGCTCTTCCTGCCGCTGTACAAGATAACGAAGGACATGTTCTGCGCCGGCTTCGAGCGAGGAGGGCGCGACGCCTGTCTGGTCAGTAGTGGAGGGGTGGTCAAATGCACAAGAACCAAATTTAAAAACGTAACAAATTTTTCTCCCTAAAAACTCTAGGGCGACAGCGGCGGACCGATCATGGTGCAGAAAAATGACGGTAAGTGCATTTAGGGGAAAACGACACTCGCATGCATAGTAATTAATTTTCATTACCTCTGCCGTCTATTTGCAGGTAAATGGCTTCTGCTGGGCATCACCAGCAACGGCGACGGCTGCGGCCGGGCCAACCGTCCCGGCGTCTACACCCGCGTCGGCAGCCGCAACATTCTCGGCTGGATTCACAACACCACTGGTGAGTGTCACTCAGTTTAAATAAAAAAAACTACCAACCGGTGATGCTAACCAGTTACATCGGATCTATTTATAGCCTCATATCAAAGCAGCCACTACGAATCATCGGAAGTGGTCGGAAGAAGCTATGCCCCAAGTGCCTGCGCCGGCCACCGCTGTCCTCTGGGTCGGTGTCTGAAGCCCTCGCAGCGCTGCGACCAGGTCCTCGACTGCCCAGAGGATAGCTCCGATGAACGGGACTGTGATTATCATCACAACCGACAACACTGGACAGTAGTCAACAGTAATAGCTCAATGGGTGGTGGTGGTGGCAGTGAAAGTGCCCCCAAACTGCAGACACTTACGTAGCACTAGCGGCAGCATCTGTTGAACAGACTGCTGCTAGTGGCAACGGTAATGGTAATGGCACTCACTCACTCACTCACAGCTCACTCACCAAGCTCACCACTTGCACACCGAAATAGACATCTTTTCAATGTGAACTTGCTGCTGCTGCTGCACTCAAATGCGGCTATTATTAGCACGAAGGAACTGAATCTGAAAGGGAGAATAAAGAATCGGGGCAGCAGAGGGCTGCTACTTCTGCTCAGCATTCGCTGTACAACCAACCAGCACACACTGAGCAATTGTCATTGTCACCAGTAGCGCTGGTGCACCATTAAGTAAAGAACACGAGGAAAGAAGAGGAGAAACGAGAGTCAGTCTCGAGGTGATGAGTACAGAATAAAGAGTAAAGAGTGAGTGAGAGAATTCCGACCGACCGACCGACTGACTGCGAAGAGTGTACGTGCGCCAAGAGCTCAGCGAATCGTAGCTCACACGGATCGTCTACACACAAGTCTGCCTGAGCAGTGTGATGAGCAGTGCAAATTTATGAAAACGGGAGACAGACAGACGCATATCCTCAGCTGCAGCATTAGCCTGACAAGAATTTGCTCCCTATTTCATCAAATTAATTCAGAGAAGAGGAAAGGATGAGAGGGGAAAATAGATTGGCGCGTGTGGCATGGCTGAAGCTGATGCGGCGGCGGCAGTAAAAGAATAGAATGGCGCCGAGAACATGAGAAAGCGAGAATGCGGACAGAAAAAAGAAGTGGGGGGAGGAAAGGCAAAGCCGTGAAAGTGAGAGCGGCACAGAATAGAGTGCGAGAATCGCCACCTAATGTAGTGGAGCAAGCAGTGGCTGTGCTGTGTGCACTGCCTTCACAAGCTGTGTGCTAGTGCTTTCTGGCTGCTGCTGTGACCGCCAAAGGTGATCTCTTTCCATCCCTCTCTCCTCTTTCCTTTCCTTTCCTTCTTCTCATCACGCCATGTGTAACATCATCACCATCACCACCACCTCCTACCTCCTTCGACCCTAGGATTCGACTATTCGATTGACTGTGAGTGTGCCCTACATTGCCACTGTGAGTGCCCATTTTCCCCATCAGTGTCCTTATTCGCCCTCTATTGCGCTGTGCTGTGCAAGTGATTTCAGTGCAGTGCACGGCTGAAACCGGGTCAGCGGGAAATCAGCGCCCAGAGGCATCAGGTGCCATCTGCAAGCCTACCACCCTATCCTATTGTTGATAACACTCCTCATTATTATTGCTAACCCCTATGTTGTGTTCCCTTTAATTCTACTTCTCAAGGACTGGCACTCTCGGCTGCCTCTGCTGCCGGTGAGTGTGCGAGTGTGTGCCCCGGTATTGTCCCTTGTGATACAGTGAAAGAAGGCTAGAGATCATCTCATCCTCATCATCATCCATTCACCCCACCACCACCACCATGAAACTATTCCGCTTCCTACTTCTCTGCACATTTGCCATCTACCTGCTGGCACTGCTGCAGTTACCCTCAGGTAGGAGAGTGGTGAATCGAATTTTTAAAAATAATCAAAATTATTTCCTTTGACGCAGAGGGCGTCTCGGCGCTAGAGGCCAAGGGAAAGCAGCCGTCAGGCGTGGGCAAGGTAAAGTGCAAAGAGGAGGTGGACAAGGCCCTGCGTCAGTACTTTGATAAAGGTAATACTGGAGCTAAAGAAAACAGAAATGAATTTAACAAAATCATCATCTTTAGACGATGACAAAGATGATGATGGTGACGACGATGACGATGACGACAACTCCAACGACGCCAACACCAAAGAGGATGATGATGACGATGACGATGATGAAGAGGGTGGCAAGAACGACAGCAACGACGATGATGATGATGATGACGACGATGAGAGCGATGAGAAGAAGAATGTGAAAAAGAGCGCTGCTTCGGATGATGACGACGACGACAGCAAAGAATCCGGCGGAAAAGACGACGACGATGACGATGATGATGATAGCGACGAAAAATCCGCCGAAAAGTCAAAGGACAACAACGATGATGATGATGACGACGACGACGATTCAAAGGAGGTCGCCGGAAATGCCGCCAAAGTTCGGGCGAAAAAGGACACCGCACCACCGGCAAAAGATGACGACGACGATGATGACGACGACGATGACGATGACAGCGATGAAAGCGAAGAAGTCCCAGCAAAAAGCAGCAGCACTCCACTGAAGGGCGCCAGTGCTGCACCTGCCGGCAACAAAAAGGCAAGTTCCAAACATTCAAACAACAGTTAACCCAAAATATTCCCAAAACAAACAGGTCGAATCCGCCAGCAACAAAAAGGAATCAGCAGCAGCAGCAGCCAAGGAGAGCAGCAAGCCATCCTCAAAGCCCAGCAAAAGTGCCCCCAAATCATCACCACCAAAAGCAGCAACTCCCAAGAAGGTAGAAGAAGAAGATGATGACGATGACGACGACGAGGAAGTGAGCGAGGAGGAGCTAGCGAAGCAGCAGCACCAGCAAAAGCGCTCCCGAGCGCACATCGACGACGTGCTCAAGGTCTACGAGATTGGCTCACAGGATGTAAGCTAAAATTCTAAGCTTTCAAAGTACCCAACCTCTAACCCAAAGAACCACAGGACAACCAGGAGCAGAACCTCATTCTCTCCATCTTCCGCGACGTGAAGAAAATCTACGAGCAGACGGTGAAGCCGCTGGAGACGATCTACAAGTACCGGCAGATCACCACTCGGCTCATCACGTAACAAAAAAAAAATGAAAATCCAACTGGTTTTGCTCAAATAACAATATTTCCCCCCTATCTCTAGCGACGCCGAAATCTTCTCCAAGCCGATGGTGCTCTTCCTGGGCGGCAAGTCCACCGGCAAGTCGTCGCTGGTCAACTACCTGCTCGGCATTGACGAGACGCCGTGGGAGATCAAAGTCGGTACGGGTAGAGAGAGAGAGAGAGAGAGAGAGAGAGGAGCAAATCAGTCCGGGAAGCACATCATTGTTCTCACTAACGAATCATTTTGTGTGCTTAGGCGCCGCCTCAAGTGGCAAGTTCACCATTCTCTCGTACGGCGACAACTACACCCGGCTCAGTGCAACCGAACTGAGCGCCGACTACACCTTCAGCAGTCTGCAGCGCTTCGGCGAGCAGTTCATCAACGAGTACATCGATGCCCACCGACTGCCCATCAACATTCTCCAGAAGGTACGGTAGTGGTGGTGGAGAGACTGTATAGAACAGCAGAATTGTACAGCAGAACTGTACAGCTACCTCTAATTACCACTCTCTCCCTTTCAATAGATGACAATCGTGGACAGCCCCGGCCTGATCGACCTGCTGCCGACGAAGGCGGCCAACAAGCAGACCATCGACAATGACGTCTACCAGTGGTTTATTGACCGCTCCGATGTGATTTACATCGTCATCGACGTCAGCCAGCTCCACCTCAGCTCCAGCCTGCGGGTGCTGCTCGACCAGCTCAAAGGTAACAGTAGTAAAGCTAGCTACTGAATTGAAAACATTCCCTAATCACTATACTACCGAACGAAACAAAACTAGGCCGCGAGGTGCGCTTCGTGATCAGCAAGTCGGACATTGCCTCTCAGTCGCAGATCATCTCGATGATCGGCCAGCTGCTGTGGGTCCTCTCGCCGATCATGTCCGCGGAGCAGCCGCCCATGGTGTACGCGCTGACGAGTGAGTAGTGGTGGACAAAAGAAAGCGGAGAGCAGTGGTGGTGGTGGTAATTACCACTAATTGGACCAATCACTCATTCTCCATTCTTTTCCTCTCTCTTTCTACTCCACACTAGCACTGCCCGCCGACTCGCACTTTGACGAGTTCCTGGACAGCCAGGAGACGGGCTGGCTGCGCGACCTGAGCTACGAGCTGTCCGGCATCAGTCGCATCGAGTCGCACATTGCCGAGGTGCGCCGTCACGCGGTTCGCGTGCGCAACCACGCCAAGCTAGTGGACTGCTACCTGGCCACCTTCTACCGCAACAAGGGCCTCTTCACCTTCGGCGCCAGCAGCCGCCAGCTGGCGGTGGACATCAGCGAGAACCCCCACCAATATCGGATCTACTCGGGCGCCATCATCGGCCAGCTGCAGAATGTCTCTCGCTACGACCTGCCCGACCCGGGCGTCTACCGGGACTTTTTCAGGTAAGAGAAAAAGCTGAGAATTTCAAAAAGTAACAACTAATTTTAAAACTCTAATTGCAGAACAAACCCGCTGATCGACTTCAAGCCGCTCTCCAGCACCTGCTCCTACTTCCGCGGCTGTCCCATCGACAAGCTCGACGTGGCCATCGCCTACGACCTGCCCGAGCTAGTGGGCAAGTACAAGAAGCTGACGAAGGCGAAGCTGGACAGCAACTGAAGGGACAAGGGAGAGAAAAGAAAAATACCACCGCCACTACTTGATTCCATCTCACCACACACACACACAATCTACACAATACAAAAATACACACAGACAGCAGACAGTTCAGCCTACAGTACCTAATTCAGACGCCACCACCATCAGAGGAAACCACCACCAGATCTAGTGATCCATTTAGTCGGCGACGAGCACACCGCCGGCAGAAAATGGCAGTCGATAATTAGCCGCAGCAGATGACCAACCAACACAGCAGCAGCAACAGCCACAGAAGAGGAGACAATGAGACAATCTAAACTGAAACAAAGGCAGTGAGAGTGAGAGGGGACACCGACAGCAGCAGCAGCACTAATTAGTGGCACACACACTCTCTTCTGTTCTGTTTCGCTATCAAGTGTACCTCGCTCTATATATACTCTGACTAGTCGACACTAGCTAATTCACTCGGAAGTGACAGATTGCCTACACTTTCTCTACTCTTCTCCTTCTCTCTCTACCGTTCCCTATCACTCTCTCTACCTATCTCTTTCCTTTCCTACCCGTCCGTTCTAGTCCATTAGCAGTCGAGATGACCACTGAGCAATAAAAGCCGCAGCAGCAGCAGCCGCAAGAGCAGCAGTCACAGCACTAACTCGGACACTCATTCACTTTACTCACGATTCAATCTAATAGAGGCTCTCTCTGCTGACTAGATTGACTCTTTTTTTTTGTTTCAGCAGATCGTCGCTATTAATCGTCGCTGGCAATTGGACTGGGTGTGCGTCGTCTCCTCAATTTTCTACTTCTCTCTTTTTCTTGTCTCGGTGAATAAATCAATTGCCGAATGGCGAAAAAAGAATGAGTGGAAACTGGGCTAGAAGATCTCTTCCTCAAACACTGACAGACACGAGAAAAGGTCGCGTTGCAGTTGGATCCATATGAGTAGCTTTTTTATAAATGAGTATTATTCCGTGTGTATTCAGTGAGTGAGGTTGTGTGTGTGTGTGTGTTCAATTCAGAGCCGTCTGTTTGAGTTTGAGTTAGTGGCGGTGGTGTGTGTGTGTACGTAGTGTCGACGCAATCGTTTGGAGCCCATCAAAAGGGAGAGAGCAGTAATCGCTTTTCAATTTATGGAACTGCCAATTCGGCGGTAGCAGTGGTGGTGGTGGGGGAAACTGCTGCCGTACAGTACGAGCGCTGGCGGTGGTGGATTTAGAAGATGATGATCGGTTGCCGAGGAAGAAGATCAAGGCTGCTGGGTACGCGTTGCACCGATTGCAAATTAAGAAAGCAAGAGGAAAGAGGAAAGGAAAGGAAAATGGCGACGGAGGCGGTGGTGAAGGGGTGCCAATGTTAATTAGCTGTCGTCGATGGCGTTGAGCGCAAAGTGGCACCTTCAACGCCGAGGGCCACCACTGACTGTCTGCCTAGCCAGTAGCACACAGCGAAGCAGTTCACGGCGCAGTTTCAATTAGTGCGCCCATCAGCCTGTGACTGCTTCTGCTTCTACTGAACTGTTCTCCCCCTCCTTCCCCTCACAGCCTTGTCGTCGTCGTGGTCGTGGTGGTCGTCAGCGTTGACGTCGGCAGCGTAACACGGCAATCGATCCAATGGAAACCAAAATGGAAAATGAAGTGAACAGCAGCAGCAGTGGAATAGGCAGCGGTAGTTTTAAAAGAACGACAGGAGAGCGCGCGGGGCACGAAAACAGTGCAGAGCAGCCCTCCTTCTTCCCAACACTACCTGTCGCCCTTGAGCGCCCGAATGACCAGGACCAGCGTGGCGAGCAGCACCAGAACGGTGATCAGCTTGGCGGCGTTGTTCAGGTTAAACTCAAAGCAGTCGCAGTTCTCAATGGCCTCGGTGAACTTCTTGAAGGAGTCCTCCTTCTCCACCTCGGGGTTGAGAATGCGCCGCAGGTCGCTTATGCGCTGCGTCGTCGTGGCGGTGTAGTAGGAGGGCTGGAGGCTGCCGTTGGAGGCGACCACCGAGGCGGAAGGGCCAATGGCCGAGAGTGAGGGATTGCGAGTGAGGTTAGCTGCCGAGGAGGTGGATGGCCTAGCGGTGGTGGTGGTAATGAGTGACAGTGGTGAGGGGGTGGGGGTGGTGGTGGAAGTGGCGGAGGGGTGATTCGGATTGGGTGGCACTTGGAGACGATTGACGGACAACGGTTGTTGCTGGAGGTGCTGAGAAGGCGTTTGCGAAGTGGAGGCTGCAGCGGCCGCTGCCGATGCAATGGCGTAGGCCCTTCCCACGGCCGAAGTGGAAGTGTCAGCCGCAGCAGCAGCGGAAACGGTTGAAACTGAAGGGACAGCAGCAGCTGAAGAGGACATTGCCGCCGCCGCCTCCGAAGACGGCGAAGAGGTATCACACTCCAAGTCGAAGTAGTAGAAGTGGTGGTTGCAGCAAACAATGGGGCAAGGAAAGTGGAAAAAAGAAAGAAAAGAAAGATGCGAAAATGCACCAAATGAGGATGCAGCAAACGAATATTAATGGAAACAACAGTGGAGAAGATGTCAAGTGCGATGATGATGGAGGTGGTGGTGCTCGAGAGGCCCATGCAGTTATCAACTATGACTAGACTAGACAGCAGTGACGGAACAATCAACGGAACAATCCTCCTCATCATCATCGCCAGCTAAGTCTAATAATATTCAAATAACGAGGAAGGGAAAAGGCCAAGAACGTCCAAGTGGAAAGACTAGGACGAGAGGGAAAACCAGGCAAACCAATAAAGGAGACACACTACTGCTAGAAAAGCTATCGAGAAGAAAGAGAAGAGCAGGCCGCCGAATAATAACCGCTGCTGCTCTCCTCGGATGATTAATAATGTCAAATGTCAAGTCTAATCAAGCGAAAAGTGTGGTGGTGGTGTGTGTGTGTGTTTGGGCAAAAGCGAAGTGCGACTACTTAGTCACCACCGAGCAAATGAGCGCACAGGCGATAGATAGATCACCACCGCCACCAACGACCCGATAGAGTTCCTCTTTGGCGCTGGTGGTGGTGATTGTGCCCGGCCAAAGTCCGGCTAAATCACTTCCTCTATTAGCGGTGACGGCGGCGGCGACGAGTTGGGTGAGGCTCACTTTGGAATAGACAGACAGAGAGCAGACAAAACGAACAGGCAAATCGGAGAAGACCAAGGAGAATGTGCTGGCCGAGAAGTATTGTCACCGTCGTCGCCGCTGCTGCTGCTAACTCTATTCTCCGGGATTGCTAGTGATCAACTCGGCAACTGGAACTGCCATTACAAGTTTCGATCTTCCTACTTTTTCCCTGTTCACCTACCTACTTCTGGTGGCTACGACGACTGATTGGCCGATAATAAGGCCATTTTTGGCACTAGACACTGCGGCGACGACCACGGCGGCAGACACAGTGGTGGTGGTGCGCAAAAAGCAAAGTGCTGCAAAATGTTTTTAAGAGCAGAAAAGGCTGCTGCTGCTGCTGTTCTGTGGCGACAGCAGCAGCAGCAGTAGTAGCAAAATGCAAAAGGAGAAAGCGGAAAAGGGTGCAAATGCTAATGAGAATGCAAACAGAGACATGCATGCAAAAAAGCTCTAAACTGAGAGTTCAATTGAAAGTACTACAAAGTGCGCGCAGTGCACTAGTCACGAAAGCAAACACAAACACACACACACACACGCTCTCAAGCAAAACTAAACAAAATTCGAACGAAAAGGAAAAAAGAGTGGGCACTTACAGAATTCTCCTTTCTCTGCTGTGGCAGTTCGGGCTGAGACGGACTCCCTGCAAACTGGACGAGGGAGGCTGCAGATTTGGCACTGGCATGGCTCGAGGCGCTGCTGGGGGACACTTGAAGGATCGGCAGAGGCGGCGGCGGATGATTAGAAGAAGTTGAAGACGAGTTTGCTGGATTGCCGCCATTATGCTGCTGCTGTTGCACTGCAGCCGAGGGAACGGAGCCATTGCCGATCGTTATGAACGCCTCCGCCGTGGTGGCCTTCTTGAGAATGCCACTTTTGGGCTGGGAGAGTGGAACTGATGGGCCACCACCTTCCTCTCCGGTTGTTGTTGCTTGAGAGCTGTTGTGCACTTTGCCGTTCTTGAGGATGCTTCGCAGTGGAAAGCGCCGAAAGAGGTTGGCTCTGGGCTGGGGGTTGCTATTATGATGACTGTGATTGTAGGCGACATTCTGACTGCCCATTGCGTGCAAATTATTGGAGGTTAGCACCTGAGAGGTGACAGTGGTGGCTTCAGCGCCGTCAATCGACACGAGCGCACTGTCGCTGCCGTTGTTGCTCGGCGTCGAAGTCGCCGCTCGGCCCGTGGAGACGGCCGCGTAGTTGCCATTGGAGGCGTAGTACAGCGAATGTGAGTTCTGCTGAGAGTGACTATTATTATTGGGGTAAGGGTGGCCGTAGGGGTTCTGCTGGTGGTGCTGCTGCTGATAGGGATGATCACTGTTGACCATGATCTGGGTCTGCTCAGCATGCGGTGCTGCTGCTGCTGCTGGACAGCAAGTGGACTGCTTCTGAAAAGTTCTGTCTGCTGATGACAACGACTGCTGCTGCTGCTGCCACTGCTCGACTGGACAGTGTCCACCATGTTCTCAGGAGCACTAGGCGGTGGTGGTGGTGGTGGTAATGGCGGTGTTTTTGCACGTAAGGTGGTTGTTGGTTGGTCGGTGTGTTGTTCAGACGGCGGCACGAACAAAAGATGATGAGGTAGACAAAAGGGCATGCAGGCGGCAGGAAGAGGGAGAAGGAGGAGAAGAATAAGAAAAGAAAAACGTTAGAAAAGTGAATGCTTTTAGCGGTAATTTGCGGCGGGTGAACTTGAAAGGAACTGGAACGCAAAGTAAGCGGAATAAAAGAATATTCTCCTTTCTTAATAAGTGAACGCTTATGCCCAGCGGGCACAGGTTGCACGGAGCGCGCTCTTCCTCATCATCATCCAGAGACAAACGATTCGAAAAGAGCAGCAAGAGCAGCAGCAGCTAACCAGAAGTGAGGAGCACCACTTGCGGACGCGTTGGTGTGTGTGTGTGTGGAATCACTGATGACTGAGTCTGTGTCTGAAGTGAAAGTGAAAGTGAATTGGCGTGCGTTGGCGACAGACTCGAAGAGAGTAGAAAGAGAAAGAAAATTGGCAGAAGACGTCGAAGAGAGCCACTTTACTACCGGCCAAGAAGAAGAAGAGCTTTCCGTGCAAACTGCTGCACTAGTGGTCGTGGTCGCGGGCTTGTTCGTGGTACTCTCCGATTGACTGACTGACTAACTCCTACTACTGGCCAGCGGTTGTCATGTGCTGAAGCCGAAGCGACTGAAAGACCAGCGAAGAGAGAAAGAGAGAGAACTGGCAGGTAGGTAGGCGCAGTGTATCGACCATGACGCCGCCGATCGCACACACACACACACACACAGAGGAATACCTGCCAGAACCGGCGGTAACACAAACACACACTCACGAATGAGTGTGTGTGTGTGGTCTTTTCGGGTCTGTTCTGGCACTGGCAAGCAAGCTGCACCGCATGGACGCTGCAATTAGCGGCGGTTAGACGGACTGACGGGCAGGGAAGCAAGCAGGTAGGCAGGCTGCGACAGGCGAACTAAACTGAACAGAAGAACCTAACAGAATAGCGAACACCGAATGAAATAGAACAGAACAGAACTGAAAATGCGAACTGTGAACCGCGGTAAAGAACCACAGGCAGCGAAATGAACATAACAGACTGAAAGGGCGAGAGAAAGAGGGGAAAAACCAGCACACAGGTAGACAGGTAGTGAACACGCTGAAACAACGGCGCTGGCCTTGATGGCGGTGGCGGTCTGTCACACCAGCGGCTAACCAACCAACCAACAACTTGTGTACACTGCTAAATATAATTAGAGTACACACACACAACACAGAAAAGAAAAGAAAAGTAAAAGCAAGACCACAAGACACAACATGCTCTCTCTCTTCCTTTTTCTTACCTGACGATGGTGATGGCAGTGCACTGTCGCTGCCGTTGTCTTGCTCTTGAAGTCCCCGTCGTCGTCGTCGTCGCCTCCGCCGCCGCCGATGAAACGAAGAAAAGTCATGTACACGAAGAAGAAATAAGAAGAGAAGAGAAGGCCAGGTACAACGTTGAGGTGTGAAGGCGATGAAAGAAAACGAAAATTGGCGCGCAAGTAGAGCGGCAGCGTGCGACCGTCCGCGTCGGCGACCAAACGACGAATGATGAACTGATTTGGGCGCCAAATCCTTTTATGGCCGCCGCCGCGCACGCTGCTTCTATAAGCCGCGCCTATTTCCACCTGGGGCGGCGCTGCCGTCGTCGACCCTAGCCACACAGATAATTCCGCCATTTCAAAACTGATTCTCGCACAGTAAAACTTCTTCTTTATTCTTACTCTTCTGATTTGATTCAGAGATAGTGGTGGTAATAATAATAATAATAGTGTGATAATCTCGTTAATAAATAAAAGGTGTGTAACAATTAATATATTGCCGGTTAAAGAGGGTGGTGGTGGAGGAGGTGGTGGTTGTGAATGTGAGAGAGAGAGAAGGGAGAAAAAGGAGGGAAAGAGGAGAGAAAGGTTTCTGCTGTTGTTGCTGCTGCTGTTGTGGCCAGTTGAAACAGATCCACCTCCGGGAGTTTATCGACTGCTGATGTAGACGATGCCAACGATGACCATGAGGACGATAAAGAGAATGAGGATGATCATGAACTTCTTCTTGCGAGCCGCTTGCTGTTAAAGCAAAAGATGATGATTTTGACTTTAGCAAATTACAAAAGCAAAACAAAGACTTACCGCATAGCTGCTGGCCTTGATCAGCTGCTGCGTGCCCTCGTTGATCTGCACACTGCTCGACTCGATGTTCGCCTCGATGCTGTCAATCACCTCGCCCTGGTCGTGGACCATCGTCGCCAGGTCCTTGAAGATCTGATTCACCTCGACAATGTCCGACTCGATCTTGCGAATGGCCTGCTCGCGCTCGCGCAGCATCGACACGTCCACCTCCTCCTCGATTTGAATCTGCGACTGGTGCTGCTGGTGAGAGGGTCCCAGTGGAAAGGCGCCCGATTGCCCCGACTGAGGACTGCAGAAAAGTTCGGTTTTAGAATTATTATTATCAAATTGGATAGAATCTCCTACCTTTGCAGGTCAATCAGTGTGCTCTGTTGCCTGCCCGTGGGGCCATCGTTGAAGCCCGAGTTGGCCCTCGCCCGAATGACACTTTCCTTCTCCTTCTGCGCCGCCGTTCGCTGGATCACCTGAAAGTTCTTCAGCGCCTCGGAGAACTCATTCGTCAGGCGCTCCTTCTGCATGCGACGCTGCTTCTGTTGAGGGGTAAGCAAAACAAAACAAAAAAAACAGGTTCAAAAGGTTAGCCTGGAAATGGAAGCGAGAAAGTGTTGGTGGTTACTGCAAGCAATAAGGGCACCTGTTCAGAGGCCACCGTCGAGCCGGGAATGTGCGCCAGCTCCTTCAGGCTCTTGTTGGTGTCCCGCGCCAGCTGGTTGGTGTAGTGCTGAATCTGGTGACTGGAAAAACGAAGAAGTTAGGGCTTTTGTTTTTTAGAGCCCAAAAACAGAGAGCTTACAGAGTTTGCCGCAGCGTCTCGTTGTCCTGCGAGGTGCCCAGCTGGTTGACCATGCGTTGCATCTGATTGACTGCAAAGAGGAGAAGATCACATGATTAGGAAATGATGATGATCACCGGACAAAGAAAAAAAAACAAAGCACTACCATTGTTGGATATCTTCTGCACGCTATTGGCCACCGTCGTCGAGAGCTTGGTAAAGTCTGTCTCAATGCCGGCGCCGCCGCCACCCCCGCCACCCGAAGATGAGGAGGCATTGTAGCTGGTCGACTGGTAGTCCCGGTAGCTGGTCATCTTGATGACGAGAATAAACAGAGGAAGAGCTTTTGTGCTGTTTGAAGGATGCTTTGAGCCGCAGCCGCCGGTGATGCGAGAATGACTAAGAGATGCGCAGATTAGCCGCTTCGGTGTTTTCTAAAACGATTGCTGGTGTGCTGCTGTAAATTGAGAAGAGGATGGATGAGATTAGGCAGATGCGAAAAAGAAGCGAAAGAACACCGCCACCACCAGCAAACCAAGTGTTTAGAAGAGGATGAAAAAGAGAAGCCACGGCCTCCCAGTCCAGTGCTGACAATCGACAGAGTAATGCTGACAAGCAGTAACGGAGGCAACCGTGATGGTAATGGTGGCATTAATCATGCAGTCATAATCAGCCAATTCACCACAGGCGTACTCGCTGGAAAGGGATCTGGTGATGAGCAGGTAAGGAAATAGAAGCTACGCAGCAGCAGCAGCAGCAGCAACACCAGTGTACGACAACAACAACAAAAGACGACTGCGTGGTTCTCGCGTTGAAGATGATGGGGATGATCACCAGACTTACCAGAGGGTATTGATGGTGGTGGTGGTGGTGGTGGTGAGGATAAGGATAAAAAGGATGACAGTTCGGAAGGCGATCTGGTTGACAACCCAAACCAGAACACACTTTCACTCAGGCTGCAGCGCTCTCTTCTCTCTTCTCCGCCAGCCAACACAGCAGCAGCAGCAGCGGCGGCGGCGGCGAGCAGCAGTAAGTGACGTCATCGGCGTGTGACGTCACCGAGGAGAAACGCCATCTGGCGGGCCGTACAGATAACTAGAAAATTTAAAGTTCATCGGGTCAACTTAGACTTTGATTGGTAAAATAAATTACGGTTTTATTCGGTTTGTTATAGTATGTGTTGTTGTTTGTGGTTTACAGCCCAAAACGGATGTTTCGTTTGGGTTGAAAATATAGGAGAGAATTGAGAGTAGAGTTCATAATAATAATATAGAATCGGTGTGTGTGTGTGTGTGTGATTAGAAGCGAATCGAAAGAGAGGAGACAACGAGTGCGACCAGTTGGTGGTGAAGTGAAGTGGTCTGGACATGACTCGTCTACAAGGTTACGTTGCGAGGGGAAAGAGAAGGATTGGATTGACAAGAAAGGAAGGAAGAAAGGAAGGAAGGTTGGAAGTGGTTGTGGTAGCGAAATATGAAAGAAGGTAACAAGAGAAGGTAATAATATCATAGTAGAGAAGTAGTACTGGTAGTAGTAGTAGTAGTAGATAGGTAATTAGTAGGAGTAAATGTGGGTACGATGTGTCAGAGGCGGGTGAAGTGTTCAAGAAGAGGATTAGTTGGTTCTTGATAAGTCAAGAGAAGGTGAGAGAGCGAGGTACTCAAGGGACGACCTCGAAGAGGATTTCCGCTGTAGTCTTCATTCAAAGGCGGCGACGATTGCACGGAAGAGAAGAGGATTGCGCTGAAGACAACGTAGAAGAAGAGAAGAAGAAATTGAGATTGTGGCGGCTGAACTAGGTAGTAATTATCACTTAAGGTGTGTCACTGTGGTGTGTGTCTGGTATGAACGGTAAAGGTGTAAAAGTGGGGGCTATCCAAAGGTAGAAAGAAAGAAAGAAGAAAGTGTACAGTAGTGGTAACAAGAAGAGGAGAAGAGGAGAGGAAAGGTGATCCCAGAGAGCAGAGACGACCTTGGGTAGGGCACGATTCAACATGACTGACTGATTGACTTTTGTTAATTCCTTTCTGTGGTTTGCTTTTGCTTTCAATCGTTGACTTTGCTGCGGCTGCTGCTTCGACTTTCCTCTTCTGCGACTAAAAAGATGATTCCTTGTGCTTCCCTTTACAAAAAAGAAGTAGAGTTAGGTAGAGAAGATATGCTTCAGAGAGAAGGAGAGAAATTGCTCGATTTGATTCGCTCAAGTGGCGTACAAAAATAAAGGAAAAGAAAGAGAGAGAGAGAGAGGAGGAGGAGGTGGTGGCATTAAAGTCCACTGGGCCAGAGAATTGGTCGCTAGGAGAGAAAATCTAGGCCCAATAACACTTGATGAGTGATTACCTGACTGAGTGTTTGGGTGTGTATTTGTGTGTGTTATATAAATAGGTTTCGTGTATAATAATAATGATCAGTTCATAATCGAAGACATAACCGTCGCCATCGCCATCATCATCATCATCATCATCCCAAGAGTGGGAGTAACAGTAAAATAGACATTTAAAGAGGAGAAATAGAGGGAGAAAGTGTGTGTGTGTGTGGTAGTGGTAACCGCCAGCCCTTCCCAAAGAAAAAGACTGATCGAGAAGAAAGTATAGAAAATAAAGATAGATAGGGGAGGGGCGGCAGAAGAGGAGGAGGAGGAGGAGGAATAGTAGCAAAAATAACAATGTACAGTGTAGTGGGTTATAACAACAAGAATGTGTAGGTGTTGATGTGTTTGCTAAAAAGAATGGCTGAGAGAGCGAGAGAGGAAGTGGTGGTGATGATGCTCCAGAGAATGTGATCAAATCGAACTGTGAAGTGGTGAAATGAAAGTGGTGAGATGAGAGTGTCCTGTCGCAACAGACTGTGTACCCTTTTCCAAGGTCACACTGCGGAAACAATGGCCGAAGCGATTGTCGACGTTGGTGGTAAGGTAAGGTATGGTAATGGCGAGATGATTGAAGGAGGAGATAATAGAGCTGATGAGAGGGATGATGATAGTGATGATGATGATGACTGGGCTGTAGTACTTTCTTAAGTTTCGGTTTAGTTAGAAGAGGAAAGGGAAGGGAGGAGAAAATCGCAATTTTCTCTCATTTTTTTAGACAAATCCCCAGCTCTCAATGGACTTGACGACAAAGTCCTCCTCGCTGGACAGCGTCTGATTGCCAAAGGTTTTGCACGGGTGGGAGCTGCCGTGGTACAGATCGCCGTCCAGCCACAGGCCAAAGTTGCCTCTGTCGGGGAGAAAGGGAAGAAAAGGGAGAAAATGAAATGAGTGCTTGCAAACAAAACAACAAAACTAAACAACGGAATAGAATAATTCCCACTGGGCACACAGCACAAATCACAGTGACTGGTGACAGGCATGTGACCGCCTCTCCTTGGCAAAGTAATTAAGAGAGACACGAACACAACAATCGAAACAAAACAAAACAAAAAGCGGTTGCACTCACTCTCCGGCGCCGACTGAGACGCTGTCAGCGTTGCCCTTGATGAAGAAGAGGTTCTCCCCGGTCCACGGGTAGCACGCAAAGTCGGGGTAGAAGGTGAAGAGGAAGGTCTCCCCGGTGCCGTAGAAGTGATCACTCAGCTGAAGGGAGTTGGACAGCAGGGCGCCGAAGATCTGGTGATTGCCACAAATGTCAGAGAGTCAGAGTCAGCAGTGCAGCAAAGAGAAAGAAAGAAAACATTTAAATGTTAGCCACTTTTTGCACTTTCGAGCCTATGCTTTTGCAACTTACGGCGCCATTGGTGTCCTCAATAATGAGGAGGACGGGCGAGTCGAAGCGCTTCATCTCCCGGTACAGCGTGTTCAGGCTGAAGCCGTGAATGGCGGTGCTGTAGATCAGCGACCAGCCGTAGCCCTCGGCGCGGGCGGGCAGGTGCTTCGAGAGCTAGATGAGGTGAGAAAAAAGGTGTTAGAAAAAAATATTTAAAAAATCCAAATCCCCTTACATTTCGAATAATGTCCGCCGTGAGCAGCTCCGTCTGTCCGTTAATGTCAGGCAGAATGGGCTCGCTGGGCTCCAGGCCGAAGCGCTCCGCAAAGCTGTGCTCCTCGCTGGAGTTTGAAATCTAAAGAAAATAGATAAAAAGTTTCAATACTCAAACCTCAATTGAGTCCAGTTTTGCAGTTGTCAGCTTACATTCCAGTCCGTGGACATGCCCTCCGTGCTAAAGTGGTCCTCGACCAGCTTGAGAAAGTTAAGCGGAGATCGGCGACGCCAAAACTTGGACTTGGCATTGACCACATTCAACTTCTGCGCGTCATTCTCCTTGTCCTCCCCGCCCTTCTTCTTCGCCTCCTCCTCGACCTCCTCCGCCTCCTCTTCCTCCTCCTCCTCGCCCTCCAGCTCATCGTCGGTGTTGATCGGCTCCAGGCCGCGGGCCTCGCAGCCGGTCAGCGTGTCCACGTCGCCGTACACTTCGGGGGCCCACTTTTGAAAGAAGTGGTAGAGGTTCTTCGACTTCTCCTTTGGGACGCTGAACCAGTACTCGCGCTCGTACTTTTTCCGACCTAGAAAAAAGAGGAAAATTGTTAGCAAAATTCATAAAAAATATCCCAAAAAACGTACCGAAAGAATAGGTCGGCGAAAATCGCTGCCCACGACCGCTGCCCTGCTTACCCAGCACCTTCTTTCGCTTGCCCATGCGAATGCACAGGTACAGCGGCGGGTCTTTGCTGTGCTTCGCCGGCCGAGGGATTAGCTCTACAAGAAATATAAAAGGGTTAATTTCACAGCAAATCAAACAACCCAATATAAAACTTACTATCAAAGTTCTCAAAGGCGTCCACCTTCGTGTCGACCATGTTCGTGTAGCTCAGCCCACTCCCCGAATCGGCCACATCAACCGATGCCGCTGTCTTTCCGCTGAGATCATTATCACTCTTCGAGCCGGGTGTCCCCAACGCCCCCTTCGCATCCCTCACCAGACTACTGCTCAGGTCCATCAGGTTCTTCGGCGTAGAGAGCACCTTATTGAAACCCGTCTTCGTCACCCCAATCGTCGCATTCAGCCCCGTCTTCGTCACGCCAATCGTCGCATTGAGGCCCGACTTTGTGGCGCTGAAGCCCGCCCCCAGGCCCGACTTGGTGGCATTGAAGCCGGTCTTCGTCGCATTGATGCTCGAGTTGATGCCCGACTTGGTGATGGTGCCCAGCGTGTCCACGGGGTTGGACAGTCGCTTCAGCATCTGCTCCCGCCGACTCTCGCCATGGGCCGAGCGGCGTTTGTTGATGTTGCTGGCATTGGCGCCCAACGGGTCGTCGATGAGGTTCGCCGTCGCCTCCCCATCAGCCGAGACTGCAGTGACCAGCGGTGGTGGGGGGGTGTTCCGCTTTCCCTGGTCGCTGATGGGGGCAGAGTGGCGTTCAGAGAGGGCGAGCTTTGTCTGAAAGTACGAAGAGAGGCGGCTGTTGTTGTTTGCCTGCTGCTGCTGGTTTAGTTGAGGCGAGGAGGACAGCTCACCTTGGCTCGTCTGCTCAAACGAGCCACCGGCGTCAAAGGAGGCAGAGTTGGTGGTCTCCGTTAGATCAAGGCTGATCTCCGCCTCCATCGTTCCTCCTCCTGGTTGCTGGTCTCTGGCCTGTTCCGGCAGGTCACTACTTTCTGTGGTTGCTGATGCTTCCTCCTCTCCTCTTTCTTCCACTTCCTGGTCCATAGTTTCCTTTACCACTACCTCCTCCTCCTCCTTGGGCACATCTTCACTGAGGTCAATCAGCGGCTGGGCAGAGCTGCTAGCTGCCTCCTTCTCCTCCTCCCCCTGCTGCGTGACGTCCATCTGCTCCGAACTGGGCGGCCTGGGTTTATCCTCCTTTGCCTCGGTTGCCACCTCCTCCTCCTCCTCCGCCGCTTGTTCCGCTTCCCCTCCACCAGAAATGGTGTCAAACTGGGCGACCACCGCCCCCGAGGTGAGCCCCTTCGAGGAGTAGACGCCCCGCAGGTTCTCCTCGGCAATGATTCCCGCGTCCTCCTCTTCTGCCCCTCCCCCTCCTCCTCCTCCGCCGCCATAATACACCGCTGGCTTCGGCACCGAGGGCACCGCCTCCGGGGCGTGCTTCACGCGCATATGCGCAATGTCCGTGTAGAGGGCCGTCTTGAGGACCAGCTCCATCGGCACGGTGACGCCGTACAGCTCGGTGCCGTGCTCAATCACCAGCGGGTCAGAGACATTGGGGTCAAACATCAGCGCATTGGGCGTCACCAGGAGCACCCCCGAGACGACGCCCTGCCCGTCGGTGATGTGCCGCACGGCGATCTTCAGAAAGCGCTCCAGACACTCGCGGTCGGCGGGGTCGATTGCCGCCACCATCGAAGAGGATGCCTGGGAGATGCTCTTTTCAGGAGGTTGAGCTGGAGGGGAGGCCTCTGCTGCTGCTGCTCCTTCTGCAACTCCCATCAACCCCATGTCCAGCGACTTCATCGTCGAGATGGGCGACGAGACCGTCTGCTGCAGCTGCTGGTGAGCTTGGTGTTGAGATGTCTGCTGGTGCTGCTGCTGATTGGAGGAGTGCTGGTGCTGCTGATGTTGGTGGTGCGGGTGGTGATGATGGTGATGGTGGTGGTGGTGGTGGTGATTGGCGGGAAAGAGCACCTGCTCGGTGGTGGTGACGCGCTGTGCATGTCCGGGCAGTGGACTGTCCGGCACTGAGCCACCACCACCTCCATCGCTGTTCGAAGAGCTTCGACTGGTCGCCTCGTTGGGCGTGTTCGGCGGGACTTCGTTGCTCACACTGCTCAAACTTCCGCCACCTCCCACTCCGTCACCGCCATCCGGACCGCGTTTTGGCACATAGAGAATCTGCGAAAGGAAAGAGGAGGAGGAGGAAGAGGAGGAGAAACGAGGTGAAAAACAAATGAAATATTTCATTGAATAGAAAAAAACGAGCACAATAATAACTCAAAGAAACACAAGTGTACAAGCGCCTACCTGACCGGAGAAGATATAACGACCGGTAATTTTGTTCATGCGAGCCAACTCTGACGGCGTCGTCTGAAATCTGGCGGCCACTGAGTTGAGTGAATCAGTGGTCGTGACCTGCATGCAAATGGGCAAATGGTTGGGAGAGGAGAAAGCGAGAGGGGAAACCCGAGCGGAGAGGAGAGAGAAAAAGACAGACCAATTAGCGGGTGAATAAATGACCAAACAAATCCACTACTCACCATGTACTCGATGGTGCCCTGAGGCTGCGTTAGTGACCGCGACAGAGGCATCTTCCGCTCATTGCCCGTTGTGGTGGTGGTGGAGTTAGCACCGGCGGTGGCACTACTGCTGTTACTATTGCTACTGTTGCTGCTGGCGAACTCAGTGGACATCGAAGAGGAGGTGGAAGAATTTTTACAGCTCAATCACAGTGCTGATAATGAAATCGTTGATAACGAAGAGATGATTGTCTGCTGCTGGTGCTGATTAGCACTGCTGCTTCCTCTTAGCTGAAGCTGAGGGGAGGAACACCCAACCGATTCATTGACGACCACTGCTAAAAATGGAAAGTAAAGGGAAAGTTTTGGTGAGGGTTAGTAGTCGAGTTTAGTAGTGGTGGGCAATTTGTTGTTTGTTGTGTTGCTGCTGCTGCTGATGCTACTGATGATAGGAGCAATTTAAAGTACCACTGCACTTGCACTCAAGACTTATACAGACAGTCTCTCTCTCTCTCTCACTTTCTCATCACTGTAACCGTATCTAGCACGTTAAATAGAGCACGTTAATGGCAATGCCAATCCAGGAGGATGTCTCCACAGTCTCTCCCCCCCCCCTTCAGCCTATCAGTAGTCCGTCTTGGCGCCAGAGCCACCGACAAAACAACGGCCACTCAACACACTCACATTAACACACAGAGAGAACAGAAACGCGTTGACAACTGGCAAACCCTGCAGTCGGCGAGTTTTGACAGGCAGCAACACTGCGGCAACGAAAGGCAACGAAAGACAGCACGACAGACGACAACAAAAATGCATTAAAATTTACATATATTTACACTGGGCTGTGCAAAATGATGATGATGATGAACAAATAGTGCTGCTACAGTCAACTTTTAGCAACTTGTCACCACAACCGACACCACACTAAAAGGCATCACACCACCCTACAACACAAGCGAAGAAAAAGAAGAAAAAGTAGGGAAAAGTCAGCAGTGACAGTTCAGCAGCCTTGACAGTGTGTGGGCGAGCCACTGCCACTTGGCAACTCTATCCCCACTGACAATCATCATCACTTTATCTTTTCTACCCTCCCTCCCCAATTAATTAGCATACCTAGGACCAGAAGAAGAAGACACTTCAGTTGTTGGACAATGGAGAAATGAAAGAACAGATAGCAGGCAACATCACATTATTCAGTCAGTGATGGCAGAGGTGACAGTGCCCGGAAGGTGATGCAAAGAAGAAAAGGAGGAAGTGAAGGTGAAGAAAGATGCTTCAGCCGTCAACTTCGTCATCCTTTGCTGCCAAACAGTAGCAGCGACTTCATCAACAGCACAAGTCATGACTTGAAAGCAGCCAACGACCGCACACGTCGATGATGTCAGGCAAAAAGATGAGAAAAACAATCAAGGTGGTGCTGGTGTGCAATCCCCTGATTTGTGGTGGTGGTGGTGTGTTGTCGTCCTCGTCGTATGCTTCAACAGCAGCTCTCTCAGGCACCGAAACAGACCATCACCACCGCCGCCGCCGTTGGTTCTCCGCTGTTCCAGTAGAGAAGAAGGAAGGAGAAGGTTGCAGCGGACCTAAGCAATGCCATGCTCTCCAGACACTACACTGCCTGCACAGTCAGTGTGTTGTTGTTGGCACATACACACACAGACACAGTCAGTCAGCGAGGAGAGCAAAAGTGAAACACACGTCGAGGAGAGAAACAGAATCGTGAGAGAATCGAGAATCGAGAGAGAGAACCACGCTAGAATCAGCAGCAGCAGCAGCACTACTACCGCTGCTACCAAACCGACAACAGACCGAGCAGCAGAATCAGAAGAGAAGAAGAAAGAGGAGGAAGACGACGCAGAAGAGTGTCAGTCAGTCAGATTGAGCAGTGAGATGGCTGCTGCTGGCAAATCGTTAGGTTACAATCAAAGGCACCGATTGCTGCCGCTGCCACTCAGTCTTCGTGTTCAGCATGGCCATGTCCTCTACTAGCTCTCATTCTCTCTCTCTCTCTCTCACCCCTCTCCCCGTCAATGTGTCCGTGTGCACACAAACTTCCCTTTCCTTCCTTTCTCTCACTTTTCTCTCTCTTTACACACTGCCGCCTGCCTCATACTGCTGCTTCAAAACTGTTATTCTGTAATAATAACACGATTATATAGAGATCAAGATAAAATAGATTTGGGAATTAGAGAAAGAGAGTGAGGGAAAGAAAAGGAGGAAAGGGAGTCCCACACACTTGGTGAGCCAGTAAAGGCAAACACTACGGTGGGGAAACAGCAGCAGCAGCAGGACTAGGCTAGCAGGGCAAAGTAAATTGAAAAGCTGCTGCTGTTGCTGTTGTCGTCCACCACCAGGCTATATCACCGTTCAAGTTTTAAAATGAAATTTTTATTTATATTTATTATTATTAGCAGTGCACCCTCCTCTCCGCTCTCTCTCCTGAGTTGTTGTTATTGTTGCAATTGAGGAGAGCTACTGCTGCTGCTGTCGCTTTGGCTATACCCGTACATCACCACCGAAACCACTTTCCTGCCTTGAGCCACGTTGGAGCACAGTACAAAGCTGCTGCTGTACAGTGATCGAACTATAGAGTAGAGTAGAGAAACACAGTGAAGCAGAGTCGTGGAAGAGCTTCAGGGTAGTCAGTTGGTAGGTCTACAGTGTTACTTCACCAGCAGCAGCAACCGAGTGGTCCACATCACCCACTGAAGGACACTGTGAAGGAGAGGGAACCTTCGCTATATAAACACAGCAGCAGCACAACACAGTCCCCACTGAGTTGTAGTCGTAGTCGAAGAGAGTGGAGAGAGAGAGCAAGTGGCAATGTGTGCCTCAATTGCAATTGGCTGCAAATTGTACAGCAACGAACGGCTGCCGATATGGAGATTCAATTGAATGTGAATACATACGATACGATCAAAATATAAATCGACAATGCCAAGGCAAGGCAAGGGAGAAAATGAAGAAGAAAAAGAAGTAGAACATGGCAATGGCGCGGAGAGAGCAAACTAAACGAATGACTGACTGCACTTTGGACAGCAACAGCAACAGCAACGAGGGGCGTATAACACACACACCGAACAAGAGCAAAAATCAAAGCAAATTGAATCAGCTGAAAAGAGAAGAGTGGGAACAAGTCAAGTCAAAGTGGGGGCGGAGTGGTAGGGGCAACACACACACAGCAAACTAAAGAATAAAGAAAAGAAAAAGTTAACGGACCCAGAAGTTATATAATTCGATGATTGAATTAGTCGCGCCCTGCACTGAACTGAACCCAACTATCACACCACTGATTTTCCTCTCTCTTTCTCTCTTTACAAATGTCAGCTCAACAATACTGCCCCTTTTCAATTGGCCCGTCACTCTACTGCCGTACATCAGCAGCATTTGTACGGCAGAGTGTCAGCGAGCAGGGCCCAGAGTGAGTGTGTGGGCAAAAGACATGCAAATAAGCGATGTCATTGGCGACTGACTGAGCTGAGCTGAGCTCAATTCGGGTTTGGTGCCTGCTGCCTCTCTCTTTCTCTCTTCGAATTGGGTTCCCCGTCAAGTCTGCCGCCTGCTGCCGTCGCCGTCTTCCGCCGTACAAATTATTATTATTATTGGTCGAATTTATTCGTGCGCGCTTAGTAGGCGACAGCGACAGAAGGGCAACAAACACACACACACAAACACACAGACACAAACGACAAACAAACAACACAGCCGAACAAACATGATCAATCAATCAGCAACAGCAGCAGCAGAAGCAGCAGCAGTGGTGCAAGAAAAGAAGGAGGAGATGGCGGTGGTGGTGGTGGCCTGGCCCTACGGCAGAAACAGCAGCAACAAAAAAGCAGCAGCAGCTTCAACTAATGCTCGCCTCCTCCGCAAAGCCTGATGCACCGCCAACACCACTTTGCAAACATTTTTCTAGTCCCTGGTTAACTTAATTATCTCATTATCATTACCACACAGAGGCAGACAAGCTGTGAAAGTCAGCACTGCTGGCATTCTATTCACAGCAAAGTGTGTGCTATTGTTAAACGGCAGCAGCATGACCGACTCTACCTAGGCACTGATGCACTTGAGGAGAGAGCTGCCGCCGCTAATTTACTCACTTGAATATGCGCGTCCGCTCTACCCACTCTTGAAAAGGTAGTAAAGAAAAATTCTTTTTGAGAGGATTCCCTCTCTCTCAACAATTGAGAGTGTGTGGTACCAGCAGCACCCAACACCAGCAGTGGCAGCAGCCATCACTCTTCGCTCCTCGGCGACGACATCTCGCCCAATTTCCCGTAATTGTTGGTCGCGGGAGAACGTAGCAAACGACTGCTACGGCTGCCGCTGCTGCCGTGCCCGGGAGTCAGCAGCACTGCCAGGTCCGGGAATGAAAGGCAACAGAAGCAGCAGCATCTCTCAAGAGCTCAGCAGCAAAATTCAGCAGCAGCAGCAGGCACTCGAGTGTGAGCACACATCGGTGACAAGCAGCAGGAGCATAGCCAGGCAGACACCCAAGACTGACACATACCAAGAGCCTGTGAGTGTGTGTGTGTGCTTGAAGTGCAGGAGAACGAACACTGACAGCATCACCCAGACCTAATTGGCCGATGCGATGGCGACGCGTCAAAGCGCCATAAGAGGAAGGGAGTTTAAAATAATTAATAAGCCAAGGGTGAAAAACCGAGTGGTGTTGAAGAGCAAAAGAAAAAGAAAGAAAACGACGGTGAGTGAGTGAATCGAGTGTGTGTGTGTGTGTTGAGCACTCTCGAGTGTGTGGCTGGGGAGAACTGGAGTGGATGCAGCGGCATCGGAGTAGACGTGCTGAGTGGAAATTAATAGTGCACTGCAACAACAACAACAGCAGTAGACGCAAACACATTGTACGGCGCAGACAAACGAACCATTGTACAAGAGAGAAAGAAAGGGAAAGAGAAAGCGAGAGTCTTCCACAACAGCCAACAGTGCACTGTTTTGGACAGAGGCTGCTGCTTCTGGTGCTTGTTTGTTTCAGCGCAATTGGCCCTAGCACACGCTCTGATGCTGCCAACAGAAACACAATAGGCGAAAAACCTCGAAAAGCAGCCGGTAAACTTTGACTAAGCCTCAAAAGTTGTTGGAATGGTAAAGGGGATGAAGATGAGTATTGATGCATTGCTAGTGAGCTGGTGGTAGTGCTCACTCAAAAACTAGAGCCATTCAAAGCCTGAAAAACTCCCCTCTCCCTCAACCGTACAGTAAATGGCAATTACTACTTTAAAAGTAAAACAACACAGCACAACATTAGCAGCATCAGCAGGAGCAGTCCCTAGTGTGCTGAATCCTCACAATGAATCAATTATGTGTGCGCGTGGAAGAGACCCCATGGCATCCCAGTCCCCTGGTCATTGATTCGCGCTGAGCCGAGGAGCCTTTCAGTGTATTTATTGGGCCCAGCAGCAGCAGCAGGCCGGCTCTTTACTACACTACACACTAGGTCGTCATCATCATCGGCCGAGAAAACAGCGTCCGCGCGCGCCTAATGGGCTGCTGCTGATGCTGCACAACAACAACGAGGACGACGACGACGACAAAGACCAACAATGCGGTGGTCCAGGAAAAAGAAGCAGCCGAAGCAGCACTACAACTACCAGCACCAGCAGCATTGACTGAGGGAGCCAAAGAACTGAAAGAGAACGGGGAAAAGAAAGAAAAGGAAGAAGAAAGAAAGAAAGAGATTCACAAAGTAGCCTTCCTCTTTTCACCAGTGGCCGACGCAGAGCAAACACAGTGCGAAGGGAGAGAGAGAGAGGCCAAATCAAACAAAGCCAGTTATTAGGAGGAGATAAATTTGCAAAGTCGGCGAGCCAACAAGGACCGCTGCCGCCGTCGTCGCCGATGTTGATAGAGGAAGAAAGAGGAGGAAGGCAACCAAAAAAGAAAGAGGCAGCGTTGCGTTTGCTTTGTCCGTGTGCACTAGAGCTACCGCCTCCCATCTCAACGACCAGCCATCATCTTTGCTGCTGCTGCTGCTGTCAGAGCTGTTGAGCAACCAGCTAGTCAGTCAACCCGCCAAATTCACCTGCAAAATTCATCACAGTTGAAGGAGCACACAATGAAAAAATATTATCATTTTTTGCTGCCGCTGAGGAGGCCAGCACCCAAAATTGGGATAACAAAAAGAGGAAAAAGGCACGATTTTTTCCCTTTTTTTGGTCGGCCAAGATTCGTGGTCGGCGGCGGCGATCGAGGCAGCAAAAAAGAGGAGCCCTGATGTCGATCGCCACTACAGAAGCAGCAGCAGCAGGACACAATGGACAGAGAATAAGAGCCAATAACGAGATCGATTGATCACTTTTCGCTGCTGCTGCTCTTCTTTTTCCTACTCTATTTTCTGGAATCGTTCCCCCCAAATGCTCTAGTGCCAGCAGCAAGGCCACACACAGTCAGTGCTTAATGATTGTTAATGGCATTGCAGGGGCAGCAACTGGCAAAGTGAACTTTTTCCCAGAGTGTGTAGCAAGTAGGAGAAATAGGAAGAAGAGGATTCGGCCACCACCACCAACAATGGTGAAAAATCTTTTCTCCGCAATGACCAGCAGAAGCAGTAGTCAGTGTCTGGTCAGCATGCCTTTTCAATTGCGCATCTCTGCCGCTGCAGCATTTGGCCTGCACATGAATGAATGAACGGATGAAGGGATGAATACTTTGGGTGCATCGGCGGCGGCGGCGGCGGCAGCCAATCGAGTATATCAATTATCGATTGCGCCGACACTTGCCGATGCCGCAGAACAGAAGAGAGAGAACAGACAAATGTTTGTGAAAACCATTGTACAGCATCACCACTGACCGACCAAGTGCAAGAACAACATGGCCTGCTGGGGGTGATGGTACTGGTTGGGGGGGGGGGGGTGAAAGGCTAGAATGATGATGATGGTGATGACCATTCTTCTTCTTTCCCTCCAAACAGCACCACCACCACCACTACTTCTAGTTCGAGCAGATATCAACATGGCATTTATCAATATGATTTCCCTCTCCCTCTTTGCAGGCTCAATGCCTTTTTGCCCAACTGCTGCCGCAAATCGTGCGTGAGGGGAAGTGCAAAAGCTTAGTATGTGCAAGAGAGAGAGAGAGAAAGAACTAGCTGACTGACTAAACATGCTAACATGCCTAACGTTTTTGAAGAGAGAGAGAGAGAGAGAGAGAGAGAGAGAGAGAGAGAGAGAGAGAGAG
>JAALOO010000330.1_pt1 | contig 43513 bp, 39 predicted proteins | sample 7257641 | NCBI WGS metagenome assembly JAALOO01 (sample SAMN14085613, study PRJNA598686) | mite metagenome | biome: ENVO:01001000; feature: ENVO:01001002; material: ENVO:01001226; isolation source: single female mite from University of Michigan culture on fish food culture... ...
CTCTCTCTCTCTCTCTCTCTCTCTCTCTCTCTCTCTCTCTCTCTCTCTTCTCCTCGGTGTCGTCTTGTCCTCTCTCAAAGTGTTCACTGCTTAGACTCTATCAGCCGGACACCTTGCTGGTAACAATAGATGCTGTGAGACAGTTTGCTGAGAAAGAACGTAATCTAATTAGACATTGCCGATAATTGCCAGACAGACAGTCAGTATGATTAATCAATATATCTGCCCGTTGAATGGACGGCTGTCAGGGGATGCCAGGCAAACTTTTTCTATTGTTTCATCCTATGTGCAGCCATTGCTGCTGACGCAGAGAACTGTGTTCAGCTCAGCAACAACAGAGAGTGATGCAAAGGAGCTCGGCGAATCTTTCCCCTGGTCCTATACTGACGGCCACGACTGCCGTTGATGCTGCTGCAACGATACCAAGACGCTGCTGCCGCTGCTGCTGAGACTCTCTTCAACAGCAGCTGACTCGTCACTCTGACCGCAGTCTCTTAATCAAGAGACATTGCTTTGCACAAGATAAGATGGATGTGTACGCTGAAGCACACTGTGTGGTGCTTATTTAAATAAATTCGCCGTCAAGAGGTTCTGGTGATGGCAAATCGAGTTAGCTCGATGATGAGCACGAGAGCCAACGCTGGTGGTGGTGGTGGTGGCTCATCAGTGGCAAACAAAAACCAACAAGAAGAGAGGCCACGATGACGAATGCCAATTTGGCACTATTTAAACGGCAACAGCACACAATTGGGCAAATTGAATTAGCAGCCAGTCCGCTCGATGGCTTGCACAACAGTTACTCTCTTGGCTTTGGCTTCTTTTTGTTACAACTACCACAACACACTGTATGTAATTTGCCTATATTTGCCCTTGTCGAATGGTGAATTTAAATTTCAATTCGACACAAACACGTCAAATTATGTGGCAGTGTGTGCACAGACAGCCTCTGATAGGCTCGTGTTACAGCAGCTGACAATCGCAATTGCAATAGCAGCGCTGACAGGACTATTCAACACAAAGTTGCTGGCTCCACTTGCACCGGGGGATCACTGAAGGCCGAGGTTGTCACATGCTGGCTGCTCTCTTCCACTCTAGTCTGCCCAGTCTTGGTGCCCTCTCAGCCTCTTTTCGCATCTCATCGCCGCAAGGACATGGACGGCGGCGCTGACTAGCTCACGCAAAACCGGACACAAAATGACTGTGAATAGCTGTACTTTAAAATGGCCATTTGATCAATGACACACAATCCGAAATGTGCAGGCGGCACTTTGAGCGATTATAAAGTAGAAAACGGAGGATGCAGAAAAAACAAAAAAACAACAGTGGCTTTTCAAACAGCAAGCAGTAATGTCCGTTTTGACAGATTTTCTTTGGAAAAACAGTTTTGCTGGCAAAATATTTCTGATATAATCTCAAGTATACCGTATACTTTATTCTTTTTTGACAATAAAATCATAAAGCCTTCTAAACAGATAGAAAATCTCTAGACAATGTATTGGTCAAGCATTGATTAACTAGCGCAACGAAGCGACACTCGTCTTGAATCATTGTTGTGCTGCAAAACTGCCCGCTTCCAAACAGTTTAGCTAAAGTACGTCTTAGCAACACTGTGCTGTGGTGAACTACATTGCAGTTTAATCGAAATGATGCACTCGAACGAGTTTAATTTACGTAAAGTCTGTGTGTATGCCAGAGTAGCGCAATCAAACGGAGACATTGCCCCATTGCGCCACAGGGCATTGTAGCACCAAAGTGCAAATGATGTCACGCCGAAAGCAGTAGCTGGCCAGTAGTGAATGGCCAATTTGAGACCAGAAATACTCAGAGTGAGTAAGCACCAATTGACATTTACAACGGGAATTCTGCTCCAGGCGCCAAAAAAGACTCGCTTTACTTGGCTCTTCGGGAGAGCAGTAGCACAATGGCAGTGTTCATGTCATCGGGGCCAAGCTCACTGCTCGGATGCTTGCCCATGTCAGTGGTGATGCTAATTAATTACACGCTCCAACAGCAAATTAACTTATTGCAGTCGACGGCAGTGTAGAGAACTCTGTAGAAAACCGCCGCCTCCTCAACAGGGCATCTTCTCCTCGATGTCTGCAATCTCATTACCAGCATTTGTGATGCTAATCGGTAAAAACGCTGCGTAGTATTGACAAAATATGAATCAGGTGACCATTGTACAGTCCCATGCAGTGTCAATTGGTAATTTAAATGCAAATTTAAGTATAAATTAAAAGTAAAGAGGATACTGAAATTGGATCTGTAAAGCTACACTGCATAGAGCGGCACCAGTGGCGTTTTTCTGACGCTCCTTCTGGCCATGTTTTCCAATGCAAATGAAGATAGCAGATATAACAAGTACAAAATACATTGCAACAAAACGGAAGATACTGCAGACATCACCAGAGGCTAAATAATTTAAATTTCATGAGGTCAATCGATACGGTAAAGAGAGACTGTCATCGAATAAATCGACAAAAAGATACACATTTTTTCAAGCAGTCCAACACACTTGACGCCAAAATATTACAAAGAAACGACAATAAAAGTTGCTTGAGAACTTGCTGTGAAAAAATGGCCAAGTGAGAGAATCGATTGGCAGTAACACAAAAAAGTGGCAGTAAAAAGAACCAATTTACATTTGTTCCAGCGTTGGAGCACCATCAAGCTCAGTGCTGGCTCACTGGCGGTGGAGGGCAAGTTAATTCGTTTGTGCCTTTGTCAACAGACACTGTCACTACCAGAAGCGATTCGTTTGCCGCCAAGCAGTAGCTAATTCGGCTGTGTTTCCGCTCCTCACAGTCCTCTCCTTCTCATTTTGTCTTCTGGCAAACGCGCCTCTCTCTCTCTCTCACTCTCGCTCGGGTCGGTCGCCTGCTTGTTTGCAGCCATTGAGTTAATACTTTTTTATTGGAACGCAATTGTAATTGATTTGTCTGTGCGCAGAGTACTGTCGCTCACTGGGCTCGACTTGTATGCTCACAGATAGTTGTTTGCTAGTGGCACCAACAAAGAAGGACAATTTAATTACCGAAAAACGGGAACTCGGTGGCTGCAAGCCAAGTGCCGCAACTGCTACTGCAGACTGCACACTAGTACTTACTGCAGTAAAGCCCAGTTATTTGCCAAGTCATGCAGACTGACTTTGGTGCGAATGAGCGATGTTGACTAACTTGAGATAGGGATGAGCCTGGATGGGCCACAGTGAGTGGACTATCGTCACAATTGACCGTTGAGTTTTTACCAGAAGAGTAGTCAATCGTACTCTTCAACAACGCAAACACTGCACAGTGACATCTTGCCAAGTGAGCCGAAATGAATTCTAATCTCATTAGGCAACGAGATGAGACAACAACAAACAAACAAAACAAATGTAGGCAAATGTGTGGGCAAACTCCTCTGGAGTATTGCAGTCCCTACCTACTGATGCTCCAGTGAGCCACACACACACTTGCTGTGTTGGTGCTGTCAATCGCCACAAACTGTCATCATTAGCTTCTTCGGTGAATTGATTCACCAGTTGTGCCACCCAGTTGTCATCTCTACTCGGCTCTCATTAATCGCCCAATGCACTGGAGACACAAAACGTTTCAGTTGTGCCTGTTGTGCGGTACGTGCCATCGCCGATTAGAGCAGCAGTTCAGAAAGGCACCGGTAATGGCAAGAGCAGTCAATTGAGTGAATCTATTGAAAGGAGGCTATAAGGAAAGGACACAGTTATAGAGTGACACTGTGTGGCGACACTGAACACGAAAGGTCTGACGATGCATCGCCAGCATGTCAATTTGGAAAGTGAATAGAATTTCCTCTTTCACTGTGAGAGGAACAGTTTGACAATTCCACCCATCACTTTGCTCATTGACTCATTGCCTCATTCACTGCCGTTGGCAGTCGATCAATGCAAGAACAATCGATGCAAAGGCGAGACACAGCAGGAAGGCAAGTCAAGTGGGACGAGGGTCGAGAGGGACGACAGGCCACCGAGCCACTGTGCCGCACACTGGTCGCACCAGCGGGCGCTTTCACACTAATAGCTCTGACCAAATCAATTAGTGGTCCAATCAAGTGGAGATGGCAACACCAACACATACAGCACTCACGCCCAAAATTTATATATCGGGTCTGGAGGTTTAGTGCCTTGCTTTCTAAATTTGATTCACCCAACTACAAAGGCATTTTCGGTTCATCAAAGTTGCCATGCCAGAATAAAGATGCAGTAGCCCACCAGCATCTTTCAGAGAGTAGTTTGTTTTGAGTAGTTTCAGTGCTTTTGCAAGTATTATCAAATAATATTCAGACAAAAATGTTAGAGAATATAAAGCTAATCTTTTTCCCTGCTCTTCAACTTCTGACAGTGTCTAGAAGACTGGAGCCAAGAGTAGCAGAGCGTCTGTCAGGAAAGTAATGCGCCTAATCGTATAATTAAATAAATCCTTTCGTCCTCCCGTTGGCCTAATTGACCGTGCACCGAGCACACCGAGCTGGTACAGGAGCTCTGGCAAGCAGTAGCAGCAGCAGCAACAGCAACATCACGTTGGCGAATGTAATGCAGCGCAAAATGCGACAAATGGACAGGCTCAATAAGCCTTTCGAGTTGATGGGTAGAGTGTGTAATCTGACTGCTGCTAACGAGAGAGAGAAACTGGTGCTAGTTTGCCATTCAATTAGCTAGACAAATACGGGTGGCAGTGAGCCAAGGAAGGGACAGAGAAAGGGGAAGCACTCGTGCCCAGAATGACGATTACCCAAGGAAAGGATTGATAGCGCACACTGATGCCCGCTGACAAGTGCCCTATGAAGGCTAGGCCTAAGACGCAGTTCTCAGTTCCCAAAGAGCTGAATCAAAGTTCAACCAGCAGCATCACTACCCTCACTACCACCACCACACACCGGCCGCTGATCCAGTAGTGGCGGGGCACAGTAGCAGAGCACTGACATTGCCCATCCACTACTGCTCAGGCGAATGGCAAACGAAGGGAAATAATCGCATTTAGTCGCTGCAAAAACACACACAACACACTACTCGATTTAGTCGCCATTGCCATTGCGGTGTACAGCAGACGCCATTCAATGTGGCAAATGCCCCTAATTCGCTCAAAGAAAGAAAGAAAGCCTTTCGCCAGTGCTGGTGTGACAATGTGCCCATAATGTAAGCATGAGGTTAGCGCTAATGAGCACACTACTGCATTGACGATTAGCCAGGAAACAGCACCGAAAAAGAGAGCGACCCTAAACTTTCGATTCAATTAAGGACTTCTAAAAGAGAATGAAAAGTAGTGGGTCAACTGAATAGAGAGTAGAACTCAATATGTCGGCACAACTGCAACATCATCACACTCGTACCGGTAGCCATTAATCCGAGACGAAATATTGGTACACTGCGACGCAGTTGTGTGCAGAGTAAGTCTAAAACAAACACTGTGCCGGTGTTGAAGAGAGCGAAAGAGTGAAACGATAAATCATAAAGTGCATCATCGTGTACATGCACTGCTGCTGCAGTGCGATGCAGAAAGGCAATCAATAGTTCAATAGGGAAAGTGCATTAGGGCCGACATGATTGACCAAGCGAGCCAACGGGGGAGAGATGTGTTTGCTTGACGTCGTCGTCGTCTTTCAGGCACACTCTGGCCAAACATACACGTGCTGAGGAGACAAGTGTGCCACAGGGTAAGGTGCATGGATGAATGCCGATGCTGCTGATGATGATGCCTTTGATGATGGTGCTAGTTGCGCTTGCCATCACCATCAGACGGTAGGGAAAGAGTCAACTGTCGACAGCAACCAACAAACACATGAACCAGGCAGGCCTTCAAAACAATTACACAATTACCCATACACACTCACTTTGCAATTAGCAACTAAAATGAGCGCCTCTTTTGATGCTGAACCAAGGTTTTTGCGCGCCCAATGTCAATTGTGTTGCTGGCAACAATGTCTGCTGGCACAATGAGAAGACAATATGGCGCCTCTTCCGATCAGATGACGCCAGCTACGACTACCACACCACAGTGCATCAATAGAAGGAGACATCATTAGTTTGGCGGTAGTTTTCAAAACCTGCTAATGACTGTATAGGTATTCTAATGGAGTAACAAAGAATAAGTTGATTAAAGACAGCGAAACTGGTCATGAATTTATAATTGTTCAAACCCTTGAACGATAATGCCATCCAGTGGTTGAAAACGGTGAAGTTGCCACTGAAATGTAAGGCGATCTACGAGAAATGAGTCTTGTTGATTGGCGGGTAAAATTTCAAGTTGAAGTTTAAGGCTTTTCCAAGGTGACATTAACTTGCGATAATTACCTGCAAAGATCTAAAATGAGTGATCGTCAATTAAAAGTGATTTTATTTTCGCTCTTACCGGCAGAGTCGTCACAGATGAATTATTGCTGCAAGTAGGCACGCAATGGACTTGTCCAATTGTCAATTGGCGATGACATTAGTCGTCAGTGAAACTTGGCTAGGAGGGAAAATGAAGAGACCCTGACGTCAGTTTTAGTAGCCTACTAATTACAGTTGGACACCATCGACATTGACTTTGAATTTCACTGGCCATGAAACTTCCAATAAACAACAAAACAAAGTGCTACTCAACGCGTTAATTACAACCGACTAGCAATCGTCATGTGAGATGAGTTTGGGATCATCTTTTCAGTGAAAGTGTTCTTTATTTGAGGACCTGATGGCGGAGTTTCCACCAGTAAAATGGCATTCGAATATACAGTGAAGCAAAGACAAAATATTAAAATGAGGTGCCTGAAATAAAAAAAATCAAATTAGATGATTGATAAGTAAAAATAATTTTTTATTATTCAAAAACATACAGTATTCAAGTTAGAGATGGGTGTGCTATAAATTTTCTACTTTATGAAAGAGGATTCTTCAACACAAGAATGACACTGTCGCCACGGAGGAACATTTTAGAGATGAAACGATCCTTGTTGACAGGTTTGGCCTTCTTCTTGCCCTTGCCACTCTTGGGCACCTCGGTCCACATCTCTTTAACATTTTCCAACACCATATTACAATGTCGGTCAAATGCTTTAACACGGCCTAGTAGTTTGCGATTATTTCGGCAGTTAATTAGGACTTGGGTGTTGTTCTTCACCGACTGAGTCAACACTGACAGTGGCCCAGTGTTGAACTCCTCTTCTTCGAGCTTCTGCAGCTCCTCCTGTGACATTTCACTTTTTGGCTTCTGAAGTAGTGACATTTTAGCTTCAATAAACTCACAAATTTTTAGCAGCAAAAGGTTGAAGTGAAAATCAAAACAGATTTGGCAAACTCTGAAAACAATGCAGCCGGCAACTGGCCGCTGGCGGAGCCCTTCTAATAGTACATGACATAATAATTTGATTTATAAAGCAGCTTCTGCTACCTGGTGACACCGAACGTTACTAATCTTTAAATTCAACAATTTTAAAAGCTACCAAATTCATTAAACAGGTGGCGTCACGTGCTCCTTAAAAAAATTCAAAATTTTTCAATTTTAAAAATGCAGTTTTGGAAATCATAAATGTTTTATAATAAAATCATTTAAAAAATACTAAAATTAAATTTTTACAAAATTTTAACTTGTGATGATCAATTTAATCGAAAATTATTTGTAAAAGTTGATATAAATTGGTTTTTTATTAATTTTAGCTCAAAGCTGGAAGAAGTTGATCTGCCTATCAAAATCGATCAGCATGTGGCGTGCTTTCATTGTTCTAAAACTGACCACATACCATGAGAAACTCTATAGTCGGGCGCCAATGGCCTCTATAAAACAAACGACCAGCAATGATGGCAGTATAATAAACTGACTGGCCATGCTTCGCTGAACACAGATGCAAATTAGCTGCTGCACTTAAACTCTTCGTTTGCTCTAACTTGACCAGTTTTCAGCAGACTGTCGAGCAGTAGTGGGCAATTAGTGGAAGATTGTTCACACACACTTGGAGTGAGAGAGTGGGCACTGGTGAGCACTGTGCCTCTGACCGGCTGCACCACCTTTGTTTGGCTCTATAGGGAGACACGGACAGCAAAGTCCACTGGCTCAGTTCACTGTCCAGCCTTTCATGCCGCCTAATGACCACCGGGAGGCGCCAGGCGATCTCCTTCTCTCCTTCGTTGACCTCTGTTCTTCGCTAATGAGCAGTGGTGCACTGGTCGAGAGCCAATATAAATCGAGCAGTGATAATGTGAGCGAGGGCAGCGAGTGGTGGCCATCGGCACCGACCTATGCTGATTGCACCTTCACTGAGAGCTGCGCTAATGAAGGTGCCCGGTCATAGGGAGAGTTGGCATTGTCTTGGTCTGAGTGGTAATTGATGAGTTCGATACAGCTGCAACAGTCCACTGAGTGCTCTCTGCTTGGACGGTCAAATGGTTACGCTGTCGTGCACCTTCTTGTCAGATCTTGTGGAGTCTCTTCTCTAAGGCAAAACGTGTCCCTTTTCCCTGCAGTGCTGGTGAAATTGTTCAGTGCTCCAATCCCGAAGCTCATCAGCACTTGTCGCCAAGCACAGCAGCCACAGTGCCTTATGAATGTGCCTTATGTATGCATGAGAAACTGCCTTGCCGATATGATGACGACGGCGATGATGGCAACGAAGACGAGGAGGACAGGAACTGCGCACTGTGCGGCGATGACAGACGATGGACACTTGTCGCCGGACTACCGCTTCACTTTTTCGATGTTGATCAGGCAACTGCAAACACAAAGGCACATGCTGTCTTCCTTTTTCTCTTCTTCTTTTTCTTTTCCATCTCTTCTTTGCTGTTTTCACCGTCTGTCTGTCTGTTCCGCGCCGTGGACATGTCCGCCAGTGCGATTGCTTGTCATATGGGCTCATACACACATGCAAATGCAAACCTGATAATCGACAAACACTGCTGGTGTCCGCCTACAAATAGTCACAACAAGTGTCGTTGTAATTGAAAATGAAGCAACTTTTGAGTTTAAACTTTAACAAAATCATAATGGCTGACAGAAAAAAGCGGAAATATTGACCATTTCCTAAAAACTGTTGAAAAAGTTTAAAAATGTTATTGATATTTAGTAGTTCAACTTTAAAAAACATTGTGAAAAACAACACAGACTTGAATCTGTTAGCACACTAGTGAGCTGTGCCAGCAACTTTACTGGCCATTTGCTCTTCTTTTTTTACTGTTTCTGCTGTGATTCGTTGAACTAGATTTGCATAATCATAGTGCACAAAAAAGTCAAAGTGTGCAGTGGTAAGCCGGTTGAGCCCAGTGAGAATCGCTGTCGCTAGCAACTTGAACGCGCGTTTTAGAGCACAAGCATTTGCTAATGATAGTGTCATTCAGCAAGGCGCCGTCCTCTCTGGCCAAGTGCTTTTGCTCCTGGCTCGCTGGCACTGCGTACGCCAAAGGGATTCAACGGCAATCGGTAAAAGACACACAGAGACAAGTGGGCACAAATGGGCACTTGGTTTTAAATAGAAAAAGAGACGACACTATCCGCACTACCGTCATCTGAGAGTAGCAGTAGTTATAGCTGTAAGAGTACCGGCAATAGTAGCAGCCCCACGCACACCGGTATTCTTCAGCTCGGATGTTGTTGCGCTTTGGTCGCCCCATGCGCGGGAGATCGCCCCAGTAAATGTGCCAATCTGTTGCTATTTTGGTGTCGCATTGAACTCACATCACGCGCACAAGCACACATCACTTCTTCTACATGATGCTTCCTTTGTCTGTCTCTCCCTCTCTCCCTATGTGTCCTTGCTTCTTTGGTTTCACTTCGGCGTCGCCATGTCTGTTTCACTTTTGAGCAGAGAATAGAGATAGTTTATTCTGCATAGAGAACTACTCGGAGGACAAGATTGCTTTTTTGAAATCAATACGATCATGTAAAAATGCAAGATGGAGATATGACAGGAGTATACTGTAAAAATACAGTAACAAGTGGCGGAGAGAAAGTTCCACTCAAGTTGAGGAGTAAGGGAGAAATATAATTAGTAAAAACCTATTACTTGGCGGTTTTACTGCTGGTGCGTGCTAATTTATTGGCAATTAGTTTGCATTTTAATTGACTGCACAACTGCAAGATCAGGGTGGCGGCAACGGTGGTGAAGTGGCTAGCCACCCTCGAGGTGCCACAGGAGTAGTTGGCCACTCCAATCAGCAAGCCTCGCATCAGAATTGAATTGAATTGGCGTATGCTTGCACAAATAAATTGCCGACTTAACCTAAACATTACTGGGCAGTGCAAATTGATGATGTCGACGGTGCTGCAGCATCCCTATCTAGGCGTCCAGTCTAGGATGCGTCAAGTAGCGAAAATAGCTGGCCCATTCAATGTTTTCTCCTGCAGCTCGTGCCACCATCAAGCAGCATCATCTCACCCGTTGTCCTGTGTCTGCATCAGTGTGTGTGGGTGTCTGTCTGTCGTTCGGACTGTCTCTCTCTCTCTCTCTCTCTTTCTTTTCCCGGTGTGAGTCGCCTTAAATCCACATAATTATTACTCTGTTTGCTTTACATCTTCAGGATACTTCACTTGGACTGCTTGCATGCAAACATGGACAATGCGAGGAGAACTGGACAATGAATGCCCTCGCTATTGGTAAGTTTCCGCCACCCGAGTTTTGCTATATGTTCACATCACTAGTGTTCACGTTGGCGTTAACTGGATCAGTTTCTGGCAGTGGTCAGTGCCTTCAACCTTTGAAGGCGAGATGAATGCCTCAGATGACTTGAGTTACGATGCTCACTCACTAAGATGTTCTTCAACTTCCCATTCACTGTCCGGTGCACTGTATTTCACCCGGTAATGGTGTCCATCAGATCATCAAATTGGCCAAAGAAAGGCCACTTCCATCACAGCGAGCTGGCAGTGAGTGAAAAGGCGGCACACCACAGTTGCATCACCACCATCACCGCCATCACCGCCACACATCTTCAGCCCCTCTTACGTTGACCATAATGATCGCGCCAGTGGCCATTTGCATTAGCCGGCACCACCTAGCTTTGTTTGTTTGTGTTCGCTCAAGTGATGGCTCGCGCATCGCCGCCGAGAAGCACTTCAGGCAAAGGGAAGTTAGCCTTTAATCGAACAGCCACTTTCTGTGACTGATTAAGGTGTCGGTGGCAGTGCTTGCCATCGTCTTTCTCTTTCTTGCTAAGCGTTAAAGTGGCTAAGTCAGTCAGATATACGCTATACCATTAGTCGACCTACATTGGTACTTGTCTTTGTAGACAGACCATTGAAAGGCGACAATGTTCTCTCTCGTTTTCTCGATTCTGTGCTTGAATTTGTCCATCTGCCTGATCCTCTTCTCTCCTTTTATTTACAATACAGGCAAATCTGCAGGACTGCACTGTTTTCAATGTCTTCACTGTTGTCTTTTTCAATTAATCACAATAGTGTCCAATGTCCAATGCGTGGGTGTCTTTCTGGCAGTGCACACAGCAGGCGTAGCAACGACATCATCAATGCACCACACTGTGATGTTTCTCCGCCACAAAACGCCAGCCTCGTCTGTCCATTATTGTCTCAGTGTCATCCACACCATCATCAGTAGTGCCATAATTTAGCACTGACCTATTGATTGTCTGATGACACATCCTCTGACTCCACATGTGTTCGGCCAAGTTCAGACTAGCGACTTCCACTTCACTTTCATTCTCACTTGGCATCACTGTCTCTCTGAACCTTAATTTTCTTGTTAAATTAGCGTTTTAATTACGCTATACTTTTATTGTAATGAATGTATTAACATTAACTACTGAATGGTGGAAGAGAGAAAGGAAAACTGCGGTTGGGCGGTGAGCATGGCATTCGGGTGAATGCAGGAGAACCAACCTGAAGAGCTCGCAAAACGCACATTGCACTTGGTTCATCTTTTTTCCAATTAATCTTAACAATTTATTGCACAGAATTGTGCTTGGCTCACAAAAAACCGCAACTTTTAAACTTGGCAGTCGTTTTGTTGCCTTTTTCCTCGCTTGTCTAAAAGAAAATGTAGTTCAGTTTAGTAAAATGAAAAACTTTCAAATAAATAACAGACGCCTTGAGTTTGTCGTATTGCGCCCTGTGTTGGCGCCTCTTGAAGCACTTTTCCTACTGATTCCAGAAGTATTCATTGCTGCGCCATCGCGCGCGCTTTGTCAAACCAATAGCAAGTGGGCAAGTGGCCCGTTTAGCGGCAATTAACTTCTAATGATTGACTACAGCTGGGAAAAGAAAAAAGATACAAAGTCATAGTTGTTGATTGCACCCCAAACAATTTCAAACAAGTCCTTTCAGGCAGTTCCAATCGCCAGAGTGTTGCAATTTAGATTGACTACGATCAGAAGTAATCGAATATCGTCTGCGTGTTGTGTCAGTTGTGCACGGTGCATTGTTTTTGCGTGGACAGTTGGTGCTATTACTGGAACGGTTAGTGCACCGCACACATTGCTGAGTCCATTACATCCCATTAATGTGCTATACGGGAGACAGTCTCTTCAACTGACTTCAAGTAGGTGAAGTGGTAGCTGTGCTGCTGTTGTGGCAAATGCCTCTACCAAGATTGTCCGATGAAAGCTGTCAACAATATCGATTAGGTAAATAGAAGAGCGAAAAGGAGAGAGAGAGAGAGAGAGAGAGAGAGAACTGGCAGAAACAGTGGACAGGACCATCGTACGATAATTGGCGATTGTCACGATTGCCGAGGACTCGACTCACTGGTCACTGACGGCCACAGCTGCTCGTAAGAGTCGTCCGGCCATACGGACAGTAGCAGTTGCAGTGGTAGTGGCAGTGGAGACAATCAGTAGATCACCGGGCACGACTGAGCTCCAAAGTGACTTCCAAGTGACTCGGTGGCAAACTCTTTCCACTGTGGCGAGTCAGCAGCAACAGCAGCAGGCTCATTACTGCGCTCTCCTCCACTCGTCAGCGCCGGTGAATGCACCACCTTTGGATTGCTTTGTCTTTCCGCTCAATGGGAATCGAATGATGTGAGAACGAGCGAAGAGAAGCAGAGAAAAAGAGCGAGAGAGAGAGAGAGAGAGGGAGACGGACGGAGCAATAGAGTAGGACAGAGGAAGGAGACTTCATGGCACTTTGTGGTGACGGTCCAGTCTGCCGTACCGGGCTGTCCGCGACACACAGTCCGAGGCTGTGCTTGTCTCTTTGCCAGCAGTATTATTCTGTCCGAATGCAGTGGTCGCTGGAGAAACTGAATAGAGAGCAGTGACAGTGCTGGGCGCCAGTGACGTCGGTGCTGACCTGCCGGCCACTGGTGGTGCCCATTAGCGGCGACGACCACCTCTTCGTCTTCTGGCGAGGCATATTGGACCAGGCAGAGCAATGACCGGGCGCCAGCAGTGAGACTGTGCAGTCAGTGCAGACAGTGCAGTGGCAGTGCATGTCATCTAATCATTTCATGCTTCAATACACGGTTCGCACCGGGCACTGAGCGGCCAGTAAAGTCCACGCTACCGAGGACGGCAGTACTACTGCCACAATGCAGGCTGCTCCTTCTCGTCTAAACACGTCTATTATTTAAAGTCGATCGTAATCGGCCCATTGATGATTTCAAATCGATCGATATATCAGGTGAGAAAATGCCAGCTAACGGAAAAAGTAGGCTTTGCTTTTGCCATACAGGATGAAAACTCAGTGAAACCTTCAAATTAAAAAAATTTGTTAAAAAATTTATGTATTCAAACTTATTTTTTTAAATTGATAAACAAGTTATTTTAAAATCAAAATGCATATTAGCTAACACAAGTTGCAAAATGTTCAAAATTTATGTTAATTATAAAAATTTTCTAGTTATGAATTGCAGCACAATTTTAAAATTGACTGACTGTTTTTTGCCTAATTTTGTTTTATCAATGTTGTTCATGAAGCTTCCGAGTGTTTAAGCAACAGCATCTAGTATAACTTATGTTCTTGAAATGCTTATAATTACATTGTTTGAAAATCAACTCAAAACTTTTAGCAGCCAGTTTTTCATTGACCACAGGACAGTGACGGTAATCATCAAAATTATATTAACTCAATCAACGTTTTTCACCGCGCCCAAAATTTTTTCAAGTAGCAATAGACATAAAAAGTAATGCCAATGAGACCAAAACGAAGAACACTTGTGCACTTCATTCATATTGTGACCAGTGCTAGTGCACTCATCCACGACTGTCCAATGTCCGAATGTCATTAAGGTTTGTCAAAAACATCATCTTCTCCCCTTCTATCACCGGATGAAACTAATGACTGAAAGAGGTAAATTGATTTGGTAACGAAAAACGTCATCAAAGTATCACCTGCAATATTGAGCAGTAAGAAGTGAGTTTTAGAGCACCTCGTCACCGGGCACTGGTTTGCCAGGCAATCTACTGGTCGTTTTCCTTATTACGGAACAATTAGAGCAATTTGACTAATTTGCTTCTCCGTTCAGTTGGGTTTTACAGAGATGAGTCGAGTTGGCAGTAGAGTGGCCGCCATTGATTGGCAGTAGAGCTCGCTTACTTGATTGCAAGAGGTCAAATGGTCTGTGTGCTACAATGGCCTGTGTCCCTTCGAATGTGTGCTCAACCGAATCCAGCTAGACTGCGATTAAGAGTTGAAGAGCAAAACATCGGTGACGCGGCGTCGGAGACACTTCTCTCTTTCTTTCTCTCTCTCTCGTTTTTTCAAGCTAACAAAGCCTCTCTTCTCGCGCGTGCGCCTCATATTGTCCTGAACAGAAACCAAGCACACTGAACATTGCCCCTGGTGATAAGTTTGAAAGTGGTGGAAGGAGAGCATCGTAGCCTCGCGACACTGCCCAATTAGCTCAGATTCGTCGTTCACTGCTGCACTGGCAGGTAGGTTATTAATAACGAGAACGGTCCTGCTCAACCTGAGCACCACCAGCAGAAGCAGCACCACTTGTCCATTAGCTATGGTAAATGAGGTATCGATGCAGTAGAGCTGCTGCTGCAGCTGCTGCGACCAGAAGAGGAAAGACAAGCACTACACAAGTCCATTTTGCCTGGTTCACTGGCACGATCCACTGGTGCGATATGATGGCTCGACCAAATGCTATTTGTTTCGTCTCGGGCAAATAAGCGTGGACGGAGGAGACTCCTCTCTATCGGCAACTCTTCTGGCGAGCCAGTGCACCTCACCTCAGTGTTTTGCCTCCAAATGTCACTTGCTAATTGTCAGCCAACTCTTCGCCAGTGCCACTCGGACGGTGCTCGAAATAGCGACGACAGACGATAGGTGAGCAGTGAAGAGGCAGCGAAGAGGGGACAGTGGAGAGAGGACATTTAAATTTATCGTCACGCCTGGACGAGAGTTGGCTTGCGCGCGAGGCCGCTCTGAAGCACAAGCCAACCATCGGCCATACTCTGATGGCCACTCACACCTGATGGCGAACGTCCGGCGACAATGTTGCGCGCGCCACTGGGCGCTCAGCATTGCTTACGGCTGCTGCTGCTTCTTCGTCTTCTTCTTCTTCTAGATGACAAAGTGCGTAAATGTGCGCCAATTAAAGGACACTGCCAAGAGAACGAGCGATGAAGAGTCGCGTGCGTGTCCACCACCACCACCACCACCATCAGCAGCACTCTCTGACCGACAGTCATTTGCATAGATGAGCATTCTCGATTAGCAGTGGCAGTCTATTGTCCTTGCCTGCCAGGCAGCCATCCAGGCAGCACCTTGAAGCGCCGACCATTGGCCAATTTATCATCATTTGCCTGGACCCCTTAATTTAGACGAGCGCCCGAGAGATAATCAGTGCAACTCCGAGTGAGGCTGACCTGAGGACGGCACAGTGCGGACATGTGCTTGACACACGACAGTCCAGCGATCAGGTGACAGTGCTGGTGGAGGCACAGTGAAGCCAGTGAGCCATCGCGCCATTTCCATTTCCATCTGGCATTGCTGATTAGCCTTCTGCACCGGGTGGCCAGCCAGCTTTGGCTGCTTCGGCTGCTGCTGCTGGTGAACTGAGAGCAAACAAGAGGGCACAGCTAATAAGCAGCAACAGCCTAGCTGAGCAGCCACCCCAACCTTGTGTCTTCATCACCGTCTTTCCCCGCATATATAATATATCGCCTCTATATATTGTATATCATTTTGCCAATTTTTCCCTAATTTAATTTGAGCACAGTGCAGTAATCTTGCTGCTCGAATAAATCGCCAACACCAGCGAGCACCTGTGCCTGTTAGCAGATCGCCAGCAGAGAGGTAAACATTTTACTGCTGAAGAGGGAGCAACAGCAGTTGCAGTGGCAGACCGAGGCAGGCCAGTACGCGGCACCTAAACTGACAAACAAGCTAATTAGTCTACTTGGCTGGCTGCTCGACGAGCAACGAGCACCAAGCTCTATTCAATTTGTCACCTTTCCAAAGAAACAAAAGGCAAAGACGACAAAGAAAAAGAAGACGACGAAGTTAAGAGCATTTTTTCAGTCATTGCCTTGCCTTTTGCTCCAGATGACAGTTTTGCAAGGTGACACTTACTTGCCTGCGCTCTCTTGGATCGATGCATTTTACCAGTCAATATAAGCGCAGCTCCCGAGAGGGAGAGAGAGAGCGAGAAAGAGTCAACTTGGCAAATATAGAGCGTGGGAGAGGAGTGTTCAATTCCTCGGTGCTGTACTCGGTCAGCTCTGAGTCCTGCTGATTGGTCATTATCCACGGTGGTCATGCGAGTCGAAGCGAGTTCGAATTTTTGCCGTGAATTATCAGTTTGCCGCAGTAGAGGCAGTGCTACAGCTACTGCTGCTGTTGCTACTGCTGCAGCTAGTGCTGTAGCTGCACACTTTTTGGCCACTGGCCGACACAATGAATGGAGTAAATGATTGAATTCTTCCCGGATATATCAAACAGGCACTTCTCTCCGTCAGCAAGTGGCCAGTGAGTGATATGAAAGAGCACCGCGCACTCTTCTCCACTGCAAACAATCGCAGCCGCAGAAGTGCAGTGCTGCAGTGGTGGTGCCGACAGGACAAATCAATCGGGCCATCATCGCGCCATTATTAGCTTCTTCATATGTGCCCGATTGACGTGCTCATAGTAAATGCGCTCTAATTGAGCTATCTTGCGCCCAAATGGCACTTGAAAATATGCTTTCACACTTTGGCAAATCTATGCGGACCGGCATTTCAGTGCTTCTTGTTTAGAAACTAATTAGGCTGCTAATGCCATGCACTTGTGTTGCACACTAAAATGATTTTTTAAAAAGTTTACATTAGTTTCAGCTGTGAAAGTACTACTTTCAAAGAAGGTGTCAATTTCGATGTTTTTGCGGTGTACTGAATCGATTGCTGGCTTTTTGCCAGAGAACATCGGCAGCAAATTCATACCGGAAATGCCGACACAAGAATTGTGTGTGTTCTTTTTCTTGTTGTGACAATCAAACAGAGAAAATAGGCAAAGTGAAATTGAAAGAGAAAGTGACACACGAAGGTCATGGTCAGTGGCCACACTGGGGACAAAGAATGACGCAAGAAAGTACCCGTAGACTGCTAGACTGCTAGACGTGGTCATCATCAAGGAATGGCAATCACTTGGGTAATGGTAGATAAGGAAAATTAAAGGGAACAGGCAGAGATAAAAGCCAAAGACGGTATCGGTCACACTCGACAAGTCGGAGAAGCTGCTGCTGCTGCTGCTGCTCTCTTGTAGAGATTTCGCATCCGGCCAGGGCGATTCGTAATTACATGTGTCTCGGTGTGTGTGTGTGTGTGTGTTGCACCAGTGCTCGCGATTGTCCGAGCATGTTGTCATGTAGTATGTGCGGACCGAGAAGGTGGCCACAGAACACTCCGACTGAGGCTGCCTCGGCGACGACCAGACACCGAGACGGTAATTGAGGCGACGAATAAGTCACACGACTGTGACAGAGCAGACCTGATCTCTGTCTGTGTATGTGTGTGTGTTTGTGACGGTGTTCTGTGGCGAAAGCAGCTGTTGTTGCTGCCCTGGTGACAGTCACTGGACAAACACGGCCAAGCACTGGACAAGAGTGCATCGCTTCTCAACCGGCACGGCAGAACCCACCAGGTGAATAGAGCAGACTGCAGAGTATAAGGGGAGAGACCTTAGGCTTCTTTCAGCGTCGATACGCAGCGGTCAGTGAAATGCAAAGCAGTGAGAAGTGTCATCAAGTGTTGTGAATTGCCGGGAGAATCAAATCAGTCGATGGTGGAAATCACTGTAATCACACACACCACGTTCTACATGCCCTCCGACAAGCGACATTCCGGCGATTATGGTGAAGCACCAGTGGAGACTGTACCACAGATTTGCATATGTCACTTCATACTTCACTTGGCCATTCAATTGCTGCCCAAAAGATGGCCAAAAGACGACAGCTTCTTTCCGCCGACGAATATTCTCACAGCTCAACTCATCTTGACGCTCTAAGTGACCACCATTGTGTCGTTTTCCTTGGATGTGCTATTTTCGCAGCACGATTTTCGGGAGCAATATCCGATTTTGTAGGTGCCCCTATGAGCACGAGATGGCGCAGTCAAGTGGGGCATTACTGCAAATTGCATTTCTATCAATTGATTACGGTTAACCTTTCTCTGTGGTTGATCCAAAACACAAGCTGCCAGCGACAGTACAGAAGTGCCAAGATGTGCCAGAAAGAGAGAGAAAGAGAGCAAGTAAAGTGCACGAAAGAATAGAATAGAGCCTTGCACCAACGCCTGACCAGCGCGATCGATGGCGCCTGTGCGAGGACCAATCGATCTGACGGCCATTGAACGCAGCTGCAAAGCAGCGGCCACGAACAGACGGACGGACAGTTGGCACAGCAGCACATCGGCGGCAGTGGTGGCAGAGGGCGCGATCGCTCGGACACCAATGCCAATGGGAAGGCGCCGAACTGACGCTCAGACTCGCCTTTCCTCCTGTCCGCCGTTGTCCTCCAGCCTGTCCGAATGCAGCCAGCCTGTGCTCGCAGTAAAAGAGAAAGAGAGAGGACAGTAAAGGGAGAGAGAGCATTTCAGGCGCCACATCAGTCAGCAGCACTGCTTTGTGTGTTATTCCAGCAGCGGATCCCCTTTTGTTCGTTCTGCTGATTTAGCACTGACCACTCCTGGAAGGTGGAGTGAAGAGTGCTTGACCACTGAGTGCGTAGGCGTACGTTTCACCCTTCGCCTCAGCTCTGGCTACTGCACTACTGCCCACTGTCCACCTTTGCCTGACTATAGTAGGCGATATGGTCCCTCACAGTGAGCTGCGGAGAAGAGTGCTTGTCCCCTAGTCGCTCAGACTGGTTGGGCCAGTGTGCAGCCCAGTGGGCACTGACTGATTTCGGACTGACTGGATCGGTTGCCTCTGTCCTGTCAAGGTGAGCTCTACTGGCGCTGAGGGTCGAGTGAAATATGATGGTAGTGCTTTTGTTGCCTTCTCCCCGTCCCGGCCTGCTGCCCATCTGTCGACCTGCAAATGAGGAAGTGCTGCTGCCGCTGCAAGGGTCAGTCAGCAGAGAGAGAGAGAGAGAGGCAGAGGGGGACTAGGCCTAGTCTCCTAGTCCTTTTGTCCGTTCGTTCTCTTTTTCTCTCTTTTACTCCACGCCTCCGACTGTTTTTGTTCCATCGCCTCATCAAAATCACGAACGTGAGAAAGTGTGTGTGTGTCCGTGTGTCCGTGTCCGTCCGCATCGATGTGTCAGCAGTGGAAGAGCAGAGCGGTTCTCCTTCTTCAACGTTTGACGGTGTAGTTCGGTAATGGTCGACAGAGGAAGGTCACTCATTTGACCATTCATGGCCGCCACTAACCTTGAGCACTGACCGTGTTTGCTAGCGTCAAGCAGCCCAAGCACACTCTGATATCTCGGGACTGTCCGGCAAAGGTCAATGGCAAATGTCAAGGCAATGTGTGTGTGCCAGTGCGTGCGCTTCTCGGGTCCCGACCACTGAGGGAGACCATGCCGGTCTGACAAGCCAAACAGGTCAATCTATCGATAGACGTCACACAGGTCGAGATAAAAGCAATCTATTTGCCAATGTTCACTGTTTGTTCAAATAAATGCACTTACATTCATTACCAGTCACAGGAATAGAATGAAATGACCCATCGTCGCTAAGGAAGTGAAATGACCTGGGCCAATTTTGTGCTACACTAACTTCTCTTTTGCCAATGCTGCCTCGCAGAAAAAATTCTAATTGTGAATCATCAAATTTTAGTTTTAGAGCTCTAGTTTTAAATATAAAAACTTGACCAGTTTGTTGCAAAAGTTCGGCTTGTTTGCAACATTAAAAAAATCTTGCTAAACATTTAACCAATTTTTTTAAAACATCAAAAAATCTTATTTGTTTGCACTTGGTCAACTTTAGCTGTCACCTGCTTACCTGGCACATGGCGCCCAGTGCATGAGCGCCACCACCACCTCACTACAGTCTGGTGGTCATCACTGCTATCCTTTGGTCATCGCGTGGACATCATGTGAGTGTGAGCCTCGTTGGTAGAAGAGCAGTGGCTGACAGTGGCTGTGCCGAGTCAGTCCAGTGTATCGTCCGGCGATGTCCCTCCTCCCTCCGTCCATCGGCGTCTGTGACGTAAGCATTACGCGTAGAGTGCGCAGCTGCGGCCAGTGGAAGAGAGTCTGTCTGTCTGAGTGTGTGTGTGTTGGCTGCTTCTGCCGCGGCTGCTGTTGCCTTATACTGTCCGCTTCCCATTTCGCTCCTCTCTCGCTTTCGCGTCTTTCCTCGCAGTCCGCTCTCGCGCCATTCGCCGAGAGACTCTCATTCGGCGGTTAGTTGGGTCTAGATGCTGCTCAGTGCATGATCGCAGTCGCTGCCGCTGTCGCCGCTTCGTCGTCGTCCATGTACGCGCCGATACTTGCGTCTTTGAAGATAGCCACTGCACTGGACTATCACCACCAGCACCGCTACTACCACCACCACTACCACATGAGTGCAGCCACACATCCGCTATACTGACCGGTGTCCAGTGCTCAGTGCACACCCCTTTCACTTTCACGTGTTCAGGCACACACCTGCCCCTTAAAGCACACCATCCTCCAGCAACATGCACTCAAGTGAATGCTTCTCTCTACCACCCAAACTCTAACTGACCACAATGTGTTTTTGCTGTTTTTCATCCCTTTCTGTGCGTGTCCTGTGTCCGTGTAATTTGCTAAACAGATAATGGCGCACCGATTGCCGGCATCACAGCTGAGTTGAAGGCACTCACACTGCAACAGACCAGCCCCCCCCTCAACCGGTGATTTAACTGTACATTCACGGCTTCTTGACGACTTTCTCCTATTTCCCCTGGCTGCTTCTTTTTGCCAATCAACTCGGCCCTTCTAAACACCAAATCACTTGTGTTCCTCTACCTACATTTTTCTCCTTTAAATCGCCCCCATTGGGCTTTCAACATCACCAGCAGTCATCTGACCTGTGCGCCCTTTCGAGCAACTCTCCACCCTCACAGCGACCGTTTCACCATGTCTCGCCGCAAGCAGGAGAATCCTCAGCCCCGCAAACGTCTAGTCAATCGTAAGTGAAATTAAATTGTTTTTCCCCGCCAAAACACACACACATTTTTCGTCTTTTATCTTTATTTTCCAAATCTGCACTTTTCTCTATTCTATCTTTTAACCCCTGACCCCTTGTAAGGTCGATCACTTTATAACTTGCTCACTTCGTTTCGTTTTCCTTTACTTCTTTCATTCCTAACCCTTATCACTGTAACTGTTGGCCGAGTTTGTAAGCATATTAGCAGTTCAGTGGAATCCAGCATGTTGTTTGTGGTCAGCCGACACCACCGAACAACTGCCAGTCAGCTCACTGCCATTTATCAAAACTTAAAATGCACTCTCTTCTCGGTATCTGTGTGAGCCCACAGCCTCGGCAGCACACTACTTCCTAACTGGCAATTTTTGTTGTTCTTCACAACTGTTGCGCTCAAATGTGTTCAGAGAGTTTAAGCTTAAACTAACTACCCGCCACACTGATCGGCCAATTGCATCGCCACTCTACGGCAGTTGTACTCTCAAATCTGCTCACCCTCTCCTCTCCTCTTCTCTTTGTCATTCACACTAACCCTTTGCCCTTTGCCATTTTTTGAACCTCTGAGTGGCGATCAGCATTCTCTCGCTGTCTGTACATTGAGCTGACGAATTAGTGTCCAGAACGAACAAGCACCGCACCCTACCGAAAAGTGACCACACCGCAACATCAACGGCAGTCAATTAGATTTTGGCGGCCTTTTTCGTTTCGATGGAGCTCATTTCCAGTTTATTACCTTTGCTCTCTGTCTTTGCTCTCAATGACTGATCCAAAGTTTAGGGCAGTAGAGATCAGTTGAGTTCTCTTTTATTTCATTTGAACTGAGCGGACTCGCCGGTTGCCGGACTATAACGAACACACCGTCAACGGGATACCCTTCCTAAGGGGTTGCTACCTCAGCAAAACGTTTCGTTACGTGCAGGGTCGCGCGGCCAGGTGTTGCCTTCAAAAAGGGTCGAAGTGGGTTTCGTGGAATGCTCGGCCATTACCTCCTCGCAAGCTGGCCAAATTTCCTCTCTTTTGCCTTCCTTGTTAAACCGTAGCAACTGCACAGACGCTTCACTTTAAAGTTTTTTTGCAGAATCTTTTGCCCAAACTCGCTCACCGTCCGGGCCCTTCTGACCTACTTGACCGCCTACTTTATTTGACAAAAACATTTTTTTTCGTTTTCAGTAATCTGTGGTCAGTGCAGTGAGAGCAGGTTTGTTTTGCATCACTTTTTGAAAGTGAAAAGCTTCGTTTATTCGTCTGTTTGTTTATTTCCTTCACTTTCTCTCCTCACGTTCTCCTCTACTATCTATCCCTTGTGGGAACGATCTGTGAGTGCAGTGTGTGCAGGCATTCATTGATGCTGCTCATCGGTGCAGCCAATTGGCTTTAGCATTTCCTACTGCTCCACTGCACACCGCCTCTGTTGACACTGACCACCCTTGACCTTTGGTCACCACGGTCAACTCAACCTCACACTGCTGACCTCGACCATGTCACCGAGCAGTCATTCTTTTGTCGTCTTTCCTCTCCTTCCTTACGTCACGTCTGTCGACCGTCTGTGTGTGAGTGTATGTGCCCCCGTTCAAGGCCAGACAGAGAGTAGCCAGACTGTGGCCACTGTTTGCCGACGCTGAGCAGTGACCACTTTCACTGACCCATAGAGCGCGTCGTCTGCTAGAGCAGTGGTCAGCAGAAGTAGCCCTCGTCCGGCACTGCTGCAAGCAACTGCACCTGTGGCCAGATGCTCGCAGCCAGTGAACAGCTTTCACTGACCATCGCCCACTTGTTGCATGCACACATCCGTTTGCAGGCAGTGGTCAGTGCTGATCAGTCTGACCATCATCAGTTTTTATGGTTTCACCACTGAATATTGCTAAAAAGCTGTAAACGGAAAAGTGAATCGCCGCTCGTAAAAAGCCGTCAATCGATGGAGGCAACATGCTTTGCAAGTGTGAAGGGTGTATTGGCAGTGTTCTGCCTGCCGTCTATCACTCTGATAACAAACTAGGTTATACGCCAAATCAAATATTGGCCAGTACTGCTTCAGATTTGGATGGCAAATCAATTGACTTTGCGTTTGGCCCGATGGTCCCCTTCTCTTCTCACAGCAGTCTAACATGCTTGTCCTACTTTTTTTGTGCCTTTGCTTTTGCATCGCACGATTTTTAGGAGGAACAGACATTTTGAGCGGGATACTAGTTCTTTCTTTGGCCCATTTGCCTTTTGAAGCATTTGCAAGAGAACAATGAGCCTGTTCTCCCTTTCTCTGCCTAGGCACACATCACCCCCTCGCAAAGTATTGGTTCTCGTCGGCGACCAGAGGCCATCCCGGCAACCCTTAGCAGTGGCGCACATCCCGTCAGTGGCTGTATTTCCTCTAGCCTTTTTTCTCCCCTTTTTATCGCATCCTTTCTCTTGTTAACGCATCTGTTCGACACTTTGGACTTTGCGATACAGGGCTGCAGTGCTCGCCAGCGTTGGCAGCAGGCCTACAAACGCGAATGTCTGTGCAGTTGCAAATGCTGCTGCTGCTGCTGCTGCCGTTGCTGCTCCTTCATGAAGAATGATTGTTGTCTGGTAGAGGAGAAGAGGACTGCTGGTGGGCTGCCAGTCGATATGAGCTGACCAGCAGCCACTTTCTTGCCAACCACTGGTCTCTCTCTCTCTCTCTCTTTCCCTTTTCCTTTCCCTGTTGCCTGCACATTTATCGGAGATCGAGGTGTAGAGAGCAAGGCAACTCTTTGATGGCTTTACGATTAGCACACAACACAACACTTTTGCCGTCGTTGTCGCCGTCTGCACTGCACTGGTCGTTGCTGCAGCTGCAGCCACTGCAACGACGAGCAGTGTCACGGCAAGGGAAGAGTATCATCCACTCTCCAAGCCAAGACATACTGCACAAAGCGGCATCAGCAACGGCAGCAGCAGCAGCATGTGCACCGATTACGTCTGAGAAGCGTCATTCAGTAGGTTTTGCAGTGCTTCTCATCCACCACCGCCACCACTGGCCTTGCCATCGTTCACTCCCTGAGCAGCACTGTCTCCAGTTGTGACACTTTCGCTTCGAGTGGTCTGTGCTGATCGCCCAGTATCACATTTTGCAGATCATTCTCTCGCTCTGTGGCATCGTTATTTGCCCAACTTTATCTGCAATATTTGCTAGGAGACACTGGCATCGGTACACAATGCAATCTTTGGCCACTGACTCGAGTGTCTCCACTTATTGTGGCTGTTTGCGCGGACACATACTGGTCAAGCGGCAGCAAATCAGTTGGTTTCTCCTATTCTATTTTCCTTTTTGCAACAGCAACTCAGCGCGTCTCTTTCGGTCACAAGTTCCTTTTACACTTCTTTTTATATAGCATTTTTAGTGTTCCCATATCCTTTTTCCTCCTTCTTTCTGAGGCCTATCTGACTGACCAGAGGCCAAATGCAGTGAGCTGATTGATCTATAGGGTTTATGGTTGCAACTCTTCCCGAACAAATTACCCCTACACACCTTATGCGTTCTCTGCCCAGTGGCCACGGCCCCGTTTGGCCCCATTTGCCATGGTCTACTACCACTGCAGACAGCTAAATGTGCACGAGGAAGGCCACACTGACTGGCCTGTTCACCGTGGTCATTCAGTGTGCCGTGGTGCAGTAGCAGTAGTGTGATGGGCAAACTGGTCTGCAAGCTGCCACTAGTGGACACTGAGTAGCATCCCTTTAAGCGGCGCTCTCTTCGCGGCGCAGGGGTCTTATCAAGTGCCGTCATTACTGCCGCAGGCACTGCCATCGTTTTATCTTACTGACTTACTTTTCAAAGCAGCGTGCTCATTTCTGACCACTTTCTCTTTCATGGTCAAACCGCTCTCTTCAACACACACACACTTATTTTGCTTCCTTGAGGATGGCAAGTTCTGCTGGCTGACTGGCTGGCTTTCCTTACTGCTCTTCTCTACGGCTATTGACACGTGCGTGTATTTTCTCACTTGATGACCAGATGTCTTGGAATTCGTTGCTTCTCGGTCTAGTGATGACCAACACACACACAGGCACAGACACAGTTGCTGCGGGGCAGTTCTTCTGCCAGCAGTGCAGCAGCAGCCTCGACTTGCGTAACGAAAATTGCGGTCATTGAGCTTACTGCGGCCTGGGCCAAATACATCCTTCGTGGGAGAGTCCGGCGACTCCACTCGCCACTACAAAGGCCTCTCGCTTTTTGACAAGAGTGATGATGGACGACAGGCCATGGCTCTTGCCGGGTAGTGCAGCAGAGCAGCAGAGGCCCAACAACTACTGCCGATGAGAGCGATGACCGACTGCACTCGCCAACTGCCCCTTCCTTTGCTGTTACAAGGTTTATTTTATATTGGTCCTCTGCTGCTCTGAGACGCCCAACAGTCACAGAGTGCTTGGTCCAGCAGCAACAGCAGCACCAACAAGTTGCACCAGTGTCCGGTGGTGCTGCCATTGCCCACTGTCACTTGATCCTGCCCTCCCCCTCTCTTGGCTGGTCACGCACTTCCTGTGCTCGCCAATTTGCTGTCTCTGCAATCACGCCGGTCCCCTCTGACTTAATGACTCGATCCAGCGATGATGAATCGATGCAGATGTCTCTTCCTTTGTCTTACCTCTGCCGTCCTTGCTGAATCTTCTCCATTCTCTAATGTATGCAGCGGTAGACACGGCCCAAGAGAGTGAAAGAGGCACGATTGTGGTGAAGCGAGGCCCGCAGCCCGCTTTCCCTGTTGCAGCATCCACGCCTTGATGCCGCTAGCTGATGTGAGTAGATTGCCTAAGAGAGCCATATGCAGCCAAGTTTGTTGACCACTCGACTGGACGGACGCTCTCCATTCCTCTCCATCCCTTGCACATCTTGCCCACTCGCCCTCTGCAGATGCGTCGTCCTCTGTGTGCCAAAGTCCAAAGGTCGTAGGTCAAGTTGGTGGCTCTCTATTTTTAGTAGTGCTACTTAAGATTCTGAGCGTGTGTCCAGGCATCACCGTCCAGTGGCCATCGTCCATCGTCGTTGTCCATCGTGTCTAGCAGTGCCTAAGGCCTGCGACCTGGGATGCTCTATGTTCGGCAGTCGCCAGCAGGCCTAATGTGCAATCTCCTCTTGTACCTGTGCCAATGCGTGCCACTAACGATGCCTCCCCGGCACTGTCCCCTCTATTCTTCCTTCCTTCTCACTATCTACCGTCCAGTCCGCTCGTTTCCTCAGCTTTCTCTCTCTCTCTCCTGCGGATGTTTGAGTTGACCGTTGACTTGTACTCTCACTTGCGTCGCGTTGGTGTCCATCTGCGTCCATCTCTCTACTGACTCGCGCATTCGCATCTCACAAGGTCATCTTTGCTCTGGCTGGCACCATTGCTCTTTCGCCTGTGTTTCTCTCTTTCTCTTCTGCCTGGCAACTCGTCTCTAGCTGCCCCGGTGGCCATCAATTCTGCAACGAGAATTTGACCGCTCACTAGTGGAGTGTGTGTGCTGTTGTGTGTATGTGCCCTCACTTAATTGCGCACACACCTTAGCACCAGTGACACAGGCAAATTAATCTTGCGCTGAGTAGCTGGCCTAGCGAGTAGCAGCACTACCAGCAGCCGTCTCCGCCACTGGCGCGGCTCACTTTCGCTTTCCGAGCTGACTTTCTCTGTTTCTTGGCGTGTTTGCTCAATGAGAGCTTGATCAGCTTGTGGCGGCGAGTAGCAATCAGCCAGTGGAGGCCAGCTCGCAGTCCAGTGCAAGTCCACACAGTGAGCGAGTCAGTCTTCTTGGCACTTCTCACTGCGGCTGCATCAAGCTGACAGAGACTCTAATCTTGCATCCCTACCGATTGTTGCCATATCGCCCTGGACAGCTAGCCGTGTCCTATCGCCTCAGCTCTCTCTCTCTCTCTCTCTCTCTCTCTCTCTCTCTCTCTTCCTTCGATGTTTGTTTTGGTCTCCTCGTCGAGGAAAAAGCAGCGACTGGCCTCTCTCTCTTACTCTGTTTGCCATTCACATCGAGGCGAAAGTGAGGGCGATCCGGCGATTGGTGGTGAGCTAACCTAATGTATCGTCGCATATCTCTGGTGGCCTGTTTGTCCGCTGCTTGCGCCTTGCTCTCCCCTCAAGCTCACCATCAGTAAGCACTGTCCTTGTGCACTGCACCAGTGAAGCACTTCTGGTGAATTGGCTATTTTACCCCCAGTCAGCCTTATGATCCATTGACAGCGGCAGCAGATATCAATATAACAGCCACTACGGCTATCTCTGAGAGACTTTCTCTGTAGGCTATACATTGTGTACCAGTTACCTGGTTTTCCATTGCTGATTCCTCTTCTTTTGTCCTCTGGCAAAATTTTGGTGCAGTGCATCTCTTTGGTCCGTCTCATCTGCCTCTGGCACAGTCATTAATTTTACTGTCTCAAGTTTGGTCGTGCAGCGTTTCACAAGCCTCAATGCTGTTGCTTCTGCTGTTGCTGTTGCTGATGATGTTGATGATGATGAAGATGATGCTAATCTCGTGGTCTTGTCTGCTCGTGGACACTGTCTGTCTTGCACTGTCCAGCAGCCACAGGCAGGACTGCAGGCTACACAGGCCGCTCTTTGTCAGCCGTTGTAGTTGTAGTCGTCGTCTCCGTCACCATCGCCATCGTCCCTCTTGCTTGCCCACTGTCCCTCTACTTGCGCCCACTAATTGGTGATTGATGTGCTAGTTAGTAGTGGTGTTATTTGTCTTTACTGGTCTTGGCGCGTCTGCAACTAGCAGCTGTGCTACCACTGTGAACGACGGCCACCACGAGTTGCTGCTTCTGCTGCTGCTGAGGCTGATGTATGCATTTGCCTGTGCCTGTGCAGGCCGCATCCTCTCTCCTGCAGTGATCGGCATCAGCGTTCGAAGTGCCATCGAGACTGGCCTTGAAAGGACACACGCTTGGGATATACACAGACACATAGCGGCCAGTTGTTACCATTTCGAATCTGCGTGCAGCAGCTCGCGATGAAGCCCTCGATGTGTGTCCGCTCTTATCTAATCGGAATGCTGTTTTTCCACACGTGCTTCAGCACAGCTTCGCTTGATACTCTCCAGCAAGTGTCCAATGCAGAATGAGTATCTCACTAGATGTTCGCCTCCGTTCAATGAGCGAGAAATGTCTTGGGCATCAGTAAGCGACTGTCTTACAGTACTGATACTTTTGGTCAGCACTTCAAGGGAGCCAGCACTGGTGCGAGATTATCACCTTTTACTAGGCTTTGAGGCTTGCTGATGGTGCCCATTTCGCAATGAGTCTAGGGGCACTGATCAGTGAGGTGCTAGCACTCGGCCGCTTCGAGGCCACGTTCGACTTCTCCTACTGTACTCTGTCCTCTAGCAGCTGCGTGTCACCTTCATCGATGATGCGAGTTTGTTTGTTTGTTCCTCTTTTTGTCACTTTCTGACTGAAGCCTCACTCACTCACTCACTCACTCACTCACTCCCTCACTCACTCTCTCACTCAAGTTTGATGGTGGTCGACAAGACAGAGAACGCCAAGGGTCTACACTTAATCGAGGGCAGCAGCACTATCCGCAGCCTATCAGCACTGATGATCGGAACGGAGCACCGCCGAAGCCTGGTTGTGATCGGTGGCGGCGTGTCACTGGAGTCATGGAGCCAGTGCGATGTCTCTGTCGCCGTCTGCTCTCACACTGTCTCTCGGCGATGTGTCCACACACACAGACACAGTCTTCTCAGTGCTATCCAACACTACTCAACAACAGAACGGTGACAGTGCTCACACTGTGGTGACACTTTCAAGCAAGACACACACACTCTCGATTTGCCAGCCGTCCAGCCTGTCGACTGAGTGGACTGCCACTTTGCTAGCCTCCAAGTCCTCCACTTTGATAAACACTGAGCCATCACTATCTGTCCAGCGTTTTCCTTGACTTTGCCTTCGCCCGCTCTAGCCACCGCCACCATCTCGATCATCGAAATGGCTCATCACACCGTCTGCTGCAGCAGCTGAGGCTGTTGCATCTTCTTCTACGCCATTGCCGCTCATTACGGCAGCAGATTTGGCGAATATTTGCACACTGTCACCGTTGCTATCCACGCGACGGTGCTACGGCGATACAGTGCACTCTTCAGTGGAGTAGAAGAGTAACTGCGACTGAACTGCGCTGGCGACTCTGATGTCCCTCGAGTCTGTTCACTTGCGCACACTTGCCCCACTGTCCACACTGGCTGGCTGATGGTCGCAGAATGGATGGATGGATAGCCGTCTGTGCGACACTGCCATTCGCACTCATTCACTAGCTATTTTGCTCATATACACTCCTGTGCTCATCCTCACCGCACACTGCCAGTTCGTCGCTCATCGCGAAGGACATCTCCGCTAGCCGTAGCCATTAGCAGATTTGGCCGTGGTGAAGCAGTCGCTGGCTGCTGCGGCTCAGCCGTTGAGGTGACACTGGCTTTTTCGTGCACCGTGCTCGCATTTGCTGGCTCCACTTTCCTCGGCCTAATGTCGCCAAAGCAGCCGCTGCTGCAAAGGTGCACCTCGAGGCTTCTCTTGACTGTACTGTTCAATCCGCTGTACAGCAGCAACGGCGGCAGCAGTCACATGCACCGGGAGTCTTCCATGTCGATCGCCACTGATCATTCGGCCAAGCTCATATTGCACTGGCAGCGAGTAGAGCACAATCGATACACACAAAGAGAGAGGGAGAGAGGGACAGAAAGCCACTTGCGCCATGACCAACGATCAAATGATTTGGCCGTTCTTCTGGCTAATTAATGAATTGGCAGTTGTGCAGCGGTGTGCACAGGCAGGCAAGGCCATGCCAAAAAATGGCACTGACGAATGGAAGCACCGGTGGCGAGAGCAGCCCCAGAGAGAGCGCACACAGCACCGGTAGCTAGATACATTGTTTTTGCCAACAGCTACATTCTGCTAGTGGACTGGTAGTGTGCTCCTGCTGCTCCTGCTTACCACAATTGCTCAGGATGGCTAATGAAAGTTGCTTGATGAAAGTTAATTGAAGTTAATTCAATTAGCTGGCTTCTACGGTGCTGCGAGCATGACTCGGCCATATAAACGGTCGCTACGCCAGCGCTCAGTTCGCTGACGGTGGCCAGTCAGACACTGCTGATGGTGATGATGGTGGTGGTGCTTGTGGTGGCGGTGGTGGTGGTGATGATGAGGATGATGGGACAGTCGCCACACACACTCTGCTAGCCTCCACTGAAAGCTCTCCTCTGGGCTGCGTCCTGCTCATCTTAGCCAACTGTCACCTCGTGCATGTGAGATAGATCACACTTTTCCTTATTTAGGACACTTTTTAACTTTGTCCAATATTTGTCGCCGCAGTCGATGTGCTGTGTTCATGTTGCCGCGCCACTCTTGTGATGCTCCTCGCTGCTGTCGTTTCTGCTTGCGAAATGTTGCACTGACGATGCGGCAAACAAGCACATGGCTCCCCGAGCCACTGTTGCCTGCACATTACTGTCTCTCCCTTTCACAACTTGGCTTTCCTTAGTGTGCTCCTGTTATCGCTGACGTCCTGAATTGAGAAAGTGAATCCTTAAGTAGGTGAAGGGTAGCAGTCGAGAAATGCTCGGACTAGAGACAAATAAACAAAAAATGAAAAGATCAAACGGTCAATCTAACAAACTACAAGTACTCGAACAGTTTATACTAGTGTCGCAAAATGACTTTCTCTGCAAGCTGATTGTTTCTTTCAATGGTAGTGCTGCGATCACCATTTTGGGCACTCCGAAATGGCACCAGTAAGTGAGTAGTAGCAGCAGCAGTCAGCTCAAACCACCTGTCCAGTGTGCGTCTGTTGCCGCAACTGTCGCCTGCGTTTCACTGGTCTGAGTACTGTGCTGCTGCTGCCAGTTGCTCCTCCGCAAACATTTGTGTCCGGTTTATTCGATCCGAGAGCAGGCACCACCACCACTACAGCCTCGTTTGCGAACAAAGCCTGACGCCGGGGACGTTATCGCATCTTACCGGGCTCAGTCTCTGTATGTGTGTGTGTGTGTGCTGTATGTCAATGTGCAGTCTGTGTGTACAAACAACAATGGCACCAGCACAGAGAGCAGCGTGCGCCGTTTGGTTCAGCAATCTGCGAGGCAACATTTATTGCACATCGATGCGAACGGTGCTATTGCTGCTGCTGCTGCTGTGTTCCTATTAATTAGAGTGGCCAATGAATTGGCAAGCGAAAGTGCTGCAGCAGCTTCTCTTGCACCGTGTCACCGTCGCCAGTGACGAGAAGGAGGAGAAGGAAGAGGAGGACATCACTTGCATTTGTCACCTTGACGACCTTTGCTCGCTACCTAATCAATCGAGTCCTGCCATCGAGCCTGACCAAAGCATTGTTTTCTCTGCGAGCTGTACTGTACTGTGTAATTAAGGGCAGCGTACACACACACACACACCACAAACACTCACACAGACTCTGACAGACAGACGGCAAAGCATACTCGATGGCTGTCCAATCGACAGCCGTTTGTTCCCCCAATGTTTGCGAACGTATATCTATCCAAGTGGCAGAGACAGCACACACACACATACAAACTTTCTCCACTTGGCAGTTGGTTGATTCGTTGGTTGCTTGGTTGGGAGATGAAGCTGCTCTCGAGATAAGCTGCTGCTGCTACCTTTTATCGACGTGTATCCATCGGCGTTTGTGTGTTTGCTGGCGGTGTTGGGCGCTTGCCACTTGGTAGGCTAGCAGCCTTTGGCCAGGCAATCTTCTGCGCCCAGTGGCACTTCTCTTCACCAGTGGTACAGTCCGCTGGCGATTGTTGCCGGTCACAGCAGCAAGCTCCTGCTGTACCTGCAGTGCCCCCTGAAGGAGGATTACTAGCTCAGGCCAACTGTCTGATCGAACACCAACTTGGTGGTGGGTGCCACTATTGAGACGCACTGATTGCACACCTCATTTCTGGTCGTCTCGATAGTCACAATCGGCCAGTGCCTGTCCTCTCTGTCTGTCGCCACTTTGCTCTGTCGCCTTGCTTGTGGCGCAGATCGACATCTTGAGCGTTTGTTTACTTTACCACCAGGCATCGAATGCAAATGGTCCGACAACTGGAACCACTTCAAGTGCGCCCCACTGGTGTGCACTCTCAATGGGTAAATGGGAGCGAATTTGGCCAAAAAGCACTGCAAGAAATGAGTCGACCTGCTGTGAGTGCCAAGTGCAGGCGAATACACAAATACGCACACAGACACACACACAAACAGTACTCGATGCATCCTTCTCTGGCCCCCACTTTGGTACACACGATGAGTTTTCCCTACCTGCCCTACCTACCTACCTACCTGCACTCAAATGCATCCAATTCACTTGCCATGGGTCATTTGGTTCCCAGCACTGTGAAGCGCTAGGCACTGTGTGCTTTGTTCGCCTCTGCCTGCTACTGCTGATGGATGGGAATGAAGCGCGGACAATAGGCTACTTCTTTGGCCTCTTTTTGCTCGGACTTAAGCCACTTCGATCGGTGCGACCTTAACCTGTCTCTGAGGCTTCTTGGTGCGCATTATTAATGCGACTGACCCTCAAGGTCAATCCGCGGACCTTGTCCTTGCGCAACTTTCAAGAGCGCCGACTATTCAATCTGCTTTTGTGCCCCGACCTTGGTCAGAGACATTTGATTTTGTGAGAATATTTGCCTTGAAGTTTCGGTAGCGATTGGATGCAGTGCTCTCACCAATGCGCACCCCAAGATGAGTTGTGTGAAAAAGAATGTGAAATATGGGCCCTCCGAATGAAGCGCTGAACATCGCAGTATGTGTGTTGGCTGTCGGACTTTGCCCTGCTCTCACAGCACTGCTGCCCACAGATTAGAGCATGGCTCTGTGGCCACTGGAGCAGCATTGCGGTCACTTTTGCCAGCCACTGGTGGTGGTGGCTATCGTGTCTGGCAATGCGGCCAATGGGTGCTCCTGCTCACTTGACGATGATGACACTTGCTGCCTCTTGCTGGTGGCTATCTTTGGTATCAGGCTCTCTCACTCTCCCTTTCCCTTTCCAGCGTACTCGGCAGCTGAGTGTTGTCTCCTGGCTGCTGAGATGCCTCTTTGCTGGCTGGCACGATTACTGCTGACGAATTGCTGCTGCTGGTGGCTTGACTACTGGTGCATTACTGTCGCCTGGTGCCCTCGCCTAGCCATCACCAGTTCGGTATTTCTCTATTAATCAGTTCCTCGCAGGCTTCTTCTGCAAGCCAACAGCCTGTGCTCTCATTTCAGGCAGGCGCTTCACTTGGCGCTGCAAACGCCGCATTTCCCAACAGCAGCAGCAGCAGCAGCAGCAGCAGCAGTTGATTGCGCCCGAATCCTCAAGCTCACTGTCACTTTCCTCTCCGTACGCCGCCTCTATTCTTGCATTCTTGCATGCAGTGCACGCGTTTGCAGCATTTAGGTGCTCACGGACAGTCGAGCAATGGCGACCAGCCATCGGGGCAAGGAGGCAAGATAACTAACGGAATGCACTCTCGCTTTCTTTCTCTTTCACTCTAAGACGTCGTAGTTGGTGGCTCTCACTGGGCGCCGGGCTTTGTGCTGGAGGGGAAACGGGCGCCATTGGCACTGTCTTCGGCTGCTGTTTCGCTCTCTGCTTCGCCTCAAGGCGCTTTATTTAGAAGTCTCCAGCCACCACGACGAGCCACCACCGAAAATGGTTGGCTGCTATTGCTGCAGCCCTGATGCTGCGCTCTATGATGATTGCTCATTGATGGCCGTAATCGCCCAGTATCCTCATCGTTCTTCCTCCCTTTCTTCTTCTGGGCGCCACAAATGTCGCATGTGCTCATGCAGTTTCCCTTCTCTCCTTCACTGGTCTCATTGACCATAAGGAGACAGACACTGTGTTCACGGTATGCATCACCGTTTGACCGCCGCCATCTGGCCACGCCAGCCATTGTTGCTCCAACTAATCTGCTGGACGACCTTCGTGTTCCAAGCTGTCACTTGCTGTTCACTCGCACCTCAAGTGATATATGTCGAGCTGGGATGACGGCAACTTTGCATACTCTTCAGTACTTGTTGCGGTGTGTACTGCAGCAAGTGCCACTAGCTGCATCTGCGGAGACAAATGCAGCTCTTCCTGCTCTCAGCTATGTCCTTCTTCGAGTGGAGCATGGCGTGGCAGTGCCTGTGCCGGTGCGGGTGTCCAATGGCGTCACGAGTTCTGTAGTGCTCCTTGGGCGCCGTTTGCCTGGACTCTGCGCCACTCAAACGCCACTCCACTAATTTTAGAAAAGTCGTGTGCTCGATTGATGACTGCTCGCTCACCGCAGCAGCAGCAGCAGCAGCAGCTTGCCACCACCGCCAGGAGAATCATCAGGCTGAGCAACGGCAGCAGCAGCAGCAAGACTGCCACCAGCTCGACCGAACCGACGAATTCTTGGCTCGTCATCGGGCGCTCACACAGTCTGGCTCGCTGATGGCTCTGTTTATTGGGCCAATTGGGAAGTGGCCAACTGGGCACAAAGGAAAGCAAGACTGTGCGAGGCTCCTTCAGTGGCGCTATTTTCAGCCCGGTCTGATAGCGAGCCATGATGGCAGCGATGATTAGCACGGGAATCAAATGCCGCTGCTGGGGAAAAGGCAGGAATGGGAGAGAGTGAGGGAGAGGGCGAAAGTGCAAGTGAATGGATGAGGCAAATGAGATGAGCGAATGGCTCCAACGGTCGCACGAAGCGGCACCGACTACGCGCCCAGCCAGGCCGAGGAGCATCACTCGGAATGTGATCTGCGAGCAGAGAACAGCAGCCGGAGCAAGCAGTGCGAACACGTCGCAATGTAAAGCTCGCTATTTTTGGCCCTTCTCGACCGACTCGCACGGTGCCCTCGCCTGTTGCCACTCTCACTCTCTCTCTCTCTCTCTCTCTCTCTCTCTCTCTTCCCGGTGCCTTCGTGGTGGCCAATGTCGTGGCACTGTCCGCAATGCAGTGCACTGGCGCACAGTATTTGGGCACATTTGCCCGAAACACGCCGCCACTAGTCAGTCAGTCTTGGCGATCGCCAGTTTTAGGTCAATGTCCGCCGCCCATTGGCGCCTCTCGGTTAGCCATCGGTTGCTGCCCTCACTTCACTCGCTCATTCCGGCACATGGCCTGACATGTGTCCAACAAGGAAATGAAGAATCGAGGAATTGGCTAAATTTGGTCGCGTCGCTCTGTCGACTGCCACAGACTGACAACTGTGCCTGTTGACTTGAGAGAGAATGTGAGCGAGAGTAGTGGTGGTGGACACATGGCGAGCAAACTGCGAGTGGCTTCTTTGAGGGGAACTTTTACTGTGATTGCGTGAGCTTTCGACGAGAGATGCGGCCGTTTTGAACAAGGGTGCTGCCCAACTGCTGTCTAAGACAAGGATAGCCGGATGTGCCGCAGCGGATGATGGTGGCAGTGGTCAGTCGTCGACGTTCTTGTCGACCACCAAAGCTCTGAAAAGATAGAAAGTGAACTTGAAGCTAAAAAGAGGCGCTCAAGATGCTTCTGTGGAGTAGTGATTGGCAGCAGCAGCAGCAGCAGCCAGCTAGTCAGTTAGGCCAACAACATCAGGGCAGTTGGTGGTGAGAGCACTGGAGATGGTCACTAAGCCCGATGACTACTGGTCATTTGCCAGCTGTTGGCCAGCGGACTAATGATTCTGTGCCTGTGCGCCGCTGTTCAGCGCACAGCGACAATAGAATGGGGCCAGGAGGACAGTGCGTAGTGACAAATCACAGTCTTGACCGATCGATCACTACCTTGCATTATTTGGTCATTACGACATCTTTCACTACTACTGCCGATTGGAACCGCATTGCACCGGCAGCGAGTCCTCTCTGACTCCTCTCGATATGATGAATGATCCACTGGGCAGCACTCTGCACTCTCTCGCTAGCCACTGGCCGCTAATTGTGCGCTTTAACAAATTATCATTGCTCCTCACTCTCTTTCTGCGAGCACGCGTTTGCAACGTGTCGCTGTGTGCCATGACGCAGCCGATTTGTGCTGCCACCGATCCACTCTCACCCTCGCACTGGTCACCTCCAGACCGGTGCCGGCCACACTGACCACAGCACACACACCAGCACACCGATCACTGTGTCATAATTGCGCCATTGAACTATGACTGATTGCTCTCTTGCAATCGGCACTGTGCTACTCCTGCGACAATTACAAGCACACAATTGAGCTCGCACATCGTCGCATTTACTTCGTTACCACTTCACGACCCTCTTCTCTCTGCTCTCGTTGCCCTTGGCTCTAGTTCACTCACTCATTCACTCACTCACTCTCTGACTGTCTTAGATCGGCCCCTCTGTACCATTAGCTGGTGCGCATCGCGCTCTCTCATCCGGTTGACCCACTTAGACCCCGAGCAAACGTGTGGACCCGTGGTCAGTGTTTGGCACTGGAGCTGCAGTTCTCAGTTGCAGTTCTCAATTTGCCAAGCTCTTTCCCTGCACGTTCTCCTTCTGCTTTCCTTCACCACAGGACACGCGTCAATTGCGTAAACTTGGCCGTTTCTTCTTCTTCTGCCCATCGTCTGTTCTTGTGGTCAGTCGAGCTTTCGTCTGGCAGAGGTCTAGTCAATTTGTCTTGTCTGCTTTCAGGCTTCATTTTGGCTACTGCAAGACCGTCTCAGTCCATGTGTTGTGTACTCTGTAAGCATCGGACAGCGGTCAGTGTTCATCGCATTTCAACTGTCAGTTGCTCTTCCAGTCGTTAAAAACTGCAACTCCTGCTGTTGCCCCTGTCCACTCCACCAGTCTTATGTCATCAGTGTGTGTGTCTATGTGTGCTGCACGTCTGTCATCTTGCAACGTCTGCTCTTCCTCCACTGTCTTTTATTAGCAGTCACAAGGGTACTCACTGGTCTCCCTGGAATCACCTCGTCCAGCGTGTTTCTTGCCAGGCACAAACAGATCATTTTCTGTTTATTGCAGCCATGTGCGCATCTCAGCCACTAGCAGATGCGTTCATCGTCTCAACAACAACTTTCAGTAATCTTGCGCCAACACTTTGGCGCTACACTTCAAATGGCTAAAAGTGCAGATACTGTCCTGTGAATCCTTTTGCAATGTGTTTCCTCTCATTTCGTCTCGTCTCTAAATCTTTCCACACTTTCACTGTTTCTCTTCATTCTTTTTCTTCTTTTTCTTCTTCTGCTATCGTCTTTCCTAACACTCTGCCAAAACACTTCTAATTTGTTAATCTTGCCCACCCATGCCCGTTGATACTAGCACCCCCACTAATAATGGTCTCTCTCGCTACTTCCACAGCTTATGAGGAGATAGGGCCCATCTCTTCTGCCTCTTCTGCCCCCTTTGACTCGGCGTCAGCCGATGACGCTGCATCCCCTGGCGAGTGTACCCCCTGCGCCCCTCAGTCCCCAAAACGACCCCGCAACGGAGTGCCCGTTGAAGACACACTCACCTGTGGTTCGTGTCTGCGAGACTTCACCCTCTCCAATATTACCAAATTCATCGACCACAAAGCAATCAATGGGTGCGAGTTTGGCAGCGACAAAAAGTGCAAACTTGACTTTACCCTCACCGGCGATGATGATGACTCAGACTGCTGCTCGTGCATCGACTTTGATCTTTCCTGTGGCAATGAAAAGGTGGCCAGGAGTCCTGAAGCAAGTCGAACCGGCCAGAGCAATGCCGATTCACAGACGATGGCTGGTGATGATGACAAGGCAGAGGAGCTGCTCGAGGAAGAAAAAACTTTGGAGATTGACAATAAAGTGCCAGAGGAAGGTGAACAGACTGACTTGGAAAATGGTATCAAACCTAAAGCACCAGAGGAAAGCAAAGTTGAGCACACCGCAGAGGAGACAGCGGAAGCTGTTGAATCGATGGAAGTTGCCTCAACCAAAAGTGACGACAAGGAGAACCGACCAAGTGGCAACCACCACTCGGAAGAGTCAGACTCCGGAGTGGCGTCTGCTGACTCAAAGAAGGAAAACAATCAAAGTGTTCTCTCCGAACTAAGTGCCTCTAATCAAGAGGTGTCTGCCCATTTAAACGGTGATGAGTCTAAAATGGGAGAAAGTAGTGCAGCTGAAGAAGAGAACTCGGCGGTGGCAGCGTCGGGGGAAAAAACAGTAGAAAACGATGCAGCTCACCAGACCTCGGAGAGCAGCGAGAAGTCTACGAGAACGCCGATGCGGACCTTGCAACACAATCATCTCTGTCGACACTACCGGCGTCTGTGCAAGCACTTTCAACGTTCCCTACTCAGCAGAGCCCTCTCAGACGCACACACCAACACAGGTGAGACTCAGATTCAGGCACGCACGCACACACACACACACACACACACACACACACACACACACACACAAGCTAATGTTTCAAGTACATTGAAGTGAAAAGAGAGCACTCGTCCGCTAGCCACCCTTGTCAATCGTACTTTCATTGCAGAATATTCTGCAGTCGCCGACTAGATGTCTTTCCTTACCACTTGTTTGTTTGTTTGCTTGCTCACTTCCCTACTTGCCTGCCGCTGCTTTCTTTGCCATTTTTGCCGACTCTGCAGTTCTTTCTTTAGCCGCCAGCCTGCCGACATTAGCATAGTGGCACGGACTGCGGAACAGACGAGACCATAGTGCTAGTGCTCGCTGTATAGAGCACACTTCCCCTAGCTTATGTTTGCGGCTTTGATTTCTGTTGCCGTTTTATGGCTCGAGCTGTGAGGGAGCCGCATCCAAAAAGATCGCCGACGATGAGTTACTCTTCACTCGTGCGGCCAGACTGGTCGAGTAAATCATCTGCTACACTGTCCGTGCTGTAGTCGCATCTGCTTTCAGCGAGTAGAACACATACAGTTCAGTTGCCTTGCACTGTGAGTGACTGTGCTGGCCAATTGCCCAATGACTCCATTTTAGTGTTATATCTGTCAATTGTCCTCTCTTTTCTTTCTCTCTCTCTCTTTGTCCCCCTCTTTCGCTTGCTATCACTCTTGTTGCAGTCATTCGCATTTACAGTGCGCATTAATTGAAATTGACAAATTGATTTGCATTGAAGCAGACAATTGGCAATTTAAGTAGAGACACACGCACTGGAAAATGCCGGCGCATTAGCACACAATCCCTTGCCACAAGTGACCCATTCCTTGTTGAGGCCAGGCTGCGCTGACGCTGATTCACAGTTGATGCGCCCTCACTCCTGTCTCCAGTGTCCAGTGTTGATCGCCCTGCACGGCGTAATCTCCCTCTGCCTGGGCCAACGGCTACTTTTGGTGGACGTCTACTGGTAAGTGGTTTGCCCACAAACTGTGGCATTTGCAGGCACATGGAGACATCGCCATGCTCATCTGCCACTCACTCCGGCCAGGTGATTAATCAGTGCAACACAGAGCACAGCACAGCACAATACAGTACTGTTGTTTCGGGTACAGGTACTCGGACATGCTTGATGCGCCCACTGTACGCTGAACACTACGACACCGGCACTTTACTAGCACGAGTTTCACGTCAGCCACTGTACTGTCCATCAGTCTCTTCATTAATGTCCAGTGCGGCACTGTGAAATGCCACTACTGTGTCCACTGCTAGTTAGTGTTGGTTGCTCCACTGCTGGCACCGAATCAATCCTCTCTCGAGCAGTTGTGGTGGGCAGCTTCACACCTCGCGCGATCATGCAAATTAATGAGCACACTTTTTGATGAAGCAGCCTCTGCTGATGCTGCTTTCATTCGCCTCCTATGCGCATACTTTTGTCGGGCGTTAATTCTGTGCGCACTCTGCCAGTGACAGTGAAATAAATGATCAGATCAGCTCAGCCGGCGCTCGCTGCCTCTTTCTTTCACTGTCCAGTCGCCGGTCGGTGTCTGATCCTTGGTCGGTGTTGGAGGCCTCTCCTCTCCTCCCATACATCATCGGTGGTCATCGGTGTGGCGACCATTGTGCTGTCGGATGAGTCGCGCCGCGAACTGTCGGTGCACTGTATTTGTTTAGTTGCCGAGCTGACTAATTGTCTATTATGCGTACTACTGCACACAGTGAGAGCACTGCACTCTCTCTCTCTCTCTATCTTTGCCATTGGCCCTCCATTAGAGACCAGTGCTCTCAGTTGAGCCTCTGTTCTACATTTAATTCAATAGATACTCTGCTCAGTGCGTCAGGCTTACTTCTCTGGCTTCTCCAGCCGCTGATCACCAACTCCCAGTGGTGATGAGCTTGCGTTTCTATCTGTATAATGCTTAATTAGATGGCTCACTGTGCATCCTAGTACCACTCTAATTGCCAATCACTGCCGCTCTGATCACTGGACTCAATGCTGAGTGATACCGACAGAGCACACGGATGCTTTGGTCAGCCTGGATTGACTCAATGTCGCCAGGCTGCTGGCCAGCACGCTGCTGCTGCAGCACCCAACACCCATCGCTTGTTGTATTTCCTCTGCAAATGCTATTTTGGCTCGAGCTTTGTCTCACTGCCATCAACCATTGAATGGCTATTTTCTATTAATAGCGTCCCTCGCCTGGCCACTAATGACCACCACCATCGCTTACCATCTCGACTACCCTCTTTCACTGGTGGCACTGCTCTCTCTGACTGTGCTCTCTCTTCAATTAGCACTCAATGCCGATTTAGCTTTCTCTGAGCAGCTCGCGCGCGGGGTGTACATCGCTCGGTGAATGGACATCAGTTGCTCTACTGGTGCACTACTGAAACAAAGTGCTCTGTTTGCGCTGTACTGTACGCTTATTCAGCAGTGACAAGTCTGCAACGGCAGAAGTTTGTGAGTCTCTTTGTCGTCAACTGCTCCAACTCCCCACCACCACCGCCACCACTGTCCTCAACTGTCCTCCACAGCTCCAGAGTCCGGTAGTCTGAGCGTAGTCCAGCAGTGGTGGCAGTACACCATGTCACGCCAGTGGTCGAAAGGTCACTGCATATCTTTTCATCATCTGCAGAGCTAGCCTCAGCCAGTTGCGTCACTGGCCGTCTTCCAGTCTCTCAGGCTGGAAAGTGTCACTCGGCTTCACAATATGTCTTTTCACTTTTCACGAGAGCGAGAGCGACCTCTCCGCGATCGAGCAGAAGCGTTTGCATGGCAAATTAGGAGTCGATGGCGCTTCTGCTGCGTCAGTGCGACAAGATGAGGAGATGACCACACTGACCGTGGGCCGAGAAGCTAGTCGGCTCATCACTGACCATCACCGTCTATGCACTCACCTTGTCAGACTACTACTACAACAGCATTCAGCTCAGACGAAGACGTGCTTCGTTGTTATTCCCTCTGCGTCTCACTCTCGCTGACTTGTTCATTTTTCCTACTTTCTATTTTTTGCTCTCTCCGATGACTTTCACTTTCACTGTCGTCGGTGTGTCGCTGTTCGATATCACTTTCATTAGTTTCCTTAGTGGCCCGTTTGTGTGTGTATCTGTTTGGTGTGTCGATTTGTGGAGGTGACGATTGCCACACTTAATCATTTATCATCTCAATGTTTTCATTTCTCAACTCAACTTTCTCTTTCTCCTTCCAGCGGAGACTAATGATCGTGAACTGCCTTTCTGCCTGACGCCATTTGCCAGCGTCTGTCAGCGGAGACAACAGCGGACCATAGGCCAGAGTGAACTAGTGGACTTGAGGACTCGGTTTCAGCAAACTGACACTCACACACACATAGCGAGTCATGAATATTCTCCTAATGTAGTTCAGTTCTGCTATTCTCCAGTGTCTAGCACAGGCAGTGCACTAATTGCCGCCGGAACAAGTGTCCCAGAAGTAGTCAGTAGTCAGGCAGGGTCCGGCACTTGGCGTCTTGCTGGCCTGGCTGGCGAGTAGCACTGAGAGAAGTAGAGAGGGACTCCTTCTGGCGGGCCTTGCAGTGGCAAGATCGGGCACCCTCTCTCCTAATTGCTTTGTCACCGCGGTGATGATTATCGATGGACCGGTGCGTCTTGGGCCAGGCACACGATCAATCATCCTAATGTGACTCCGATTGGCGTGTAGTTCGCCGCTTGCGCCGCTGGCCTCGGTCGTTGCTGCCACTGGACTGGAGTCCATCGACGGTAGACGTTTGCCGAGGCACACACACATACACACACTCACTTTTGCACTCCCGCTTCTTCTTCTTTTCCCGTTTGCCCTCTTTCACTACTCACCGGCATCGATTGCAATGTCCGCCTGGTGCTGGTTGCTTCTCCGCTTCTTCGATCAGTGCGTGCTGCTGCTCTCCTTTGCGGTTCGGCGTCAAGTCGACGATTCCAATTTGAATTTGAAATGCTCTGCTGACGTTCACTTCACTGTTTCTTTGGCTGGACTGATCTCCTCATAGCGATCTGTCAGTGCAGCTCTCCCAACCGGACTTGATTACTGTACATTGCTCAAGCACACAAAACTGTCCTTTGCTACTGAGCGTGATTTAATCACCTTAATAGTAAACTCAGACTACCACACACACACACACAGACACCGTCTCCACTGCCAAATTGCTCGCCGCCTTCAGTGCGCTTTTGTCTGGCGCGCCGAGAGTTGCTTCTGGTGGAGGAAGAGAAACTGGTGGCAGAGTGGTGAAGCAGTGCCAGCAGCGACACTGCCAGCACCAGCAGCAGTAGCAGCACACTTTGGTTGCCTTTCCTGTCTCCCTCTCACTCGCTGTCGTCCAGCAAGGGGCTACTGAAAAAGAAGACAGCGACGTTTGCGTGAGACGTCGCCATTTGGCAGATTGAACAGGCAGTGGTAAACAGGCAACAATCGATGACAGCAAACACTGGTCGGCCGGTGTCGGCCAATCGAAAGATGCAAATCAGCTGCCATGACCGATTCAGTGCAGGCACTGCTGCACACTGACTGGCCTGCTCTCCGGTACAGCTACTCGCCCGAACTACACTCCCTCTCCACCAGAGCGAGCGTCTCTCCTTCTGCTAATGAAATTTGAACAAATTATTTTAAAGTTAAGTCTATTTGCACGCTTCACTGACGTTCCCTGTGTGCCCACCGTTGCCCAGACTCGGTGCTCGACCAGGACCAGCGGAAATTTGCTTTGTCGCTGAGCAGCAGAAGCGGAGGCAGTGACAGCATGGGCTACCATGCTCTCTCTCTCTCTCTCTCTCTCTCTCTCTCTCTCTCTCTCTCTCTCTCT
>JAALOO010000331.1_pt1 | contig 43266 bp, 45 predicted proteins | sample 7257641 | NCBI WGS metagenome assembly JAALOO01 (sample SAMN14085613, study PRJNA598686) | mite metagenome | biome: ENVO:01001000; feature: ENVO:01001002; material: ENVO:01001226; isolation source: single female mite from University of Michigan culture on fish food culture... ...
ACGATTTTTAGTACGCGCTGTGTCCGTCGCGGCGCTACTCTATCCTGTTTTAGTCAATAGCCCCATGCTTTTGTCCAAATTGGCTTTCCCTTGTGTGCCAGGCCGAATGCTAGCGAAAGCGTGTTGGATGCATCTTTAATCTTCAGTATGTACTGCTCTACATTAGCAACTGCTTCAGCCATTGAAGAAAAGTTGTGTTTGACATTTTCACCATTAAATTCTGCTTCTTCACAGCAAATGATCAATAAAGTAAAAGAATAAAAAAAGGAAATAGTCAAAACGGCTTTTAGCAACATTGTTTTTGATTAGTTTAGAGCAGTGGGCTTATTGATGTTTAGAAGATGAGCTGTTTTTATGCTAAAAGGTAAGTTATGAGTGTGATTTTCAAACTAATATTGCCCTTAATATGTTTCCTCCTCAAGTAGTTAGCACTGATAGTATGCTTTGTCTTGCAGCGCAATCAACCTAGATAAGCGTCAAAAGTGTAATTTTAAATGTGATAATCAGCACTGCCATTACCACGACCAGATAAACGGCAATCTACCAAGCTCATCTTCAAAGTATCATGTTTACTAATCTGTCAAAAATTTGAATGTACACATCAAAATGAGCCAACAATGTGCTCAGGTCATAATCGCTAGTTGAGCTTGCCTTCCCAGTCATACTTGTCATCTTCAAAGTTCATCTTGTTGTAGAGCTCAACAAAACCGGCCTTAATAGTTTCATAGTCGGGCGCATCATAGAAGCCTAGACTTCGTGAGTATCGGAGTAAATTTGCATATTCTTCGGGAAATCCAGCGCACAGTTCGTCGATGGGAGTGTTCACCTTGACTTCGCCAATTTTGCGGTAGCGCTCCTTCAGAGTGGGTGCCTTCAGGCCTGACCATGGCAGTTTGCCTTGACGCAGTAGGTAAACAAAGAGGTGAGCCAGCGCCTCCAGGTCGTCACGACGAGACTGCTCAACGCCCTGATGTGTGTTGATGCTCATGTAGCGAGCTGTGCCGGTCAGCGATTTGCCTGTGCGGTAGGATATATGCTTTCCGGTAATGGGATCTATGAACTCCTTGGACAGCCCAAAGTCGACAATGTGAATTGTGTTCTGGTTAGGAAAGCCAGCTCGGCCAAGAAGAAAGTTTTCCGGTTTCACGTCTCGGTATATGATACTGAAACAAATTTAAAAAAAAGTTGAGTACAAGTTTTGAAGAGTCAATACCTCGAGCAAACCTTTTGCTGTGCAAAAACTCAAAACGGTCGAGTAGCTGAAGAGTCAACTGAATTATAGTTTTGAGTGAAAACTTGAGCTCACAAGCTTCAAAGACGTCTTCGAGATTTTTGCCCAGCAGATCCTAACGTTAAAGTTGTTATATTGTAAGACATATTGTAAGAAACTCTGGCCAGCTTACCATTACAAGGACATTGTACTTGTCCCATTGTCCAAACCAGTAAATGTTTGGAAAACCTTGCTTTTCGTTGATCAAGCGGTAGAACTTAAATTCGTTGTACAGCTGAGCTGCTTTGTCACAAGTTGGCTCTATCTTGATGGCCACCTGCATCTTTGGATTACTCACCAGGTTTTCGCCCATGTAAATGTCGCCGAATGAGCCTGAAAATGAAAACAAATGTTTGATCAAGATGACTTGGTGTTATCATAACAAAGCTGCCTGTTTCACCTGAGCCCAGTCGCTTAATGATGCGATAATGGTTGCCGACGATGGCATTGGTTCGAAACTCTTGACCGAGACGGCCTGAACTGCCTGCTCCCAAGTCTTCAGCCGACATTATTGTATTTGTCAGTACTGAATCACAGCTCAATGAAACGTCACTAGAAGTTAGCAAATTGACCAGATTGAAAAGAATCTATGTTGACGCAATTTAAAAACGCAGTGGGAATTTCGAACTTGAACGGTTACGCAATCTGGCAAGTACAAATGCCAAACACAGCGCCACCATGTTCAACCGTATACGGTCTGCGGCAATTTCGTGCAACCAGTTGTTTGGAAGAAAGCACAGCAGAACAAGGCAGTTGTTTTGCCGTAGTGTGAAATGTGAAATTAAAATTCTCTTGAGATAATTTCAAATAAAAATTTAATACGTGTAAAAATTGCAGCGAGTTGTCGCAACTTGTGGAGCAACTTGATGATGCTGCCAAACTGCCAATTTAGAATTGAAAAATGCTGCCGGCAATGATAGTAAATAGTGGCGGGCAGAAGAACCTTTTTGTCGGAAGCCCTAGTTGCCACCAAAGGCCGAGCTGGCATTGCTGGCGTTCGAGGGCTGACTACCAATGCCGGACGGCTGTGCGGCAGACGGCCCTCGGCTGGGAGCACCTCCGCCACCACCTCCACCGCCTGCTCCTCCAGCACCACCTGGCCCACCTCTCTGCACTTGGGCCCCAGCTCGGTGATCGTTGAGCGGTCGAGCTTGAGCTTGAGGCGAGGGCTGTTGAGGCTGTTGCTGCTGCTGCTGAAAACCCTGAGGAGGCTTTTGCTGGTACTGGGCTGCATACTGTCCAAAATGAGAAGCCGTGCCGCCGTAGTTGATGGCTCCTCCGAAGTTTCCGCCGCCTCGGCCACCTCCACCTCCTCCTCCACTTCGACGGGAACTTCGGCGACGAGAGCTTCGACGGCGACGCCCACCACCATTACGGCCGCGACCTCGGCCACGTCTACCGCTACGTCCACTTCGGCCTCCTCGCCCTCCTCCACTGGAGCGTCGGCGACTACGACGGCTTCCACTTCGAGCACTGCCATTTGAGCCGGCGGAGCTTCGACGGCGGCGGTTTTTACGGCCACGACGACGACGACGGCCGCCACTCATGTTGCCTCCACCTCCACCGCCACCAATGTTTCGCTGCTGAGCCGGGTTGTAGTTGTTCAGAAACACCGATCCGGAGGAGTCAACAGTGAGCAAAACCTGGCGATTGAGCTTTCTCTGGCTAGCGATCATTTGCATTTTCTCAATTGCATCAGTCAGTAACTTGCGACCATCAAAGGTGTTGAAAAAGGGGCCAGCAGTATCGTTTTTGACAGGAGAAGGGGAAGAAGGTGGAGAAGGTGGTGGTTGCGAAAACTGCGGCGGCGGTCGTGGTGGAGCCCCAGGTGGGTTTGAAAAAATCATGCTACCGCCACCGCCACCCCCTCCCAAAGCAGACACGTTGCTGGGCCCACCTCCAATGTCTGAACCTTTAGGGCTCAACTCGGAGGGGGCGGCAACTCCACCAAAAGCAGGTTTACCGTTACAGGGAGCTGCGAATCCAGCTGATGGAGGCGGAGGAGGAGTGCCCAGGAGCGGGCCTTCTCGCGGCTGCAAATCAATGGCCACAACGGCGCCGCCGCCGCCCACTGGGGGAGCTCCGCCGCCAACGCCGCCGGCAACGAGTGGAGTGAGCAGCTCATTCGCAACGCCATCTCTCTTTGGTGATGGAGCGGGTGGTGGTGGTCCAACCCCGGCAAAACCACCACCACCAAAACCGCCAGCACCACCTGGAGCACCAAATGGATCATTTTTCGGTGGTGGGCTTGGAGGAGGAGTGGGCGGCATCGGCGGCGAAGGAGGCGGAGTAGGCGGAAAGATGGGCTCTTTTGCAGGCTCGCTTTTGCCGACTTTGCCGGCAGCAGCTGGGCTGGGAGAAGTTGATGGGGCAGTGGCACGCTTCAGTCCTTTGGAGGACTCTTTGCCCTTGGCGGTGCCCGCTTTGGTAGAGCCTGACTTTGGAGTTTTGCTCTTCTTTGAAGACGACTTTGGCGCGGGAGTTGTTGTTTTCCCTCCAGCTGACTTTTCATCAGGTTTGCTCATCTTGGCTGCTGCTGCTGCTGGGCTGCTCCAAGCAACCAAAAACTATTGCTGTTGGTTTGATCAAACTAAAGGAAAGGTAGTAAATTAGCTGGAAAAAACTAGGTTGACTAGGCTTGCCTCTTACAGTTTGCCGTACAATCTAGTAGTTTGTAGTAGTTAGCGGAAGATTTGCAAACAGAGAACTTTTAGTATGCAGGAAGAGCACAATACTTTATGTTTAAAAAGTAGACCATTGTTATTCTAGAAGTTTAGCTAGTTCTATGTTTACTTTTATTGTTGATAATGTAGGAGTCAAGAAATGAGTTTCATTTCTGAGTGGATAAAATCGTGTAAGATAAGTACATAGGCATTGATGAGATTAGTCTTTAAAAGGTAGTGATGTTGGCAGTAGTAGTAGTAGTTGACGAAGTAGTGTTGGTAGAATTGCTCAGCTGCTGGCGCATCTGCTCAATGGACTGCGCCCAGGCCATTATGCTGCCGCCCATTTGCTGGACATTCTGTCCGGCACCGGACACTGATTCGCCGAAGTTGTTGATGCCTTGTCCCACCAGAGTGGTGCTGTAGTTGAGGGCGTTCAGTGCCAGGCCATTCACGGCTGTGTTCACTTGGCCGAAAAGGGCGATCGGTGCAGAGACGAGGGCCACCGTTCCATTGGACAGAGAAATCAGTGTGGAGTTGATCTGCGTGACGACATTGTTGGCCGTAGAAGCACCCGCCTGAATGGGCGTCATCAGCGCCTGGCCCAGTGCTGCACGAGGAAAATAGTGAGTAGGGTGGAAAAGGAGAAAAATCAAAAGACTCACATTGACCACTCTGAGCAAACTGATTAGGAATGGCAGCAGCTGTCTGGGAAATCCGGGCGTTCAGGTTGGCCAAAGGCTGAAGGAAGTAGCCGTTGACCAGGGCAGGCAGGAGAGGCTGATTCAGATCAAGGTAGTAGTACTGCGGGGTAGAGTTCAGTTGACCAACCAGTGTTGAGGCAGGAGTTGTGGTAGGAGTGGCTGTAGAGGAGGCCAAATTGTCGCTCCCAACGCCTTGACTGGAAACAAGTGACAGTGATGATGAGGATGCCAAGAGAAGGGCGAAGAAGGAGAAAACAGCAAAAGACTTCATTGTGATTGAGGATGAGGAGAGAGAACTACCTAAAGACAAATGAGGGAGAGGCAAATGTGTGTTGGGGAATGAGACTGGCAGGGTAAAGAGCAATGTCTTTTTATAGTGAAGGGAAAGTACAGTTGCTCAACAGTTGGACGTGTGGCGCTGTAAGCGGTCAACTGATGAGGAGGCATACTTCCCACCGTGCTGACAGTTGCACATGCTTTGTTTTCCAGAAATGTCCTCACACTCATGACCAAAACGATTGCCGATTGAACTCTAAAGCACAAAACGCCGATAAACTAAAGCAGTGATCGATTTTAAATTATTTAAAACTCTGGAACTTTGTTTGAACTGTGTGGCCTTAAGCATTCGCCATAAATTCTCTCTGCCTCAGCTTGAAATATTATTTCATTTGAAACGTGTCTCTCAGTTAAAAATTTTCATTTGTCAATTCATCACTTTGCACTGAAAGAAGCCTTCGATGGGGAAGAAAAGCATTGAGCAGTCCTCTTCTGGTTCATCGAGTGACGACGGCTCCAAGTCAGTCATCTCCAAGGCGGAGTCTCAGCCTCCATCTGAGGCTGCCCTTCCCTCTGAGCTGTCGGACACTAAGCCATCGGTCAAGAAGAAGAAGTCCGCCGAAAAGGACTCAAAGAAAGCTGTCAGCCAAAAGTCCAAATCAAAGAGTTCGGATAAGAAAAGCAAGTCAAAGCAGAAGAAGTCAGAGAGTAAAAAGTCAAAGTCGAAAAATAAGCAAAGCGTCTCAAAGAGCAAAACTAAATCTGACTCAAAGCGAAAGTCGGCAAGCAAGCACAGCAAGCCAAAGGTGCCTCAGGATCAAAAGTCATCGAAAGGCTCATTTTCATCATCACAGAAGCTCTCCGCTCAGTCCTCTGAAGATGGGTACAAGATAAAGGCGAAACCAGAGACCAAAGAACCCAAAGGGAGCAACAAAGACGCGAAAGTAAGCAAGCACTCTGGCGGCAGCAGTAAGAAGTCCAGTTCGAAGCACTCGAAGCATTCAAGCAAAGGCAGCAAGGGAAGCAAGGTGATCGACCCGGCGTCCTTGTGCACGATGACCTCCAAGGAGGTGGAGCTGGTGAGCAAGAACGTGCGCAAGGTGATGGAGACAAAGGGAGCTAATGTGGTGACCAGTGAGGCGGCCATGGAGGCGTCGGGCTACACCGTCGAGGGGCCGAAGATCTTCTCCAGCGACTACTCGACGGTGCTGCGCGCGAAGAAGGGCACGGGGAAGAGTCTGGTGGTGAAGGTGATCAACCTGGCGGAGTGCAGTCCGCGCAGCCGCTCCACACTGCTAAAGGACTCGGTGCGCATCATGCGCTACATCAGCGGCGCCGGCAGTCGCACCCACGAGCCGCTCGCTTCGGTCTTCGTCCCTGTAGAGGACATCTTCAACGTGGCCGGGATGCGGCTCTTCATCTTCATGGCCACCTGTGACTCGAACAAGTCGCTGTACGACATGGTCAAGGCCAACCAGAGCCTGACGCCGGCGGACATTCGCACCTACTTCAAGTCGGTGGCCACTGGGGTGCACCAGCTGCAGCAGATCGGCGTCGCCCACCGCGCCATCAAGCTGCAGCACATTCTCTTCGACTCGGTGGGCAACGCCAAGCTGGTCGGCTGGGGCAAGTCGGTCTTCTACTTTGACTCGCCCAAGAATCGCATTCAGCTGCAGCGCAAGGAGCGTCGTGTTCGTCGCAATTACCACCTTCCAGTATGTATTAGTACTCTTGTGACTCTAGTAGAACAACAGACTTAATTGTCTTTCATTTGGCAGCCGGAAGCCTTCATGGACTCCTACAACCCGGCTAAAGCGGACATATGGTCGCTGGGCGTGGCTCTCGTGGCCATGGCCACCAAACGCTACCCTTTCAATTGTCGCGATAAAAAGACCAAGTTCTCCTCGCAGTGGCGTGAGTTTATCAAGAACCACGAGCTGAACACCAGAGTTCGCAACATCTGCCATAACATCTTTGCCATCAATCCCAAACTGCGCATTTCCAGCAAAAAACTACTGGAGCACCCCTACTTCACTGCTGACGTCGAAGAGCTAAAAGTGGTCAACTGCAAGGGCTACTCTGGAGAGGTACGCGAAGACTCTCGAGTGGGCGGCTTGTCCACTATTGGCATGAAGGAGACTCCTGCCGCCGAAGAGCCAGCCAAGGAGAAAGCCAAGGAGAAGACCAAGGAGATCGCCAAAGAGGCCGCCGCTAAAGAGCAGACCAAAGAGCCTGCCCCTAAAGAGACAGTCAAAAAGGCAACTGCTGATGATGCGGCTGTGAAGAAGGCGTCCGAGCAGAAGAAGGAGGACGTCGCCGAGGAGGCGATCAACTGGGAGGAGGTGCAGAAGGAGGACAAGAGCGGCGTCGATGAGAACGCCACTGGCTTCGAGGGCGGCAACGTCGGCGAAGAGGAGAACCTGCCCCCAGCAGAGCAGGTGGTCGAGTCGCAGGTGGCGGAGAACAACGCCCCCGAGGAGGCAGAAGCAGAGGCACAGCCAGAGGAGGGCGAGGTCGTCGAGACAGCCGAAGCGGGAGCCGAGGCTCCCGAAGGCGGCGGCGGCGGCGCAGCTGCTGACGCTGCTGCTGTTCCTCCTGCCAATGAAACCGCCGAGGGCTAGTACTTTTACGGTCCTTCGACCACACCTTCTCCTCATTCAGCAGCTCCACCTTTAAAGTGCACATAATTTTAACAGAATCTTTCATTCTCAGCTGCACTGGTTGATTGCACAAAATCTATTCATTTTTTGTTTGAATTTCAAAATGTTTTTATTCAAAAACACCTGTGTCTAATTCCACCCGACCATGAGCTACCTGTGTCGACATAGGCATTGTTTTTGTTCAATTTTTTTTCTCTGCCGCTTTTTAGTGAATCCATCTCATATTTATTTTATATTGTGCATCTTTCCTCAACTCATCTTGTGATGAGCTTTGATACGGCAAACGTTCACCGGCTTGAGGGCTCTCAGAATGAAGTGGGCGGCTTGATTGCGCCCAAGAAAAAATCTATTGAGAGTGAAATTGTCTTCAAAAAGCCGCAAGGCTCCATCTTGGGGCTTGACAAGTTGGCCGCCCAAAAACGAGATGAACAAAAGTTAAAGGATTCTTTGAACAACGAAGAAAGAAGACACGAAAGTGGGGGAAGTTCACGAGAATTTCGACGCAATGAAAAAGACAGTCATGAGCGATACTACCGCTCAAAGCGAATTGAAACGCCATCCAGCTCCGACGGTGTGAGCGATGAATATCGTGAACGTAAACGACAACGAGATGATCGGCATCGAGAGAAACACAGGCATAGGCATTCCAGCAAACACTTTAAGTCTGATGAGATGCCTGTCAACAAACCATGGAGATCACTCGGCACACCCGATACGTCGAGGAGGATGACCACGCCGTCACGATCTTCATGGGACGAAGAGGACGACCGCAACTCTGAGCGAAACTGGGAAAGGACGCCCAGTCGACGACAAACAGACCGAGAAAGGGAGCCGCCAAGCACCCCATTTACTCCCAGATTTACCCCACAAAACTGGGGCAACAAAAGCTCGAGGAGATCGAAAAATTTGGTGGAAAACTTGGAAAATGAGCCTGACAACTGGGAAGAGGATGAAGATGAGGTGCGCAGGCTTGATCGAGAGTGGTATGACGATGAATGTGACCAGAATCCATTCGGCGATATGCCCGAAGAGTATGCTCAAAAGAAGGAGGAGAATTTGAAAAAGTCCCGCGTTGTCCAACGCGTCTCAGCCCAACAACGGCAAATCAACAAAGACAATGAAAAGTGGGAAACTAACCGGCTGCTACTGTCTGGCGTTGTGAGTAAGGTCGGGGACGAAGACGAAGACGAAGATGCCAATGTTGGTCGCGTCCACTTGATGGTTCACAACATTGTTCCGCCCTTTCTCGATGGGCGAATTGTGTTCACCAAACAACCTGAACCAATTGTGCCAGTCAAAGATCCAACTTCTGATTTCGCCATTCTCGCCCGAAAAGGCTCCGCTCTGGTGAGGTATCATCGAGAAATGAAGGAGCGCAAAAAAGCGCAAAAAAAGGAGTGGGAACTTGCTGGAACTCGCCTGGGTGACATCATGGGAATTGAAAAACCCAAAGACGAGATGGCTGACGGCGATAAAGCTGACTACAAAAATGAACACCGATTCAAGGATCACATTAGCGAAAACGACCAGCTCACTGATCGAGAAAAGATCACGCAACAGCGGCAGTTTCTGCCCGCCTTTGCCGTGCGCAATGAACTGCTGCAGGTGATCCGCGACAACAACATTGTCATCGTCGTCGGCGAAACCGGCAGTGGAAAGACCACACAGCTGACCCAGTACTTGCACGAGGAAGGATACACCAAATACGGCATGATTGGGTGCACTCAGCCCAGGCGAGTTGCCGCCATGTCGGTGGCAAAGCGAGTCGCCGACGAGGCCGGCGTCAAGCTGGGCGAAGAGGTGGGCTACGCCATTCGATTTGAAGACTGTACCTCCAATAAGACCATCATCAAGTACATGACCGACGGTATTCTCCTGCGAGAGTCCCTCTCTGAGCCTGACCTCGACAACTACTCCGCCGTGATCATGGACGAGGCCCATGAGCGCAGTCTCGACACTGACGTCCTCTTTGGCATCCTCCGCCAGGTGGCCACCCGCCGAACTGACATTAAGCTGATCATCACCTCTGCCACCATGGACGCCTCCAAGTTTGCCATGTTCTTCGGAAACGTTCCAGTGTTTACCATTCCAGGGCGGACTTTTCCCGTGGAGGTGTACTTCTCAAAAAGCCCCTGTGAGGACTACGTTGACGCTGCTGTCAAGCAGACAATCCAAATTCATCTCGGCGGACTGGAGGGCGATATTTTGGTGTTTATGCCCGGTCAGGAAGATATTGAAGTCACTTGCGACGTCATAACGGAACGTCTGAAGGATCTGTCGGAAAAGTCACAAAACCCGATTCAAGATCTATCCATTCTGCCCATTTACTCGCAACTTCCTTCTGATCTGCAGGCGAAAATCTTCCAAAAGGCCGATAATGGACTGCGAAAGTGTATCGTCGCGACAAACATCGCCGAGACTTCGCTCACCGTTGATGGCATCATGTTCGTCGTGGACAGTGGCTACTGCAAGCTCAAAGTGTACAACCCCCGAATCGGCATGGACGCACTGCAGATCTATCCCATCTCACAGGCTAATGCCAATCAGCGAAGTGGCCGTGCAGGTCGAACCGGGCCCGGTTGTTGCTACCGTCTCTACACCGAGCGACAGTACAAGCAGGAGCTTCTGACCAACACAGTGCCGGAAATTCAGCGAACCAACCTGGCCAACGTGGTGCTCCTCCTAAAGTCGCACGGTGTTCAGGACTTGCTGCAGTTTCACTTTATGGACCCACCGCCGGAGGACAACATGATGAACTCGATGTACCAGCTGTGGATCCTGGGCGCGCTGGACAACGTGGGCACACTCACCCCACTCGGTCGCAGCATGGTCGAGTTTCCCCTCGATCCGGCCATGTCGAAGATGCTCCTCGTCTCCACTGACATGCGCTGCTCGGCCGAGGTTCTCATCATCGTCTCGATGCTCTCCGTGCCCTCCATCTTCTATCGCCCCAAAGGCCGCGAAGAGGAGAGCGACCTAGTGCGTGAAAAGTTTCAGGTGCCCGAATCTGACCACCTTACACTGCTGAACGTCTACCTGCAGTGGCGCATCAACAAGTACTCGACGCACTGGTGTCAGCAGCACTTTCTGCACGCCAAGGCGCTGCGCAAGGTGCGCGAAGTGCGCCAGCAGCTGAAGGAGATCATGGACTCGCAGCGACTGGGCGTCATCTCCTGCGGCAACGAGTGGGACTGCATTCGAAAGTGCATCTGCTCCTCCTACTTTCACCAGGCGGCCCGTCTGAAGGGCATCGGTGAGTACGTGAATATGCGCACCGGCATGCCCTGTCACCTGCACCCCACTTCGGCCCTCTACGGAATGGGCTTCACGCCGGACTACGTCATCTACCACGAACTGGTGATGACCACCAAGGAGTACATGCAGTGCGTGACGGCGGTCGACGGCACCTGGCTGGCCGAACTGGGGCCGATGTTCTACTCGGTGAAGGAGTCGAACAAGTCGCGATTTGAGCGGAAGCAGGAGCAGAAGGACCACGAAAAAGAGATGGAGAAGGAGATGGCCGTCGCCGAGGAGCTGCTTCGTCGTCGAAAGGAGGAGAATGATTCGCAGAGCATTCTCTCCTCTACCCGATCCACGCAGATTGCCACTCCTGGCCTGAGGCGGCCAAACACACCGGCAGCAACTCCACGGCGGACTCCAGGAGGCCGTTTTGGGCTGTAACTCATTTTAATTTGTTTTTGAATCGCCATTAAAAACGGATAGATTGTATTTTGAACTTATTACTTATTAAATCGATGACAAATTACTCTGTAACAGGATGAATCCAATACACTACGTGTGCTTTTTCTTCAGATTTTCGAATCGGCGTAGTACGTTCTGAAAGTAGTCGACGTCATCAGCGTCTTCATTTCCATTTGGTGGATTTTCGGTAGGGGGAACATTTTCCGAATCTTCATTAAAGTTTGGAACAGACGGCAAAAGAGACTCATCAAATTCGGTGTTGATCGACGTTTTGAATGACATCTTTCCGTTTGTGCAAGAAAATTCGTTTGCATTTTTACGTGTGCTTTTGACATTTGAGACAGGTGAAATCGTAGGAGGCACACGAGGGAGATCACTTTGCAGAGCTTCAAAGCCCAGCTGTTGAGTGTTTGGAGCGCTGCCACTGTTATTGTTGTTGTTATTCGGGCGATAGCGGTCGTCTTCGGCAAGAATTGTTTCATCGGGCTTGTAATGTGCATTATAGATGCGGGAAATTTCTGAAAAGTAAACAAATGTGTTTGAAAGCACAACGGTTTTTAAACTGATCTAACCTAAGAGATAACGTTCCACTAGTGCTTTCGGCGGCGCCTCTACGCCGAGCTTCAACATCAACGTGGTGTTGACGGGACTGTTGACTGAGCTCTCCTTGGCTACGTTTGCACATTGAGCTCCGTACTTGGCGATCAGTAGTGAGGAAACTACATCGAGTTCTTTAATTTCAGCAGTTAGTCGAGGCGCGACCCAGACCAGGCTGAACACCGCCTCGGCAAGATCTTCTCCCAGAGTTGGCAAGTGCTCGACCATGCCAAATCGGGCGAGCACTGTATCGCAAAACAACTCAACCATGTCCATTGCCTCCACTAGAAAGTCCTCGCGAATGACATGTTCCGCTCGAATTCGAGCTCGATCCGCTTTGCCTGAAAAAACAGAAGATGGTAAATGCATCCGCATGGAGTAAAGAAAGGTGCTTTCAAACCTTGCAGCAAGTAATCGGCGATTTCTTTTCGAGACTTTTGTATCAGCTCAGTTTTCTTCTTTGCCGCCAACTTTAGACGTTGGATCGCCAGTCTGAGGTTAGTCTTCAAAACGGTGTAATTTCGAGCAGAAAGGTTACTCATGGTTGCGATGATTTTTGCACAAAAACTCGGCAGTGTTGGGCGACTGAAATGAAAGCGTGTTATGATGTTGCACGCAGGTGAAATCAGCTGTCATTTGGCGTTTGGGTGATTCATCGGTGATGCAACTGCTTTTCTGTTTACGTGGTGTTTAAACCTTTAAAGTTCAATGTTCTTTTTAATAATAGTGGCTTCTCAACCACGAGCTAACGATCGGACCCACAGGGCAAAGTATCCAGCGAATCGTAGTCCAATGTTGTACAGTAGGAGAACGCCAAAGTAAGGGAAAATGCTGTTCCGGGTGACTGCGTAGAAGTCCATTATCTGCAGCCCGTCTTTAAAGCACATGGTTCTATCTTGATCGGGCACCGCTGCACCGCTGCTGCTGCTGCTGTTGGCATCAATTCGGGTTGTCTTTTCAATGATGGCCAGGTCATTCGCCGGAACACAGTCCAAAGAGCTAACATTTCGCCACTGATTGTACATTAGCAGGTCAAAAGCATAGCGGTAGAAGGAAACATCCTTTGCCCAGCGAAAGTATTGGGGAATTTTGCTGTACAGATGCAGTTTAGAATTAGAGTTGGCCGTATTAATTTTACTTACTGGTTGTTCACTAGGAAACCACCAAAGAGCTGAAAGAACATAAGTAAAAGTGGGGAGATGGCCAAACCCAGATCGGCATCACCGCAGATGCACGACATGAAGTATCCTATATGAATTACCGAATATGGTAGAAAAACAGTCTTGATCAGGCCAGGTATTGCTTACCAAAGGCGACACCAAGCGTAGAGAGAAAGAGGGCGACGGTCAGGGTGAAGAGAAAGTTCTCAAAGGAATCTAGCGTAAGCCCGACCAAGAAGTAGTAGATTGTCACGAAGAGGATTGGAACGGCCACAAAAACAGGCAGCTGGTTTTCAGTTATCATCAGATTAGTTGTAGTACTTATCAGAACCTCAGCTTACCTCGGCGAGGTTTTTGCCGAAAAAGTACGGCGCAACGCCGTACTGACCACTACTGTGTTCACGTATAAATATCGGAAGCTCAGCACTGAAGGTCTGAAAGAAAAAAGGTAACAAACAGTTAGTAATCTGCGAACTGTACAACTCAGCCCCTAAAGCTTACATTGATGACAGCCAGAGCATTCTGGTAGATCATGTTGGTGCTCAGTAGAAAGAGGGCAGTGTTGATGTTGATGACGCCAAAGTTGTTGTACTCCTGTTTGAAGTACACCAGACCGAGCATGACTGAAATGAACTGTTGGCAATGTTTGTATTCAGTACAAGTAGCTCGTAACTAGTGCATTAGTGGACGTGTACGTACGGTGGCCTGGAACAGCCGAATGTACATGAGCATTGGCTGTCGATTGGCGACAATGCCGGAGCGCCAGGTGAGCGCCTTCCACTGCTGCCAACTGGAGGCTTTGTACGGAGCGACATTGGGCGTGTTGAGGAAACTGCTCTGAAGGTGAAACTTTTCCTTTGGACAGTACTTTTGCAGATAAAAGTCGCAGATCATCTGTATGGAGAGGGGGAGAAAGAAAAGATGTCAATGTTGTGCTGCTTTTCTGTTTGCCTGGTTTCAGCTTATTTTTCTTACATTGACCTTGATGCGGCTTTCAAACTCCCGACCAGGCTCAATGGCCAACTCATTGACGAAGAAGTCCGCTGGGTTGTAGTTGTTGGGGCACTTGTAGCCCAGCTCATTAAAGTAGGCGATCGTCTCGGAAAGTTTGCCCATGTAGGCTACGCGACCATCTGAGAGAAGCAGCAGATTGTCAAACAGATTGAAGACGTCGCTCGATGGCTGGTGAATGGTGCAGATGATGGTCCGCCCGGCGAGCGCCATTTGCCGAATCTTCTGCACCAGCTTCTTTGCCATGAAGGCATCCAGTCCTGAGGTGGGCTCGTCGCAGAACATGATGGCCGGATTGGTGAGAATCTAATGTTGATTAGATTAGTTTTCACTAAACTCATCAAAATCACCCCAAATTACCTCGACTGCAAAAGAAAGTCGCTTCATCTCACCTCCGGAGATGCCCTTAAAAACGCCAACCCCGCCGACGCGTGTTTCTGCACATTTCACCAAACTCAACTGCCAGTCAAAGGAATCAGCAGTTTTAGTAGTAAAAAGAAAAGTGAACGCCTCTACCACGACACTAACCTCTTCCATGACCTGATTGATCCTCGCTGCCCGAACGTTCAACGGAATGTTCCGGTCCATGCGAACCATTGCCTGGAAGACAAGGTGCTCTCGTACAGTGAGCAGTGGTATGAAGAGGTCCACCTGCTGAACGTAGGCAGTCAGCTCGGTGATCATCTTCACGTCAGCTACCTGACCGTTGATCTTCACCACACCACTCACGTCCACTCGGGACAGATTTCGAGCAGTGAGCACATTGAGAAGGGTCGTCTTTCCTGCACCTGAAAACAAAGGTTAGAATCAAGTAAAAACAAAATGAGAGCTCTTCTTACCTGATGATCCCATTATCGCCAGCGTCTTTCCTTGCTTCACGACTCCAGAAACTTTCAGTCATGAGAAAATCTATATGAAGTAAGTTTTTTTACATTCTCAATCTTACCTCCTTTGATGAGTTTCACTTCTTTTTGATCCGATTTGAAAAAACAGTATTGTTTCTGCGGTTTGGAGTAAACTTCAATGTTGTGCCAGGAGATAGAGGCCGGGTCGACGTGGTTCAGACGATCGTATGTTCCTAAAGTTTTATTTGACTAAGGCAAAAATGGGAAAATGTCAGTTTTATCAAAGCAAAGTATCATTACATACACTGCTTTTGGTAGTCATATTTGTAAAGTGTTGGAGAAGACCAATTTTGAGTGTGCGACACGTGAAAAGAAAGTTTTGCAGTTTGTTAAATATGTTTTTTTTATCAAATCGGTTCTAAAATTCGAATTTCAGCAACAAGAGTTTTATCAATAGATTGCGCAGCTCGGCTTTTTTGTTAACAATAAAAAATTAAATTGTTTTGGAAAAAATGATTTAAAAATAGATTCCCCTCATTACTCTATCTTCAAACCAAATCTACTCACTAATAGTAGAGTACTATGGTTTTCCTCATTTAATCATCATTGTACCGTCGGTCAAAACGACTGTACTACAGGTGCTAATTGCACGCGAACACTATCAGTCATATTGCTATATCGCTTGGCAAAAACGTGAGCAACTACTTTATCTCATCACCTTTTGGATTAGTCACAGATGATTAGGGCATTATAGTAGTACCTTTTGATTCACTAAAAGCAGACTTATCAAAATCTAACATTTTTTATAATGATGATAAGTTTGAAAGTTGTGCAAGCATATGAATTCACGGGTTTCGTATAAAAAGGTTGACGGTCTGCATTTTATTTAACACTCAAGCCAATTTATCAAGAATAATTAACAGCATAACAAAAATCGACTTAAAATGTTTGCCACATTGAAGAAGCAGAATTATTTTCTTTTTGAATTTTTTCTTTTTGCCAAATTGTCGGCAATGTACGTCTCCAACATAGCAATCAATATGCTCATTCAGGACAAGTTGTGTGTGGTTAGCTATGGACAAAACGCCACTTTCTGTCAGAATATTCACAATGCTTCTGGTGCTGACAAAATCATTGCCGATGAAATTATGGGTGAAACGGCGCGATTTTCTGCTTACAAGTAAGACAGTTTGTGAAAAAGGCTAAATAGATTTCTAATCCTTGTATTTGTCTACAGAAACCTTTTAGAATGTTTGCCAATGGTCTTGTATTCACTAATTGTAGGCTCATTTCTCGACAAGTACTCAGGAGGCACCTATCTGATGATGCTGGCAAACATTTTGGGAGAACTCTTTCAAATGTCTGTGTATTTGCTCTTGGTTTACTTTTTTGAGTCAAGTAAGTAAAACTCAATTTAAAAAAACTTTATTTATGCATTTAGAAAATTAAATAGGTCCGTATCTACTTTTGATTGCATCTTTCTACGCCATCATTAGCGGAGGCATGGTTACATTCAGTACCACAGCATTTCGGTACATTTCTGTCAACACCGAAGAAGGAAATCGAGGCTTTAAGTTTGTTTTGCTGGAGATTGTTTTTATTGTCGGTAAGTTTACTGGTCAAGAGTAAAACGGTAAAATAAATTATATATCATTTCAGGCATTGCCCTAGCAATGTTTTCTGGTGGAAAGTTGCTTATGGTTTGCTCAGAAGGTCCTCAGTTGCGAACCTACTACATCAATTTTTCTGTATCATTAGCCTTTGATGCTATTGCACTAGTTTTGTTGTTCTTGCTGCGCCTCAGTGAGAAATCAAACAAAAAAGTGGACATCTCAAAGGACAGCGGTATAAAATCTAAAAACTTTCTCAAGATTCTCTTCAACTTTGATCATGTCAGTGACACACTGAAGTGTCTCTTCAAACGACGTGACCAGCGAATGCGACTGCAGATCTTTCTCCTGTACATTGTTCTCTTCATCACCGTGATCACCACCACTGGTGTCCAGGTGGCGGCAACTCAGTTCAATCAGATTGCCTACGGGTGGGATGTCTCGACGATCACCACCTTTAGTGCCATTAGTCAGGTGCTCTCCATGGCACTCCTTGCCTTCTGCTCAGCACTGCTCATGAAATGGCTCAAACTTCTTGATGGAACACTGATTCTCCTTTCACAAGCGTCTCGTTTTGCCAGCGACCTAATAAGCGGCATCTTAATTAAGCCTCTAGCTGCCTACATCTCCATACCAACTGGATCACTGTCAGGCATTGCCATTGTTTCTATACGTACGAAGCTTTCAAAGCTGGTCACTGAAGAGGAGGTTGGTAAAATATTCAGCCTGTCATCCACCATAGAATCACTGGTAAGGCTATGACTTTAAAATGGATTCAAATGCTAACATTGCTCGTCGTCAAAAGGTTCCCTTGGTGTCATCTCTAATCTACTCAAATTTATTTGCAGCCACAGTAAGCACATATCCAGGCATGATGTACCTTTTTAGTTGCATTATTGTCTTCATTTCAATGCTCATTATGGTTTTTGAGCGCTTCTACTGTCCTGTGCAAAGTAAGCCTGACGCACTAGAACGTGAACAGCAAACTAAAAGTGAATACAATGAGATTTAATCAATTCTGTAATAAATTACAAATAAAATTAATTTAAAATTTTGACGTGTATTTAGTACTTTAAAATGTTTTAGTTTTCGAACATCTTCCAGACAATAAAAATGTGCTTACTCAGTATTCTTTGCACATTGCAACTGTGACTGTACTTGTGATCAACTGACGACAACTCTACGACCATGGCTACCGACTTGAAGACGAAGGATATGCAGATCAAGGAGCACATGATGCAGATTGCCGACGTCGAGGCAAAGTACGAGACCAACGTCAAGACTGGACTCGGCAAAGAGCAAGCTGAACAGCGCCTGACAATGTACGGCAAAAATCAGCTGACGCCACCAAAACAAACGCCCGAAGTTGTGAAATTCCTCAAGCAGTTGGCTGGAGGCTTTTCTTTGCTTCTCTGGTTTGGCGCCATATTATGCCTCTTCGTGTACACCATTAGTTGCTTCGATGAGGAGGATCCAGAGAAGGACAATGTAAGTGAATGTCATACTTTGCAAACAATGTTTTTCATTTAAATGATTTCTAGCTTTACCTCGGCGTGACACTCATTGTAGTGGTCATCCTCACAGGCGCCTTTGCCTACTACCAGGAATCTAAATCTTCAGCTATAATGGACTCCTTCAAAGATCTCATTCCACGAAAGGCATTTGTCCTCCGAGATGGTGTCCTTCAGGAGACCGACCCAGTGTACCTGGTGTTGGGCGACATTGTGGAAGTCAACAGCGGAGACCAGGTGCCCGCAGATATTCTCATTCTTGAGTGTAAGTTCTTGCTACTTTCGGTTAAAACAACTCTAGTTTTACAACACTTTCAATTTTAGCTTCAAGCTGCAAAGTGGACAACTCTTCGATTACCGGCGAAAGTGAGCCTTTACAGCGAAGCAACCAGTGCACCCATGAGAACCCGCTGGAGACGGAGAACATTGCCTTCTTCTCAACGTACGTCACCGAAGGCAGAGCTCGAGGCATGGTCATTCGAACCGGTGACTCGACCCTCATTGGCCAGATTGCCTTTCTCACCACTGGCCTGGGCAGCTCGGAGACCTCCATTGCTCTGGAGATCAAGCACTTCATCAAACTGGTGACCCTGTTCTCCTCCACCCTGGGCACCATCTTCTTCATTCTTTCCCTTTGCATTGGCTACAACTGGCTCGAGGCTGTCATCTTCTTCATCGGCATCATTGTGGCGAACGTGCCTGAAGGCCTGCTGGCCACAGTCACCGTCAGTCTGACGCTTACCGCCAAGTCCATGGCAAAGAAAAACTGCCTGGTGAAAAATCTTCAAGCCGTGGAAACGCTTGGCTCCACCTCAATTATCTGCTCTGACAAAACGGGCACTCTGACGCAAAATCGCATGAGCGTCGCTCATGTTTGGTTCGGAAATGATACCATCGCCATAAAAGGACTTAAAGAGGCGCCAAAGAACCCCAAAGTGAAGGCATTTTTTGCCAATAAGGCTTCCGGCTTTGAAGACTTTCTCCGAGTCGTTACGCTTTGTAACAAGGCAAAGTTTAAGCCAAACCAAAAGCGCTTGCCCTTGGAAAAAAGGTAAACAAGAATCCTATTAAACAGACCGTTATTAACTTATGCCTTCAGAGAGTGCACTGGAGACGCCTCTGAGACGGCACTCTTCAAGTTTGTCGCTAGCCTCAGCGTCAGCGTGAATCGAATTCGCCGAAAGTACCCCGTAGTAGCGGAGATTCCATTCAACTCCTTCAACAAGTACTACCTGACTGTGCACGAGTTGGCAAACCCTGCTTCAAAGCACTACCAACACCACAAGTACCTCGTCTGCATCAAGGGCGCCCCAGAGCGAATCCTCAACCTCTGCAACTCTATTCTGCTGAACGGCGAGTCGCGTGACTTTGACGCGGTAGCCCGCCGCACGATGGGCGCCATCTTTGAGCATCTGGCCGGCAAGGGAGAACGGGTGCTGGGTTTTGCTGAGATGTACATCAACAATCTCGACAGCATCTTCGAGGACGCCGGTCACACCAAGGTCAACTTGAAGACGGCCAACAAGTTCACCCTGCTGGGCCTGATGTCGCTCATTGACCCGGCTCGACCGGAGGTGCCTGACGCCGTGGCCAAGTGTCGCCAGGCAGGCATTCGAGTGTTCATGGTGACGGGCGACCACCCACTGACGGCACGTGCTATCGCCGAGGGCGTCGGCATCATCACCAAGGCCAAGGAGGACATCGTTCAGCTCGACGACGCTCTACTGAAGCGCATCTTCCGTCTGGGCGAGGGCGTGGAAGGGGAGGGTGAGGGCAAGGCCATGGTGGTGCCCGGTGACATGCTGAGCAAGCTGAGCAGCGACCACCTAGACTACGTCGTCAGGAACTACATGGAAATTGTCTTTGCTCGCACCTCGCCGCAGCAGAAGCTGATGATTGTTCAGTCGTGTCAGCGTTTGGTTTGTTTGCCCTTTCAATGTTCTTCTGCTTTACAATTTTTTTTCATTTCTTTTTTCAAACCCCCAACTACACAGGGTCACATGGTCGCTGTCACTGGAGACGGCGTCAATGACTCGCCGGCGTTGAAAAGCGCCAACATCGGCATTGCTATGGGCATCACTGGCTCTGACGTCTCAAAACAAGCCGCCGACTTGATTCTTCTCGACGACAACTTTGCTTCGATCATCGTGGGCATTGAGGAGGGCCGTGTCATCTTTGACAACCTGAAGAAGTCTATTGCGTACACCTTGGCGTCCAACTACGCAGAGATCATGCCTTTTCTCGTCTACGTGGCGCTGGGCTTTCCACTCGCCCTGGGCACCACCACCATTCTCTGCATTGACCTGGGCACTGACATCTTTCCGGCGATCAGTCTCGCCTATGAGAAGGCCGAGTCAGACATTATGAAGCAGAAGCCGCGAAGTCGTGAGGACCACCTGGTCACTCGACGAATGTTCAACCGTGCCTACTTTCAGATTGGCATGATCCAGGCGTCGGCTGGGTTCATGAACTACTTCATGGTCTTAGCGGCCAGTGGCTTCTTCATTACTGATTTGTTCAACTTGCGCTCCGTCTGGGACAATAAGCAGTACCTCATTGTCAATCGGTACGATGAAGCTTTTGTAAGTTTGTTTGTTTTTACTGGTAGATGTAGTAGACTGATTTGTTTTGTTTAACACAGGACTATGGCAAGAGAAAGAAAATTGAAGGCACCGCGCAGACGGCTTACTTTGTGAGCATCGTTGTCTGTCAGTGGGCGGACTTGATCATCTGCAAGACACGTCGCAACAACATCTGCAAGCAGGGAATGACGTAAGTTTTTTGGTTTCTAAATTTTACTTTTCTATACCACTGACCTTATGTTTTTGTAGCAATAATGTTCTCAACATTAGTCTCGTCGTTGAGACCATTCTGGCACTGTTCCTCAGCTACTGCCCGGGAATGTACATTCTCAAGCTATTCCCGCTTTAGTAAGTTTGTTGAATGTTGGTCCACACACTTTACAGTTAACTCTTTATAAATTATCTTCTAGTTGGTTCAACTGGTTTGTCGCTCTGCCATTCGCAGTGTACATTATCCTCTACGATGAGGTTCGCCGTCTGATGTTGCGCCACCGACCGGGTGGCTTTTTTGAAGATGTCACCTACTTCTAGTCAGAAGACTATTTATTTTCGCATTTTTACAAAAATAAATATTTATCCGTTACATTTTTATTTGGGAAACAGGGTTACAAGAACGAAAGTGAAAAAACACAACCTGAAAAAGTGTACATTTGTAACTTGTAAAACTAAAAGTAAATTGAATACGGCCGGTGCACCTAGTCAAATCCAATGACGGCGACTAGACAGAATGTGGGCGTTGAGGACGAGCATCGTCATCGTTCTCCCCTTCTTCAGTGTTTTGCACGTCATTGTTCTCCGTCTGAACGGTCGCATCTCTGAACAGCAGCGCACGAATGCCACCGGGCAAGAGAAGTCCGTGAGCATCCGTTTCAGCATCAGCGGGTACGGTAGCGTTGCCTGCGGTTCTGCGAGCGGTGGCTGCAATCTCAGCTTCGACAATGGCAATTTGGTTGCGCACAGTAGTGCGACGTCTACGAACCGGGCGAATGCGAGCAGCACCAGCACGGCGAGCGGGAGAGACAGTTTGAGAGCCTTCACTGGTATCGCTGTCTCGCTCAAACTCCTCCGAGTCCTCATTGTCCACGTCATCCAAATCAGTGGACTCTTCATCCTCGGAGTTGAGCGTCAAAGTAGAGGCGGCATCATTCACCTCGCCACCGGTCTGTGGCCGCGGCACCAGACGAACTCGGTTCTTGATGATGTCCTCGACGCGCATGTAAATGGTGTGCTGATTGGAGCTGACTTGAATGTAGAATGTACGGCCGTACAGTTGGACGCAAGTGCCCGTGGCGACCACTGTCGGCTTGCTGTAGTAGTTGTTGACACAGCCCTGGACGAGAGCCGTTTGGCCGAGCAGCAGCATTCGACGCTTCGGCTCCAGGTGTTGCAGTGTCGAGTGGCAGTACATCAGCTCAGCGGCCGCCTTGCCGCACAGTTGCACCTCTACAAAGGTCGTCGACTGCTCAAGCATGACACTGGCCAACTTCTCGAAAAAAAGCTCCTGGTTTCGAATTTCCAGCCTGTTGCGAAGGCCGGCTCGGTTGAGGACATTTCCTTGCTTGTAGAGACTACCGTTGAGGAAGTAGTAGGCGTTGCCCATCTGGTCGCCAATCGCCCATTGTGACTTGTTTGAGCGCATGTCCTCTAGCAAGGCAGAGATCCGAGATACATTGGAAATGGCTAGGGACACAGAGGAGTCACGAGCAGTTTGAGCGTTGCCCAAATCGATCGATTCACTCGACGCTGAAATGATGCTGTGGTTAGAGGGTGGCGTGGCCATGACACTGCTTGCCAAGTTTTACTAAGAAATGGATTGAGAAAAGAGCAAAAATACTACTAAATGAAAAAAAGTCAAGCTAAACAGATTATTTTATAGCCATAAAAGTGAATCTAGTAGCGGATACTAGATAGTTGATGACGTGAACTTTGCTAACGCAAAATTCGAAAGATTTTGTAATGATTTTTGTAGCACTTTTTGTTTCAATAGGCATTTTTACTCAAAAACATTGATGTGTAGCTTTTTCTTGTTAAAACATTTTAATAAAGTCGTAAAAACAGCATCTCAATATTTCAAAAAAAGTAATGTACAAAACTTAAAATTGTAATCATTCATTTTTAGGAAACTTTATTGACTAGAAACTACACCATTTTATGGTTACAGTTCATTATATTCCCTTGAACGTTCAGCATTGCTATTTTCAATCACGGGACAATAAATTCGCTCAAAAACAATCACAACAAGTGAAAGAAACATCACAAAAGCACTGAACTGGTAAATCAAGCCTGGAAAGGTGCTAATGCTGATAGAAAACAAATTGGTATAAATCAATGAACCGATAATCGGTATCAGGGCATCAATGGTTGACGACAATGAAAAAATTTTTCCTACTTCATCAGCTGACACGATTTTTGACAGTTTTGTCCTAGCTGAAATAGGAGTGAAACCGGACAATGAACCTAGATATGTTAATTAGTCACTTGTTATATTTAAAACAATAAGATTACTTACCAACCAAAATGGACACAAAGAAAACCGCAGGAGAGAGGAAGGTTCCCAAAATGATATTTTTGAAAAAACTCGACAATTGCGAAATGATGATAAGGGCATCATCGCTGAGCTGCATTTTCTTGATGAAAATCAGTGAGCCAATTGCCAGCAAAAGCATCGAAGCAAATGTGGAAACGGCCGTAAATGTACTGTAATTTGTTGAGTTCCAGTTATAGACCCTTTCTGTCCACTGAAGCATCACAACGGAGATGCCTTGCGTGGTCAATATTTGAGAAAAAAGAATGAGATACAGAAGAAATATTTGTAATCGAGCAAAGCCTTCTCGTTTTTTGAAAAACGTGTTCAGTGTCTGTTGAACATTGTCAATGTCAAAGAGTGATCTGAAAAAGTTTTTCAAGCCTCCTTCTTTCATTTTTAAGCTCAATAAATACTGTGACGTTGTGTCTTCACTTGCTGAAACCAGATGACGACGAGACTGTTTGTCGTTAATAGTATCTGCAGAGGTTCCCGGTTCCATTGCATCATAGTTGTTATTTGCTTCAAGTGTAATTAAATCTTCAATTTCCGAGTACACGACACTGTCTTCAAGATCTTGAAGATTTTTCTTTTCCGGTGCTGACTTATCAACACGGGTGAGAGCAAAGAGAATCACAAATGAGATACCATCGATAACAAGTGATGTGAAAAAATTGCGTCCGTAAGTGCGCAGTTGTGGACTGGTTTTGTCAACTACTCGAAGAACCAGTAGCTGACCGCCAAGAAAAACTGCCAATGAAACGCCTAAAAACAATTTGTTAAATTTATAAAAATAGTCGTGAAAATGAAATAGTACCGATAATGTAGATAATTTCCAGAGTGACAAACTTGAGTGATCGGTTCGTCTCATTAGTGCTTAAAGTGATGTACCGGTAAGCAGAAGTTAAAAGAGAGATCATACCGCCGGTAAAAGAAATGGAAAGTGATCCAATCAAAAGGTAGTACGGGCCTAAAGAAAAACAATCATTTTGGACAAAATAGAAACAACAATTAAAATCTTACTTATTTCATAAGCGTACATATTAAGAATGTAAACGACCAGCGTAAATGTGCTTCCAATGAGATTGAGAAAAAGAATGATGTTTGTGCCACCGGGAAACTTGTCAAGAAACGACCCAACGAACATGGACCAAATAAACATGGGAATGCATTCTAGGACATTTCTATGGAAGTAATTCAATTAGTTCAGGTGGCGAGTTGATTATTTGTTTACTTGTAGTTTGAAAAACGTGTCGTTTCTGCTAGAATGTCATTTTTCACCATTTCATTTGAAGTATTTGAAATGTCGGCTTGAATGTTTTGACAAAAGGCAGCCGTTTGGTTATAGCTGATATAACATAGCTTATCTTGCAAAAGCATTGAATAGGCTATAGCCGAGGCAAACACCGATGACAATCGAAGAAAAAGAAACAGTTCAAATAAATAATAATTTGAAGCACGAAGTGAAGCTAGTAGTTTAGACATTTTTGTAGCAGAAATGCTAAAGCGATCACAGACAAAGAAAAACAAAGTGCTAAACAGTTTTCACTTGAGATGTTTTTGCACTATGAGATGCTCTTAAAACCAGTTTTTAAACAGCCAGACTGTTGCGCCACTGGCGAGCGTCTGCCTAATTGTGATACGAGTACATACCCTTGGAGGTTTCTAATGGAAACCAGTCTCAGCTGTTGATCACTTTCCTTCTTTAATCACTGCCTTTCTTTGGTATCAATGCCTCAATGTACGAGTTCTTCAGTAGACGCAAACTCGTTATCTCGAGCTGAGAAGTGTAGCACAACAACATGATGCTAACCTCTGAGGTGATTCATGTTTTCTCTGGAGATGTGAAGGGGATGGCATTATTGGTATTGAAAACAACAGCTGATAACACTAGGAAGGCGGTTAACGGCCCAAGTCAAACTTAAGCGTGTGGCAACAGCGTAAGATAAACAAAGGTTGCTTCTTAAAATGCTCACTATCTGCTGTGTGCACTTTTGGTGCAAAATAAGAGAAAATGTCAAAACCTCTAAAGTTAAAATTAGCACAAAAAGATAATGCAAATAATTAGTAACGCAATATTTTTGGATCAAGCTTTTTGTTTATTCTCTAGCATTTCTTCATATTCTTTGAGTGATTTAACAGGACACAAACACCGTTCAAAAAATAAAAGGACTATTGAAAACAAGAGCAAAACACAGCTGCAAAGATATATCAGTCCGGGATGAGTGCTTATGCTGAGAGAAAATATATTAGGGTAGATTAAGGAAGCAGCAATTGGAACCTGTTAAGAATAAAAATCGTTCATAATTACTTCAATTATATTTTTATCAAAGTTTTACCAATGCTTCAATTGTTGATGACAAACTGAACATTTTGGCAACTTCATCTTCAGAGACAATTTTTGAAATTTTTGTTCTAATAGAAATTTCTCCAAATCCAGAAAATGCACCTGCAGATTTGTCATTAGAAACCAATTTATAAAAAAATTTACGTTTTAAAATTACCGATTGGAAGTGAAACAAAGAAAGCAATTGGGTCCAGTACAATGCCTTTGACAAAATCAGAAAGCAACGTTGAAATCTGAGCAAAAATCACAAGAGTGTTGTCTTGCAGTTTTAAGCATTTCATGAAGATAATTGAGAAAATGCCCATCAAAAGCGTTCGAGCTATTTGCTCAATAGCTGCAACAGTTGTGTATGTAGTAGCACTGCAAACATAAAAAATGATAAAAGTTGTTTATAAACAATTTATCGTTTACCTCCATTCATACACCTTCTGAGCAAACTGCAATAAGATGTTCTTTATTCCATTGGTAACAAGAACTTGGGTAAAAAGGACGGCAAAGAGTAAGTATATCTGCAGGCGGATATTGTGATTACGTGGTTTAATGAAACAGTTTACTGTTTGTTTGACATTATCCAAATCAAAAAGTGTTTTAAATAAGCCTTTATTTTCAGCTGCTTGAATAGGTTTTTCCAATTGAGTATTAACTTCCGATGATTGTTTATTGGTATGTTTTATAATACTATTGTATTTTTCAGGTAAGGCTCCAATAGTGGTATTACGTGATTTTTCAAAATCACATGTATTTTTATTTGCTTTCTTTTCGAGAAAGAAAAAGGCAATTAGTAGAAAAACCAAAGCAATATCAAGTCCCAGTGTTAGGAAAAGGTTGTTTTTGTATGTTCGTAATTGAGGACCAGAGTCGTTGAAAACAAGAAGTCGACCACCAAAAAATACTGCAGATGCCACTCCTAAAAAGATGTATTTAGTGATAAGTTGAACAAAGTAGAAAACACACCAATAACAAAAAGCACTTGAAGTGCTACAAATTTCACCATTCGAGTTTCTTCGGTAGTTTTAGCGGAAATATAACTGAACGCAGTTGTAAAAAAGCTCATTAATCCACCATTAAACCACGAGGACATTGCGGCAATCAACAGATAGTATGGATCTGAAAAAGTAACGTTACACAATTAAAGAAATAAATACTTGTGAAAACAATCATTTTGTACTTGAGTAGTAAACACCAGTGCCAATTAGAAATACAAACGTAGAAAAGAGATCACCGGCAATATTCAAAGCTAAGATAAGAATTGTTCCTCCGGAAAATTTATCCAGAAAAGAGCCAACAAATAACGACCAAATCACCATGCCAAACGAATCGATGATGTTTCTACATTCAAAAAAAATTTTGTAATGGATATAATCTGATATGCGTTCATTTAGAAGCTTACTCGTAGTTGTTAAACATGGCTGCTTCTGAGAGGATCGTGTCTTTCATATGCTTTTCATGTGTTGTACTAAAATTTGTATGAATATGTTGACAAAAATGATCTGTTTGATTGTGAATCACAACGCAGATTTTGTCCTGAATAAGCATGTGCTATTGCCAAAAAATAAACAAGTCAGTGACACCTATTTTAAGTAACATTTTACGCACCTTTGCGACCATTGGAATGTACCATGCCGTCAGTCGAATAAAGATTATTATTTCAAAAATGAAATAATTGTTTTGTCGAAAAAAAGAGAAACTCATTTTGAAACAGTAAATTTAACTGGCACCAGTATCAAACAATTTCTCAAATATATAGTTTTGAAAATGATGCGCATTGCAGCAAATTGGTATGGCAAGATAAGTGTGAACTAGATTATCATTTAGTAAAGATTATCACATTGAAAATGGCAATCTACTAAAAACCACCTGTGAGTCATTTGTGTGTTGTTTAGCGGGAGAATGCTGTTGTCTGCCTAATCCGCAACAATTGAGCACAGCAGTAGACTGAGAGGGCATCGTGAACAAGTCATGGGATGCACAGACATTTTATTAGTATAGACAGTGCAGTTTACTGCTTTTTATATTTAGGAACAGTTTATAAACTCAATTTATTGGTGGTCCAAATTGTACATTGTATTTTTGTTTTTGAAATAATTAGAGATTGTGGGTTTGTAAACAAGTTGATATTTTTTTGCAAAAGTAAATTGATTTGTCAGCAAAAGTCAGTGAGTCAAACCTGTAGTTAGGAAGACAATTTGTTATTAATCATATTTCATAATACCTGTGATCAAGTTTTTGCAATGTGATTTACAAATACCCAAAAACATTATAATAAAAAACTGTTCAATGAAATCAATAAATAAAGGTTGACATTTGCCGTTCATTAAGAAGATTTCTTTTTCTAGTTTTAATTCATTGCCATTTTTTAATTAAACAGACTACACAGTTGATCTCTATGAAAGTGCTACTTTTACTTGGTTGGTCAAGCGAAAACAAGTAATGAGGAATGGTTAATCAAATTGTAAGTATTCAGCGAGAGTCCACATTGACCTAATCCATCAAATGAATAACAATAAGCACCATTTGAATGAAGGCGACAACAACCTGTTCAGTTCTGTTCTGTTCTGGTGCAAAGGTGGCCATGCACTGACCACTTCCGACGGTGACCCATGCAATTTAATGAAACGTGTCATTGATCTATTTCAATACGCCGGTAGTCGAGAATAGCAATTGATTCGCCTTGGTGGACGAAAAAAGCACGCGGTGACAAAACAAAGCCAGCAAGAACAACAAGAAGAAAAACAATGTGCGATTGCATAAAGCTCACTGGCTGGCCAAGGCAGTGCCTAAAGTGCCGAGTGGCAACTGCGGCGTACACCATTTCCGCTGCTTTGTTGTCGTCCAATCGATCGATGTGGCACATGAGTGCACTTCAATTCAATCTGATCCAATTTGATCCAAAGTCATTATTGCGTAAAATTAAATCTACTTTGACTATGGACATATTTTGCATTTTCTGCTTTTTTGTTCGCTGGTTGTCGTGAGATTCCGCTTACCTTTGGAAAGCTTAAGTTTGCGGGCACAAAACTGAACTGTTGGTGCCCACAAACAGAAAGGCCCTTTCAGCTTGCTCCTTTCAGCGCCTATTGCATTCATGCCTCGTGAGCATGACCCTGACGGGCAGCATACCGTGATAAGAGCTACTGCTGCTGCTGTCTTGTCATTCACTTTCGATGGTCACTGACGGCGGCCGGACAGTGCCGAACAGAATTGTGATCACTCACTCACTTGTATGTGTTATCACAATCACTTACCGGGGCAGCAGTTGTCGCCGCCTTCACCTGTCAACTCGATGGTCACAATTTTCAATTTGGTTTTCTACGAATTTAAACTTTAGTACTTTTTATTTAGTTAATTCTTAGCACTTCTCCCTTTTTCTTTTTTTTAAATCAGAGTGTGTGTGTTACCCAAATTCAGTTGACTATTTCTTTCAGTGCCATCGACGCGTGAAAGTGCACAGGGAAGTGGCTGTCGATGCTGCTGTTTCTGTTGAAAGCTAGCTGCCAAGTTGTAACCGCCATTTGAATGATTAATTCACATTGACTAAAGTCGATTAATGGTTCAGCTCGCCGAGTTTGACACAACAAAAGTCGAACTTTGCTAAGAATACGTGTCAGTTGGACAAACAATACATAGCAGTTGAAAGGATATCAAACCGCAGCCCGCTGTGCGTTGCTGGGTGACCGGGCAGGTTCGAATTGTCGGGGGTTTACCCCCCTACTTTTAGAACCCCCACCCCCCTCCCAACAATGCCAATTACAGCGCGACAATGCACAGGCGGGCTGCGGTTTGATATCCTTTCAACTGCTATGTATTGTTTGTCCAACTGACACGTATTCTTAGCAAAGTTCGACTTTTGTTGTGTTGATGCTTTAGTTGAAAATGTCATGAAGTTGCAGCAGTTGCAACAATGCAGATGCACAAGTGGGCAAGTGTTGTAGAGCGTGGTGGTGTCCACTGTTGTGTGCATCGGTAGTAGGCATGGCAAAGTGAGAAGCCATCAAATGGTCATCAGCAACAGCAGCAACGTCCGCCAAAGCTCGAAGCACGCCACTGACCCAGTTGAGACCAACCTGCCGATCAGAAGGGAGAGAAAGCTCGATTGCAGAGAAAGGTAGCCTTCGATTGCCTCCTTTTCTACTGTCTCTCTGTTGCCAGCACTAAAGCGATCACTTGCACTGACACCTGTAGCACCCTCGTTAGTGGCAGTAGTACTCCCGCAGGTACTGCTGCTCATTTGCTGCTCTTGATTGCAAGTTCACTTGCCGCTGTACGTAGCGTTCAGTTTGGTTGTCTTTGCTTGAAATTTTCTCTCTCTCTCTCTCTCTCTCTCTCTCTCTCTCTCTCTCTCTCTCTCTCTTTCTCTTTCTCTCTCTCTCTCTTAAACAAAGAAAGCAAACCAGAGGTGCAAGTGAGTAACCATTTCCTTGCCGGACAACTCAGCTCCGTGCCGCTCAGAGGCGCACAGCCATTTAGTCTGAGGCAGTAAACACAAGCAAGTGTGGTGCTATTATTAAATTGGTTTGTCTGAGTTTTTCACTGTACACTGTTAGCTGTGCTTTGCCTAGCAAGCCTTTGCCTTCTCGCCTTTGGCTGAACGCATTTATACAACAGCAGGAGTAGCACTTGGCCAAGAGCATAGTCCTGTGTGTGTGTTTGTGTTTGTATGTCTGAGACACGGCAGCCAGTGAAATTAGTCATGCTTACGCTGCTCTCGTGGTAGCAGGCAGATCATTTCAGATCAGTACAACAAATGGCCACTCGTTAGTCGGCTGCTGCTGCTCACACGAGTCGCCAATTGAACAACAAGTGAACAGTCGCCGATTGCCATCAAGATTGGCGCCCGCTGTTTGATTCACAACATTCGCCGACTAGACACTACCGACGGCGCTACTCACGTGCGATGCCCCTTTTGTTGGCGATCAAGTGCAAACACTTACCTCATGACAGTCGTTGTCCCCGCATTTGCTCTACCTGATCAGAACTATCACACAACAGTGTGTTCTTCCGTCAACTCATCGCTTCTTTGTCGCCTCTTTCACACTCACTCATCTCACCTATGTGCGACCGTGTCTACTTTTTCTTTTTCACTTTTTCAGTGTTTTCATTATCACGACAAAACCGTTAGACAAAATCAACCTTTGTTCAAGGCATCATTTTTGTTGAAAGTGCTCCTCCGTTTCAAGGTAAACTCACTTTGCACAAGTAGCTGTCTCAAGTGGCATGGTCTCAACAGTGCTTCTTTCTGTCACCTTCTAAAATAAGCTCCCTTTTCAGCTCAAGTGAAAGTGGCTTCTGTGCAGTGTCACCAGTCATTTGCATTCGATTGTCAGCCAACTAATTGCAAACACATAATTTACATCCGCCCCACTTTAGACATCGCTTCGTCACACTGTCTAAAGCTTGCGTTTGATTCACCTGACTGAGTTTGAGAGGTAAGGAACTTTTTTACAAGCAAAGAACTCTGAAAAGTGAAAAGACCAATTGAAATACTAATGAGTTCTAGAAAACAAAGAAATAACTCCAAACAAATCAGCCATCCGGTCACGAGACCGCTGCAATACTTTCTCTATTCTTGAAATCATAGTCAGTTTAAAGTTTTAGTTTTAATTTAAATCAAAAGTTTCATTGTTTGATCAGGTAATTGACTAGGGTAGTGCTTATTTAATACAAACAATCCAATTAAACTAAATAATGAATTCAAAAAACAATACTATCACGTGTGAGCAATTTAAAAAATTGTGTCTCAATGTCAGTTTATTTTTGTAGAAAACAATCAGTTAAAAAGCACTGTAAAAACTGTTGTTTATTTTAGTTTCGCAAGTCATTATCGTGGAGAAAAAGTTATAAATTATTAAAAACGATTGTGACATTTAATGTAAATTGTGGTTCAATAATGAGCGGCAAGTCAATATTGCTAATTAATAGCCACACACGTGCTCCAGCGCAATCTCTCGCAATAGACTTTATATTGGGAGTTTATAAAGCTGTGATGGAATATGTATGTATGGCTAATGTTAGCATGACCACTGCACGAACTGCAGCACATCACACACTGCTGAAGAAGCCTAGCTGCTTCCAATGCTGAAGAGATGCCAATGAAGAAGGCTCAGCGGTCAGTGTCAATGGCAGCTCCCAACCGGCCAATGCCTCATGTCGGGGCGCGTAGTTGAACACACTGACAAAGTGATCTGTCAGTGAGCTGCACAAGTGATGTTCAGTTCCAGTTGTCTCACGTTACGACATCACTAAACTTGGCCCTTTGTGCACTATCTGCCAGCGCTTGTATGCACTTTGCGCCGATTTCATCATTCAAGCGGCTTTCTTTTTCTCCTTATTTTTAATTGTCTGCTTCTGCGCTGTCGAACCGATCCCTCGAACTGTGTGCTAATCCAATAAGCCAGGTAATTGATTGTCTACTGAAATTGTTTACTCATTTGTGAGCTTGTGTTCATCTTACAGTGCAGCAGCGTTAAATTGACAGCGTTAATTGCCCAGTGGTTTGCTAATTGTGAAGATAGTAGTGCAGGGTGATGGCCACTCGGCGTCTCAATCGTGGTCATCTGTCGATCGATAGTTTTAGTGGCAAACAAAGGTGCTGCTGTTGTTGTAGTGGTGGTAGTATTGCACGTTGTTGTTTGATTTATTATCTCGTTTTGCAATCTGTGCTCAAAAAGAGATGACACTTGCCTAGAGATGACCATCATTTGCTGTTTTGTTATGAACAGCAAACATATTTTGTTAGTGAAAAAATGCAAAACTAACATTTCAAAGTGCCAACGCAAAAGCAGGAACAATTAAGGACAATGCACTGTTTTTCCCTACTGGGTGCTGCTATCTTAGGTGCAAAGTGAGCGAAAGGCAGCGAAAAGTTGCTGCCTGCAATCTCGCTGCTCACTGCTGCGAGACACATGACAATTCTGGTCTACTTAAGAGAAACTAAACAAATCAGGCAAACAGCATGCTAATGGAGAGATCGAAAGGTTAGCAAGTCAGTTTCAGTGTCAAGCTGACAATACTGTTAATTAATTTATCAGCAATTCAAGCGTTGCCTCTACCTGAATATGTGCCGAACACCTTAATGATGCTGTTTGCTTTGCTTTTCTTCCAGACACAGCACAGGTGTCATGCAAGCCTTGGGAAGTAGTAGGTGTGCAATGTCAAACTGCCAGTGCCGCTATTTAGCGACAATTTCCGAAACAAATTAAGAGCACACATTAGCCTACTGCAAACGAACGAACGTCGTCGTCGGCGCTGCCGTGTGGGCGCTTGAGTGCGCAGTGGTGGTCAGCTAACCTGACTTGTGCTCGCTCGAGTTGATCGGTGCTGCCTGGAATTGACCAACTGGTGCGCACCGTCAATTACCACTGCCTCTTTCTCATTCATTTCACTGTCGGCCAGTGAGTCAGTGAGTGAGATTGCCCCGAGAGGACAGTGACGGCAGTGGCAGGTACATACACAAACGCTGACCATTCTTCCTCCTTCTCCTCCTCAATAGAGTAGCTCCATTTGCATATGATCTGTAGCGCAGTACAGCAGTAGCAACTAGTGGCAAAGGTCAATTTGGCCAGTGCTAATGGTTGTGCTTTATCGACTGCGCACTTTCATAACTGTCCACCGGTGTCTGCGTGTTACGTTCACGCTGGCACTGTGCTCTTACTCTGGGTGTTCCACTTGCTTAGGCTCAGCAGAGAGGAGAGTAATCTAAACGTAAATGCCACTTGTAAATTAATAAACAACAAGCCTTGTTCAGGTTATACATACAATTGAGCCGATCCGACCACAGAAAGAGTAGGCAATTTTAAAGTGGACAGTACTGTCAAATAGTGACCTTTATGGACCATGTAGAAAACGGAAAAATGAGATTGCGAGGACTACGACAATCTTCAAAGTACTAATAGACATCTAATCATATGCTTGTTGGTTACCTTTAGATTCTGTACATTGCCAGAGAGCCATGCTTTGCAAGAGGTGAAGAGCCGCTCAACTCGACTGCTCACCTTTCCGTTTGGAAGAAGATCCAAGTTTAGCATAGTCCTGCTTAGCACACAGTGACACGCCAGTGTGAGTGATTGTCCATTTCATGTTGAAACTTTACTATAAAACTTAAAATATCTTCCAGACAGCTGACCACCATGGCTCATCCTAAAGTCGTTGCAGCCTCCTCCTGTCTCCTGCTCCTCTCTGTGAGCACCCTAATGCTCCTGCTGCTGCAGTCGGCAGTGGTAGAGGCGTACAGCAATGGAGCACCCGTCGGGGAGTCCTGTCGGACGCTGTACCCTGGTCACGGCGTGGACAAGCAGTACGGACGGTCCAGCTACCGAGTGAGCGCCATGAGGCGACTCAACGACAGCAGCATCGTCGTCACCATCTACTCGCCCACCGACACCTTCCTCGGCTTCATCATGCAGGCTCGACTGTACAGTGACCGGGAGATGCTCGTCAACGGCGCCTTCTCCACTGACCAGTACAGTCGTGCACTGGACTGTCTCGGCGGATACCAGGTAAGCAGGGCCTGTTTTGAACATTCTGTTAATAACAAACAAAAACTATTGACAGAACTCACTGACGCACACCGACAACTACCCCAAGTACAAGATTGAAAGTGTGTGGACTCCGCCAAAGAACTTCGCCAGTGACATTGTCTTCCGAGCCACAGTAGTGCAGTCAAAGAACGTCTTCTGGACGGCCATCGACTCTGAGCCGATAGAGGTGTCCTCCAGTGGAGTCCCCTACTCAGTGTCGCCGAACGGTCGACTGAACACCTTCAACATTCACAATCCGAACCCGTCCTCCTATCCGGAGTCGGTGAACTCGCCGCAGGTGCCCAGCGGCTTTGTGGTGAACAAGGACGCCGTCGGGAATGGCCACTCGCCGTACCACGTGGCACCGACGATGAACCCTCCTCAGTCGCCCTTTCTCAGCGTGCCCCAGCAGCCCCTAGTTCAGCGCTTCCCACTGTCGCCTGATTCGCATGCGAGCAGTCGAGAGCACCACTACTACCTCGACTACAACGTCTGCAGCCGCAAGCTGTGCTTTGGCCTGCCCAGCGGCTGCCTTCGAAAGCGAACCTGCATCATGCTGCTCACCGCATCCTTTGTACCGTACACCGACGCCACAGTGGAGTTCGAAATCATCGCCGACCACAAGTCTGCCTTCAGCAACAAACGACTAGCGAGCTTCGGCCTGTCCTCCTCCATCACCACCACTTCGGCCTACTACTCAATGGCATTTTCGCATGACAAAGTTATGGGTAAGGGCTATCTTCTTACACCATTTTAACCCCCCCCCCCTTTTTACTAACACTCCTCTTCCCTTTGTGTCAACGACAGGCAACGACAGTGTCACTGACTGTGCACTCCTCTCCGACGGACGACCGCAAATTCTGCACAGCATCAACATTGGCAAGGCAAACGAAGAACTGTCCGACAATGAGTTTCATGGCGTCACCGTCGTCAACACCACCTACTCAAATGGCATTCTCTACTGCAAGTGGCGCAAGAGAAGGCGTTTCACACTGCGTGGAACGAGGTTTGACTTGAAGGACTACCGCTACTACATCATGCTCGCCTATGGACGACTCACCAGCCTGAGCAGCTTCCGCCGAAAGGAGCCGCACATGGACAAGGTCCTCTCTGAGTCACAGGTTGACTTTAGGCTGATTGGCTTCATTTCGGCTCACTCAAAGATGTTCCTCGTCAAAATGCATGGTATGCAGCTGCTAAATGATTTTGAATTTTCCCTTTCTCAAACACTCCATTTAAATCTTAGCATCATTTATGGTGGCTGCCTGGCTTGGTTTTGTCAGCATTGGCATCATGTCGGCAAGATACTTTAAGCCACTGTGGTTGTCCCATTCCATGTTTGGTGTACGCATCTGGTTTGCAGTAAGTGACTGTCAACACCGACCATTGAAATTATGAATTCTAATCTTTGCTTTGGTAGGTTCACCGATCGTGCATGCTGGCAGCCCTTATTTTCATAGCTGTTGGTGCCATAAGCATCTTCCTCTACGCAGAAACATTTATATTTGTAAGTATTGTATGTCTGATTAAAATCAACATCTTGTGCTAACATCTGTACTGTTAAACTGTAGGGTCCGCATCAAATATTTGGCCTTGTTGCATTAGTCGTCGCAGTGGTGAACCCAATTGGCGCCGTTTTCAGGCCTGAGTGTGACGCTGAAAACCGCTGGGTATTCAATTGGATTCACTGGTTTGTGGGCAACATTGGTCACATCAGCGCTATAGCGGCCATCTTTTTGGCCTTCCAAATGACCACCATTCGCCTACAGCCAGCCTACCTCTGGTCAATAGCCTTCTATTTATTTTTTCATTTGACCTCGCACTCACTCTTGCAGTTGTACTTTTGCAACTGTCGTCACACAAAAGGTATTTAAATGTTGCTATTTGAAATCAAGTACAAATTCTCACACTGAAAATCATACTTTCTTCAGAATCAGAAGACATCAGCCGAAACTCTGATTCCATTCAGAGCAACAACACCAGCCAGCGAATAGACAGTCTGGCGGACACCTCCTTTCTTCGTTACTTTTTCATTCTCTACACCAATGTCATTATCATCTTCGTGATCACCATAATCGCTTTGATAGTGTTCAATTAGTCAACAGTGTCGCCTACTCTCTCTGGCACTGTCACTTTTGTTCTGCTTTTGTACATAGTCACACCCACACACCTTCATTTCGAAGCACGTCATCACAGCACACAACACACAATCTCTCTCCCTCCAGTCCAGTTCTTCCTTTTGCTTGAATATCTATTGCTACTGAATTGGACTGGCCGTATGACACAGCAGCACAAAACCCACATCTCTCTCCTCTCATCTTCACACGCACCAAAGTAGCCGGCTGCTCACTGTAGCAACCACAACTTCTAAATAAATTATTCCCCCCCCCCCTTCAAAGTGCTGGTAGCTAAGCAGAGCCGAGTAAGCGAGCTGAGCAACATCCGCAGGAAATGCCGTCATTTGCAATATATCAATATTCGATCTTTAGTTTTGTTCTGGTGGCAATGTGTACTGCAGGCTACCTAAACTGGCTGGAAATCCTCTCAAAGCATGCCACTGAGAGAAATGTGAGCAAATGAATCAAACAGAAAATTTCAACACAAGTTGGCTATCACTGAAAAGCCTGCCAATTCTACTTTACTTCGGCTCCATTCTGATCATGTCTACAGTATTTTGTGCCTTTCGCTTTTTTAACCGCAGCAAAAGAAGTTCAAAAGATGCTGAAAAGAAAAAGCAAAATGCCGCAAACTCAGATGGTCACACCAGTCGCTTTCGCAGCGCTTGTAGAGCTGTCTTTTTCAGCTGCACAAGAATCAATTTAAACAAAGATAACAAGTATTTTGTAAACAAGAAAAACACCGAAGCTAACGATCAAAAACTTACTGCAAGAGCTGGAAAAGAAACTACTTTAAATATTCCGAACGCCAGCAATGACAAACTGTCTAAGGGTAAGTGACTTGCACCACCTCTTAAACTGTGCTTACTGATACTCAATCAGTTGTTCTCTCTTTGTCAACCACAGTAAATCACCTGTCACCTGGAGAAGATGAGTTTTTGGAGAAGCAACAGTCGCGAAGCCACTCGCCGGCTGCTCAAGTGAACAGGGAAGAAGCCAGTCTAACTCAAATCGTGATAGCGCAAATTGAACACGACAACAACGAACGCAATAGAAAGGTGATCGAATCAACGACGGCTCGACACTTTCCACAGGACGACGCCAACTGGAAGAGTAGTTTAGATAAGCATCAAGGTGGCCAGTCAAAAAATGTACAGGCAAGCGCATACAGGCCAATCGATGCAGCTGTCAAGAATACCGAACAAGCACTGATTCAGCACAAGCTGAACGTTCCGCTGGGTCAGAGCAAAGGCGACACAGCGGAGGAGGAGGAGGAGGACCCCATATACGACGTTCCACCGTCAAAGTCGCTGATCAACCTGAACTCCAATGCCGATGAGGAGATTAGTCTGCAGAAGCAGCACCACATTCAGGTGAACAGTGACCTGGCGTACTTTCACACTTCATCGCCAAACATCTTCCTTGCCGTGGCGCAGGAGGAGTCCATTTACGATACACCTAGCACACGGTCTTTAGCCGTGTAGTCTCTCTTTTTTTTCTCTCTCTATTTGCTTATGTCATTGCACCTGCACTTAAATAAAACAAAATCTTAAAAAGCAACGATCTGTGGGGGATTACGTGAGCGGTTGCACGATTTAGAGAAAGAGAGTCAAAGAATCGAATGTCAAATGTCAGTGGCCTCTAAGAGTTCAACTCAGTTCCTGATTGGCGACTAGGGTGCAGAGAAATGCTGTGCGTGTGCAATGCAAAGAATTGCATCCGCACGGCAGAGAGTGAGAGAAGGAGGAGGATGCTCGGACGAGGATGCAGTTTTCAATGGCGCACAGCGCTCCATGGCCCCTAAAACCAGTTTCAGCGGTGGAAGGCGAAAAGGCAATGGCAAACATGAGCAGTCAAATGAAACAGGCTCTCTATTTAGGTCAATAGCTGCTTGAGAGAAACTGCTAAAGAGCCAGGGGAGAAAAAGAGAAAGAGAGAGTGGCAAGAGTGGCTACCGAGTAGCAATCGGTTTGACAGCATCTTTATCGCTGTCAGATTAGAATACACACACACACACACTATGCACTTTCCCTTGCTCTCACTGGCCGTATGACGCCACTGCTTTCACGGAACAAAGTCTGCAGAGACTCAGGCAAAGGTTGCCACAGAGAAAGTGAAAGTGCCGCCGCTGCCGACGCCGTCTTCGTCTTGAGCCGTGTTCACTAACCTCGATCGAACACAACAGCAGCACTGCAGCCGTCCGTTACTTGCGGAACTAGTGGAGTGAGCGCGTGCCCTTGCCCAACAGGTAACGTACAGTCGTCCACTGAAGTGCTCTCTTGCCATTCAACTAATGCAGTGCCTTCTCTTCCCTTCTCTGACAAAAAAGAGGCAACACAGCTTCTCACAATGAAAGGGCCCCAGTGGACTAGAGTGTCCTACTGCTCAGACGACAGTTCAGCTAGAATTGCTGTGATGATCACCCAGTTGACAGTGCACCACTTACTGTTTTCCTCGTCGAATGTGCATCAGCACTAGAGCATTGTCGTCATTTGTCAACTCTACTTTTGCATTATCTTACGCCGAATCAATTTAAGTTGCTGCTATAAATATACCATCAACAAAAATGAATCAATTTAAAATTAGTGAAATCTATTCGTAATCGACTCATCAACGATGACGTCATGAACTTCAAGAACTTTGTCGTGTTCAATCGCATCAAGATATTCAGTGCCGTATCCAATTCAATCATGCCAAATGTGCTCTGTTGCCAACATAAAAGTGTTCAATTTATTAATATTAAGCTTGTCAATTTTGTGAATTTTCTTTGTCAAAACGGTACTGTGTCCAGAAAAAGTCAGAAAGAATCTCAAGAAGCAAGTAACGTTTTCTTCAAACTATACTTGCACAATGACTGACGCCGTTTGTATCAATAATGTCAACTTCAGCTATGGCTCAAATAAAATATTACGCAACTTTTGTGCCCATGTCAAGTACTCGCAAATATACTCTCTACTCGGTCCGAGTGGCGGAGGTAAGCAGTTGTGTCAATAAATAAACTGAGCGCTGTTTAAACTTCTTCTTCTCCTTATCCAGGCAAAACCACCTTGCTCAAGTTGATCTTGGGAAGGTTAAAAGTACAGCAGGGGCAAATCAGTGTACTGGGCATGCCGCCGGGAGAGGCCAACTCGAACATTAGCTTTATGCCACAGGAAATTGGCTTGTGCTACAACTTTAGTATCAATCAGACCTTGCGATACTTCAAGCTTATTTACCAGATATCAAATGAGGACTTCTATACAAGGTACGGGAAAAGACGATTGATTTTCATCATGTTCTTTTGTTGACAAGTAATATTTGCACACAGACGCAAAACGCTGACCAAACTGGTCAACTTACCCAATGGAGACCGGCTGGTTAGTCAGCTGTCCGGCGGTACCCAACGTCGTCTTTCCATCGCTGTCTCTTTGATAAACAATCCTGGTTTGGTCATTCTGGATGAACCTACGGTAAAATGGCAGAGTTAGTTGAGCTTTTCAGTAACTAGTTGCACTGTATTTGATTTCAGGTGGGCATTGATGCTGTGCTGCGCAATGAAATCTGGCACTATTTGGTGGACAAGTGTCGCCAGGGCATGACCATCATCATTGTGACGCACTACATTGAAGAGGCAGCCAACTCGAATCGCGTTGGTCTCCTCCGAAATGGCCATCTACTTGCAGAAGACGATCCCAAGCGGTTGCTGGCCCTCTACCAGGAGCCTAACCTGGAGGCGGTCTTCCTAAAGCTGTGCTGCTTTGAAGACAAAAGCATTACAAGCGGGAAAAGGTACACAAATCAGCCAGCAAACTACAACCAACAAAATGGAAACGGCAATGGCTACTTCGATGCAGCAACATACCCCGCCAAACCACCGGGCCACAAAGACCCCAACAACAATGAGATGTTTGTGGTGACCAGTGCTGACACCGGTGGCAATGACCGGAACGACAGCATCAGCTCAAGCAGCACCTCCTCCTTTGGCACACGCCTGTGGGCTGTCAAGTTTTGGATTCTGGTCTCACTCGTCTACCGCAATTTGGCTAAATTTTTCTACTCCTACTTTTCCATCATCATCATACTTTTGCCTGCAACGCAAGCGCTCATCTACTGTCTAGCCGTCAGCAAAGATACAGTTCATGTAAGTGCTTCTCGATCAAAAACATTTGTTTTTTCTTCAGCATTGCCTAATCTTTGTCATTGCAGTTAAAAGCAGCAGTGTTCAATCAGGAGCTTGAACCAGGTTACGGAAATGAGTTCATCAGACAGTTAAAGCAAGTGAGAGACTATGCCATCCAGCCAACGATGCACAGCTCATGGGAAAGTGCCCTCAAGGCGGTGCACAATCGGTCGGCTTTGGGCGCCATTTGGATACCAAATAACTACACCGAGTCATTTGATATTCGCATTGAAGACGCCTTCAACGCCGACAATGCCACAGTGGACAACTCTACCATTCGCCTCTACATGGACAACTCGATGTACGTTCAGAGTCTGGAGTTTGTGCACACTCTTCTCGAATCGTTTACGGACTTCTCAAAGACAGTCTTCAAGGAGAAGGACATGCAGGCAATTGAGTTTCCCGTAGAGCTGGAGATGACTGAGCTGTCAAAGGACTTTCGGTTTCGAGACTACTACATGCCAGGCTACTTTCTGCTCTTTATGTACATTGCTCAGATTACCGTCGCCTCGTTGACGTTGACACAGGAACGGAAGGATGGCCTCTTTGAGCGATCTCTGGTCGCCGGCGTCTCCCATGAGCTGATCTTCATTTCTCACATAGTCACCAGCTGCATTATCTCCATTGTACAGATTGTTCTTCTCGACTTGACGGCTTTTGGCATGTTTACTAATCCAAACAATGGCAGCTACTGGCTACATTTTGTCTTCTTTCTCTTGCAAAGTCTCAATGCAATGTAGGCACTAGTCAATGGAAAGTTGTTTCTTCGATGCTAATTGATCTCTTCTTTCAGGTCACTGGGTTTTGTCATCTCCTCACTGATCGACCATGAAGTGGCGTGTCTAATTCTGGTCTGGTTCATCACTATTCCACAGATTCTCTCCTCAGGCGTCTTCTGGCCTCTCGAGTCAATACAGAAGCCGTACATGTACATATTCTATTTATGGCCGCTGTCAATACCAGTGTCAACAATTCGCCACATTGTGCTTCAAGGCTGGGATCTGTCCAACGTGCACGTTCAGTACGGCTTTCTCTCTAGTGGCATTCCAATGATCTTTTTCTTCTACGCCGCCTTGTTGATATTTAAACATAAATAGAAAAAGTCCCTTCTTTTCCTTTTGCACTTTGCTCGTGTACTTTTATTCTTTTCAATGGCAAATTTGAATGCAAAATCTTGCTTTGCATGTTGTGTAATTGGCAATTGATCAAACAGACTCTCTCAGAGTTTTTTCTTTCCTTTTTGTGTGATGGTGTATCGCGATTGATCTCGAGGCGACAAAGTAGGCTTTTTCTCTCTTTTCATCCAAGTGGTGGTGGTGCACTTGTGGAGGTGAAAAGTGAAGGAGGCTGCACAGTGTAAGTGTAGCGTGTCGACAGTAGGTTTGATGGATGCTAGCAGGAGCAGTCTTTTTTGTGAGCCTTTTAGCAATCACTGCTAAAAGGAAAATGGGAACACTGACAGGAGTGCAGCTTTGTTCCATTCAGGGTTACAGTGGAAGCCCGCGGATCAGCAGAAGTAATTGCGTCCATCAGCACCACGACCACCACTCCGACCACCACCACCTTCACCACCCAGAGGACAGACGAGGCTATCCCGTTGGATAATTTTTGTGCCGCGTCAGCAGAAGCAGTGGTCAGCGTCAATGGCTCTGTAAAGTTTTGCTGTTCCACTAGTACACGTAGCAATTACTCACATGCATAGTCAGTCGGTCGATGAGTGAGTTCTGCTAAGCAGCAGTGCTGAGTGATCGAATTGGATGCTAGCAGCAGCAGCAGCACTAGTTGTATTAGTTGGAGCGATCGATAATGATATTCAGCTAGCAGTTGGCTATAATCGCCCTGTTAATGGCAAAAGCTGCCTTGCCGTCTTTTCCTATTGTTGAGAAGACTGCAGTTTTAGCAGTGGACACAAACAATCGCACTGTATTACGAAAACCTCTCACTATTCTGCACTACAGCAGAGAGCAGAGCCACTACTCGCTAGGCTTGTTCATGGCACAGTGTGGTCAGTGTCGGGCAATCCCACCTCTCACAACACACAGTCTGAGGTGACATTTCGACCGCTGATTGAGAGTATATAAAGGGCAAACGGCGGTCAGAGAGGCCATCACAAGCTCACTTCACTCTCACCGCCTGTTGCCCCTGTCGCAAACCGCCACCACACCAACTCCACAATGAAGTTCGTCATCGTAAGTTATTCACTTGTCCATTTGAGTTTTTTCTCGGTTCTAATTTGTAGGAGTGTGAATTGAATATAAAAGATGTAATCAAACGGAATCACCTGTTGCCTTTCAGGCTTTCGCCGCCCTCATCGCCGTCGCTTCGGCTGTGCCAGCTCTGCTGCACGCCCCAGCTGCCGTCACCTACCACAACACCCACCGATCGCTGATCCCCGTGAAGACCATCACCCACACCACCGCCCACGTCGCGCACGCCGCTCCTTTGGTTCATCACGGCTACGGTCACGGTCTGGGTCATGGTGCTCTCCTCGGACACGGTATCGGCCACGGCGCCGTCATCGGCCACGGTGCCCCACTGCTCGCCCACGGCGCCCCGCTCGCCCTCGGCCACGGTCTGGGACACCTCGGCGGACATGGTCTCGGCCTTCACGGCGGTCTCCACGGTGGCCTCCTCCACTAAACGCTTCAGCAATTTATTGCCTCTTTGCGAGTTTGCAAACTCTAGTTTTACATGTAATATATACAATGCAATCGTCAACGTATCAATAAATTATTCCCTTTTCCAACTGCTGATCACTTTACCGCTTGATGTGATGGGAGCAGCATTGGTAAAAACTGGACTTATCTTGTGAGTGTTTGATAAATGATTGACCTGTTAATTGGAGGTAAAATCGCCACCAATAGAACGAGGTCAATTATGAAGGTGATCTAATCTTTCATTGAAAAGATTACTAAACTTGCACAGGCGTCAACACTGTTGTAAAGTGTGCTGACAAACAAATGAGAGAGAGAGAGAGAGAGAGAGAGAGAGAGAGAGAGAGAGAGAGAGAGA